>Ga0316624_10000443_pt1 | contig 13977 bp, 12 predicted proteins | sample OWC_Aug_N3_C1_D5_FD_207657 | JGI IMG/M metagenome (GOLD analysis project Ga0316624, IMG submission 207657) | Wetland soil microbial communities from Old Woman Creek delta, Ohio, United States - OWC_Aug_N3_C1_D5_A | ecosystem: Environmental > Terrestrial > Soil > Wetlands | place: USA: Ohio... | reverse complement strand
CCATTGTCGACGGCCATCTTTCCGAAACGCACGCCGCGTGCCCGGCCACCGAGCTGGCGCGCTGACTCCAGCACCAGGACAGGAATGCCCGCAGCACTCAATTCGACTGCCGCAGCCAATCCCGCCCAGCCGCTACCGGCAATAACGACAGGTAATTTTTGGTCTCGGGGGAGAGCCATTGCCGCTTAGCGGGACACAGCGTGTTGCTGGTGTTTGTGGAAGCGGCGCGTTTCCATCCGGGCGGTGCGCCAGGCGATCCAGAGTTTGCGCAGCAGCGGCAGAGAGACACGCTTCTTTAGTACCGGAAAGTCTTGAGACTCGATGTTATCCAGCGTGGTGAGGTAGATGGCGGCCATGATCAGTCCGCTGCGCTGCCGATACCTATCAACTTCGGGGAGCCGTTTGAAGGCGCTGTCGTAATAGCGGCGTGCGCGCTCTGCCTGAAATTGCAAAAGCTTGTGCATGCCGTCGTGCATTTTTCCGCTACGCAGATCGTCGAGGGTCACGCCGAACTGCGACATTTCATCGGCGGGGAGATAGACCCGGCCACGCGCCACATCCTCCTTCACATCGCGCAGGATATTGGTGAGCTGAAATGCCATGCCCAGATCGTGGGCATATTTCAATGTCTGGCGATCTTCAAATCCGAAAATTTCAGCCGAGAGCAAACCGACCACGCTTGCCACACGGTAACAGTAAAGCGAGAGTTCTTTGAACGAGGCGTAGGCGGTCTGATCGAGATCCATCTCCATGCCATCGATGATCTCCTGCAGATGCTCCTGGGCGAGGTTGTAGCGTTTGACAGGCTCCCGCAGCGCCAGGGTCACCGGATGTTGCGGCTCACCGGCATAAAGGCGTGCCACTTCGTTGCGCCACCACGTCAGTTTGGTCCGCGCCACGCCGCTGTCGCGGCACTCGTCCACCACGTCGTCCACTTCACGGCAGAAGGCATAGAGGGCCGTGATGGCGCGTCGCTGCTCGGGAGGGAGGAAGAGGAAGCTGTAGTAGAAGCTGGAGCCGCTGCGGGCGGCGCGCTGCTGGCAATAGTCGTCGGGTGTCATCGAGGAGAAATCGGCTTTGGTTATCCATTAAGGTAACACAGCAACGCCGAATATGCGGCCCTCATAGAGCGCGCAGCAGCATCAAAGCGAGATCGCCATGGCGTAGGCGGGGGCGGGAGAAGAGATCCTCTCGTTGGTGCTCCAGTCGCTCCAGGATGCGCAGGCCGCCCTGTACGATGAGACGGATTTCGAAGCCGAAGCGCCCGGCCAGCCGTTCTCCCAGCGGGGCGCCTGCGAGCATCATGTGGCGAGCCCGTTCGATTTGCAGGGTCAACAGTGCGCGCATAGCATCGTCACTACGCCGCCCGGAAAACCAGGTTTCATCGACGCCAAAGCGTGCCATCTCGTCGAGCGGGATATAGATCCTGCCATTCTCACGATAATCCTGTCCCAGATCCTGCAGAAAGTTGATGAGTTGCAGGCTGGAACAGATCAGGTCTGATTGCTGCAGGTTGAGCTCATCGGCGCTGCCATTCAGATGGAGCAGCAAGCGGCCGACCGGATCGGCAGAGCGGCGGCAGTAGTCGCGCAGCTCGGCGAAGTTGGCGTAGCGTTTTTGGCGGACGTCCTGCCGGAAGGCGGACAGCAGATCGAAGAGGAGCTGCAGCGGCAGATGGTGTTGCCTGACCGTATCGGCCAGCGCGATGAAGACCGGATCGTCCAGCGCTTCATTGGCGGCCATCCGCTCCAGGGTGTGGTGGTAGCTGTCCAATTTATTCAGCCGGCTCGCCTCATCTGCGGGGCCTTCATCGGCGAGGTCATCGGCGGTGCGTGCAAAGGCATAGATGACGGCCACAGAGCGGCGCAATTTTCGAGGCAACAACAAAGAGGCTACGGGGAAGTTTTCGTAGTGGCTGCGCGCCAGCGCGAGGCAGTGGGCGTAGGCCTGGTCGAGGGAAAGCGGACTCATCGGGGGTGTGCTACCGTTGAGTCACGGGGTTCTGGCAATTGCAGGAAGAGCATAATGAAAAATAAGCTGTTATTGGTTGTTTTATTGGTGCTGTTGGGTATGTGGATAGGGATCAACCTGGCCAAGGACAAGCCGCTGTTCAGCAATCCCTTTGCCAATACCGATCTGGGCGAACGGGCGACCAGCACCGCGTCCAAGGTGGTGGAGGGAACCCGTGAGGCGATTGATCGGAAGTTCAAAGGCAACTGAGCCTGAATTAATCATCCGTCCCGCTGCTGCGTAAGCCACTCTCTATCTGCTCAGCCGCAGGAATTTCCTTCTTGGGATGAATCCCCAGCTCGGTGAACTTGCGCGCTCCCGGCAGGATGCGCGTGTCATAGGAACCCACGGCTTTATTGAAGTGGCCGACGCTGCTCTCCAGCGATTTACCCAATTTGCTCAAGTGATCGCCAAAGGTGGCAAGTCGCGAGTAAAGTTCTTCGCCCACCTGGCGGATCTGCTCGGCGTTTTCGGCCAGCTGCTCCTGGCGCCAGCCGTAGGCCACGGCACGCAGCAGCGAGACGAAGCTGGTGGGCGTGGCGAGAATCACCCGCTCGGCCAGGGCATCCTCCAGCAGTTTGCGATCGATATCGAGCGCGGCACCGAGGAACTGATCGCCGGGGATGAACAGCACCACGAAATCGGGTGCGTTGCGGAACTGCTGCCAGTAGCCTTTGCTCGCCAGTTCCCGCACCCGCTCGCGCACCTTGCGTGCATGGCTCTCCAGAAACTGCTTGCGCGAAATATCGTCATTTGCCTCGACGGCTGAAAGGTAGGCATCGAGCGGGGTTTTGGCATCGACCACGATGTCGCGCCCGCCGGGGAGGCGTACTACCATGTCGGGGCGTAGCAGATTGCCTTCCGCTGTACGCACGCTCTGTTGCTCGAAGAAGTCGCAGTGTTCAACCATCCCCGCCAGTTCAGCCAGGCGACGCAGGGTCAATTCGCCCCACTGGCCGCGCACTTCCGGGCGGCGCAATGCCTGCACCAGATTGCGCGTCTCGCCCTGCAGCAGCCGCTGTGTTTCGGTCATTGACTCCAGATGTTTGCTGAGAGAGCCGTAGGCCTCGCGGCGCTCTTTCTCCATCAAATGGATCTGCTGTTCGGTTTTTTCCAGTGCATCGCGGATCGGCTTGACCAGGCCTTCGACAGCCTTCTCGCGCTGCGCCAGTTCGCCCTGGGCGTGCACATGGAACTGCTTGAGATTTTCCTGTGCCAGCTTGAGAAATTCACTGCTGTTGTGGCGCAGCGCTTCGGAGGCCATGGCGCTGAAGCTGTCGGCGATCTGGCGGCGCGCCGCTTCCAATGCCAGCTGACGCTCGTGCTGGGTGCGGCGTTCCGCCTCCAACTCGACGGTGAGACGGGTGATTTCGTCGCGCAGCGCGGCTTGCCGTTGCTGTGCGATCAGCATGGCGATAACGGCGGTGATGAGACTGGCGGCAAGCGCCGCGAGAATGAGCTCGATCATGGATTACACCGCCCTTGCGAGGTGGTTATGCTGCTCCAGCCATTCCAGGATCGCCGGTGCGCTCTCGACAGCACCGTCGGCCTGCCATTCTTCGGGCCTGTCCCCATTACCGATGTAGCCGAACAGCGCCACCAGCGTCCTCATGCCCGCCGCACGGCCCGCTTCGATATCGCGTTCGGCATCGCCCACGTAGAGACACTGGGGGCCGCTGCTGCCCGCCTGCTCGCAGGCAAGCAGCATGGGGGCCGGATGGGGTTTTCGCTGCGGCAGGGTATCGCCGCTGACAATGGCAGCAGCGCGATGGCGTACACCGAGTGCCTCCAGCAGCGGCTCGGTGAGCCAGGCCGGTTTGTTGGTCACCACCCCCCAGTTGAGGTCGCGCGCTTCAAGGGCGTCGAGAAGTTGCGCCATGCCAGGAAACAGCGTGGTCTCCCGTGCGATGTTGGCGCGGTAGATTTCCAGCAGCCGGTTACGCAGTGCGTCGAATTGGGGATGTGAAGGCTCGATCTCAAAACCGAGGCGCACCAGCGCCATTCCGCCGTGGGAGACGACGGGGCGAATGGTTTCGAACGGCAGCGGCTCGCGCCCCTGTTCAATCAGCACCTGGTTGAGTGCCCAGGCGAGATCGGGTGCGGTATCGGCGAGAGTGCCATCGAGGTCGAACAGGACGGTCTTGATCACGCCCTCATGCCCTCACGGAATACGCCAGATAATTCACATCGAGATCGTCGCCCAGCGAGTAACGCTTGCTGAAGGGGTTGTAGCTCATCCCGGTCAGCTCCTTCAATTCGAGGCCGCCGTGGCGGATCCAGCTTTCCAGCTCGGAGGGACGGATGAATTTGGCGAAATCGTGGGTGCCCTTGGGCAGCATGCGCAACAGGTATTCGGCACCGACGATAGCGAACAGGTAGGCCTTGGGATTGCGGTTGATGGTGGAGAAGAAGACTTGTCCGCCCGGTTTGACCAGGGTGGCGCAGGCCGCGATCACCGAACCGGGATCGGGCACGTGCTCCAGCATCTCCATGCAGGTGACCACGTCGAACTGGCTTGGCATCTCTGCGGCGAGCTGTTCGGCAGTGATCTGGCGATAATCGACCTTGGCGCCGGTTTCGAGCAGATGTAGTTTGGCCACCGACAGCGGTGCTTCACCCATATCGATGCCGGTCACTTCGGCGCCGCGCAATGCCATGCTCTCGGCGAGGATGCCGCCGCCGCAGCCGACGTCGAGCACCTTCTTGCCCTTGAGGCCTGCTCGCTGGTCGATGTAGTCGAGGCGCAGGGGGTTGATGTCGTGCAGCGGCTTGAATTCGCTGTGAGGGTCCCACCAGCGGGAGGCGAGTTCTTCGAATTTGTTGATCTCGACGCGATCGACGTTATGAGCCGCTGTCGTCATGGGGATTCCTCTCAAGGTTGGATGCGGTGCAGTTTCTGCCGCCAGTGGTGTGCTCGCTGCAGGATATCCTCTTCATCGAGGGTTGTCAGTTGTCGATCTTTAAGGAGGTGACGGCCCGCCACCCAGACGTCGGTGACCTGCTCGCGAGTGGCCGCATAGACCAGTTTGGAGAGCGGATTGTAAAGCGGTTGGGTCTCCAGCTGATCCAGCCTGATGGCCGTCAGGTCGGCCGCCTTGCCGGTCTCGATCGAGCCGGTGATGTGGTCGATACCCATGGCCCGTGCCCCATTGATGGTGGCCATGCGCAAAGCGGTCATCGCTGGCACGGCAGAAGCATCGTGGGCTACCCCTTTGGCGAGCAGAGCGGCGGTGCGCATCTCTCCCAGCATATCGAGGTCGTTGTTGCTGGCGGCACCATCTGTACCCAGCGCCACATTGATGCCGTGTTTGATCAGTTTACCCACTGGACAAAAACCACTGGCGAGTTTGAGATTGGATTCGGGGCAGTGCACCACATGGGCACCGGTGGCGGCGAACTGTTCGATCTCTTCATCCGTCAGCTGGGTCATGTGAACGGCGAGCAGACGCGGCCCCAGAAGGCCGAGTCCCTGGAGACGCTCCAGGGGGGTGCAGCCGGTCTGCAGGCGAGCCTGGCTGACCTCGGAAGCGGTTTCGTGCACATGCATGTGGACCGGGATATCCAGCTCCTCGGCATACATGGCGATCTTGCCCAGCGGCTCGTCGGACACGCTATAAGGGGCGTGGGGAGCAAGCAGGGTGTGAATCAGCGGCTTATGGCGCACCTGATCGTGCACCGCCAATCCTTTATGCAGATATTCATCGGCGTTTTGTGCCCAGACCGTGGGGAAGTCGAGGACGACCAGTCCGAGTCCGGCACGAATGCCGGCATGTTCGGCTTCGCGCGCCACCTCGTCGGGGAAGAAATACATATCGTTGAAGCAGGTGGTGCCGCCACGCAGCATTTCAGCGATGGCAAGGCGTGTGCCGTCACGAATGAATTCGGGATTGACCCAGGCGGCCTCGGTCGGCCAGATGTGCTCCTCGAGCCAGATCTGCAGTGGCAGGTCATCGGCATAACCGCGCATGAGCGTCATCGCTGCATGGGTATGGGCATTGATGAAACCGGGGATCAGGGCATGTTCGCCCAATTCGACAGTCTGATCGGCCGTGAGCTGGCGGCGCGCCTCGTCGCTGGGTAGCAGAGCGACGATTTGCCCATCATCGATGGCCACGGAGTGGTGCTCCAGCACTTGGCCCGAAGGTTCGACCGGAATCACCCAGCGGGCGTGGAGGAGAGTAGTGACGTGTTTCATGGCCGCAAACGATACAGGTCAGCATCGGAGGTGACAAGGCAGGAGAGTGAGGGATACAGGGCGCCACTCTCTGATAAGATGCCATCCCATTTTATCGATTCATTGAAAGAGGCCTGCCAACACCATGAAGCATGACTCCATCCGCGCCGTGATCTGGGAAGAGGGGAAGCTGAAGCTGCTCGACCAGCGGCTGCTGCCCCACGAGCAGGTCTATCTGGAATATGAGGAGGCGGAGTCGGTGGCAGGGGCCATCAAGCAGATGGTGGTGCGCGGTGCACCGGCCATTGGCGTCACGGCGGCTTACGCGGTGGTGCTGGCGGCGCGTCACCGCTTTGCCCAGCATCCCACGGGCTGGCGCGCCGCCATGGAGCGTGATTTCAGTGTGTTGGCCCACTCGCGGCCGACTGCCGTCAATCTCTTCTGGGCGCTGGAGCGCATGGGGCGCAAGCTGTTCGAGCTCCAGGAAGGTCTGGATCCAGAACCGGCGCTACTGGCCGAAGCGGTGGCGATCCATGAGGAGGACATCGCTGCCAACTACAAGATGGGTGAGCTGGGCGCAGCGTTGCTGGAGGGAGAGGGACGTGGCGTGCTGACCCACTGCAACACCGGCTCACTCGCCACCGGCGGATATGGCACAGCACTCGGGGTGATTCGTAGTGCCTTTGCGGCCGGCAAGGTGGCGCGCGTTTTCGCCGACGAGACCCGCCCCTGGCTGCAGGGCGCCCGCCTCACCGCCTGGGAATGCGTGCAGGACAAGATTCCGGTGACATTGCTGGCCGACGGGGCGGCGGCCCACCTGATGCGGCTCGGCCGGGTCGATTGGGTCATCGTCGGCTCCGACCGCATCACCGCCAACGGCGATGTGGCCAACAAGATCGGTACCTACAGCGCGGCGGTCAATGCCCGCCACCACGGGGTGAAGTTCATGGTGGTGGCACCCACCTCCACGGTGGACATGTCCCTGGCCAATGGCGCACTGATCCCCATCGAGAACCGCTCCCCGGACGAGGTGCTGAGTCTGGCCGGTCAGCGTATCGCACCGGAAGGCGCCGAGGCGTGGAATCCGGCCTTCGACGTTACGCCGGCGGAGCTGATCGATGCCATCGTCACCGAGCGGGGTGTGGTGCTCAACCCGACAGCAGAAAAGATGGCGGCCTTGATGAAAAATGAGTGAGATGGGAAGGATGCCCCTTGCTGAGACGCTCTTATGAGCGTTCTCGGCGCATAAACTGCGAGTGCAGTAGGGGAGTCGATTGTGGTAACATCGGGCCTTTAAAAGGCTTTCAAACGCCCGCGGGTCCAAGAGGCCACGACGGTGCAAAAGGATGAGACCGCCCGATGTCAGAATTCGCCAAAGAAGTCCTTCCGGTCAATATCGAAGAGGAGATGAAGCAGTCCTACCTCGATTACGCCATGAGCGTGATTGTAGGACGCGCCCTGCCCGACGTGCGCGATGGCCTGAAGCCGGTTCATCGCCGTTGCCTCTTCGGCATGCACGAGGGGGGCTACGACTGGAATAAACCCTATAAAAAGTCTGCCCGTATCGTCGGTGACGTCATGGGTAAATACCACCCCCACGGCGACTCGGCCATCTACGACACCATCGTGCGCATGGCCCAGCCCTTCTCGCTGCGCTACATGCTGGTCGACGGCCAGGGCAACTTCGGCTCCATCGATGGCGACTCCCCGGCGGCGATGCGTTATACCGAAGTACGCATGTCGCGCATCGCCCATGAACTGCTCGCCGACATCGAAAAAGAGACGGTCGACTTCATTCCCAACTACGACGGTTCCGAGCGGGAGCCGGAAGTCCTACCTACCCGCCTGCCCAACCTGCTGATCAACGGCTCGGCCGGTATCGCGGTGGGGATGGCCACCAACATCCCGCCGCACAACCTTACTGAAGTTGTCACCGCCTGCCTGGCGGTGATCGACCAGCCATCGATCACCATCGACGAGCTGATGCAGTTCATGCCCGGCCCCGATTTCCCCACCGCCGGCATCATCAACGGCGCACGCGGTATCTACGAGGCTTACCACACCGGCCGCGGCCGCGTGGTGATTCGCGCCCGTACCGAGATCGAGGAGATGGAGTCCGGCCGCCAGCGCATCGTGGTCACCGAATTGCCCTACCAGGTCAACAAGGCGCGGCTGATTGAAAAGATCGCCGAGCTGGTGAAGGAGAAGAAGATCGAGGGGATCTCCCCGGACGGCCTGCGCGACGAGTCCGACAAGGATGGCATGCGCCTGGTGATCGAGCTGAAGCGCGGTGAAGTGGCCGAGGTGCTGCTCAACAACCTCTACAAGCAGACCCAGTTGCAAAGCGTCTTCGGCATCAACATGGTGGCGCTCTCCGACGGCCAGCCGAAGCTGCTCAACCTCAAGCAGATGCTCGATGCCTTCGTGCGCCACCGCCGTGAAGTGGTGACCCGCCGTACCGTTTTCGAACTGCGCAAGGCGCGTGAGCGCGCTCATGTGTTGGAAGGGCTGGCAGTCGCTCTGGCCAATATCGATCCCATCATCGCCCTCATCAAGGCAGCACCGAATCCGGCCGAGGCCAAGATCGGCCTGATGGCACAGACCTGGGAGTCGGGGGTGGTGCGCGACATGCTGGGACGCGCCGGGGCCGAGAGCTCACGTCCCGACGGACTGGCTAAAGAATTTGGCCTCATCGAAGCGGGTTACCGGCTCTCCGATGCCCAGGCCCAGGCAATCCTCGAACTGCGTCTGAACCGCCTCACCGGCCTGGAGCAGGACAAGATCATCGGCGAATACCGCGAGTTGCTGGTGGTAATTCAGGATCTGCTCGATATCCTCAACAGCGCCGAGCGGCTGATGCAGGTGATCCGCGACGAATTGCTGGCGATCCGCGATCAGTACGGCGATGCACGCCGCACCGAAATCCGCAGTGCCCACGAAGATCTGTCCCTGGAAGATCTGATCAGCGAAGAGGACGTGGTGGTGACCCTCTCTCACGAGGGCTATGCCAAGGCGCAGCCGCTCGCCGACTACCGTGCCCAGAAGCGCGGCGGCAAGGGCAAGTCGGCCACCTCCATCAAGGAGGAGGATTTCATCGACAAGCTGTTTGTGGCCAATACCCACGACACGATCCTCTGCTTCTCGACCCGCGGCCGCGTCTACTGGATGAAGGTCTATCAGCTGCCGCAGGCGGGACGCGCCGCGCGCGGCAAGCCCATCGTCAACCTGCTGCCGTTGGAAGAGGGGGAGCGCATCACGGCCATCCTGCCGATCCGCGAGTTCGAGGCTGACAAGTACATCTTCATGGCGACCACCAGCGGTACCGTGAAGAAGACCCCACTGGAGGATTTCTCCCGTCCGCGCTCCACCGGCATCATCGCCGTCGAGCTGCTGGAGGACGATCAGCTGGTCAATGTGGCGCTGACCGACGGCAAGAGCGACATCATGCTCTTCACCAGCGACGGCAAGGTGATCCGCTTCAACGAGGATGATGTGCGTCCCATGGGCCGCGTGGCGCGCGGCGTGCGTGGCGTGCGCCTCGCCGACAAGCAGAAGGTGATTGCGCTGATCGTTGCTACCGAGGGCGATGTGCTCACCGCCACAGAGAACGGTTATGGCAAACGTACCACGATCAGCGAGTACCCGGTCCATGGCCGCGGCGGACAGGGCGTCATCGCTATCCAGACCAGCGAGCGCAACGGCAACGTGGTGGGCGCGGTACTGGTCACCACCGATGATGAGATCATGCTCATCTCCGATGGCGGCACGCTGGTACGCACCCGTGTGGCCGAGGTCTCCGTGATGGGCCGCAACACCCAGGGCGTCACTCTTATCAACTTGGCCGAAGGTGAAAAACTCATCGGGCTTGAGCGTGTCGCCGAATCGGGTGACGAAGAGGAGGGCGATTCAGCGGGTGACTCCGAGGCGCCTGCTGAATAAGCGTTTGTGAACTGAATATCAGTACAGCTGGAACATTGAAAAGAAGGATATTTTGATGTCACGTGTGTTCAATTTCAGTGCTGGCCCGGCAATGTTGCCCCAGTCCGTCATCGAGCGCGCACGCGCCGAGATGCTCGACTGGAGAGGCAGCGGCATGTCGGTGATGGAGATGAGCCATCGCGGCAAGGAGTACATGTCGATCGCGGCGAAGGCCGAGGCCGATTTGCGCGAACTGCTGGCGATCCCCTCCCATTACAAGGTGCTGTTCCTGCAGGGGGGCGCTTCGAGCCAGTTTGCGATGGTGCCGATGAACCTGCTGCGCGGCATGGGCGCGGCGGATTACATCAATACCGGTGACTGGTCGATCCGGGCGATCCATGAGGCCGAGAAGTACTGCAAGGTCAATGTGGCCGCGACCACCAAGGCAGATAATTTCACCAGTGTGCCGAGTCAGGCGGAATTGAAGTTGAGCAGTGATGCGGCCTATGTCCACTACTGTCCCAACGAGACCATTCGTGGTGTCGAGTTCCCCTACATCCCGGAGACCCACGGCATTCCGCTGGTGGCGGACATGTCATCGACCCTGCTGTCGCGGCCACTCGATGTTTCGAAGTTCGGACTGATCTATGCGGGTGCCCAGAAGAATATCGGTCCGGCGGGGCTCTGCGTGGTCATCGTGCGTGAAGATCTGATCGGCAAGACCATCCCCGGCACGCCCACCATGTTCGACTACAAGATCCATGCGGATAACGAGTCGATGTACAACACCCCGGCGACCTACAGCTGGTATCTGGCGGGGCTGGTGTTCGAGTGGTTGAAGGAGCTCGGCGGACTTTCCGCCATGGCCGCCATCAACCAGCGCAAGGCCGAAAAGCTCTATGCGGCCATCGACAGCAGCGGTTTCTATACCAATCCCGTGGCCAGGGAGTGCCGTTCCTGGATGAACGTCCCCTTCATGCTGCCGCGCGAAGAGTTCAATGAGCACTTCCTCAAGGAGGCCAAGGAAGCCGGGCTCACCACTCTCAAGGGGCATCGTCTGCTTGGCGGCATGCGCGCCAGCATCTACAACGCCATGCCGGAGGAAGGTGTCGATGCGCTGATCGCCTTCATGGCGGATTTCGCGCGGCGTTACGGCTGATGTGGTTGTGAGCAGAAGAGAGATAATTTCTCGAAACGAAATGAACGATAACAATCCCCTGCTATCGATCCGCCAGCGTATCGACGCTGTCGATGATCAAATCCAGAAGCTGCTCAATGAGCGCGCGTCACTCGCCCAGGAGGTCGCACGCGTCAAGCTGGCAGCGGGCGAAGCGGCGGTTTTCTACCGCCCCGAGCGCGAGGCGCAGATCCTGCGCCGTGTGAAGGAGAACAATCCGGGACCGCTGGGCAGCGAGGAGATGGCGCGGCTGTTCCGCGAGATCATCTCCGCCTGCCTGGCGCTGGAGCAGCCGATGCAAATCGCCTTTTTCGGCCCTGCCGGCAGCTTTACCCAGGAGGCGGCCTTCAAGCACTTCGGCCATGCGGTGACCACTGTTCCTTTTACTGCCATCGACGAGGTCTTTCGCGAAGTGGAGGCCGGCAGTACCGATTATGGCGTGGTGCCGGTGGAGAACTCCACCGAGGGAGTGATTAATCATACCCTCGATTTGCTGCTCGGTTCCCCTTTGAAAATCTGCGGCGAGGTGGAGCTGCGCATCCATCAGAACCTGATGAGCCGTGAAAGCGATCTGTCGGCCATCACGCGCATCTACTCCCATAGCCAGTCCCTGGCTCAGTGCCGGGAGTGGCTCGATACCCACCTGCCCGGCGCGGAGCGGGTGGTGGTCAGCAACAATGCCGAGGCGGCACGGCGCGCCGCCAATGAACCGGGTACGGCAGCAGTGGCAGGAACAACGGCGGCGGAGCTCTACGGAGTCACCCTCCTGCACCGTAACATCGAAGACCAGCCCAACAACACCACCCGTTTCCTGGTGCTGGGCAAGGAGAGCGTCCCCCCGAGCGGCCGAGACAAGACATCGCTGCTGGTCTCAACACGCAACAAGCCGGGCGCGCTGTTCCATCTGCTCGACCCGCTGGCAAAACATGGCATTTCCATGACCCGTATCGAATCCCGTCCTTCCCGTCAGGGAATGTGGGAGTATGTATTCTTCCTCGACATCGAGGGGCATGCCGCGGAAGGCCCTGTCGCCAAGGCGCTCTCCGAACTTGAGCAAGAGGCCTCTCTGTTCAAAATTCTCGGTTCCTATCCCAAGGCTGTGTTGTAGGATATGGGGTTTCGCCCCAGGCCAGCGGCACGGTGTCGCTGGCGGCAGATATTTTCATGAGTGAAGCGATGAGCGATTTTCTGCATCTGGCCTCCCCCGGTGTACGGGGGCTGAGCCCCTATCAACCGGGGAAACCCATTGAAGAGCTGGAGCGCGAGTATGGTGTCTCCAACATCATCAAACTGGCCTCCAACGAAAACCCGTTGGGGCCGAGCCCGCGGGCGCTGGATGCCGCACAGCAGGCCTTGAAGGATGCCTGGCTCTATCCGGATGGCGCCGGCTTTGTGCTCAAGCAGAAGCTCAGCGACAAGTTTGGCTTTGCCATGAATCAGATCACCCTGGGCAATGGTTCGAGCGATGTGCTCGAATTCGCCATGCGCGCCTTCGTCACCCCCGACGATGAGGTGATCTTCTCCAAGCACTCCTTTGCGATCTATCCGATCCTGACCCAGGCAGCGGGGGCGCGTGCGGTGGTGACTCCGGCAAAGAACTGGGGTAACGATCTGGAGGCGATACGTGCGGCGGTGACCGAGCGCACCCGCCTGATCTTCATCGCCAACCCGAATAATCCCACCGGCACCTGCCTGCCTGGCAGTGAACTGGAGCCATTCCTTCGCGATCTGCCTGCGCATGTGATGGTGATGCTCGATGAAGCCTATTTCGAATATGCCAACTTCGATGGCTTGGGTGGCTCCGATTACCCCAATGGCCTGGAATGGGTGGATCGTTACCCGAACCTGATCGTCGCACGCACCTTCTCGAAGAGTTATGGGCTCGCCGGTCTGCGGGTCGGCTATTCGGTCTCCCATCCGGAGGTGGCCGATCTGCTCAATCGGGTGCGTCCGCCCTTCAACGTCAATCTGGTGGCGATGGCGGCGGCAGTGGCTGCGCTCGATGATGATAAGCACCTGCTGCGCACTCTCACGCTCAATCGGGATGGCATGCAGCAGCTGGTGGCAGGCTTCAAGGCGCTGGGGCTTGACTATATTCCCTCGGGCGGCAATTTCATCAGTGTCGATATGGGCCGGGTCGCAGCCCCCCTCTATGAAGCATTACTGCGTGAAGGGATTATAGTGCGGCCGGTGGCCAACTATGCGATGCCCAACCATTTGCGCGTAACCGTCGGCACTGCGCAACAGAACGAGCGCTTCCTGGTGGCGCTGAAAAAGGTGCTGGCGGCGTGATGCCGGCACGTCTACAGACACATTTGAACGGGACGAAATAAAAATGATCATCATCATGAATTCCGACGTCAGCGACGATCAGATCGAAGCGGTAGAGAAACGTTTGAAAGCGATGGGCCTGGGCTGCAATGTCTCCCGCGGTGTGGAACGCACCGTGATCGGCGCCATCGGTGACGAATCCAAAATCGACAAGGAGGCGCTGCAGGCGCTGCCCGGAGTCGAGGATGTGATTCGCGTGATGAAGCCTTACAAGATCGTGGCGCGTTCCTATCACAAGGAAGACACCGTCATCGATATCAAGGGCGTGAAACTGGGTGGCAAGCAGGTCCAGATCATTGGCGGCCCCTGCTCGGTGGAGACCCAGCCACAAATGGACGAGGCGGCCAAGTGGGTGGCCCAGGCCGGT
>Ga0316624_10000442_pt1 | contig 13979 bp, 11 predicted proteins | sample OWC_Aug_N3_C1_D5_FD_207657 | JGI IMG/M metagenome (GOLD analysis project Ga0316624, IMG submission 207657) | Wetland soil microbial communities from Old Woman Creek delta, Ohio, United States - OWC_Aug_N3_C1_D5_A | ecosystem: Environmental > Terrestrial > Soil > Wetlands | place: USA: Ohio... | reverse complement strand
GTGCACGATGACCTTCCCGCCATGGACGACGATGACCTGCGCCGCGGTCGCCCGACCTGCCACAAGGCCTTCGACGAGGCGACCGCGATCCTCACCGGCGATGCACTGCAGTCCCTCGCTTTCCAGGTTCTGGCCGGCGATCCCACGCTCAGCGCTGACCCGGCGACGCGCCTGCAGCTGATCGGTCTGCTCGGGGACGCCAGCGGCACGTTCGGCATGGCTGGGGGGCAGGCGATCGACCTCGCCGCTCAGGGCGCCCGCCTGGACATCGGCCAGATCGAGGACATGCATGCGCGCAAGACAGGCGCGCTCATCCGCGCCAGCGTCCTCATGCCGGCGTGCTGCCTGCCCTGCCTCGAGGGACGGCTCCACGACGCCCTAGCGGGTTTCGTGGCCCCGATCGGGCTCGCCTTCCAGATCCAGGACGACCTGCTCGACGTGCTCGGGGACGTCAGCACGCTCGGCAAGGCGGTCGGCGCCGACAGCGAGCGCGCCAAGCCCACGCACCCGGCCGTGATCGGCGTACCGGCCTCACAGGAGCGCGTGCGGTCACTGCACGCGCAGGCCCTGGAGGCGCTGGGGCCCTTCGGCGCGCGTGCGGCACCGCTGCGCGCGATGGCGGATTGGCTGCTGGCGCGCAGCTACTGAAGGCGACGCGGGCACATCGCGCCCCTGGGCGCCGGCGCCCAGGCTCGCCCCAAGGGGGCAGGCGGCGGGCTGACCCGCTCCGCGAGGGTAACGCCGCAGCTGCCCCGGGGACGCCGGTTTGCTCAGCGCGGACGCCTCATGGGGCGAGCACGCAGCATGGCTGGATGGGCGTACGGGCGCCTTGCAAGGCCGGCCCGGGCCGCCATTTGCGACGCGCTATCTCATGCGAGACACTGTTCGCATGGAGTCCAGCGCAGCCGACAGGGCCTATCAGGATCAGATTCTTCCGCACGTCTCGCGTACGTTTGCGCTGACGATTCCGCAATTACCCCCGGCCCTGCGCATCGGGGTCACCAACGCGTACCTCTTGTGTCGGATCGCCGACACGATCGAGGACCAGACGACCTCCTCAGCCGCCGCGCGCCTCGGCCTGCTGCACCGCTTCGTGGCGGTGCTGTGCGGCCGGGAAGCAGCGGGGGACCTGGCCCGGGATCTGCTGCCGCGCCTGGCCGAGCACACGCTGCCGGCCGAGCGGGAGCTGGTCCTCAACATGGGCCGCATCGTGCGCCTCACCGCAGCGCTTGAGCCGCGGCAGCGTGCGGCGATCGAGCGCTGCGTGGAGGTCATGTGCGAGGGCATGCACCAGTTCCAGTGCATCGCGAGCGTGGCCGGGGTGGCGCGCATGAGTGACCTCGACGACTACTGTTACTACGTGGCCGGCGTGGTCGGGGAGATGCTGACGCAGCTGTTCTGTGCCTACTCGCCCGCCATCGAGCGCCAGCGCGCGGGACTGGAGGCGCTGAGCGTCTCCTTCGCGCAGGGCCTGCAGATGACCAACATCCTCAAGGACGTCTGGGACGATCGCGAGCGCGGTGCGTGCTGGCTGCCCCAGGAGGTCTTCCGGCGACACGGGGTCGAGCTCGCCGAGCTCGCGCGCGAGCGCCAGCCGGCTGGCTTTGCGGCGGGCATGCGCGAGCTGGTGGGCGTGGCGCACGCGCACCTGCGCGACGCCTTGGCATATACGTTGCTGATTCCGCGCGGCGAGATGGGCATCCGGCGTTTCTGCCTCTGGGCCATCGGGCTGGCGGTCCTCACGCTGCGCAGGATCGAGGCCACGCCCGGATTTACCTCGGGCCCGCAGGTGAAGATTTCGCACGCGGCGGTCGCGTTGACGACGTCGCTGAGCAACGCGGCGGTGCGCCAGGACTGGCTGCTGCGCCGGCTGTTTGATTTCGCCGCCCGCGGGCTGCCGCTGGCGACGCTCGCGGCCTACCCGCCCCCGGGCCGGCCATCGGCGGGCGGGGCGTGGGCGGCGTCTGAATTCAGTCAAGGTGTTTCGCACGCGGCGCAGCGCGACCTGCGCCGACGCGAAGGGAGTTCCGTTCGTTGAATCGCACGGCGCCCCTTTCCGACAAGCAGCTTGCGGATGCCCACGCGCCCGCGCTGGCAAAATCCTCGACGCGGCTGGTACAGGACTCGGCACTCGATCGGAGCATTGCTGCTGCCAGCAGCGCCCTGATCCAGCGGCTGAGCCCGCAGGGCTACTGGGTTTTCGAACTCGAGGCCGACTGCACGATCCCGTCCGAGTACATCCTGATGCTGCACTTCCTGGGGGAGTCCGAGCCGGCCCTCGAGAAGAAGATCGCTACCTACCTGCGGGCGCGGCAGGCCGCCCATGGCGGCTGGCCGCTGTACCCGGGGGGCGACCTCGACATCAGCTGCACGGTCAAGGCGTACTACGCCCTGAAGCTCGCCGGGGACAGCGTGGATGCGCCGCACATGGTGCGGGCGCGCCAGGCGATCCGCGCACGCGGCGGCGCGGCGCGTGCCAACGTGTTCACGCGCATCACGCTCGCGCTGTTCGGGCAGGTCCCCTGGCGCGCGGTGCCCTACATTCCCGTCGAGATCATGCTGCTGCCGCGCTGGTTCCCGTTCCACCTGGACAAGGTGTCGTACTGGTCGCGCACGGTGATGGTGCCGCTGTTCATCCTGTGTACGCGCCGGCCGCGTGCGCAGAATCCCCTCAACGTCGGCGTCAGCGAGCTCTTCGTCACGCCCGCGGATGAGGAGCGGCATTACTTCCCGGTGCCGCGCGGGCGCGCCGGCATCGTGCCGCGCGCGTTCCTGCTGCTCGATCGCTGCATGCGGCGCCTGGATCCTCTGATTCCGAAGTTCGTGCGCCGGCGCGCCACGGCGCGCGCGGAAGCGTGGACGATCGAACGCCTGAACGGGGAGCACGGCCTCGGGGCGATCTTTCCCGCGATGGTCAACGCGCTCGAGGCCTTCACGGTGCTCGGCTACCCGCCCGATGAGCCGCACCGGGTGATCGCCCGGCGCGCGCTCGCCCGGCTGCTCGTGGTGGAGGGCGGCAGCGCCTACTGCCAGCCGTGCGTATCGCCGATCTGGGATACCGCGCTCGCCGCGCTCGCGATGCAGGAGGAGGGCAGCGCCGAGGCGCTCGCCGCGGCCGAGCGGGCGCTCGAGTGGCTCAAGGGGGAGCAGCTGCTCGAGGAGCCGGGTGACTGGCAGCGCAAGCGTCCGAACCTCCCCGGCGGTGGCTGGGCCTTCCAGTTCAAGAACAGCTACTACCCGGACCTCGACGACACGGCCGTGATCGTCTGGGGCATGCGGCGCACGCGCGATCCGGGCGCCTACGCGCAGCCGGTCAAGCGTGCGCTCGACTGGCTCGTCGGCATGCAAAGCAGCAACGGGGGCTTTGCGGCGTTCGACGTCGACAACACCCACTACCGGCTGAACCAGATTCCCTTTGCCGACCACGGCGCGCTCCTCGACCCCCCCACGAGCGACGTCACCGCACGCGTGGTCACGGTGCTCGCGGTGACCGATCGCCCTGAAGACCGGCCCGCGCTCGCGCGCGCCATCGCGTACCTGCGCCGTGAGCAGGAGCCCGATGGCGCGTGGTTCGGCCGCTGGGGGAGCAACTACATCTACGGCACCTGGTCGGTGCTCATGGCCTTGGCGCAGGTGCGCATCAGGCCCGATGACGAGGCCGTCGTGCGCGCGGTTCACTGGCTGAATGCCTGGCAGAACAGCGACGGCGGCTGGGGTGAGAGCAACGATACGTACGCGCAGCCGGCGGCGCAGCGCAAGCCCGTCGCCAGCACCTCGTTCCAGACCGCCTGGGCGCTGCTGGGGCTCATGGCGGCAGGGCAGGTGCGCTCCGATGCGGTGCGGCGCGGCATCGAGTACCTGCAGCGGACCCAGAACGAGCAGGGGTTGTGGAGCGATCCGGGCTTCACCGCGCCGGGTTTTCCGCGGGTGTTCTACCTCAAGTACCACGGCTACAGCGCCTACTTCCCGCTGTGGGCGCTCGCGGCTTACCGCAACCTCATGCGCGGCGCAGGCACTCATTGACGACCCGGGTCGTCGGCGTGGCCTGCGCCCTGCGCAGTGAGGCGCGCCACCTGGGTCCCACGGTCTTCGCCGATGCCGCGGTCCACGTCCTCACCGACGGCACGCGGGTCGCAGTGACCGGGATGGGCTGCGCGGCGGCCCGCGCGGGGGCGCAGCGCCTGGTGAAGGCCGGCGCGGGGGCGCTGGTCAGCTTCGGCATGGCCGGCGGCCTGGATCCGCAGCTTGCGGCGGGCCGGATCTTCCTGCCACAGAAGGTCGCATCCGAGGGGGGGCGGGTGCTTGACTGTGATCCGACGTGGCGTGAGCGGCTGGGAGCCGCGCTCGCCGTCCAGGCGCCGCTCACCTTGGGAACCTTGCTGACGAGCCGCGGCGCCGTCGCCTCCGTCGCGGCGAAGGCGGCGCTCTTTGGCGGCACGGGAGCGCGCGCCGTCGACATGGAGAGTCTGGCGATCGCCGAGGTCGCCCATGACGCCGGCCTGCCGTTCATCGCGCTGCGGGTGATCATCGATCGCGCTGAAGACGCGCTGCCCGGTGCGGTCCTGGCCGCCACCGGCGCCGACGGCGAGGTCTCGCCCGGGCGTCTCATCGTGCAGCTGGCGCGGCGCCCGCTGCAGCTTGCCTCCCTGCTGCGACTCGCGCGCGCCTACCACGCAGCGCGGAGGGCGCTCGCCGCCGTCGCGGCGAGCGGGGCGCTCGCGCTGCCGCCGCCGGCCGGCAGTGCCGCTTACCCGGCGCGGCGGGAGCTGCCGTGAGGGCGCTGCTCACCGGGGGCACGGGCTTTGTCGGCGCGGCGGTGGCGCGAGCGCTCCTGGAGCAGGGCTGGGAGGTGCGGGCGCTGGTGCGCCCCGGCGCCGACCGGCGCAACCTTGAGGGCCTGTCACTGGAGAGCGTGACGGGCGAGCTCGCCGACACGGCGTCGCTGGAGCGCGCGGCGCGCTCGTGTGCGGCGCTGTTCCACGTCGCCGCGGACTACCGCCTGGGCGCCCGCAACCCGCAGGAGCTCTACCAGACCAACGTCGAGGGCACGCGCAACGTGCTCGCGGCCGCGCGCGCGGCGGGCGTCGAGCGCGTCGTCTACACCAGCAGCGTCGCCACGATCGGGATACCCGCCGACGGCTCCCCCGGCAGCGAGACGACGCCGGTGACGCTCGCGGACATGATCGGGCACTACAAGCGCTCGAAGTTTCTCGCCGAGCAGGTGGCGCGCGCGGCCGCACGGGCCGGGCAGTCCGTCGTCATCGTCAACCCCTCAACGCCCGTCGGGCCCGGGGACGTCAAGCCCACCCCCACGGGCCGGATGGTGCGCGATGCGGCCAGCGGTCGCATGCCGGCGTACGTCGACACGGGTCTGAACATCGTGCACGTCGATGATGTCGCTGTCGGGCACCTGCTCGCGCTCGAGCGCGGGCGCGACGCGGAGTCCTACATCCTCGGCGGCGAGAACATGAGCCTGCGCGCGATCCTCACCGAGATCGCCGGCATCGTCGGGCGCAGGCCGCCACGCGTGCGCCTGCCGGCCGCGCCGCTACTGCCCGTAGCGTTCGTGGCCGAGGGCGTGGCGCGCCTGACCGGCGCCTCGCCGCGCCTCACGGTGGAAGGCATACGGCTGGCCCGCAAGCACATGTTCTTCTCCAGCGACAAGGCGGCGCGCGAGCTCGGTTATCGCTCCCGCCCGGCCGGCGAGGCGTTCGCCGACGCGGTGCAGTGGCTGCGCGCGCACGGGCTCGTGGGGCGCGAGTAGGGCGCGGCGGCCGCTTAAGAGTCGCAGTCGACCCTGCAACCCGTTCCCGCGCCCCGCGATTCGCCATCACCTCCGCAACGAGCAGAACACGGATCAGCCTGGCAGCGAACCGCACGGCGACGCATCGCCCGACACCGGTCACTTCCAACAGCGGGCAGCTGCACGCCGCCGGGGCGGGGCGGCAGATGAGTGTGTGGTATTTCATTTTGGTGGCGTGGCAAGGAGACGGGTAAAATGCGGCGCTTTCGACGGCCGGCTCACTGCCCTCATGTCTGAATCACCCCCTGTTCGCCCCGTGGCTGCCGCTGCGCTTCCCTGGGACGCCCGCCTGGCACGCCGCCTGGTGCGGCCGCTGCAGTACGGCCCGGTCAGGCCGAATCACCTGACCACCCTGCGCCTGGCATTTGGCCTCGGTGCGGCCCTGGCGTGCGCGCGCGGCAGCTACGGCGCGATGAACGCGGGGGCGCTGCTGCTGCTGGTCTCCAATTTCCTCGACCATACCGACGGGGAGCTGGCACGCATGAGCGGCAAGACGAGCCGCCTGGGGCACTGGTATGACCTCGCCAGCGACGCCGCGGTCACGATCCTGTGGTTCGCGGGACTCGGCGCGGGGGTCGGCAGGAGCTTTCCGACGCTGCTCTTCCTCCCGCCGCTCGCACTCGGGTTACTCGCCGGGGTCGCGGTCGCGCGCATCTTCTACCTGCGCATGCGCATCGAGAGCGTGGCGGGCAAGGCCGCAAGCCGGCAGCCCTCGTTCGCAGGCTTTGAGGCCGAGGACGTGCTGTACCTCATGCCGCTGGTCACCCTGAGCGACACCACCGCGCCGTTGCTCGTTGCCGCCGCCGTCGGCGCGCCGCTGTTCGCCGCGTGGGTCATGTTCGACTACCGGCGCATCATGCAGACGCAGCTGCAATGACGGAGCCGCTCGCCGCCACCCTGCAGGGTCTTGATCTGCCCGACCTGCGGCGGCAGTTCCTGTCGCAGGGGGAGTTTCTCTACCTGCCGCGGTTCCTGCCGGCTGAGCTCACCGGCTCGCTCGTCGCGGCCGTGGCGTCGGCCGGCCGCGCGGTCAACCGCAACTACCTGCCCGGGCACAAGCAGGGCGGCAGCGTCAGCCGTCACTCGATCGACGCGCTCGTGCCGCTCATCGCGCAGCTGTACCGCTCACCGGCGCTCATCGGCTGGCTGAGCGAGCTCGCCGGGCAGTCGCTGCAGGTCTCACCGCCGGAGGATCCGCATGCTTACGCGCTCTACTTTTACACCGAGCCCGGCGATCACATCGGCTGGCACTACGACACGTCCTATTACGCCGGCCGCCGCTACACCGTGCTGCTTGGCATCATTGATGAATCCTCCTGCCGCCTGGATTACCAGCTGCACACGCGCACGCCGGCCGTGCCGGCGGTCGCCGGCTCGGTGCAGATTCCCCCCGGCGGGCTGGTGTTCTTCGACGGGGACGCGCTCCGGCACCGCATCTCGCCGCTCGCCGCCGGTGAACGGCGCGTTTCGCTGACCTTCGAGTACCTCACCGACCCGCGCATGCATCGCTGGTGGCGCTTCGTCTCGAATATGAAGGACTCGCTCGCTTACTTCGGATTCCGCCAGGTCTTCGGGGGTCGTCCGGCGCGTTCCCGCGCCGGGGCGCGCCCCGGCGCGGGTTAGGCGGTGTCGCGCGCGGCAACCTGGCTGCTGCTGGCCGGTGCACTCCTCTTCGTTGCCGTCCTGGTCTCACATGATCTGCCCGCGGTCCTCGCAGTCCTGGGGCTGGCCGGATGGGGTCTGCTCGGCGTGGCCGCGTTGCACCTGCTGCCGCTCGTCCTGGATGCCGCGGCGATCCGCGTCCTTGAGGCGAGCGCACGCTCCGGCGCACTGGCCGATGCGCTGCTGGTGCGCTGGATCGGCGAGTCCGCCAACAGCCTGATGCCTGCAGGGCAGATCGGCGGCCCGCTGCTAATGATCCGTCAGCTCATCCAGCGCGGCGTGTCGGCACCGGATGCCGTCGCGGCCATCACGGTCAGTACCACGCTGCAGAGCTTCGCGCAGATTGTGTTCACGCTGATGGGGGTGGCGCTGCTCGGTGGCCGCCTGGCGCAGTTCTCGGCCGCCGCCTCCTGGTCGGTGCTGCTGGCGGCCGCCGTGTGCCTGGCGCTGATGCCCGCGGCCTTCTACGTGCTGCAGCGGCGCGGCCTGTTTGCGGCCGTGGTGCGGCTGGCGCGGCGCTTCGCGGGTGCGCACGACTGGTCGCGGCTCGCGCGGCACGCGGAAGGGGTCGACACGGCGCTCAAGGATGCCTACAGCCGCCGCGCGCAGGTGTGGCAGAGCTTTGCCCTGAGCCTCATCGGTTGGATCGTTGGTACCGCCGAAGTGTGGCTGGCACTGCGCCTGCTCGGCTGCGCGGTCGGCTGGAGCGACGCCTTCGTGCTGGAGAGCCTCGGGCAGGCGATCCGGGCGGCGGCCTTTGCCGTCCCAGGAGCGCTGGGAGTGCAGGAGGGCGGCTACCTGTTGCTGGCGCCGCTCGCGGGACTGCGGCCCGATGTGGCGCTGGCCCTGTCGCTGGCAAAGCGGGCGCGTGAGTTGCTGCTCGGGATTCCGGGGCTGATATATCTGTATATCTCGGAGAGGGCAGTGCGGCGCCACGCGACGACCGCTCCGTAGTGCGTGCGGACGCGGCGCGGCGCCGCGCACCGACAGTGCCCGCTCCCGCCCCAGAGCGGAGGCGCGGGCGACGCCGCAATTTTGTACTATCCGCAACTTCTCCTTCGACCAAGACTCTCATGCGCGCCATCATACTTGCCGCGGGCCGCGGTTTACGCTTGCAGCAGCCCGCGCAGGCAGAACTGCCGAAGTGCCTCCTGGAATTCGGCGGCCACAGTCTCCTCGAGCGCCACCTGCGGATACTCAAGCGCGCGGGCGTGGACGAAGTAGTCCTGGCGCTGGGCTTCCTGCACAAGCAGGTGCGGGCACACCTCGAGGGCCTGCGCGGTTACGCACGCCCGCAGATCGTGCTGAACCCGCAGTTTGACCTCGGCAGCGTGCTCACCTTGCACACCGCCGCCGAGGCCATGCAGCGCGGCGGCGACGTACTGGTGATGGACGCGGATGTCCTCTATGGCGAGCGCATCATGGGCGCGCTGCTTGCGGGCCAGAATCCGGTAAACCGCATCCTGATCGACCGTAACTTCGAGCCGGGCGATGAGCCGGTCAAGGTGTGCGTGCGCTCCGGGGTGCCATTCGAGCTGCGCAAGCGGCTCGAGCCGGGCCTGAAGTACGACACGGTCGGCGAGTCGGTGGGTTTCTTTCGCTTCAGCGAACGGGGCGCGCGGCGCCTGGCCGCCATCGTCTCCGACTACGTCGGCAGCGGCCGCGCGCACCAGCCGCACGAGGAGGCGGTGCGCGACCTGCTGCGCGAATCGAGCCAGGCGTTCGAGGTCGCCGACGTTACCGGTTTGCCGTGGATCGAGATCGACTTCCCGGCGGACGTAGAGCGGGCTGCCCACGAGATACTTCCGCAGCTGTAGCGCCCATCAGGATCGCGCCATGCGCGCCTCACTCTTTGCCGTCGTGGCGATGATCCTGCCGTGCGGGATCTGCCTCGCGCAGCTGCCGCCGGCGGATGTGACCGAGCAGCGCTTCCCCGTGCCGGCCGACACGCCGATGCCGCCGGCCCCGACGCCGGCGCCGACCACCGGCCTCAAGCGCTGGCTGAACCCGGCGACCGCGCCCTTCATCCCGGTGCCCGAGATCGCCACCGATCCCAATGGCGGCACGACGCTCGGCCTGTTGCCGGTGTGGCTGCGCGCGGACGAGCACCATGAGATCGACCGCATCCTCGCCCCGGACGTGCTGCGCAACGAGAACTTCGGCTTCGGGATGCACGCGCGCCTGTATGCCTACCCCTCGGAGGACAAACAGTGGTCGATCGTGTTGGGGATCAAGCAGCGCGTGGAGCGCGAGCTCGACCTGGAGTACCAGATCGGCCGCGCCCGGCACGAGCGCTGGTCCTTCACCGGGAGCCTGATCTCGGATCGCGACGGCACGCCGCGTTTCTTTGGCATCGGCAACCATACGCCGGAGTCCGCCGAGACCAGCTACACCGCGCAGCAGCAGATTATGCGGGCCCAGATCGGCTTCAACATCTCGCGCATCTGGCAGATCGACTACACCGCGCGTGCGCGCTGGGTGAACATACTGCCGGGCACCATGGAGGGTATCGATTCCATCCAGCAGCGCTTCGGACCGGCGATCCTCGGCACCGACAAGGAATTCCTGCACCGCCTCTCGGTCATCTACGACACGCGCGATGACCTGACGATCCCGCGTCACGGCATGCAGTGGATCGTGTACGCCGGCGCAGCCGATCGCAGGGCCTTTTCTACCGCTCCCATCTACACGGATGCGGGCATCGACGGGCGCGGGTTCTGGCCGGTCTTTCACGACACGATCCTCGCTGCGCATGTCGCGCTGCGCTACTTGCTCAGCGACCGCGACGACCGCGCGCCCTTCTGGGCGCTGAGTACGCTCGGAGGCTCGCGCAGCGACGTCGGCGGCGAGCAGCCGCTGCGCGGCTTCGGGGCCGGGCGCTTTACCGACCGCGACGCCTATTCGACCACGCTGGAGTTGCGTCACCGGCTGTTCTCCTTCGACGCCATCACCACCCACGTCGACGTGGAGATAAGTCCGTTTGTCGATGCCGGGCGCGTCTTCAGGGATGCCGACACGTTCCCGCTCTCGCATATCCATGTCGTGGGCGGGATGGGATTTCGCGCCATCGCCCGGCCGTTCGTGGTCGGCTATGTGGACGTCGGCTTTGGCAGCGAAGGCGCGGCCCTGTTCACCGGCATCAACTATCCGTTTTGATCGGACGCGCCTCGTGTTCGCGACTGATGTCGGCGCCGGCGCGGGCGCTCCGATATCCGGCGTTCCCGGCGTTCCCGGCCCGCAGCGCCGGCCTGCTTCCTCAGCTTCCCCGCCTCGGTTGAGGGGGTGGTCCGACTCCGTTACGCTCTGGCGTGGTGGCGGCGCGTAAGCCCGACGGCGGGCAACTCGAAGGCGAAGGATGTTGTGGTGTGCCCAACGAGGTTGCCAATCGCGGCTAGCGCTGAGATGACGAGTCAACCGAACGGCAGAGACCCACGAATTAGCTGGCTGCGTCTTCCGGGTGCCGAGTTGGTCGCAGAGAAGTGGTTTGCATGGCATGCAAGCCGCCAACTGCTTGACTTATGCCAGCGCATCCAGCGCGAAGAGCCCCAGCTTCCGAGAGGTCATTAGCTCCTCCGGCTGATAGTCACGCAATAGCGGCGGTGGCCGCGAAGCGCCGGGCCTGACTCAAAACCCCAAGGCGTGTTTGCGTGTATATCCGTTCGGGGAATTCCAGTGGGAGCCTCGCTTCGACTCTCTCGAGTGCTGCGGGCATCTCGGCAACGAGTGCCTGCATGCGAGTCCAGAGGTCCACAACGGCGACTCGCTCGGCGAGCTCGCGCCAATGGCGACCAGTGATTTCATCGATTCGGTAATGTGGCCTGCGACCGCGGATTGCCATCGCGAGTTTGGCTCGCTCGAGCGGAAGTTCGTTTCGCCCGTGTCCGATGACCGGCCATGCTGATAGCACATCATAAAGGGGCGTAAGACCGTAGGCTCCTGCGCGGTGGTGGAAGATCGAGAAGTTCTTCCCGTGCCCGTCGATGGCCGCGAGGAGCCAGAAGCTTAACTGCGCTAACAAGAATGTGATTTGATCCTGATCCGGATGCGTACTGCCGGCGAGAATCCCGAGCGAACTTTGGATCGAGGGTCCGCCCTCGGACTCATAACGCTGCGTGGGCGGCAATCCTGAGGCTTGACAGAAGTCCTCCTGCGGCAGTCGGGCGATCCACGTGCGGCGGGTTGGCTTGAACGAGCGCCGCTGGACCTCCTGCGCAGTGACGCCGCTCCAGCGGCGGTCGAAGCGTGTCACAACGAGCACCCGCTGCTCCCCAAATCGTGCAATTTCGCTCTCGGCCACCGGAAGACCGAGCTCCCGAAGCAGCTGTCCGCAGAGCCACTCGTTTTCCACGGAGTCAGAAGAATCACCCTGAAAATTTCCAACCACGCCCAGGGGGAGTTTCAGGATATGAGTGGTGGGGGTCGCTCCGGTGGGTCGAAACCACTTTCCGCCCATGCGAAGCAGAGCCGTCTTCTCCTGGGCGCCGGCGAGGGAGATTCTGAATTCATTCTGTTCCTCGGCTCCCAGAGGTGTTGCGACGGTGACTTCCCGCAGTGTCGCTTCGACACCAGCATCAGTGAGGGGCGTGGCGGCGATTCGATTCCACCCTTCGGGTGTCTGACCCGGTGGCAGCAGCTGTACTGCACCCACGCAGTCGCGTCCAACTGCGCTTAACAGATCAAACGCGTCGGTCGAGCCGGTTTGGAAGCGTGTTCGGATGCGGCGGCGGATCTCCGAGCTGTCGGGAAGGAGGTTGTCGAAGTAATGGTCCACGGCTTCACCGCGCAGTTCCCGGTCGGCCGTGATGGGGAGAGATAAGGAGAGTGCTCGTGCGCTGGGGGACTGGACCCAGGATGCCTGGTAGCGAAAGACAGGGGTTCCCGTGCGTAGCGTCGTCCATTCTCCGACGTGCTCGCCGTTCATCCAGACCGTCAGCGACGTCATCGTCGGTTACCAGTCCGAAGGATGATCGTGGGAGGACTTCGATGAGTCCAGCGGCTGCAGGAGCACTCGCACGCGGAGCGCAGCCAGCAGCTGAAGAAGTGTATGGACGCTGACTCGGTCTGGATTTTGCTCGATGCGGGCAACTCGGGTCTGATCGATGCCGACTAGGCGGCCGAGCTGTGCTTGGGTCAGGCCACGGGCCTTGCGGAAGGAGCGCAGGTGATCGGCCAGCTGTGCCGGTGTTTGCAGCGGTAGGGGTTTCATGATTAGGCAGTATATGACTTTTAATACATAAAGGCAATATATGAGGTAAAGAACATATATGCAAAATATGCACTTTAAGCCATCTTAAGCACTGTCTGGCACTTATGAGCCGCCGCCCTCAGCCACAAACGTCCGGACGCGGGAGGTCTGGTCGGATACGCGACGGGGGCGCACCACAGGCCAATGAAACGCATGAGGTAAGCGCAGGGATACGCAAGCACCTGCTAAAGGCAATCACAAGGTGTACCCACAGTTCGCGCTGGAGGTTTCTCGCGCAACTTCACGGCCGTCAGTAGACCGGCGCTGGCCTACATCAATGGTTCAACACTGAGCGACCCTCGATGGAGGCGGGAAGTTGCAGAGAGTGCGCGCGTCTCCATGCAAGTCTAGGTTCGAGACTTGGCGCGTTTTTTCACCCGATTTTTACCCGCGCGCCCTGTGACCGTCCCTAAGCTCTTGATTTATGGCGCTCCCTACGGGATTCGAACCCGTGTTACAGCCTTGAGACTTGCGGCATGCGGTTGGCCTGACAGTTGCCTGAATCGCCGAGAAGCCACCCGTTAGTGCCTTGTCGGCCATTCACCCTGCCGGCCCAGAAGCGGACGCGCGGAGCGACGCTTGTCCACGTCGGGGCTAGCCGGTGATCGCCTCGCTCCAGCAACTCGGGGAGGTGCTGGATAGCGACGAGGCGGTCGACATCGTCGACGTGTTCCGCCGGCCTGGGCACGTCCCCGGCATCGTGCGCCAGAGCAACGCTGCACGACCGGGCGCTGCCCCTGCAGGAAGGCGTCATCAGGGTGGCGCTGCGTTAGTTGATCGGATCAGGGCCTCACGAAACCATCACACTTGGTGTCTTCAAGCGCCTCGGGCGAAGTCGTAGCGTGGCTGGCATGGCGCGAGCGGCGCGCTCGGGCCCCAACAGCAACTTCGCGGGAGGAACGCTCGATGAACACCAACACGAATTCCCGGACGACCGGAGAATGGGGCATGGCGCTTGCCCTCGGCATCATGGCGGCATCCGGCGCGGGACTGGCCCACGCCGGATGCAGCGATTCTGCCAAACCGGCTGCACCGCCGCCCCGGCACCAGGCCACGGCCGGCTACCTCACAACGGTGGCCTATCGTCCGGCCGGATTCCTCACCACGGCGCTCGAGGACGACTCCGGCAGTCCCACGGTGGTGGGCCTGTGGAAGTTCGAGATGATCTCGAAGAACACCGCCACGCATACCAACCCCATGCCCGATGGCATGCTGATCGACTTCGGTACGGTGGCATGGCATTCGGATCACACCGAGCTTATGAACTCC
>Ga0316624_10000441_pt1 | contig 14013 bp, 14 predicted proteins | sample OWC_Aug_N3_C1_D5_FD_207657 | JGI IMG/M metagenome (GOLD analysis project Ga0316624, IMG submission 207657) | Wetland soil microbial communities from Old Woman Creek delta, Ohio, United States - OWC_Aug_N3_C1_D5_A | ecosystem: Environmental > Terrestrial > Soil > Wetlands | place: USA: Ohio... | reverse complement strand
CGGGACGGGACCTATGAGGGCGTGATCGCGAAAATGTTTCCGCGGCCGTTCGATCCGCCTCATCCGATTTGCAGCAAATGCGAGGACGACCGGCACAACGCGCCGTTGCTCGGCCTGTCATTCATTCGCGGCATGAAACGGGACGGGCTGAATTACGAGGACGGCACTATTCTCGATCCCCGCGATGGCAACGTCTATCACGCCCAGATGACGCTCAGCCCGGACGGCCAGGCGCTCACGGTGCGCGGCTATCTCGGCATCCCACTGCTCGGGATGGACGAGGTGTGGAACAGGCTGCCGGACGACGTGATAGCGACGCTCGACCCGGGCGTGCTTGCGAAATACATGCCGAACATGCTGCCGCAGCAGAATGCCGGGCCCCGTCCGCGCCGCATACGCTAGATTCCGAGATAGTTTGATTTGATCTCGTCGTTGGCCTTGAGCTCTTCCGGCTTGGACGAATAGACCACCTGGCCCTTGCTCATCACGTGCACATAGTCGACCAGCTTGAGCGCTAGGTTGGCGTTCTGCTCGACCAGCAGGATCGACAATCCCTGCTCCTTGAGCTTGCCGATCGCCTCCCACAGACCCTGGATGATGATCGGCGCGAGACCCTCCGACGGCTCGTCCATGATCAGGCAGTCGGGATTGGTCATCAGCGCGCGGCCGATCGCCAGCATCTGCTGCTCGCCGCCGGACAGCGTCTTGGCGCGCTGGTTGCGGCGCTCGAGCAGGCGGGGGAACAGCGCGTAGACGCGCTCGAGATTCCAGCCGTGACGGTCCGGGCTGCGGTCGGCGACCAGCAGGTTCTCTTCGACCGAGAGGGTGGGGAAGACGCGGCGTCCCTGCGGCACCAGACCCATGCCGGTGCGCACGGTCTCGAATGACGCCTTCTGCGTGATGTCGTCGCCCTTGAACACGATCCTACCGCGGCGCGGCGGATTGAAGCCGACGATGGAGTTCACCAGCGTGGTCTTGCCGACGCCGTTCCTGCCCAGCAAGCCGAGGATCTGGCCCTGCTCGAGCTTGAGCGACAGGCCTTGCAGGACGTAGGCGTCCCCGTAATAGGTGTGGATGTCCTGGACTTCGAGGATCGCCATTATAGTCAGCCAGTACCGAGATAGATTTCTTGCACGCGCGCGCTGTCGCGGATCTGTTTCGGCGTGCCGGTTTCCAGAATTTCGCCGAAATGCAGCACCGAGATCTGCGCGGCGACATCGAACACCACGTCCATGTCGTGCTCGATCAGCAGGATCGCCAGCGTGGGATCGAGCTTCATCAGGAATTTGGCCATCTCGGCGGATTCGCCCGACGACAGCCCGGCGGCCGGCTCGTCGAGCAGCAGGATTTTCGGATCGCTGGCAAGGCCGAGCACGATCTCGAGCTGGCGCTGCTCGCCGTGCGACAGGTTGCGCACCTCGACGTCCTTGCGATCGAGGAAGTTGGCGGCATCGAGCAGGCGATAGGCCTTCTCATAAGCGGCGCGGTACGAGGTCATGAAGCGCCACATTACGAATTTGGTCGGCTGCAGCCCCTTGATCGCGAGCAGCACATTGTCGAGCACGGTCAATTTCGGAAACAGGCTGGTGACCTGGAACGTGCGCGCCATGCCCAAGGCGGTGCGTCGATGGCTCGGCCATTTGGTCACGTCTTGGCCGAACAGCAGCACCTGTCCGGCGGTCACCGGATAGATGCCGGTGATCAGGTTGAACAACGTGGTCTTGCCGGCGCCGTTTGGGCCGATAATGGCCTTGCGGTCGCCTGGCATGATGCGCAGCGTGACGTCGCGCGTGGCCTGCAGGCCGCCGAAGCTCTTGCACAGGCCTTTGAGCTCGAGGATGGGAACCTCGCCGCCGTTCGCCTGAAGACCGGTGCTCACGCGCATAACCTCGGGCTGTGAATGGCGACGCCGGGGCCCGTCGGGCGGGCCCCGGCGCCCGGTTGCTTATTCGCAGTACTTGCAGGGTGGGAAGTCGCGGCTATAGACCGGCTGCTTGAGGAACGCATCCTTGCCGTAGGTCCAGAACTGACTCACGTGCGGATAGGTCTTGATGACGACGTTCCATAGCTCGTCCTTGTCGTAGCCGAACATCTTCGTCTTGGTGACTTTCTTGATGTAGACGTTTTCGATCGGATTACGCATGTCGTCGAGCTCGACCGGCCCGCGCGGCGCTTTGATTTTCACGCTCGCCATGATCTTGATGAACTGCTCGGAGCCCGGCCACTTGCCGCCGGCCTTCTTGATCGCTTCGTCGATCCACAGCGCGGTCGTATAGTTGTTCTCCGAATAGTAGGACGGGACCTTGCCGTACTTCGCGCGGTAGGCCTTCACGAAGGCCTCGTTCTCCGGCGTCTGAAGCGCCGCGCTGTAGTGCAGCGACGAAACGTCGCCGATGACTTCGTCGCCCATGAAGGGTAGGGCGAATTCGTCATAGCTCGTGCCGCCGGCCACGATCGGCTTCTTGATGCCGGCTGCGCGCAGTTGCTTGGGGAACTGCAGCGACATCGGCCCCACCATCACGGTGTAGATCATATCGGCGTTGGTCTTGATGGTCGGGATGTAGGGTCCGAAATCCTTGGTGCCGAGCGGCGGCCAAATCTTCTGGATCACCTTGCCGCCGCAATCCTCGAAGGCCTTCTGGAAGCCGCCGGTCGACTCGTAACCGAACGCGTAGTCGGCCGCGATGGTGACTGCGGTCTTGTAGCCCTGTTCGCACGCCCATTGACCGAGCGGATGGTTCGGCAGCGACGAGGTCCAGCTTGTGCGCAGGAAATACGGATATTTGTCGAGCTGCCGCTGGGTGAGATCGTCGGCTGACGGGACCGACGAGATATAGATCGTTTTTTCCTGCGTGCTCACCGGCGCCATGGCATAGCCGGAGGAAGCAAGCAGGCCGCCGAGGAACATATGGACGTGGTCCTGCAGCGCGAGTTTCTTTGCCTTGGTAACGGCGGTGTCAGGCTTGCCCTGTTCGTCCTCGACGATGAATTTCACATCCATGCCGCCGAGCTTGCGGCCATGCTGGTCGAGATAAAGCTCGAAACCGTTCTGCATATCCTTGCCGATTTGCGCGAAGATGCCCGTGAGCGGCGCGACGAAACCGATGCGCAGCTCCTCCGCCTTGGCCGGCGCATTCACGCTCAAGCCGAGCGCGAAAACGCCGCCGAACAGCGTTGAAGCAAGCCGATGTTGCATAATCTTCCTCGTCATAGTCTTCCTCCCTCGTGCGGCCTACCTGATGCGATGTCAGGAAGGCTCGGATGCAAGTTGCTTGGTCTTGAGTTCTGTCGACACATCATTTTTTCCTGGAGTCGCCAGCCGCTGCCGAATACGGGCCGGGATGCCCATCAAGCCGCTGGGTAGATAGAGGATCGTCAGCACGTAAACGCCGCCGAGCGCGTACTGCCACCACGGCACCAGCGTGCTGAGATATTCGCGCAGACCGAAAACGATGCCGGCGCCGATGACGGCGCCGACCAGCGTGCCGGCGCCTCCGAGCACGACCATAAGCAAAGCGTCCACCGACGTCGTCAACACCAGCGTTTCCGGGCTGACATGGCCGTTGGTGTGCGCCCACAACACGCCCGCCAAGCCGCCAAAGCCGCCGGCGACGATGAAGATGATGTATTTGTGCAGCCACGTGTTGTAGCCGAGAATCTGCATGCGCAATTCGCGCTCGCGGATGCCGGCCAGGCTGCGGCCGAATGGCGAGCGGACCAGCAAGTACATCAGCGCCATCGATACGGCGAAAAAAGCGAACGCGAGATAGAAAAAAGTCACCTCGTTGCTCAAGTCGATGCCGAAATTCGGCCGCGCGCTGATGTTGATGCCGTTATCGCCGCCGGTGAGGGAATTCCAGCGATAGGCCAGGCCCCAAACACATTGACCGAGCGCGAGCGTGATCATCAGAAAGTAGACGCCGCTGGCGCGGATGGCGAACAGCCCGAAAAAGGCCGCCAGCGCCGCTCCGATCAGAATGCCGAGCACAACCACCAGCCAGAAATCCCAACCCAGCCCGAAATGCATTTTGGTGGCGAGAATGGCCGTGAGGTAGGCGCCGACGCCGAAATAGGCGGCCTGCCCCATCGAGGAGAGACCGGTATAGCCGAGCAGCAGGTCGACGCTCATGGCGAGGATCGCGAAGGCCATCGCGCGCGTGGCCAGCAAGATGACGAACGAGCCTGAATGCGGGACGATATACGCGAACGCAAGCAGCGCCGCGGCGACGATCAGAACCTTGGCTTGCTGGCTTACCATCGCGCGCCGCTCACTCGCGTCCAAACAGGCCGGTGGGCTTCACCGCCAGGATCAGGACCATCGGCGCGTAAAGCGTGAAATAGGACACTTCCGGAAACAGCGCCTTGCCGAAATTGTCGGCGAGCCCGACGACCAGGGCGCCGATGGCAGCGCCGCCAAGGCTGCCCATGCCGCCGATGATGACCACGGCGAAGGCGAGCGGCAGCATCTCGAAATCGAGGCCGGGATAGATGCCGAGAAAGGCCCCGCCGATTACGCCGCCGAGCGCGGCCAGGAAGGCGCCGAGCGCGAAGATCAACATCGAGATGCGGTTGGTGTCGATGCCGACGCCGCGCGCCATCTGCGCGTCGTCGACGGTGGCGCGCACCGCCGCGCCCATGCGCGTCTTCTCCATCACCAGCCAGAGCGCGATGCCGATCGTCAGCGCCATGGCGATCATGAACACGCGATAGAGCGGAAAATAGATGCCGCCGACCACGACACTGGTGCTCAGCTCGGCCGCCGGCGTGATGTCCATGTTATTGCCGCCCCAAATGTCGAGCGCGGCCTGTTGGAACAGGAACGCGAAGCCAACGGTGAGCAATACCTGTCGTAGCACGTCATTTTCGATCGGAACCAGCGAAATGCGGCTCAACAACAGATAGGCAACGACCGCGGCGCCTGCCGTGACCAGGCCAAAGCGGGTCCAGCCAGCGCCGATAAAATCATTCCATCGCGCGGAAACGGCCAAGGCGACCAGGATGCCCACCGATAGCGCGATCACGACATTTCGAAGAATTGCGAAACCTTCGGATCGCAGAAATAGGCGCTCCATCGCGATGCCGATCGCGGCGACAGCCAGCGCCGCCACCGGCAGCGATAGCGCCCACGAACCGGTCGCCGCGATGACCGACAACGCGATATAGCCGCCCCATAAGAAATAAGCGCCGTGCGAAAGATTGACGATCCGCATGACGCCGAAGATCAGCGACAAGCCGCTGCCCACGAGGAACAGCAGCGCGCCGTAGGAAATGCCGTTGAAGGCCTGGATGACCCAGAACTGCGTATTCACTCCCCTCTGTCCTTCTTGTTGCCGAAGGTTGCCGTCAGCTTACCTTAGGTCGGATGGGAATGAACACCCCAAACGGCCGCAGCCGCTGCTTGTATTGTAGCGCAGGCAATCCGCGTCCGTTCACCACGCGAAATTCATGGCACTATTTGCGCCCGCGGACTTTGCCGCCTGCCTGCTTTTTCGGCGGAATGATCGGCAGCAGCAGATAGGGCGCTTTGCCGCGGCTGAAATGCAGACTGGTGGTGCCGCCGAAAATGGCGGGCGGCCGGTCGCGCGGATCGTCATGCAGGAACGGTCCGCAGCCATTCAGCTCGTTCTTGAAGTTAGACAGCTTGCCGCCGCTGGCGCCGCCATATTCGTAATCCTTGCCGCGGATCGACACGCCGACGCGACAGCCGGCGGGCACCACGATGCAGGTCGGCCAGATCTCGATGTCGAGTTCCACCACCTGGCCCTTCTTCAGCGGCTGCTTCTGGTTGTGGCTGTGGTAGGGCCGGTAGGGCGTCGACAGTTTCTTGTCGAGCTTGCGGTGCGAGGCGCGCAGCCAGCCTTGCGCGATCGGCGTGTGCGGGTCGATGGCGCCCTGGAACACGATCTCCTTCAGGTCGCCGGTGAACACCCGCAGCACGATGAAGAAGTCGACGTCCGACGTGGACGATGAAGCGAACAGCTTGAGCGCCGACGGGCCGGTGATCTCGGTCTCCTGCGCCAGCGGCGGCGTCAGGAAGGTGAGACCGTCGCCCATGGCGGCGAAACTGAGCTTGCCGTTGCCGGAGGCTTTCCGCGTCGAAAGCGTCATGCCGGCGGGATCGAGATAGAATTTGGTCCATTTGGTGCGCTTGAGCGGCCATTCGCTCTCGGCGCGCGCCACGAACTTCTCGCCGGGATAACGCACCTGCAGCAGCACCTTCGGCTGCTTGCTCCAGCCGGTGTCCTTGCCGTGCAGGAAATGGTCGAAGAACTTGCGCTGCTGTTCGCGCCCGTAGTCGGTGTAGAAATGCGTCCAGTGCTCGATGCCGTGCGCCTCCAGCCATTTCTGCTTGGAGGCGGCGCGCACGAAGCCCTCGAAATTGCCGCGCGGATGCAAGCCCTGGCCACCCCAATTGGCGGCCGAGAACATCGGCGTAACGATCTTCGACCACACCGGCGAGCGGTCGCGGTTGTACTTGTCGTCGAGCGGGTGCGCGGCGATCTCGGTGCCGAAATCGGCGCGGTTCTTGGCGAGCTCCGCCTCCGGCAGCGTTTCCGGCCCGCACACCAGTTCGCCGTGCACGCGGCTGCGCTTGCCGCGCTCACCGGCGCCGTATTGCACGGTCTTGACCTGCATGTCGTACCAGTTCTCCCAGAAGGTCGAGAGAATGCCGCCGTGGTGCGTCATGTCGCGGTACCAATCGGCGGCGCCTTCCCAGATGCAGATGGCGGCGAGATGCGGCGGCTGCAGCGTGGCGACGTGCCACTGGTTGATGCCGTAATAGGAGATGCCGTTGAGACCGACTTTGCCGTTCGACCACGGCTGAACGCCGGCCCATTCGATGCAGTCGTAGAAGTCCTTGGTCTCGCGCGGGGAGAAATGATCGATGAAGCCGGGCGAGCAGCCGGCGCCGCGTGAATCGACGCGCACGCAGACATAATCGTGCCGCACCCATTTCTCGGGATCGACCACTTCCCAGCTCTGGTACTTGTTGGTCGAGCCGGCGGAAACGTCGGGATGCTTCTCGACCATGCGCTGCCAGGCGCTCGGATAGCCATCCTGGAAGGCGAGGTTCTTGGCGTAGGGACCGTAGCTCAGGATGACGGGGAATTTTCCGTCTTTCACCGGGCGAAAAACATCGGCGCGCAGCACCAGGCCGTCGTCCATGGTGATCGGCACGTTCCAGTCGATCCGCATGCCGTCGCGGGTTTCCGATCGCTCCTGCAGCGCGGCCATAGGCGTCCTCCCACAACACGCTTCTTCTGTCATGCCCCGCGAAAGCGGGGCATCCAGTATCCACGGTCGTTGAGGGTAAGCAATGGGCCTCGGCGATTACTGGATCGCCCGCTTTCGCGGGCGATGACACCAGCTATTTTTTCCGCCGCTTCACCCGCGCCATCTTCTCCAGCACCGCGCAGACGGCGGCGGTATCCTGGGCGCCGAGGCCGCTTTTCATCGCCTTGCGGTAGATCGCCTTGGTGGCGCTGAACATCGGCGTCGGCACGCGGATCTTGCGCGCGTGGTCGCCGATCACCTGCATGTCCTTGTCCCACACCGAGATCTTCATGGTGGCGTTCTTGTAGTCGCCTTTGGCCATCATCGGCGCGCGCAATTCGAATATGCGCGAATTGCCGGCGCCGACCTTGATCAGTTCGTAGATCATCTCCGGCGGCAATCCGGATTTCATGCCGAGCACCATGGCCTCGGCGGTCGCCACGTTGTTGATCGCGACCAGCAGATTGGCCACATATTTCATGCGGCTGCCGTTGCCGAAGACGCCGACGCTGAAGACGTGGCGGCCGATGGCATCGAACATCGGCTTGAGCCGCTGGATGCGCCCGGCATCGCCGCTCGCATAGAACACCAGATCGCGCGTCTTGGCCTGCGCGCCGGTGCCACTGACCGGCGCGTCGAGCATGGCGTGGCCGGTCTTGGCGAGCAGCTTGCGCGCTTTTTCCTTGTCGGAGATCGCAAACGTGCTCATCTCCACCAGCGTCTTGCGCGGCAGCTTCGCGGCGGCGATGGCGCGCGCCGTGTCCATGAGCGCCTGCGGCCTCGGCAGGCTGGTCAGGATCACCGGCACCTGCTCGGCGACGCCGCGGGCGCTCGACGCGATCTCGACGCCGGCTGATTTCGCCTCGCGCCGGCGCGCGGCGTTGATGTCGAAGCCGACCACGCGCCAGCCGGCGGCGGCCAGGTTGCGGGCGAACGCGCCGCCCATGATGCCGAGCCCGATCACGCCGACTGTGCCCTTGGTCTTCCTGGCCACCATCAATTTTTCACCATGCTGAAAATTCCAGGCGGGAAAGCCAAATCAGTTACAAGCACTTAATCGGTCGGCGCAGGTAGTGTCGAGTCGCCACGGGTTGCATTGTGCTTTTCATGCCGTGCCGTGATCGCCTATCGTCGCCGGCGACAGCATCCGGGGAGGAGCCATGAAAATCGGAGTAGCCGGCTTGGGCGCCATGGGCGGCAATGTAGCTGCGCGGCTGATTGAAGTCGGCCATCAGGTGACCGTGTGGAACCGCACGCCGGAGAAGGCGAAGACTTTGGCCGACGCCGGCGCCAAGGTGGCCGGCTCGCCGGCCGAGGTTGCGGCGGTGAGCGAGGCCGTCATCACCATGCTGACCGACGGCGCCGCGATCGACGCGGTCTATAACGGGCCGTCCGGCCTGCTGTCGGGCGACGTCAAGGGCAAGCTGTTCATCGAGATGAGCACGGTCGCGCCCAAGGTCGAGACCGATCTCGCGCCCAAGGTACGCGCGAAGGGCGCCGCGCTGGTTGAATGTCCGGTCGGCGGCTCGACCGCGCCGGCACGCAAGGGCCAGCTGCTCGGCCTGATGGGGGCGGAGCCGGCCGACGCCGCGCGCGCGCGGCCGCTGCTTGAGCAGCTCTGCCGCAAAGTCGAGCATTGCGGCCCGATCGGCGCCGGCGCGGCCATGAAACTTGCGATCAACCTGCCGCTGATGGTGGCCTGGCAGGCCTATGGCGAAGCGTTTGCCATTGCGCGGAGCGTCGGCTGGGAGCCCAAGCGTCTGCTCGATCTTTTCGTCGAGAGCAACGGCGCCAACAACGCGCTCAAGATGCGCGCCGATATGATCGTCAAAATGTTCGAGGGCAAGGAGCCCGGGCCCACCACCTTCAGCATCGCCAACGGCGTGAAGGACCTGCGCACCATGGTGGCAACCGGCGAGTCGCTGGGCGCCGACATGATCGCGACCAAGGCCGCACTCGCGGGCTTCGAGGACGCCACCAAGAAAGGTTTCGGCGGCGGCGATGGCGCGCAAATGGCCGTCTTCTGGGCGGAGCGGAAAAAGTAGAAAGGGGCGTTCGATGAAACTGTTTTCCTACTGGCGCTCGCTCGCGACCTATCGCGTGCGTATCGCGCTCAATCTCAAGGGCATCAAGCCCGACGAGGTGATCACCGTGAACCTGCACGAGGGCAAGCAGCGCGCGGACGAGTTTCGCAAGATCAATCCGATGATGGCGATCCCGGCGCTGATCGAGGACGACGGCACCGTGCTGTTCGAATCGCTCGCCATCCTCGAATATCTCGACGAGACGCTTCCCAATCCGCCGCTGCTGCCGAAGGAGCCGAAGGCGCGCGCGCGCGTACGCGGGCTGGCGCAGATCATCGCCTGCGATACTCATCCGCTGATCGTGCCGCGCGTGCGCGAATACCTGGCGGAGGCTTACAAGATCGACGAGGCCGGCGTGATGAAATGGGGCCATCACTGGCACACCAAGTCGCTTATTGCGCTAGAGACCAACCTCGCCGGCTCAAAATACACCGGCCGCTACGCGCAGGGCGATCAGCTCACCATTGCCGACATCTGCCTGTGCGGGCAGGCGGCGGGCGCGGCCTATTTCAAGGTCGATCTCGCGCCGTATCCGACCTTCAGGCGCATCGTCGAGGAATGCAACAAGCTCGACGCGGTGGCGCGCGCCCATCCGCTCAAGCAGCCCGGCGCGCCAGCCTCCGCATGATCGACACGGCAATCGTCGGCCTCGGCTGGTGGGGCCGTACCCTGGTGCAGGCGGCGCGCGACTTCGGCGCGCCGCTGCGCTTTACGCGCGGCGTGACGTTGGAGCCGGATACGGTCAAGGATTTCGCCGCCGAGCATCAGATTACGCTGTCGAGTTTCGACGAGGTGCTGGCCGATCCGGCGGTCAAGGCCGTGATCCTGGCGACGCCGCACACCAAGCACCGCGCGCAGGTGGAAGCGGCGGCCAAGGCCGGCAAGCAGATCTATTGCGAGAAGCCGTTCGCGCTGAGCAAAGCCGACGCGACCGCCGCGCTCGATGCCGTCAAGCGCGCCGGCGTCACCATCGCGGTCGGCCATCATTTCCGGCTAATGCCGTCGATGCGCGCGCTCGCCGAACTTAAGACGCAAGGCGCCTTCGGCGCCATCATGCACATGGAGGGCAATTACAGCCACGACTGGCTGGCGAGCTATCCGGCCGACAGCTGGCGCATGGCGCGCGAGGAAAGCCGCGCCGGCGGCATGACCGGCATGGGCATCCACGTGCTCGACTGCTTCCGCGATCTCAACGGGCCGATAAAGCGCGTCAGCGCGCTGTCGAAGGCGCGCGCGCTGAAATTGCCGACCGGCGACACGACGGCGGCGCTGATCGAGTTCGAAAACGGTTCAACCGGCACGCTCGGCACCACGATCAAGACGCCGTTCCGCTGGCGCATCGCGGTTTTCGGCGAGGCCTGCTGGGCCGAGAGCGTGAGCGAGACCAAGCTGATCGTGCGACGTGCCGGCAAGGAGCCGGAGGTGTTCGATTATCCCGCCGACAATCACCTCGGCCGCAATCTCGATTATTTCGCCAAGGCGGCAATGGGGCAGGGCACGTTCCCGATTTCGCCCGACGGAATTCTGCAGACTGCGGCGGCGTTGGAGGCGACGTTCAAATCGGTCGACGCCGACGGGGCGTGGATGACGGTGTGATCAGGCGCGGGCCGCGGCTTAGTGCTTGCGCCGGCGTGGCATGAAATCGCGCCAGTCGCGGCGCACCAGCTGCCGCGTCATCCGCGCCAGGGCTTCATCGTTGAGGTGAGAAAAGCTGACGATGCTGCCGATGAGCAGGAACAGGAGGGTGAGTTTGGGGTCCATCATTGCAGTCCTTGCAAACCGGTTATCGAATAGCGAGGACGATGGCCATCGCCGCGATCGACCAAAGCAAGGCGAGGACGACGATCTTCAGGTGGGTGACACGGTCGGCGGAAGCGATGGAGTAGTTCATGACGGCACCTATTGGGCCTGGTTGGCGCAATATCGTCATGGTGCACGCCGTCCGGCTTGATCCAGGTCAAGCGCCGATCTCCGGAAAACTACGTAGCGCGCTCGGCTAGGCGCTGCGCCGCGTGCGGGGCGTGTTCGTCCGGGCAATCGCCGCATCCCACACCTTGTGAATATGTGTGACTTCCTGCTCGAAGCGCTCGAGGAACAACCGCGCCTGCGTCGACATCCGGCGCCGGGTCGGCTGGATCACCACGAACTCGGCATGCATTTCCGGATCGACGAACGGATTGACGGTGAGCTCGCCGCGGCCGATGTCGTTGACCGAGATCACGCTCGGCAGGATGGTCGCCCAGTCCGAGCGCGCCACGAATTCAAGCGTGGCGATCATGGCGTCCATCTCCAGCATGGCTTCGATCTCGACGCCGTGGCTCTGGAAATAGGTCTCCAGATTGCGCCGCCGGATATTGTCCGGTCCCGGCACCACGATCTTGAGCGGCTTGCACTCCGACAGCCTTAAGGGTGCCAGCGGCGCAAATCCGCGGCGCGGGCCGGAAATCAGCATCTCGCGGTCGCGCACCAACAGCCGCGACTTCAGCCCGACGGTGCCCTCGAAGGCCGGCACCACGGCGAAGTCGAGCTCGTCGTCGAGCACCATCTCGGTCAGCAAGTTGCTGTAGCCCTCCACGATGTGCAGGCGCACCTCCGGGCAGCGCGGCACGAAGTCGTCGAGCACCGGCGCCAGCACGGCGCGGGTGAAGGTCGGCATCAGCCCGATGCGCAATTCGCCGGCCACCTCGCCGGCGAGCGAGCGCGCCTGCTCGGCGGCGTGCTCGAGCGCGCCGACGGCCTCCACGCAGCTCTTGTAGTAGCGAAAGCCGGCCGGCGTCGGCTTCACGCCGCCGGCGGTGCGCTCGAACAGCTTGACCCCGAGCGTGCGCTCGACCGCGGCCACGTGCTGCGAGATGCCCGACTGGGTGGCGTTCTCGCGCGTTGCCGCGCGGGTGAAGGAGCCTTCCTCGCAGACGGCGATGACGGCGCGGACTTGCCGAAGTGGGATGTTGCGCATGCGACATTTAATAGTATTAGAAAACCTAATGGGGAAGGGCAGATTATATTATTTCTTTAAGGGACGCTATCCGCATAACATCTGACCAAAGCGACATAAGCGGCGCTTATAGCGCCGGGTCGGGAGGACGCCATGGGAGCGAATTTCGGCATTGCCGGCTTGGATTGGCAGCAGCGGGTCAACTGGGACCGCCTGCGCGAATACCGCATCGAGCGCGCGCGCGCGATGATGAAGAAGCACGGCCTCGGCGCCTTGCTCTGCATGTACGACGAGAACGTGCGCTACATCACCGGCACGCTGACGCCGGGCTGGAACCGGCTCAAGCCCGGCCTGCGCTACGCCATGCTGTGCGGCGACGGGCGGCCGATCCTGTTCGAGCAGGGCGACCTCGGCTTCCAGATCGAGCGGCACTCGCCGTGGATCCCGAAGGAGAACGTGCGTCACTCCTTCGCCTGGATTAAAGGCGCGGCCGGTCCCGCCTCCACCCAGCAGGTGACCAAGTTCACCAAGGCGGTGCTGCAGGCGATGAAGGACAACGGCGTTGCCGGGCAGAAGCTCGGCGTCGACTTCGTCGACATCAACATGATCAACATCTTCAAGGAAAATAAAATCGACTGGGTCGACGGCATGACCCCGATGATGGAAGCGCGCGCCGTCAAGAACGAGGACGAGCAGGAGTGCTTCCGCATCGTCGGCGCCATCGGCGACGCCACGCATTGGGAATGCATGAAGTTCCTGCGCCCCGGCATCACCGAAAACCAGGTGACCGCGCACCTGATGGAATATCTCTACAACATCCCCGGCATGGAAGACGTCGAGGACGTGATCGTGTCGTCCGGTCCCAACACCTGGCCGAACTGGCGCAACTTCTCCGACCGCATCATCCAGCCCGGCGACATCGTGTTCATGGATTTGGCCGCGCTCACCTGGAACGGCTACAAGTCCTGCTACTACCGCACCTATTGCGTCGGCAAGGAGCCGACCCAGGAGCAGAAGGACACTTACGGCACCGCGCTCGAGTGGCTCTACGACTCGATCGGCGCGGTCAAGGTTGGCGCCACCACGCGCGACATCGCGCTCAAGTGGCCGTCGGCGATGGAGACCTGGGGCTACGAGGACGAGGACCAGGCCGCCGCCAATCTGTGGGGCCATGGGCTCGGCCTCGCGCAATACGACCCGCCGGTGATCTCGCGCATCTGGTCGCTCGACCATCCGGTCGAGATCAAGGAAGGCATGACCTTCGCGCTGGAGACCCAGCACGGCAAGCGCTTCCGCTACGGCGTGCGCATCGAGGAAATGCTGATCGTCAAGAAGGACGATATCGAGATCGTTTCGAACTTCCCTGTGAAACAGATCACAGTGGTCGATCCGCTGCCGGGCTATGGTGATCACGTGAAGTGATTTTATTCACCTCTCCCCGCTTGCGGGTCGGGTGAGGGGGCTTAGCGGCGATTCTGAGCGCCTGGATACGCCCCCTCATCCCGACCTTCTCCCCGCAAGCGGGGAGTAAGGAGCGCGCCGAGACCGTGGCACTGCCGAGAACCAAAAGCATATGCCCGCCTTCACCCTCCCGCTCACCGACCTCGCCGCCACCGATGCCGAGAACGTCGGGCCGAAGGCGGCCAATCTCGCGCGGCTCGGCCAGGCCGGCCTGCCGACGCCGGGCGGCTTTGCGCTCACCGCGGCGGCCTATCGCCA
>Ga0316624_10000440_pt1 | contig 14016 bp, 12 predicted proteins | sample OWC_Aug_N3_C1_D5_FD_207657 | JGI IMG/M metagenome (GOLD analysis project Ga0316624, IMG submission 207657) | Wetland soil microbial communities from Old Woman Creek delta, Ohio, United States - OWC_Aug_N3_C1_D5_A | ecosystem: Environmental > Terrestrial > Soil > Wetlands | place: USA: Ohio... | reverse complement strand
CGCGACGGCCACGCGTGCGGCCGGCGTCAGCTCGCGGGCGTGATTGACATGCACGGCGACGTAAACGGCTTTGCCGCTCGCCTTCATCGCCCGCGTGAGCTCCGCCGTGATGCGCGCCGGTGCCGCCGCCGGCACGCGGGTGTGGATGCGCACGACCTTGACGTGCTCGATCTCGCCCAGCGCCTGCATCACGGCGCGCATGCGCCGCGCCGACAGCACGAGCGGATCGCCGCCGGTGAGGATCACCTCCCAGATATTGCGGTCGCCGCGGATATAGTCGAGCGCGCATTGAAGCGCCGCCGGCGAAAGCGCCTTCGCCTTGCCCGGGCCGACCATTTCGCGGCGGAAGCAGAAGCGGCAATAGACCGCACAGACGGCGTTGAGCTTGAGCAGCACGCGGTCGGGATAACGGTGCACGATGCCTTCCACCGGGCTGTGGGCGTCATCGCCGATGGGGTCGGCGAGTTCCTCAGAGCGATGGTCGAGTTCGGCCGTGTCGGGAACGAACTGCCGCGCGATCGGATCCTGCGGATCGCTGCGGTCGATCAGCGCGGCCAAGTCCGGCGGCAGTGCAACCGCATAGCGCGCGGCCACGGCCTCGAGCGCCGCGCGGCGTTCGAGCGCGATCAGGCCTGCCTCGCAAAATTGCACCGGTGTTTGAAGCGTTGCCATCGCTCGTCCTTTCATTTCAAGTCTCGGCCACCGGCGCCCAGATCACCTGCTCGATGCGGGCGGCGCCGGTCGCCAGCATCACCAGCCGGTCGTAGCCAAGCGCGACGCCGCAGGCCCGTGGCATCTGGCCGAGCGCGGCGAGGAAATCCTCATCCAACGGGTAGCTCTCGCCATGGATGCGCTGCTTCTCCGCCATCGCCGCCTCGAAGCGCGCGCGCTGTTCGGCGGCATCGGTCAACTCGCCGAAGCCATTGGCCAACTCCACCCCGCAGGCATAGAGCTCGAAACGCTCGGCCACCTGCTCGCTGCCGGGCTTGGCCTGCGCCAGCGCCGCGAGCGGCAGCGGATACTCATATAATATCGTGGCGCGCTTCACCCCAAGCTGCGGCTCGACCCGCTCGGCCAGGATGCGGCTGAAAATGTCGGCCCAGGTGTCGTCTGCCGCGGTGGCGACGCCGGCCTTGCCCGCCGCCGCGGCCAGGAGTCCGCGGTCGCCTTGGCCGCCCTTCACCGTCGCGAGCAAGTCGATCCCGGCGTGGCGCGCGAAGGCCTCCGCCACCGTAACGCGTTCCGGCGCGGCGAATGGATCGACCGTCTTGCCACGAAAAGAAAACTCATTCGTTCCCGCCGCCCGCGCCGCAGCAGCTATCAGCGCGGCGCAGTCGTCCATTAGGGCCACATAGGGTTCGCCGGCGCGATACCATTCCAGCAAGGTGAACTCTGGGTGATGCAAGGCGCCGCGCTCGCGGTTGCGGAACACGCGGGCGAAATCGAAAATGCGTCGCTCACCCGCCGCCAGCAACTTCTTGCAGGCGAATTCTGGCGAAGTGCGCAGGTAAAGGAGCGTCCGCTCGCCGCCGGGGGAGATCAGCTCGGTCGCAAAAGCATGCAGGTGGGTCTCGTTGCCGGGCGAGACCTGCAGCGCTGCGGTTTCCACCTCGACGAAGTCATGGTCAGCGAACCACGCCCGCAGTGCCGCCGCGATACGGCCGCGCTTGAGCAGGAACGGGCGGCGGGCGGCATGGACGCCGGGCAGCCAGAAAGGGGGATTTTTCGCCATTTAGCCTTTCCGGCCGGCTAATGGGAAGGACTGGCGTCGGGCGCGAAGATGGTTATGTTGCGCCCGGAATCCGCGGCCATGGGCCGCCCCGCAGCCAAGGATAAGCCTCGTGAAGGTCATCGCCAGCCAGCTCCGCAAAGGCAATATCGTCGATATTGACGGCAAGCTCTATGTCGTTCTCACCGCCGAGAATTTTCATCCCGGTAAGGGCACCCCCACCACTCAGGTCGATATGCGCCGGATTTCCGATGGCGTGAAGACCTCGCAGCGCTACAAGACCACTGACCAGGTCGAGCGCGCCCATGTCGAGGACCACGAGTTCAGCTTTCTCTATAAGGACTCCGACGGCTTCCACTTCATGAATCAGGAGACCTACGACCAGGTGCAGGTGCCGGCCGACGTGGTCGGCGACTACGAGAAATACCTCCAGGAAGGCATGGTCGTCAGCCTCGCCGTCCATGACGGCACGCCGGTGTCGATCGAGATCCCGCAGAAGGTGACGCTGGAAATCGTGGACACCGAGCCGGCGATGAAAGGCCAGACCGCCTCCGGCTCCTTCAAGCCGGCCATGCTGTCAAATGGCGTCCGCACCATGGTGCCGACCCACATTACCACCGGGGCTCGCGTCGTGGTCAGCACCGCCGACGGCTCCTACGTCGAGCGCGCGAAGGATTGATTTTTCTCGCTTTGTCCGTGCGATAGCGGGCTACCCGCCCCATTCGCCGACCCGGAACCGCCCCTTGTCCGCCGCGGTCCGATCCCGCTAGTCTCGCAACCCGTAAGGGTCAGTTGAGGGGCGTGCATTGAGACTTGCGGTTCTTGTCGGCGCTGGCTTGTTTTTCGCCACCGCAGCCGCTGCCGACGAAGTCAAAGCGCCCCGCGTCATCCTTTCCCAGATCAATTGGGACGCGGCGGCAGCGAGCCTGTCCGACCGCGGCGACGGGCCGCCGGCCGAGGCTTTTGCGCGCCTCAATGCACTAACGGAAAAGCGCTTTCCCGGCATCGGCCAGAGCAGCGTGCCGGTGCTGCTGCCGTTCGATATCGACGCCTTCCGCAAAGACGTCGCCGCCGGCCAGGCCGACGCCGCGAGCTCGGACAAATATTTCGGCGACTTCCGCCCGTCGAAATTCTTCTTGCCCGGTCCCGCCGGCTACGACGCGACCTTCTTTTTCGACCCGGATAAGAAAAACGATTTCCAAAAGCCCATCGAGGTCGAGATCACCGGCGCGGCTTTCGTCTATGACCTCGACGGCCCCGACCATCAGGAAGTGTTCCCGGCGCCTGCGCTCGAGAATCTGTATCCCGACATCAAACGCATCCTGCGCGAAGCGCATGTGCGCTACACCTTCGAGCGCTTCGGCGTGCCTTATGTGGTCTCGATCCAGTGCTTCGACCGGCCGCCCTCGGGGCGATATCTGTCATGCCGGGAGGCCGATCCGGTCGCCGTGAAATTCCTGCGCATGCTGCACACCGCCGGCGGCGCACCGATGCAGATTGCAAAGCCGCAGGTCGACCTGACGCGGCCGGCGGCGCAGTCCGATTTCAGCTATTACAGCCCGGGCGATCTCATTCCGGACACCGGCTGGCACAAAATGCCGGGCCGCTTCGATTACCATGTTTACGCGCGCATGCGCTTTCCGATCGCCCAGGCGCCGGCCTATGTGAAATCGCAATCCTTCATGCCGTGGGGCGACTGCTACCGTAGCGGACGCAGCGGCCCGCTGGGACGGAAGGGGGCGACCTACGAGTGCCGGGTGAACGGCATTCCGCTGGTGTTCGATGAATCGGCCGCGGTGAATTTCACCTATCCCTGGCGCGATAATTTTTGCGAATTGCGCAACTTTTTGGTCGGACAGTGCCCGGCCGGCTACGGCCATCAGGGCGAGGACATCCGTCCCGCCAATTGTGTCCTCTACAACGAGGGCGCCGACCGCTGCCAGCCGTACCATCACACGGTCGCCGCGGTGCGCGACGGCATGATCAGGCGCAACCCGCACAATCTCGGCGCCTTCATCGTGGTCAACACTCAAAACGATTTCGTCCGCTTCCGCTACCTGCACATGAATCCGAAATTCATGGATCAGGACGGACTGCTGAGCGGACGGCGGGTACGCGAGGGCGAGATCATCGGCAAGGTCGCGACCTGGGGCGATTACGCCAACGGCACCTCCTACCACATCAATTTCAGCATTCAGGTTTTCACCAAGACCGGCTGGGTCTGGATCAATCCCTATATGACGCTGGTGCATTCCTATGAGCAGCTGATCGGCGGGCGCGGAACCGAGATCAAGCCCGGCGAGCCGGCGCCGCCGGTGCCGGCCAAATCCCCGGTGATCGCGTACCCTTCGCCGATCCCGCTCCCACTGCCGCCGCCGGCCGTGACGCCGGTGGCGAATGCCGCGCGCGAGCAGCCGCGCGCGCTGGTCATTCCCGAGCCGCCGCAGCCGCCCGCGATCATGCGCGAAGAACCGGATAAGGTGCGCGCGCACGAGGAGCGCAGGCACAAGGAACGCGCCCATAGGGAGCGGCGACACAAAGAACGCGCGCATAAGGAAAGGCGGCACAAGCACCACTATGTGCGGCACGCGCGCCGAAAGTCCCGCCGCAATCACGCCGAAGACTAGCGCCGCACCGCAACCATCACGAAAAAATCTCATTGCGGCCGATTGTTTGCGCAGGCCTCCCTCATACAATGCCGCTTATGCGATTCTCCGGCGACAGACCAAGCGTGCCTCCGGTAAGCCGCCGCGCCTTGCTTGCGGGCGCGCTCGGCGCCGCCGCCAACCTCGCGCTCAGCGCACAGGCCTGGCCGAAAGGCTCGCCGGCGTTCGAACGCTGGGTGGCGGCGTTCCGCCCACGTGCGCTCGCGCGCGGCATCTCGGCGGGCACCTATGACCGCGTGATGGACGCGTTGACGCCCGACACCAGCGTCTACGCGCTTCAGCGCCAACAGCCGGAATTCACCGAGCAGGTCTGGCAATATATCAACCGCCGCTGCTCGGATTGGCGCGTCATCACCGGCAAAGAGCGCGCCAAGGAACATGCCGACTTGCTGGCGCGCATCGAGAAGGACTATGGCGTCGACCGCTACATCGTGCTCGGCCTGTGGGGCATGGAGTCGTCATTTGGCGACGTCATCGTCAATCGCAAATACATGCGACCGGTGATCCCGGCGTTGGCCGCGCTCGCCTATGGCGAGCCGCGCCGCCGCCGTTATTGGGAAGCGGAATTGCTCAACGCGCTCACCATCGTCGACCGCGGCTGGGCGCAGCCGACCGACATGATCGGCTCCTGGGCGGGCGCCATGGGGCATACGCAATGGATGCCGGAAGTGTGGCTGCACATGGGCGTCGACTTCGACCGCGACGGCCGCGTGACGCCATTCGGGCGGCCGGACGATTCGCTCGCCGGTACCGCGCGCTATCTGGTCGAGCGCGGCCACTACCAGCGCGGCGAAGCCTGGGGCTGCGAGGTGAAGGCGGATGGGCGCGCCTCGGGCGGCTGGCACACTTACGAGCAGTGGCAGGCGGTCGGCGTCAAGCGCGCCGATGGCAAGCCCTTCGCGCGCCCGCATGACCGGGTGAAGCTTTGGGTGCCGGTGCGCGGCGGTCCCGCCTTCCTGATCGGGCAGAATTTCCGCGCGGTCTATTCCTACAATCCCTCCACCAGCTATACGCTGGCCCTCTGCCATCTCGGCGACCTGATCCGCGGCGACCCGCCCTTCCACCAGCAGTTCCCCGGCGGCGAGCGCGTGCCGACGCTGGCGGAGGTGAAGGAGATCCAGCGCCGGCTCAACGAGCACGGCTTCAAGACCGACGGCATCGACGGCCGAACCGGCAGCGACACCGTCAAAGCTATCCTCGCTTTCCAGCGCAAGGTCGGCATGCAACCCGCAGATGGCTATGCCGGCCTGAAGGTGCTCGCCCGATTGCGCCAGAGCCCGTAATCCGGTTGGATGCGGGCCACGCCGCTTAAGTCCGCGGCGATGCGGGGTTTCATGACGGATTCATCTTCCAAGCGCGCCAAGGCGCAACACGCATCCGATGCCGGAATCGCCGCGCTCGACCGGCCGCTGCCATCCGGCGTCAACGCGCCGCAATTCGGCAGCGACGTGGCGGCCGACGCGCTGCGCGCAACCGGCGTCGAATATATCGCGCTCAATCCGGGCGCGAGCTATCGCGGCTTTCACGACAGCATAGTCAACTACCTCGGCAACAAGCAGCCGCAGATGCTGCTCTGTCTGCACGAGGAGAGCGCGATCGCCATCGCACACGGCTACGCCAAGGTCACCGGGCGCGCGATGGCGGCGGCGGTGCATTCCAATGTCGGGCTAATGCACGGCACCATGGCGATCTTCAACGCCTGGTGCGACCGCATGCCGATGGTGATCCTCGGCGCCACCGGACCTGTGGACGCGGTCAAGCGAAGGCCGTGGATCGACTGGATCCACACCGCGCGCGACCAGGGCGCGCTGGTGCGCGGCTACACCAAATGGGATGACCAGCCGGCTTCACCCACTGCCGCGCGCGAAGCGATTCTGCGCGCCGCCTGGATCGCCAATACCGCGCCGTGCGGGCCGACCTATGTCAATCTCGACGCCGGCATGCAGGAGGAAAAGCTCACCGAGCCGGTTTCGCCGAGTGACACGCAGCGCTTGATGCCGGAAGTCGTGAGCGCCGCGCCTGCCGACCGCGTCAAGGCGGCGGCCGAGTTGCTGCGCAATGCCAAGCATCCCGTGATCCTCGCGGGCCGCGTGTCGCGCGATCTCGACGCCTGGGATGCGCGCGTTCGGTTGGCCGAGCGCCTCAACGCGCGTGTCGTCACCGACATCAAAGTCGGCGCCGCCTTCCCGACCTTCCACTATCTGCATGTCGGCGCGCCGGCCTCGCTCGCGCCGACGCCCGATGCGCTCGAGGCCATCCGCGCAGCCGACGTCATCCTCAGCCTCGATTGGGTCGACGTTGCCGGCACGCTCAAGCAGGCCGGCCAACCCAGCGCCAAGATCGTGCAGGTGTCGGTCGATCATCATCTGCACAATGGCTGGAGCCTGGACTATCAAGGCCTGCCGCCGGTCGACGTTTTCCTCGCCTGCACGCCGGACGCTGCGGTGCCGGCATTGCTCGCCGCGCTTGGACCGGGCCCGTCGCGCGTGGCCGCGACGCGCGCGACGGAATTTCCCACGCCCGCCGGCGACGCGCTGACGGTCGATCACCTTGCCGCAGCGCTGCGTCAAGCGGTCGGCGAGCGGCCGTGCTCGCTCACCCACGTCTCGCTGTCGTGGAACGGGGCAAGCTGGGCCTTCAACCACCCGCTCGACTATCTCGGCAGCGACGGCGGCGGCGGCGTCGGCGGCGGCCCGGGCATTTCGGTTGGCGCGGCTTTGGCACTCAAAGGCAGCGGGCGGCTGCCCGTGGCGGTGTGCGGCGACGGCGATTACCTGATGGGCGTCACTGCGCTGTGGACCGCCGCGCACTACAAAATCCCGCTGCTGCTCTTGATCGCCAACAACCGCTCCTTCTTCAACGACGAGCTGCACCAGGAACGCGTCGCCCGCATGCGCAGCCGTCCGGTAGAGAACCGTTGGGTCGGCCAGCGTATTTCCGACCCCGATATCGACCTTGCCAGCATGGCGCGGGCGCAAGGCGCGCAGGGCTTCGGCCCAGTGAGCGCGACAAGCGATCTTGCCCCGACGTTCGTCAAGGCGATCGCCGCCGTTGAAGCCGGCGCTGTCGCAGTCGTCGATGTGCGGGTGCAGCCGGGCTACAGCGCCGCGATGACGGCGGTGATGACGCCGAAGAGCGGCTGACCGCGCCGCCTCACCCCGTCGGCGGATCGAAGCCGCAGGCGTTCCAGATCGCGCGGCTTTCGGGTTCGATCAGGAAGCGGATGAATGCCGCCGCTGCTTCCGGCGCCGCGCTCGCGGCGGTCACGCCGGCGCCGTAGTGGATCGTCAGTTGCAGGGACGCCGGCAGCGCCCCCGCCAGCACAACGCCTGCGGCATTGACGATCTCGCTCTTGGGGAAAATGCCGATGCCGGCCTCGCCGCTCGCGATCATGGCAACGCCGCCGGCGAGCCCTGCCCGGTGTATCACCCGCGCGCCCAGCGTATCGGCGAGCCCCAGCGTCTTGATGACCTTGTCGCTCTGCGCGCCGCTCGGCGTGGCGCCGGGCGGTGCATGCACCACCGTACCCGCGGCCAATAGCGCGCGGCGCAGCGCATCGGGTGTCGAGACGCCGGGAACGGCAGCGCCCGCCTTCACCCCGATCGCCAGCCCGATATCGGCGAGCGCCGCGCGGCCTTGCGCCCGCACGGTGCCGTCGGCGACGTAAGCCTCGATCAACGATATCGGCATCACCAGCACGTCGAACGCCTCGCGCGCAGCGACGCGCGCGGCGATCCCGCTCATGGTGTCGTAGAGCGCGTTCAGTCGGTGGCCGCTCTTGCGCTCGAACGCGGGCGCAAGCCGGTCGAAGACCGGCTTGGGTGCGCCGCCGGCGATGCTGGTGACCGTGGCCATTCAACTACAGCTTGAACGTTTCCAGCGTGCCGGGGTGGAACATCTCCTCCACCGTCACCAGCCGCGGCGACAGGCCCTGCGCATGGTGGTGGCGCAGGAAGGTCTCCAGCGTGTTGCGGTTGGCCGCGACGCCATAGGACCAGAAATCCGCACCCATCAGCTGGCGCGCCTCCATCAGCCGCTCCTCGACGAAGGGCAGCGTCACCTTGGTCGAGGAGGTATCGGCGAGCTTCTCCAGCGCGATCGCCTTCGAGCGCTCGAATGCCTTGTAGACGGCCCCCGGCAGCCACGGATGCGCCTGCGCCAACTCGCGCCGAATCCCGACGATGTGCATGATCGGGAAAATGCCGGTACGTTTGTAGTAATCCTTCGCCGCCGCCACCGGATCGGAAAACAGCCAGCCGACATGCGGATGTCGGCCGAAGCAAGACGGCACCCGCGGCCCGATGAAACCGTCGATCTCGCCCGATTCCAGCATGCTCGACAGCGTGCGCCCGGGCGGGGCGTCGTCGAGCTTCACGTCCTTTGGCAGCGTGATGGCGATCTTCTCCGGCCTGCCCGCCTCCTCCAGCCCGCCCCTGATCCAGTGGATGTCCGACGGCTTGACGCCGTGATCGTCCTGCAGGATGGCGCGCGCCCATACGTTGGCGGTCAACTGGTATTCCGGCACGCCGATCTTCCTGCCCTTGAGGTCGGACGGCTGCGTAATGCGGTCGGTCCGCACATAGATCGCGGTGTGGCGGAAGGCGCGCGACACGAAGGCCGGCACGCCGACATAGGGGCACGTGCCCTGCGCGGTCTTGACCGTGAAGCTCGACATCGACAATTCGCAGATGTCGAATTCGGCGTGGCGGAAGGCGCGGAAGAAGATCTCCTCCGGGTCGAGCGCCATGAAGACCGGGTCGACGCCGTCGATCTGCACGAGGCCGTCGGAGAGCGGCCGGGTGCGATCATAGTCGCGCACGGCGACGGAAAGATTGAGCTTGGCCATGGAAAGCCTAGGAAGACTTGGTCCGGGCAGTCATAGGCGAAACGGTGCCGCAAGGCAAAGTGCGGCGCTCAACTCGGCTGCGACTTGAGGAAATCCCGGAAGCTGCCCTTCTCATAGGCGTTTTCGCGCACGAAGCGGAAAAAGGCGAGGAAATCGTCCGGCCGCAGATAGCCGGGGGCCCGCGCCACCTCGCGTTTGGCGGGGGCGAGCTCTTTCAGCCCGGCCGCGGTCTCGGGGAAGAATTGGAAGGTGGGCGTGAAGCGCACGCCGTATTTCGCGGCCAGCGCCTTTTCCGGCAGCTCGGTGCCGTCAAAATCGGTGACCTTACGATCGCCAATGATGTTGAGCTGCAGGATCTCGAAATTCGACTTGATGTAATCGGCGATGCGCGGCTGCGCGAAATTGACGAGATGCGTCTCGCGGCAATAGGGGCAGCCGCGCAGCTCCCACATGATGGCGAGGCGCTTGCCTTCCTTGTGGGCGGAGGCGAGATCGTCGGGAAGGATGAGGAAGCTTTCCAGGAACCAGGGCTCGGTAATGAGCCCTTCGGCGGTCAATTGCGGCTCCGCCGCGAAGGCGCGTGGCAGCGCAATCGCGCCCGCAGCTGCGCCCAACAGCAAGCCTCTGCGTGTCATTGCCATGGTCAGTTCTCGTAAACCACTGTCCAATGCCGGCCCTCGCCGGGCCGGCCACCGGCCTTTATATTCCCGATGCCTTATATATACCCCTGCCGCGAAGTCCGGGTGAACAACAATGTTGGGTCCCTATGTGCGCGCCGCAATCCTCGGCCTAACCCTGCTGGCCGGGGCGGCGGCACCGGCGCGGGCCGACGATCTTGCCGATTTCAATGCCGCGGTCGAAGCGGCCGAAGCCCATAACCGGGTGGCGATCGGCTACCTGCGCACCGAGAACCGCGATCTCGCCTCGCTTGAGCTCGACCGCCTGCGCGCCGCCTGGAGCAAGCTTACGGCCGTGAAGCGCCCCGCCGCGTTCGAGGGCAACGCACTTTACGCCACTACGCTCACCGACATCAGCACACGCTTGGTCGCCGCCGACATGATGCTCAATTCCGGCCGCTTCGATAATGCGCGGCAAGCCCTCGACGCTATGCGTGCCGATCTCTACGCCTTGCGCAAATCCGCCGGCATCGTCGTGCTGGCCGATTGCGTATTCGATTCAAACAAGGCGGCTGCGGCCTTCATGGCCTATGACACGCCAGAGCTCGATTGGAGCAAGCCGGGCATCGGGCCCGCCATCGCCGAAAAGGCGGCGGCCTATGCCGGCGTGCTGACCCGCTGCGATGGCTTGGCGGGTGAAGCGGTGCGCAAGGAGCCCGAGTTTCGCCGGCTGATCGACGATGCCAAGAGCGAGCTCGCGAAGGTTCCGCACGCGGTCGAGAACCGCGACGCCAGCCAGCTCCATCGCATCGTCGGCTCGCTGCGCGCGATCGACATTCTGCTGGCTTTCCGCTTCGGCTAGTTCAACCGATCTTGCCGAGCGCCGGAAAGCTCTCGATCAGCCAATTGGCGATGGCCGACATCTGCCCGGTGAAGATCAGCACACCGGCCACGACCAGCAGCGCGCCCATGGCTTTTTCGATCGCGTTGAGCCGCGAACGAAAGCGCGCGCTCCAGCGCATGAAGGCGCCGGCAAAGCCCGCCGCCGCCAGAAACGGTACGCCGATGCCGAGCGAATAAACAAACAATAGACGCGCGCCCTCGCCTGCGCTGTCCTTGGCGCCCGCCATCAGCAGGATGGCGGCGAGCACCGGCCCGACGCACGGGCTCCAGCCGAAGCCGAAGGCAAGGCCGATCACGTAAGCGCCGATCATGCTGGCCGGATTGTGCGCCACCCCGATGCGGGCGGTCCGGTGCAGCACCGGGATCGGAATAACGCCCAGAAAATGCAAACCCATCAAACCGATCAGCATGCCGGCGAGATAGCTCAGCCAGCCCAGATAGGCGCTGACCGCCTGGCCAATCCAGGAGGCGGTGGCGCCCAGGGCGACGAAGACCGTGCTAAACCCGGCCACAAAGCAAAGCGCCGCCAGCAGCACCATCCAGCGGGCGCGTGCCCACCCCTCCTCCAGCATGTCCTCGATTGAAACGCCGCCCATATAAGCGAGATAGGCCGGCACCAGCGGCAGCACGCAGGGCGAGGCAAAAGACAAGAGCCCGGCCAGGAAAGCGCCGCCCGCTGTCACGTCCAGATTCATTCCCGGCCCTCGCACGTGGACATATTCGAGTTTTGTGATATATTGCAGTACGATTCAATGGTCCCGTCGACCACGCATTCGAGGGACGCGCCCAGGCCCTATCCGGTAGAGGACAATTTGGCAGCCAAGTCACGCCCCGTGGCATTTTTTTCTCGTGCCGCACTCATCGGCGCAACATTTGTGACGCTGGCGCTATCCACTGCGCACGCGGCCGAGCTTGTGATGTTCGAGCAGGCCGGCTGCGCCTGGTGCGAGGCCTTCGACCACGAGATCGCTCCGATCTACGGCAAAACCGAAGACGGGCTGCGCGCGCCGTTGCGGCGTGTGGATATTGCGCGGGCCTTGCCGCCTGATCTCGTGTTCATCCAAATAGAACGGCTGACGCCGCTGTTCGTGCTGGTCGACAAGGACCGTGAAATCGGGCGCATCCGCGGCTATGGCGGGCGGGAAATGTTTTGGACCCAGCTCTACATGCTGATGCAGAAACTGGACGCGGCCGGAACGGGTGCAGAACGCGCGCAGGGAACAGAAAAAACATTGCGCGTGAGCGGCTGATTTTCGGTATTCTGGCGCCGTTAGACGGCGAGCATGGTGAAACGATGGAATTGCAACGTCTCGATGTCCGATCCTCACGTTCGAACGATCTCGAACGCATGATGGACAATGCAAAGCGCGCGAGCGATTTCCTCAAGGCGCTGGCGCACGAGAGCCGGCTGATGATGCTTTGCATCTTGGCCGAGGGTGAGAAGTCGGTGAGCGAGCTGGAGCAGCATCTCGGCTTGCGCCAGCCCACCGTGTCGCAGCAGCTCGCGCGCCTGCGCGCCGACGGGCTGGTGAACACGCGGCGCGAAGGCAAGACCATCTATTACAGCGTCGCCAGCGACGAGGCCCGCACCGTCATCGGCGCGATCTACGACGTGTTCTGCCGCCGGACGCGCAAGCGCTGACGCGCCGCACGCTGCCCGTCGCTTGATTTTTCTGCTTTCGCTGTAATCGCTCAACCGCGCTTTAAGCGGACACGCGTTTGCTTGCACGATGCAGCCGCACCACGGTCTCGCCGCCGGTCCTTGCCCGCACCAGTTCCTCGTAGGCTTCGATCGGCTCGGGCTTGCCGATCAGATAGCCCTGTATCTGGTCGCAACCCTCGCAGCTCAGAATCAGGCGCTGCTCTTCGGTTTCGACGCCCTCCGCCAGCACCGGCAAATTGAGATTCTTCGCCAAGGTGATGACCGCGCGCACGATGGCCGCGTTATTGGCATTGGTTTCCAAATTGAAGATGAACGAGCGATCGATCTTGATCTTGTCGAATGGGAACGACTGCAGATAGGACAGTGACGAATAGCCCGTGCCGAAGTCGTCCATCGCGATCTTGACGCCCAGATTCTTCAAGCGCCGCAGGATCGCTTGCGCGCGGCTGAAGTCGTCGATCAGCACGCTCTCGGTGATCTCGAGCTCCAACCGCGCCGGCGCCAATCCTGTTTCCAGCAGCACCGAATGCACCAGGCTCGGCAGGTCGCCGTGCCGGAACTGGGCAGGCGACAGATTGACCGCGACCTGGCCGCCCCTCTCCCATGACGCCGCTTCGCGGCAGGCCGCGCGCAGTACCCATTCGCCCAGCGCGATGATGAGGCCGCTGTCCTCGGCGAGCGGGATGAAGACCGACGGCAAGATCAGCCCGCGGCTCGGATGATGCCAGCGCGCGAGCGCCTCGAAGCCGATAATGGGGCCGTCCATTTTCGCCACCGGCTGATAGAGCAGCCTGAACTCGCCGCGTTCGAGCGCCGATTTGAGGTCGTGTTGGATCTCGCGGCTTTCGCGCAGTTGGCGGTCCATCTCCGGCTCGAAGAACCGGTATGAGCCGGGGCCTTCCGACTTCGCCCGGTAGAGCGCTGCGTCGGCGTTGCAGATCAGCTTTTCACCGTCGGCGCCGTCGGTCGGATAGACCGCCACACCGACGCAGGCATTGGCCGCGAGCTTGCGCCCCTCGATTTCGATCGTGTCGCCGAGGGCGGTGACGATCCGCTCGGCCAGTCGCGCGGCGGCATCCGGCAGGTTGCTCTCGGTCACGATCAGGGTGAACTCATCGCCGCCGATGCGCGCGAGGAATGCGCCCCGGATCACGCCTTCCAGCCGCCGGGCTACCTCGCACAGCAGCGCGTCGCCCGCGGCATGGCCGAACAGGTCGTTGACGTATTTGAAACGGTCGAGGTCGAGGCACATCAGCGCGAACGACTCGCCGGATAGCCGCGCCCGCTCCAGCGTCATCGCGAAGCACTCGTTGAAAGCGGCGCGATTCGGCAGGCCGGTCAGCGCGTCGTGATGGGCAAGATGGGCGATCTTGGCTTCCGCGCGTTTGCGCTCGGTGACGTCCTCGGCAACGCCGAGGATGTAGCGCGTGCCGCCGTCCTCGCCCTGCATCGCCAGCCGCTTCACATTGAGCAGCCGGATTTCCTCCTTGCCGTTCTTGAAAGGCAGTTCGCGCACCACGACCTGGTCGCCGGCGGCCAGCGCTTCCTTGTCGCCGCCCTCGATGGCCTTGGCCTGGTCGTCGGAGAACACC
>Ga0316624_10000439_pt1 | contig 14018 bp, 10 predicted proteins | sample OWC_Aug_N3_C1_D5_FD_207657 | JGI IMG/M metagenome (GOLD analysis project Ga0316624, IMG submission 207657) | Wetland soil microbial communities from Old Woman Creek delta, Ohio, United States - OWC_Aug_N3_C1_D5_A | ecosystem: Environmental > Terrestrial > Soil > Wetlands | place: USA: Ohio... | reverse complement strand
AAGGTGAACACCACCTGCGGCGCCTCCAACGTGAGCTTCGGCCTGCCGGCGCGCGAGGGCATCAGCGCCGTTTTCTTAAGCATGGCGATCGGCGCGGGACTGACCTCTGCCATCATGAACCCGATGCACGTGGAGATCGTCAAGGCGTGCATGGGGGCGGACGTGATGATGGGCCACGACCCGGACTGCGCGCGCTGGATCAGGCGCTTCCGCGAGGCTCCCGCCCTGCAGGCCGGCGGCGGTGCGGCAGCGCCGGCGGAAGGCGCGGCCCGCGGCCGTCGCGAGGGCGGACACCGGAGGCGCGCGCCGACCCCGACATGAGCGAGTCGGACGCACTGGTCGTCTTCACCCCTTCCGGCAAGCGCGGACGCTTCGCACTCGGCACCCCGCTGCTGCAGGCCGCACGCAGCCTCGGGGTGGATGTGGACTCGGTGTGCGGCGGGCGGGCGCTGTGCGGGCGCTGCCAGGTGCTCGTCATGGAGGGCGAGTTCCCCAAGCACGGGATCACCTCGAGCGCCACCCACCTCTCGGCCTTCTCCGCCACGGAGCAGAATTTCGCGCGCCGCCGCCCGCTTACCCCCGGCCACCGGCTCTCCTGCCAGGCGAGGATCGAGGGCAACCTCGTCATCGACGTGCCGCCTTCCAGCCAGGTGCACCGCCAGGTGGTGCGCAAGGCGGCCGAGGCGCGCGCGATCACGCTCGACCCGGTCATCCGGCTGCACTACGTCGAGGTGCGCGAGCCGGACATGCATGACCCGTCCGGGGACCTGCAGCGGCTGGTGAAGGCACTGGAAAGCGAGTGGCAGCTCACCGGACTGACCTGCGACTTGGCGGCGCTGCAGGCGCTGCAGCCGACCCTGCGCCAGGGCGAGTGGAAGGTGACGGTCGCGGTGCACGAGGGCAGCCGGATCGTGGGCATCTGGCCCGGGCTGCACGAGCACATCTACGGCCTCGCGGTCGATGTCGGCTCGACCACAATCGCAGGTCACCTGTGCGATCTTGAGTCCGGCGAAGTGGTCGCCTCCGGCGGCCTGATGAACCCGCAGATCCGCTTCGGCGAGGACCTCATGAGCCGCGTCTCCTACTCGATGATGCACCCGGGGGGCGCGGCGCAGATGACCGAGGCGGTGCGCGGGGCGCTCAATGCGCTGGCCGCCGAGGTGGCGCGCGAGGCCAGGGTGCCCGTCACCGACATCCTGGAGCTCACCCTGGTCGGCAACCCGATCATGCATCACCTGGTGCTCGGCATCGACCCGGTGGAACTCGGCGGGGCGCCGTTTGCGCTCGCCACCGATGAAGCGATGACGCTCAGGGGCACCGACATCGGCCTGACCCTCAATTGCGGCGCGCGCGTGTACACGCTGCCGTGCATCGCCGGCCACGTCGGCGCCGATGCCGCCGGCGTCATCCTCGCTGAGCGCCCCGACCTGTCCGAGAAGCTGACGCTGCTGGTCGACGTCGGCACCAACGCGGAGATCGTGCTCGGCAACCGCGCGCGCCTGCTCGCCTGCTCCAGCCCGACCGGACCCGCCTTCGAGGGCGCGCAGATCAGCTGCGGCCAGCGCGCCGCTCCCGGGGCGATTGAGCGCGTGCGCATCGATCCGGCGACGCTCGCGGCACGGTTCAAGGTGATCGGCTCGGACCTGTGGTCGGATGACCCGGGCTTCGCAGCCGCGGTGAGCCGCACCGGCGTCACCGGCATCTGCGGCTCCGGGATCATCGAGGTCATCGCCGAGATGTATCTTGCGGGCATCATCAGCCAGGACGGCGTCATCGACGGGGAACTCGCCGCGCGCACCGAGCGGATCGTGGCCACGGGGCGCACCTTCGCCTACACCGTGCACCCGGGCGCCGCGCCCCTGCAGATCACGCAGAACGACGTGCGCGCGATCCAGCTCGCCAAGGCCGCGCTCTATGCCGGCATCCGCCTGCTCATGGATCACCTAGGGGTGGCGCAGGTGGACCGCATCCGTCTCGCGGGAGCCTTCGGCAGTCACATCGACGTCAAGTACGCGATGGTCCTCGGCATGATCCCCGACTGCGACCTCGCGCAGGTGTCCTCCGCCGGCAACGCCGCCGGCACCGGTGCGCGCATTGCGCTCCTGGATCAGTCCTCGCGCCGCACGATCGAGGAGCTGGTGCGGCGCGTGGAGAAGATCGAGACGGCGATCGAGCCTAAGTTCCAGGCGCACTTCGTGGCGGCGATGGGGATCCCGCACTCCACCGCACCGCACCCCAACCTGTGCAAGGTCGTGGCACTGCCGCAGCCGAAGGCCGCCGCGCCGCGCGCCGGCGCGCGCGGCCGACGCCGCCCGGGCAAGGGTCCCTAGACGTTCGAGTCGGGGAAGGAGCCCTTGCGGCGCACGATGTAGTCGTTGAGCGCCGCATCGACCGCCGCGTCCAGCGGCGGCGCCTCGTACTCGGCGAGTTGCTTCTTCCACAGCGCGTTGGCGCGCGCCGCCATGTCCCTCGCCCCTTCCGCCTCCCACTGCTCGACGCTGTTGTTGTCCGCGAGCGGGGAGCGGTAGAACGCGGTCTGGAAGTTCGCCTGCGTGTGCGCGCAGCCAAGAAAGTGCTTGCCCGGGCCGACCTCGCGGATCGCATCGAGCGCCTGGCCGTTCTCGGAGAGGTCAACGCCGGCGAGCAGCGTGTGCATCATGCCGGCCTGATCGGCGTCCATGACGAACTTCTCGTAGCCCATCGACAGGCCCCCCTCGAGCCAGCCGGCGGTGTGCAGCACGAAGTTGACCCCGCCGAGACAGGTCGGGATCAGCGTGTTGGCAGACTCGTAGGCCGCCTGGGCATCCGGGATCTTGGAGGCACACAGGGCGCCGCCGGAGCGGAACGGGACGCCCAGGCGCCGCGCCAGCGCCGCCATGGCGTACAGCACGAGCGCCGGCTCGGGGGTGCCAAAGGTGGGCGCCCCCGACTGCATGGAGAGCGAGGAGGCGAAGCTCCCCATCACCACGGGCGCCCCGGGATTGACGAGCTGGGCGAGCGCCATGCCGGCGAGTGACTCGGCGAGCGTCTGCGCCACGGTGCCCGCCACGGTCACCGGGGACATGGCGCCGGCGAGGATGAAGGGCGTGACGATGGTGGCCTGGTTGGCGCGCGCATAGGTCTTGAGCGCCCCGAGCATGGTCGCATCCCAGGTCAGCGGCGAGTTGGCGTTGATCAGGCTGATGATGCAGGTGCGCGGCCGGCCGCTCTGCGGATCGGTGTAGTTGTCCCCGAAGAGGATCTTGGTCATCTCAACCGTGTCCTGGGCACGCTCCGGATGGGTCACCGAGCCCATGTAGGGCTTGTCGCTGTACTTCATGTGCGCGTAGACCATGTCGAAGTGCCGCTTGTTGACGGGCAGGTCGACCGGCTCGCAGATGGTGCCGCCGGAGTGGTGCAGCGAGGTCGAGACGTAGGCGAGCTTGACGAAGTTGCGGAAGTCCTCGATCCGCGCGTAGCGGCGCCCCTCGTCGAGGTTGCGCACGAAGGGCGAGCCGTAGGCGGGCGCAAACACCGTGCGGTTGCCGCCGATGATGACGTTGCGCGCCGGGTTGCGGGCGTACTGGGTGAATTCCCGCGGCGCCGAGCGCTGCACGATGGAGCGGCACATGCCGCGCGGGAAGTGGACGCGCTCGCCGCGCACGTCCGCGCCCGCGTCCTTCCAGATCTGCAGCGACTCCGCATCGTCGCGGAAGTCGATGCCGATCTCTTGCAGGATCGTGTCCGCGTTGTGCTCCAGCAGTTCCAGACCCTCGGCCGTGAGCACCTCGTAATAGGGCACCGCGCGGGTGATGTAGGGCACGAAGGCGTGGCTGCGCGCGGTACGGGCGGCGATCTTGGCGTCACGACCGCTGGGGCGGCGGGAGCGGGCGCCCGGGCCCGACGGTTGCTGCGCGTCCATTTTGTCTGTCCTGAGCGTTACTTACGCACTGGCCCGGCCGGGCATTGACCCATTATGGGTCACGCCCTGCTGCCGCCACTGACCGAATTGCGGCATGCACTTCTCCGGCAGCGCCAAGCCGGGGTCCGCGGCCCCTTACGGGCGCCCGCAGGCTGCGCTCAGGGCGCGGGTCCTGCGACCGGGTGCCTACGGCTGCGGCACGACCGGCAGGTCGATGAACGTGGCCGCGTGCGCGCTGTGGAACACCCGCTGTGTCGCCCTGCGGTAGTCGGCAGGGCGGGCGAGAAAGATGTTCTCGACATAGGTCTGGGGGTTGCGGTCGTAGAGCGGGAACCAGCTCGACTGCACCTGCACCATCACCCGGTGCCCGGGCAGGAAGACGTGGTCGGTCATCGGCAGCGCGAAGCGGTAGCGCTGCACCTTGTTGGCCGGGACCGCGCTCGGGTGCTCGAGGCTCTCGCGGTAACGGCCGCGCAAGATGTCCATGCCGATCGGCAGCTGGTAGCCGGACATCGGCAGTTCGGACGGCACCTCATCCGGGTACACGTCGATGAGCTTGACCACCCAGTCGCTGTCGGTGCCGCTGGTGGAGGCGAAGAGGTTCACCAGCGGCGCTCCGCCCAAGTGCAGCGGCGCCTGCAGCGGCTCGGTGACATAGACCAGCACGTCCGGGCGGTCGGACACGAAGCGCTGGTCGTTCAGCAGCCAGCGCTGCCAGGCGGGGCCGTCCGCGAAGTGGATCGGGCGCGGCGCATAGGGCACCGGCTTCGCAGGATCCGAGACGTACTCATCGAAGGCGGGAACCCCCTTCACCGGCGCGCTGAAGGAGAGCCGGTTGCCCGCCTGCAGGTACAGGCGCTGCATGGGGGAGGCGCAGCCGGACGCGCACGCGAGCGGCCACGCCGGCAGGCGCCGCCAGGCATCGGTGCCGGTCTCGTAGACGAATACCGGGGGCGTGTTCGCCTGCGGCGCCCCGTCCTTCAGGTGCTCATCGAGGAAGGGCTGCATGACGTCGCGCCGGAACTGCAGCGCCGTGTTGCCCTCGAGCTTCAAGGGACCGAGCGTCGTGCCATCGTAGTTGACGCCGCTGTGCCGCCAGGGACCGAGCACCAGGAAGTTGCGGTCGTTCCTCAAGTCCTGCGGCTCGGTCGCCGCGTACGCGTGCACCCCCCCGTACATGTCCTCCTGGTCGTAGAGGGAGGTCACGTACATCGTCGGCGTCGACAGCGGCTCCTGCGCCAGGATCTGGTCGAGCGCCTGGGCGCTCCAGAACTGATCGTACGCGGGGTGCTCGATGATCTTGTGCCAGAACGGCAGCTGATCGATGCCGAAGCGATGCGCGAAGTCCTGCGCGGAGCCGGAGTCGAGGAAGAGCTGGTAGTCGTCGTAGACGCCGCTGGCGATGTCCGTACCCTCCCCGCGCGCGGTGGTCTGCTCGTTGAGGTAGCGGAAGTTCGACTGGCGGTACGCCCCGTTGTGGAACCAGTCATCGCCCTTCCAGCCATCGACCATGGGGCACATCGGCACCGCGGCCTTCAGCGCCGGGTGCGGGTGGATGAGCGCCATGAGGACCGTGAAGCCCTCGTAGGAGGAGCCGATCATGCCGACCTTGCCGTTGGACTCCGGCACGTTCTTCACCAGCCAGTCGATCGTGTCGTAGGCGTCGGTGGAGTGATCGACCGGGGTGTCGTTGAGCGGCCCGCGCAGCGGGCGCGTCATGACGTAGTCGCCCTCCGAGCCGTACTTGCCGCGCACGTCCTGGAACGCGCGGATGTAGCCTTGCGGGACGAAGCCCTCGTCCCCCATCGGCAGCGTGCCGAGCATGTGCGGGCTGGCCAGGCGCTTGGCACGGGTTGCGGCGTGGTAGGGCGTGCGGGTGAGGATGATCGGGGCGTGCTTCGCGCCCTTGGGGATCACGAGCACGGTGTAGAGCTTGACCCCGTCGCGCATCGGGATCATCACCTCGCGCCGCTCGTAGTCGAATTCCTGCGTCGGGAGCCTAAACTGCGGGATGTCCGGCGTCATGGGTGGCGTCTGTGCCGCCGCGACCGCCCCGAATCCCACCGCCGCCGCGATTACGACGACCCGCATGACACGCATCGCTTGGGCTCCCGAGGGTTGCCAGGTGCAAAGCCACGCCGCGGCACCTTCTAGGCACGCGCGGCGGGCGACAAGGGTAGCAGAAGGCTGCCTGGAGACCCGAGCTGCGCATGCCCTTTAACGCGCGCGCAGCGTTAGGATGTGCGCATGGCACAGGACATCATCGCCGCCTTGGCCGAGGTGCTGCCCCCGGACGCCGTGCTGGCGACGACCGAGGAGCTGCACCCCTACGAGTGCGACGGGCTCACGGTGTTCCGGCAGTTGCCGAAGGTCGTGGCCCTGCCGCGCACGGAGGAAGAGGTGCAGGCCGTGCTGCTCGCCTGCAGCCGCCTCGCGGTCCCGGTGGTGGCGCGCGGCTCGGGCACCGGGCTGTCCGGGGGCGCCATGCCTCACGCCGGGGGCGTGCTGCTGTCCTTGAGCCGCATGAACCAGATCCTGGAGATCGACCCGCTGTCGCGCACCGCGCGCCTGCAGCCGGGCGTGCGCAACCTGGCGGTGTCGGAGGCCGCGGCGGCCTATGGCCTGTACTACGCGCCCGACCCCTCCTCGCAGGTCGCCTGCTCGATCGGCGGCAACGTCGCGGAGAACTCCGGCGGCGTGCACTGCCTCAAATACGGCCTGACCGTGCACAACGTGCTCGCCGTGTGCGGCTACGGCATCGACGGCGAGCGCATCGAGCTCGGCAGCCGCGCCGCGGATGGCCCCGGGCTTGACCTGCTCGCGCTCACCATCGGCTCCGAGGGCCTGCTGATGGTGGTGACGGAGGTGCTCGTGAAGCTCATCCCGCGAGCCCCGTGCGTGCAACTGGTGATGGCCTCCTTCCCCGAGGTGCACCGCGCCGCGGATGCGGTGGCGGCGGTGATCGGCGCCGGCATCATCCCGGCGGCGCTTGAGATGATGGATCGCAAGGCCACCGCCGCGGTCGAGCCCTTCGTGCACGCCGGCTATGACCTTGAGGCGGCGGCGATCCTCCTGGTCGAGTCCGACGGCACCGCCGAGGAAGTTGCCGACCAGGTCGCCGAGATTGAGCGGGTGCTGCGCGCGGCCGGGGCGAGCTCGCTGCGCGTCTCGGGCTCGGAGGCCGAGCGGCTGCGCCTGTGGTCGGGGCGCAAGAACGCCTTTCCGGCCGCGGGGCGCCTCTCCCCGGACTACTACTGCATGGACGGCACCATCCCGCGCAAGCACGTCGGCCGGGTGCTGGAGGCGATCGAGCGCATGGAGGAGCGCTACCGGCTGCGCTGCATGAACGTCTTTCACGCCGGCGACGGGAACCTGCACCCGGTCATCCTCTTCGACGCCAACGAGGCGGGCTCCTGGGAACGCGCGGAGCGCTTCGGGGCGGAGATCCTGGAGCTGTGCGTCGAGCTCGGCGGCACGATCACCGGCGAGCACGGCGTCGGGATCGAGAAGATCAACTCCATGTGCGTGCAGTTCTCCCCCGCCGAGCGCGCGGCGTTCTTCGCGATCAAGCAGGCCTTCGACCCCAAGGGGCTACTCAATCCCGGCAAGCTCATCCCGACCCTCGCGCGCTGCGCCGAGTACGGCCGCATGCGCGTGCACGCCGGCGCCCTGGCGCATCCGGAGCTGCCGCGCTTCTAGGGCGCCCCGCATGAGCGCAGCGGACGAGCCGATCGGGGAGTGGCGGGAGCGGATCCGGGCGGCGGGGGTCGCGGGCACATCGCTGCGCCTCAAGGGCGCGGGCACCAAGGACTTCTACGGCGAGCAGCTGCAGGGCGAGCTGCTCGACCTGCGGGCCCACCGCGGCATCATCGCCTACGAGCCCTCGGAGCTCGTCATCACCGCGCGCTGCGGCACACCGCTGTCGCAGGTCGAGGAAGTGCTCGCGCGGCAGGGACAGTTCCTCGCCTTCGAGCCGCCGCTGTACGGGGGGGATCCGACGATCGGCGGGGTCATCGCCGCGGGCCTCTCCGGACCGCGGCGGCCGTACGCCGGTGCGGCGCGCGATTTCGTGCTCGGTACGCGCCTGCTCGATGGCAACGGCGAGCTGCTGCGCTTTGGCGGGCAGGTGATGAAGAACGTGGCCGGCTTTGACGTCTCGCGCCTCCTGTGCGGGTCCTTGGGGATCCTGGGCGTGATCACGGAAGTCTCGCTCAAGGTGCTGCCGCTGCCGCGCGCGGAAATCACCGTGCGCCTGGAGCTCGGCGAGCAGGCGGCGGTCGAGTCATTCAACCGCTGGGCGGGCGAGCCGCTGCCGCTGTCTGCGGCCGCGTGGGACTCGGGTGCCGCCTGGGTGCGTCTCTCCGGGGCCGCCCCGGCGGTTGCGGCGGCGCGCGCGCGCCTCGGCGGGGAGCGCATCGACGAGGCCCCCGCGCACGCCTTCTGGAGCGGCCTGCGCGATGGCGCGCTGCCGCTGTTCGCAGCGCAGCCCCTGTGGCGAGTGTCGCTGCCCGCGGCCGCACCTGCGCTGCCCCTCGGGGTGGCACCCCTCATCGACTGGGGTGGCGCGCTGCGCTGGTACGCCGGTGTGGCGCCGGATGCGGACCCGCGCGCGCGCGCCAGCGCCGCCGGCGGGAGCGCGCTGCTGTGGCGCGGCACGCCGCGCGATGCGCCGCGCCTGCACCCGCTGCCCGGGGTCCTGCTGCAGCTGCACCGGCGCCTCAAGGAACGCTTCGACCCGCGCGGCGTCTTCAACCGCGGCCGCCTCCTCGCCGGGCTCTAGCGACGCGCCCGGCCGCCGGGAATGCGCGGCGCCCCGTGTGGCGCGCTGCGCGCGCATCCGCCAAGATCGTGCGCATGAGAGCCACCACTGCCGCGGCCGTATGCGCCGCGATGATCGCCGCCGCCTTTGCCACGACCCGCGCCGTCTTCCCGCCCTGGGGCGTGCGACTCGACTACATCGATACGAGCGTCGCCCCGGGAGCGGACTTCTTCCGCTACACCAACGGCGGATGGCTGCGAAGCGCGGTGATCCCGCCGGACCGGCGCGTAGCCGGCATCAACCTCGAGCTCGATGACGGCAACGAGACCAAGCTGCGCACGATCGTGGCGATGCTGCGCGCGAAACCCGAGGCGGCGCTCACCGCCGAGGAACGCAAGCTGCGCGACTTCTACGACGCCTTCGAGGACACCGCCGCGATCGAGGCCGCGGGGCTCGCGCCGGTGCGGGCCGACCTGGAGGCGATCGCTGCGCTCAAGAGCGTCACCGCGGTCGCGGCCTTCATGGCCACCCCCGCCACGCACACCAGCGGTCCGTTCGCCGCGCGCATCGCGATCGACGAGAAGGACCCGGATGCCTACGTCGTGCGGCTCACGCAGTCGGGCCTGGGGATGCCCGACCGCGACTACTACCTCAGGGACGACCCGCAGATCGCCGCCACGCGCGAGGCCTACCGCAAGTACCTCGCCGACATGCTGCAGCTGGCGGGGGTGGAGGATCCGGCGCGCGCGGCCGCGGTGTACGCCCTGGAGGCGAGGCTCGCCGAGGCGCACTGGCCGGCCGCCGAGCGCCGCGATGCCGAGAAGACCTACAACCCGATGAGCGTGAGCGAGCTCGCGAGCCTCGCACCCGGGTTCCCCTGGGCGACGTACCTGGGCGCGGCGGGCGTGCCGGCGCGCTCACCGGCGGGCGAGCGCCGCGTCAACGTCGCCGAGAAGTCCGCGTTCCCGAAGCTCGCCGCAGTGTATGCCGAAACCCCGCTCGCCGTGTGGCGCGACTACCTGACGGTGCACTACTTGCACGAGCGCGCGGACTATCTGCCCCGCTCGATCGAGGACACGGACTTTGCCTTCTACGGCACCGTGGTGTCGGGGCAGAAGCAGCAGCTGCCGCGCGAGGTGCGCGGCATCCACCTGCTCGATGAGCAGATGGGCGAGGCGCTCGGCAAGCTCTACTGCGCGAGCTACTTCCCCCCGCAGGCCAAGGCCAAGAGCCGAGCGCTGGTCGACAACCTGCTCAAGGCCTACGCGCAGGACATCCGCGCGCTCACCTGGATGACGCCGGCCACCAAGCAGAAGGCGCTGGAGAAGATCCGCACGTTCACGCCCAAGGTCGGCTACCCGGACCACTGGCGCGACTACAGCGCGCTTGGCGTCCGCCGCGAGGATCTCCTCGGGGACGTGCGCAATGCCCAGGTGTTCGAGTGGCAGCGCAAGCTTGCGCACCTGGACGAGCGCGTCGACCGCAGCGAGTGGTTCATGACGGCACCGACCAACAACGCCTACTACAACCCGCCGCTGAACGAGATCGTCTTCCCGGCCGGGATCCTGCAGCCGCCCTACTTCGATCCGAACGCGGACGACGCGGCCAACTACGGCGCGATCGGGGCCGTCATCGGTCACGAGATCAGCCACGGTTTTGACGACCAGGGCAGCAAGTACGATGCCACCGGGCGGCTCAGCAACTGGTGGACGGCGGATGACCGCCGGGACTTCGATGCGCGCACGGCCCGTCTGGCGCGCCAGTACGACGCCTATGAGCCACTGCCCGGCCTGCACGTGAACGGCAAGCTCACCCTCGGGGAGAACATCGCCGACCTCGCCGGGCTCGTGATCGCGCACAAGGCCTACCACCTCGCCCTGGGCGGCCGCAGCGCCGCGGTGCTCGACGGCCTCAGCGGCGACCAGCGCTTCTACATCGCCTACGGCCAGAGCTGGCGCGAGCTGTGGAGCGAGGGCCTGACGCGGCGCATCGTCCTGTCCAATCCGCACAGCCCGTCCGCCTACCGGGTGAACGGCGTGGTGCGCAACGATGCGGGCTGGTATGCGGCCTTCCCGCAGGTGAAGGCGGGCGATGCCTACTACCTCTCACCCACCGAGCGCGTCACGCTCTGGTAGCGCCCGCCTCAGCCGCGGGCCCGCTAGGGGCCGCCTTCGGCCTCGTGGGCGCGCACCATCTGCTCGAGGCTCTCGAAGCGAAAGTCGTAAGCGGGCGTGCCGTCCGGCGGGCGGGTGGCACCCCAGCCCGGGCGCTCGTGGCGCCGGTCGATCCAGGCGCAGGCCAGGCCCGCGGCCTTGGCGGGTGCATGATCGTGGAACAGGCTCTGGGCGGTGTGCAGGATCTGCGCGGGCGCCACGCCGAGCGCGCCCAGGGTTGCGATGAGGACGCGGAAATTGCGTGGGTCGGGCTTGTAGGAACCGATGTCCTGCGCGGTCAAGATGGCATCGAAGGGCACGCCGAGCTTCGCGTTGCTCGCCGCGAAGCTTGCGCGATCGACATTGGAGAGGATGACGAGCTTGTAGTGGCGCTTGAGGTACTTCAGCGCCGCCGCCGTGTCCGCGAACGCCGGCCAGTCGGCAATCGACTGCCCGAAGGCGACATGCGCCGCCTCGCTCACGCGGGCGCCCCACTGGCGCGCCAGGCGCCGGTGCACCTGCGCCAGCAGCTGCGGGTACAGCATCCCCGGGGTCGCCGCCTGCTGCTCGACCTCGTGGGTGGCAAACTGCGCCAGCACCTCATCGCGCGGCGCCGTCACGCCGGCCGCACTGATCAGGGGCGCCAGCGCCGCGTACAGGCCGGTCTCCCAGTCGATGAGGGTGCCGTAGCAGTCGAAGCTCAGGGCCTTGAAGTCGTGCAGCCTCAGGGTGCGGATCCTTACAGGTGAATCGTGCCGCGCCCGAGTTCCATCACCTCGCCGCTCACGTAGATGTGGTGCTCCGCGTCGACCCGCAGGCGCAGCGAGGAGAGGCGGCCCGTGTACTCGCCCTGGGAGATCTCCAGCTCGCACGGCAGCGGCCGGCCCATGGCGAGCATCCAGCCGCCGAGGTTGGCCGTGGCCGAGCCGGTGGCCGGGTCTTCCAGAGCACTGGTGCCCTGGGGGAAGAAGAAGCGGGCCAGGAGGCCTGAGCCCATCGGCGCAAACACGTACGCCATGCTCTTGCCCTCGACGCTGGTCAGCTGCGCGAGCAGGTCGGCGCGCACGCGCACCCGCCGCACCGCCGCCTCGCTCGCGAGCGGTATCACCAGCTGCTCCAGCCCGGCGGTCACCCACAGCGGGCGCTCGCCAATGTCCTCCTTGTCCAGCCCCAGCACCTGCGCCAGCACGAAGCGTGACTCCTCGACCTCGCGCCAGGCCGAGGCGCGCGCCTGCAGCGTCCAGCGGTTCCCCGCGGCACGCACCGGTATGACGCCGGCGGGCATCTCGAGCGTCAGCCGGTCCCCGCCGAGTCCGAGCGCGCGGCAGACGTGCGCCGTGCCGAGCGTCGGGTGTCCGGCGAAGGGCATCTCGTAGCCGGGGGTGAAGATGCGCACCCGCGCGCTCGCCTTGTCCGAGGGCAGGATGAAGGTCGTCTCCGACAGATTGAACTGCAGCGCGAGCGCCTGCATCCTAGGGGTGTCGAGGGACTGCGCGCGTTCGAACACGCACAGCGGGTTGCCGCTGAGGAGCGTGCGTCCCTGGGTGAACACGTTGATCAGGCGGTAGGCGTAGGCAGGCATGGGCGTGGGAATTCTAGCCGCACACGGAGTCGATCATAAGCCATGACGACCGAACTTCTGTTCCGGGACGATGCCTACCTCAGCAGCGCCACGGCGCAGGTGCTGAGCGTCGCGGAGCGCGGCATCGAGCTCGACCGCACGTTGTTCTACCCGATGGGGGGCGGCCAGGCCGGCGACACCGGCGCCTTCATCCGCGCGAGCGGCGAGCGGGTCACGATCGCCGACACGCGCAAGGGCGAGGGGCCCGACCGGGTGCTGCACGTGCCGGCGCCCGGGTCCGCGACGCTCGAGCCCGGCGAGGCCGTCACGCTTGAGCTCGACTGGGGGCGGCGCTACCGCCTGATGCGCCTGCACACCGCTTTGCACCTCATGTCCTGCGTTATCACCGCGCCGGTCACCGGCGGCAACATCGTCCCGGACAAGGCGCGGCTGGACTTTGACATCGAGCTAAGTGCGCTGAACGCCGCGCACATCGAGCGCGAAACCAATAGGCTCATCGCCTCAGGCATCGCCACCGAGACCGTGTGGATCACGGATGCGCAGCTGGAGGCGCAGCCGGAGCTGGTCAAGACCATGAGCGTGCAGCCGCCGCGCGGTGCCGGGCGGGTACGGCTGCTGAAGATCCCGGGCATCGACCTGCAGCCCTGCGGCGGCACGCATGTCGCCAACATCGCCGAGATCGGCGCCATCCGCGTGCTCAAGATCCGCAGCGAGGGCAAGCACAACAAGCGCGTCGAAATCGCCCTTACCGGTAGCGGCTGACCTCAAGCCCGTTGCCCACGGCGAGCAGCACCGAGCTCATGTCGGGGCTGGCGCGCACCTTGTCGCGGTACGCCCGTGCATGCGGCCGCGCGCTTGGCGGCTGCAGCATGTTGTCCGCGACCACGAGCGCGCCGGGGGCGAGTTTCGGATGCAGCAGCTCGAACACCGGGACGTACAGGTCCTTCCACAGATCGATGAGCACGAAGTCGAACGGCCCGGGCAGCGCGGCGAGGCAGGCGAGCGCATCCCCGATGCGGAACTCGACGAAGGACGCCAGTCCCGCCCGCGCGAGGCGCTCGGCGGCGTATTCGGTCTTCGCCCGATGCAGCTCCAGCGAGGTCACCTTGCCACCGATCGCCCGCGCCGCTTCCGCCAGCCAGTGGGTGGAGTAGCCGTAGGAACTGCCCACTTCGAGGATGCGCCGCGCGCCGGCCTCCGTGATGAGCAGGTTGAGCAGCGCGCCGGCCGCGCGCCCGACCGGCAGCAGCATCTCATCGCGTCGCCGGCCGAATTCCTCGGGACTGAACGTGCTCCACAGCGCCTCCTCGCGCGCCGCGCGGGCCTCGTACTCCTCGAGCACCGCGCGGCAAGCCGGATCCATCGCCAGCGGATCGTGCATGAGAGTGCCTGCGTCCTTTCAGGTCGCGCCGGAAAAATACTCCTGCAGCGAGGCGACGCCTAAGCGCTTGGCCTCGAACAGGCTCTCGAGATGCTCGCGCGAGTTCACCAGCCCACGCGCGCGCAGCACGCCCTGCTCGTCCAGCAGGGCCGCAAAGGGCAGCCGGCTCACCTGGTAGGCGAGCCCGAGCGCTGCGGAAACCACGTAGGGAATCGACTCCAGCCCCTGGGCGCGCACGAAGT
>Ga0316624_10000437_pt1 | contig 14044 bp, 8 predicted proteins | sample OWC_Aug_N3_C1_D5_FD_207657 | JGI IMG/M metagenome (GOLD analysis project Ga0316624, IMG submission 207657) | Wetland soil microbial communities from Old Woman Creek delta, Ohio, United States - OWC_Aug_N3_C1_D5_A | ecosystem: Environmental > Terrestrial > Soil > Wetlands | place: USA: Ohio... | reverse complement strand
CGCGCAGACCGTCGGGTCGCCTCTCGACGTCCCCGCTGTCGATTCCGGATTGACCGCCGCGGAGATCGTCCACCTCGTTCACGACAGCAGAATATCGACCGGCGACGTCGCGGCGCGCCGGCCGGCGGGCCGGCGTTCGCGCGCGACGAGCCGGCGAAAACGCCGCCGGCTGGTGTGACAAGTGAGATTGACCTCTTTTCTTGACAGGGGCTCTGGCCTCTTCTGTCAAAAGGCGTCAAAAGCCGACGGCTTGACTTCCCGTCCCCTTGGTCCCAGACTTGCTTCAGTTCTGCCAGCGCCTGTCGCGCCGCGCTTGCGGCTTGCAGCCGGGGGCGGCTGATGCGACGTCTTCCTCTCGTCGTCTCCCTGCTCATCCTCGCGTGTTTCTTCTACACCGCACGTGTGCCCGTCTTCACCCAGACGGCGGGCGGGAACAGGGGCAACCCGGGCCGGCCGCCAACCAGGGGCCCCGAATCCGGACTTCTCGGCGGCAAAGGCCCGACAACCAAACCCGGGTCGCACGAAACGTCCGTCAAGGACGAGCGAGACCGCATCGCGGGCAAGTTCCCGCCACCCAAGGAGAAGAGCGGAAGCGACGAGGAGCGGCGCACCGCGGCCGGCGTCGCCGGAACCGTCTACGTCGACGCGATCGCGCTGGAAGCGCAGCGACAGGCGCTGACGCTGACGCGCGACGACTTCCACGTGACGATCGACGGCGGTCCGCGCAAGGTCGTGTCGGCTCACTACGTCTTCCGGGGTCCCCAGGCTCTCGTCGCCGGACGCTCAATTCAGGTCGGCGCCGGAGTGCTGGCGCACGCCGACGAGGCGCGCACGATTGTGGTCGCCGTCGACGAAACGAGCTTTCCTGCCGGCGCCGAGCAAACGCTGAGGCCCCAAATCGAACACCTGCTCGAAGTCGTCGGCCCTGTCGATCGCGTCGCGGTTCTGGCGCTGCCGCAACCCGGTCCGCTGAAATTCGCCGGCACCCGCGCCGATCTTCTCGGCAGCGTGGCTCGCATCGTCGGCCGCCGCGCGGCGACCGGCGATACGTCGGCGTCCTCGCTGGACGGGCTCGTTCGGCTGTTGCGGGATCTCGTGAAGCCCGAAGGGCCGAAAAGCGTGATCATCTTCTCCGCGGCGCCCGCCCCGACGGCGCGGCGTGTGTCCGCAATGACCAACGTGCAGACCGCACGCGTTTCCGCGATTCTCGACGCGGCGGCCGCCTCGCGCAGTGTGCTCCATCTGGTGATCGGTTCCCAACCGCGCGTGGCTGGCCCCGACACCACAGAGCTGCATTCCCTCGCGCGCTCCTCGGGAGGCACCGTTACCCGCCTGACCGGCGAACCGCGCGATCTCGCCCCGCTGGCAGCCGCCTTGCTCGGCGGCTATGTACTCGAGGTAGAGGGCCGCGCCACGGATCGCGACGGCAGCACACACGCGTTGTCGGTGACGACACTCGTCAAGGGAGCGCGTGTGCTGGCGCCGACGCGATGGATGCCGAGGGTGGACCCGCTGCCCGCGCCGGTGCTCAAGGTCACGCCGTAAAGCACCGCACCTGGCACCCAGCACCCGGCACCCAGCACCCAGCACCCAGCACAAGCACTCGGCACCCGCGCGTTCCTCGCTTGCCGCAACTCCAGCGCCGGCATATATTCATCAGCATTACGGGCGAATTCCCCGCGATGATCGGACGCACGCTCTCTCACTACACGCTCGTCGAGAAGATCGGGGTCGGGGGGATGGGAGAGGTGTACCGCGCGCGCGACACCCGCCTGCGGCGTGATGTTGCCTTGAAGGTTCTGCCTGCCGGCACGATGAGCGACCGGAAGGCGCGGCAGCGGCTGCGTCGCGAGGCGCTCGCCCTGTCGAGAATCAACCATCCCAACATCGCGGTGATTCACGATCTCGACGCCGACAGGGGCGTCGATTTCCTCGTCATGGAGTTCGTGCCCGGCCGGACGCTGGCGGCGATGATAGGCGACCAGCCGCTGCCGGACGGCGTCGTGCTGGCGATCGGAGCGCAAGTAGCGGCGGCTCTCGCCGAGGCGCATCGCGCCGGAGTCGTCCACCGCGACCTCAAGCCGGCGAACATCATCGTGACGCCGGCAAAGGTGGCGAAGGTGCTCGACTTCGGCCTCGCCGTCCTGTTGCGGCAGGACGAGGAGACCACGCAGAGCCAGGACCTGTCGTCGGCGTTCGCGGGCACGCTCCCGTACATGGCGCCGGAGCAACTGCGCGGCGAAGCGGTGGATGCGCGGACGGACATCTACGCCTTCGGCGCCGTGCTCTACGAGATGACGACGGGGAGGCGGCCGTTTTCGGCGAGCACCCGGATCTCGCTGATGCAGTTGATGCTCGAAGGGGAACCCACGCCGCCCTCGAAACACAACCCGCGGATTGCGCCGCTGCTCGAAGCAATGATCGTCAAATGCCTGGACCGGGCGCCCGACCGGCGCTACCAGTCGGTGCGTGAGATCGAGATCGATCTGGAGCGGCTGCGGTTCCCGTCCCCGGCGGCGGCGCCGCCCCGCACACCGCCGCGAGCCTCGCGCGCGAGATCGCGGCGGCCGAAGCAACGGGTCGCCGCCAGCCCCACGGCGACCGGCGGGCGGCTCTCGATCGTCGCGATGCCCGCCAAGGTGTTCGGCAGCGAAGCCGATGCCTTCCTGACCGACGCCATCGCGAACAGCCTCTCGACGCACCTCGCGCAGGTGGACGGGCTCGAGATGAAGGTGCCGCCGTCGAAAGTGGACGTGGAGCGCGTCGGCAACGATTTCGTGAAGATCGCGTCGGCGTACCGCGCGAACAGGTGCCTGCTGTCATCGGCCAGCATCGAAGGAGGGCGCCTGGTCCTCGACGTCCAGGTCGTCGATCCGCGCGCGCGTCAGGTGCTGTGGAGCCGCGAGGTCGAAGGCGACCGCGGCCGCTACGCCGCATTGGTTCGCGAGGCCGCCGAGGGCGTTCGCGTGGCCCTGCGGCCCGACACCGGTCCGCCCGCCGGCGGCACGCCGTCCGCGACCGACGCCGAAGGCGAGCTGCTGATGCAGCGCGGGCTCTACTATTCGCATTTGTACGCCAGCCGCGGCCGCTCGGGCGATTTCGACCGCGCCGCCGAGGCGTTCAGCGCCGTGCTGGCCGCCAATCCACGGAGCGCTCGGGCCGCGGCGGCCATCGCGGTGCTGCACCTCGCCCGCCGGACTGCAGGCGTCTCGATCTTCGAGGTTGCCCCGCCGGCGGAGCGGTTCGCTCGCCAGGCGCTCGAGATCGATCCACACTGCGCCAAGGCGTGGGCGGTGCTGAGCCAGCTGGAGAGCGGGACGCGACCGGACGGCTATCGCCGCAAGCTCGAGTACGCGCTCAAGGGCGCCACGTTCGGCCCGCGCGACGCTTTTCCCCACACGGTGCTGGTCGGCGCGCTGGGGATCGACTCGTACGAACTGGCGCTGCAGGCGTCACGGATGGCGTCGCAATTCGATCCGCTGTCGCTCACGAGCCCGCTGTATGAAGGGATCGCGCACGCGATGATGGGACGCCCGGACGAGGCGATCGCACGCGTCGACTTTGCGCTCGATCTCGAGCCGGATCTTCCCCTGGGGCTGCTGATCAGGTCGCTCGTCCTGACGATGGTGGGGCGGTCGGTCGAAGCGCTGCCCTTCGTGGAACCGCTCGAACGGCTGGCAGGCGAACGGCGGCTCGACCCGACGTGGGTCCGGTTCTCCCGCGACCTGGCCGCCTTCGCCGCGGCATCCGAGACGCACGACGTCGCGGTCGCCGACGAGCTGGCCGGCCGCCTGCTCGCGACTGCGCGCGGCGAACAACCGTTCCCACGCTGGCAGCACACGACGCAGGGCGTTGCGCCGCAGCTCGCCCGCGCGGGCAGGTGCGAAGCGGCGATCGAGCTGTTGCTGGCTCGCACCGAGGCCGGCCTTCCCGATGCGCTCGACTACCTGGTGTTCTGCCCGGACCTCGCAGCGCTGCGCGCCGATCCCCGGTTCGCCGCGCCCCTTCGCGCCGCCCGCGGCCGGTTCGAGCAGACGCTCTCGATGCTCGAAGAGGCACGCCGGCGCGAGGAGCTGCCGTCGTACCTCCGCGACACGCTCGCTGAACTGCTCGCGCGCCTCGGCGCGGCGGGGTAATCTCCATGCCGCTCCTGCTGTCGCTTCCCTCTGACGCCGCCCTCGCAGGTCGTGTGCGCGGCGGCCAGCTGACCGTGGGCGGCCACGCCATTCCCGTTTCGAGCGCAGGCATCCGCCGGGCACTCGAGCGGTTGCTCGACCGCGCCACCAGCGAGCAGGAGTTGACACGCCGGGTCGTGGACGCCGACGGCTACGCGGCGCTCGAACCCTTCACGGCGCTTCTCTTCGAACTCGCGGAACGTCGGCTGTTGTCCTGCACGCTCGTCGCCGACGGCGTCGGGCTGGCCACAGCCTGCCCGGTGCCGATAGGCCTGCTCGGCGGGGAGGACGCCGAGGGCGACGCGGCGCAGTGGATGCTCTCCCGCTTCGCGTACGTACATCGCGAGGCCGGCGCCTTGCTGCTCGAATCGCCGTTGTCGCGCACCCGGATCACGGTGCACGATCCGCGGCTGTTTCCGCTGTTCCTGCAGGCCGGGCCGCTCGCGGCCGATGCGAGCCTCACGATCGGAGAGGCGGGCTGCGAACTGATGTGCCTGCTTCGCGAATCCGGCTTCCTGTCGCAGATCGATCACCACGGCCGTCCGCTCGAGGACGAAAGCCTCGATCTGCGCGCGTGGGAGTTCCACGATCTGCTCTTTCACGCGCGCAGCCGGGTTGGACGGCACGACCGGCCGTACGGCGCCACTTACAGGCTGAAGGGAACCTTGCCGCCGCCGCCCGCCCTCAAGGCGCCGATGGGGCGGAAGGTCATCCGCCTGGTCCGCCCCTCGCTCGCGTCGCTCGAGCGGCGCGATCCGCCATTCACGCGGGTACTGGAACAGCGACGGAGCGAGCGCGATCACGGCGCCGTGCCGATCACGCTGGACGAAGTCGGCCGGTTCCTGTTCCGGTCGTCACGCGCGCGCGCGTTCAGGAAGGTGGGTGATTTCGAGGTGGCGCACCGCGTCTACCCGGGCGGCGGCGGCGCCTACGAACTGGAGCTGTACCTCGCTGTCAACAGGTGCAAAGGGCTGTCGCCGGGGCTCTATCACTATCGCCCTGGCGACCACTGCCTGTGTCGCCTCTCGGGCGCGACGCCGGAGGTCAGGGCGCTCATCGACGCCGGCGGCCACACGCAGCACAGCGCCCCGCCGCAGATCCTGATCGTCATCACTGCGCGCGTGCAGCGGCTGTTCTGGAAGTACTCGGGGATGGCGTACGCGGTCGTCCTGAAAGATGTCGGCGTGCTGTTCCAGACGCTGCACCTGGTGGCCGAGGCGATGGGGCTCGCCGCCTGTGCGCTCGGCGGCGGCAACGCCGATCTCTTCGCGAGCGCGTCGGGCATCGACTATTACGAGGAACCGTCAGTCGGCGAATTCACGCTGGGGCGGCGCGTCGGCACGCGTGCCTCGGCCCGCCCCGCGCGCGGGACGGGTCGTGGCAGGCGACAGCCACGCGCTTAGCGCAAGGCTGCCAACAGGCCTTCCCCGTTCGGCGAGCCGAGCCCCGTGCAGGCGTCCCAGCCGGAACGCGCTTCATAGCCGTACGAGTAGCCTCTGCTCACGTCGTACAACGGTTTGCGGAAGGCGAGCTCGCGTTGCGTGCGGTAAAGCTGCGGCGCGAGGAATCCCAGGCGCGCGCCGAGTTTCTGGTTGAGCAGCGCAACCAGGCCAGCCCACAGCGGCGCGGCCACGCTGGTGCCTCCCATGGGTACCAGGCATCCGCCCGCCACCAGTTCGTACCCCTCGTTCTGGAGATTCGCGCGCGCGGCGACGTCCGGCACGCCCCGCCACTTGGTGTGGGGCCGGTAGGCTTTGACGTCCCGTGCCTGCCACTTCCCGGGCTCGAAGACCTTGCTGAAGCCGCCGCCCGACCATGCCCACGCTTCCTCGCGCCGCTGTCGCCGCCCGGGCTCCCAGTAGGTGCCGCCGCACGCGAGCACGTGCGGGCTCGAGGCGGGGAACTGGACGCCGCCCATGCCGCCATCATCGCCAGACGAGCAGCAGATGGTGATCCCCCTGAGGGCGGCGATCCGGAACAGGCGATCGAAGGCGCAACAGACAGCCGGCGGCACCAGGTCCTCCTGGGCTCCCCAGCAGCAGCAGATAACCGAGACGTCGCGCCGGCGATCGTGAATCGCGCGTGAAAACGCCTCGAACTTGCCGTGAAACGTCGGGCGCGCGATATAGACGACCAGCTTCGCACCGGGCGCGAAGGTTCCCAGCAGCTCGAGATCGACGGCTGCTTCGAGCGTGCGCAGCGCCCGCATTTGCGAGTCGTTCAGCTCCCGCCATGGGTCGTCTTTCGTGACCAGCTGCCGAACCATGGCCCGGATCTCCTCGGCTTGCCCCATCTGATCGTGGTGGCCTTCGACGCGAACGATTTCGATCGACGGGACGCGCTGGCCGCGATGCCTGAAATACGCCCTGATGTCGTCGAGAGGAACGTCACCGCCGAGCAGAATCACGGCGATCGTTTCGCCGGTTCCGTCCACGTCGCGGGGAAAGCGGTACTGCTGCGCCACCTTGGCGGGATCCACGCGGGCCTTGCGCACCAGAGGTTTGAGCGTGTGGGAACGAAACGGATCGGACCGGTCGAGACCAAGCACCGCCTCGATGACCCGCGAGAGCCGCGGCGGCAGGAGAATCGGGCCGAGATGCGATCGATATCGGCGGACCCGAAGGTCCACGTACCCCTCCACTTCAACGAATTCGATGCCGAAGGCCCTTCCGAAATCCTCGAGCTTGCCGGTGAGCGAGACGGTGCATTCGGCGGGACGCTTCCGCTTCCGGTCCACCTCGAGGTGATAGCGCAACGCGTATCTCTCGACGTCGGCGAAGTAATGGGGGCTGACGCCGAAGTCGCGTTCGATTTGCTCCCAGTCCAGTGCAACGAGCCGCGAACGATGGGAAGACCACTTCTTGAAAGCGTCTTCAAAGCCGGGGTTGCGTAGAAACAGAGTGGCCCTGGCACGAGTGCGCAGGTCGGGCCGGCGCACGGTGATCTGCGCGCCCGATGCGTACCGTGGCTGGCTCTTGTCGAGAACAACGCGCGCACCGCTCCGTCTCATGTCCAGCTCCTTCCGCGGCTCGTCACGCGTGGCGCTCTAGTCGACCCACGTGCAGGTGTGCGGAGGGTCGCCGAGGTGCTCCTTCGCGGGCACCAGGGCGTTTATTCCGTCGCGCAACTCGGCTCTCGTGAACGTGTAGCCGAACCCTCGGGCGAGGGACAGCAGGCTAATCCGCGGCGCGGCCTTGAACCTTCTCTTGATCCCCGTGTTCTTCCTGACCAACTTCAGGAACTCGACGACGTCCGGATCGATGGATCGTGCGGAGGAACGTTTGCGTGACCGCGCCTTCGAAGCTTTCTTGACCATCGGACCCCTCCTGTCGATGAACGAGTGTCCGGGCGCCGGGTGTCGGCCGCGAACGAGGTGCCCGTCCGGCTGGAAGATGGGTCATTATCGTCCAAACCCAACCGGCGAGCAGGGGAGAATTCACAGGAGAAACGCAACGGGGTTCAGGGTTTGCTCCTGTCGCGGCCGGTCCAGCCATCCGAGCGCCACCGGAACGTCATAGAGCCGCCCGGGCCCCAGGCGCGGGTAGAAATGCCGCAGGCCGGGGACGACGACCCGGACCACTGGCAGGCCGATGTCCACGCGGGTCTGGTCGAGCACCAGCGTTTCCAGCCCGCGTCCTGCCGCCAGCGCCACGCACCGGCGAACCAGCACGCCGACATCGTCTGCCGGCGCCGGCGGGAAATCTCCGAACCGCCTGAATGCCTGCTTCGGATCCGGGTTCAGGAACCGGGCGTCGCTGCGGACCACTTGAAGCTCGGGCTGCAGCCGTCCCGCGCGCGCCGCCGGCAGGAACTGGTTCATCTCCGTGAGCGCGCGTGTCAGGGCTACGGCGGGATCGAAGTGCGTGCCCGCGCCCGCGATGAGGTCGGCGCGGCGCGGTGGGCGCTGTCGCGAGAGAGCCACGAAAGTCGGCAGGCGGAAGTCGTTGGTGAGGTCGAGCACGTGGACCGTGCGGTGCAGACGCTGGTAGTGTCGGACGAGCAGTTCGACATACGTGCCCGGGAAGCTCTCGAGGGACACGCCCGGGCGCGGCACCCGGTTGTACCACCACATGGCAACCGCGTCCCGCTCGACGAGCTCCAGGAATCCCTGCAGCACGGCTTCTTCGCGGGTATTGCCCGCCGCGCAGCCGTTGGAATCCGGCCGGCAGTACTGGCGACCGCCCGGATCCCGGTAACCGTAATAGCAGTACGCGGCCGGAAGGTGGCGCCACGCGCGCGCGGTCAACGACCACAGCGGCGTCCATCCGATGACGGCCCGCTCGTCGAACGGCCGCGGCACCCAGAGGTGCGCGGCGGCCGCGTCCTGCCGATGACGATACTGGCGGGCGCTGAAATTCATGCAGCGGTTCGGGTGAATCGCTCCGGGAATGTCGGCCAGCCGCCCGCGCAACACCCGCTCGCTTCCCCGGAACACTCCCGAGTATCGTTCGACTGCCTCGCACAGCGCGCTCGCCTGTGCCTGGGTCGCGGTCATTCCCTTGCCCGCGCTCAGGTGACGGAAGCCGCCTCGATCCGCGCCGCGCTGCGAGAGCGCGGGTTCGAAGACGTGATCCGCAACGTAGAAGTGCACCAGTGACCCGTCGCCTGTCCGGCAATCCAGCCCGCCGACGATGCCCGTAATCGGTGAAACGAGGCGACGCAACCGGGCGATTGTCTCTTCCGGGCTGACGACGCGATAGCCGTTGTCGAGCGCGAGCGTCAATCCGCGATGAACGACGATCCGTCGGGGCGCGCAACGCGCGGCGGCCGCGCCCCTGCACGTGCGACAACCGGGCAGAGGGACGATCTCGTGACGTTCGGCGCGCAGCGAGTTCACGTCCAGCGTGATCAGGCAATCGGCGGGACCGTGGTTGGTGCTTTGCGCCATCCACCGGGCAATCTGGGTGGCGGCGATGCCGAGGGCCGTTTGATACGTCGCGGGAAGCATCGCGGTCGAGGGCCGGCATGCACGTGCGGTCGTTCCTCGATCGCCTTGCCGCTCCAGCCAGGCGCCTTCGGGCCGATTCGCGGTCAGGCGATCGCGCAGGCACCCCCAGCAGGGACGCGCGCCAGGGGTCAACAGCGGTCCGAACCAGATCACCGCGCCGACCGGCTTGACGGGGAGCCACGATCGGGAACGCGCGCGGCGGTCGCGGATCATCTCGTCCAGATCGTCACGCAGATAGTCGTCGGTGAGAAGAACCGTCAGATCGCCGTCCGTGCCCAGCGGTACGCCCATCGAACGGAGGAGAGACGCCAGCGGATCGACGGACAGGGAACCCAACGCCGAGACGGTGATCGTGGTCGTGCGACGGCGCCGTGCCAGCGCGGCCCGGGACACGCCCCAGAACGACCGAAACGCCGCCGTGCCAGCGGGCTCGGCGCCGCCGGCCTCCTCGAGGCAGCCCTCTTCCTCGATGCGCGAGAGAGCGATCCACACGTCCAGGGGATTCGCGGTGCCATCGAGCGCATCGGCGATTTGTGCGCTCGTTCGCCGCCCGTCGATGAGCGGGACGACGAGCGCGGGCAGGCGGCCGTGCAGCACGCGGAAGCCGGTCTCGTGCGTGAGCAGCACGCGCTCCGCGTCGACCGTACGCAGGCGAAACCGGGGATTGACGCTCGGTTTCCGCAACACGACGGCCGGCATGTTAGCAGAGGGCCGAGCAGGGCGCTACAATTCGGCCACCATGAGCGTGCGCACCGAACGCATCGCTCGATCGCAGGCGCCAGGGCTCGACGTGCTGCTCATCAGCATGCCGTTCGCGCCGTCCCGCGACCCGTCGCTCGGGTTGAGCCTGCTCAAGGCGGCGTTGCCTGGCCGGCGCGTCGGCATCCGCTACTTCACGCTCCCGTTTGCCGATCGCATCGGTGCGAAGCTGTACGACGACCTGTCGCGCGGTCTTCCATCTCCCTCATCGCTGGTCGGTGAGGCTCTCTTCCGTAACGCGCTCTATTCGGCGCGGCGCCGATCCCTCGCGCGTTACCTGCGAACGGCCCGGCGGGATGCCGACCGTGCGACCGTCCGGCTGTTCGATGCGGCGCTCCGCGTGGAACGTTCGGTGGGGCCGTTCCTGGAGGAGTGCGTCCGCACGGTACTTGACGCCTCGCCCCGGATCGTCGGGTTCACCTCCTTGTTCCAGCAGCAGGTTGCTTCGCTCGCTCTCGCGCGCCGATTGAAGCACGAACGTCCGGACCTGTTTCTCGTCATCGGCGGAGGCAACTGCGACGACCCGGCCGGGATGGAGATGGCGAGACAGTTCCCGTTCCTCGATGCCGTCGTCTCGGGCGAGGGCGAGATCGTGTTTCGCGAGATCGTTGAACGCGTGATGAGCGGGCGCGAGATCGATGGTCTGAAAGGCGTCCACACGACGCGGAACGCCGGGGGACCGGTCGGGCGGACGTTCGCGGCGGCTCCGCGCGTGATGGCCCTCGACGCCTTGCCCGTGCCGGACTACTCCGACTTCTTTCGCCAATGGCGCTCGAGCAGGATTGCCCGGCGCACGCAGCCGCGCCTCCTGTTCGAGACCTCGCGCGGCTGTTGGTGGGGCCAGAAGCACCACTGCACGTTCTGCGGAGTGAACGGCCCGGCGCTGGCGTTCAGGCGAAAATCGGCCGCCCGCGCGATCGACGAATTCCGCCTCCTGCTGTCGCGTTACCCGGCACGTTCGATCCTCGTATCCGACAGCGTTCTCGACCTGACGTGCTTCGACGAGTTCCTGCCGGCCCTCGCCCGGCGCCGTTCGCGCGCCGACCTGATGTGGGAGGTCAGGCCGAACCTGCGCAAGGAGCACCTGCTCGCGCTTCGCGCGGCCGGGGTCCGCGAGATCCAGCCGGGGATCGAGAGCCTGAGCGATCGCGTCCTCACCCTGATGGACAAGGGCGTGACCGCCCTGCAGAACATCCAGCTGCTGAAATGGTGCAGCGAGATCGGCATCTGGCCGACGTGGCATTTCATCTGGGGATTTCCGCGGGAACCGCTCGAAGACTACGCCCGGATGACGGCTCTCCTGCCGCTGCTTGCGCATCTTCCGCCGCCCACGGCGTGGGGCCGCATCCGCCTCGACCGGTTCAGCCCGAACTTCGAACAGGCCGAGGAGCGCGGGATCACCGGCGTCGCGCCCTGGCCGTCCTATTCGTTCCTCTACCCGTTCGCGCCGGATTGCATCGTGAATCTCGCGCGGTCCTTTTCGTTCTCGTATGCCGACGGCCGCAACGTGCACGACTACACGACCCCGCTCGCCGCCGCAATCCGGAGGTGGCGTCGCGCCTACGCGCACAGCGCGCTGTTCTGCGTCGAGAAAGGTGAGGGCCTTCTGATCATGGACCTGCGGCCCCGGACCGCGGGCCAGGTAACCGTCCTCGACGGCCGCATCAAGACTCTGTACCTGGCGTGCGACGGCGTGCGGACGCTCGATTCTCTGGCACGGGAGGCGACATCTCGCGAAGGAACCGTCCGCGGCGCCGACGAAATCGCAGAGGCGCTCACGCCCCTCATCGCGGGGGGCCTCATGCTCCGCGATGGGGACCGCGTGCTCAGCCTTGCGGTTCGGAGGAAGACGAGCGACGAGCAACGACGGCGACCGCGAGGAACGCGATCGCCGACGCGACGAGACCGGCGAGGTTCGGCGTCAACGGGCCCCACCCACGGTTGCCGGTGACAGCCCACACGAACAGGAACGTTCCCGTGCCCGCGACGATCGAGGCGAGCGCCGCGCGCGGCCGCCGAACCTCGCTGTGCAGCGCGACCACGACGGGTACGAAGAGGCTGACACCCAGCAGCGAGTAGAAGATCGTCAGCGCCCGGATGACGCCCGCCAGCACGATGGCCGCCAGAACGCCGCCGATGCCGCCCGCGACGGCCGCGAGCCGTGCGACGCGCAGCAGCTGCGCGTCCGATGCGTCGGGCCTGACGAACCGGTGATACAGATCGCGCGACAGCGAGGTCGCGAGCATGAAGAGGATGGCGTCCGATGCGCTGACTTCCGCCGAGAACACCGCCGCGAGCGCCAGCGTGCCGATCCATGCCGGCACGTCGCGCACCAGCGCGACCGGCAGCGCCAGTTCCGGATCCGGCAGGTTCGGGTGATGCATCCGCGCGATCATGCCGACCAGCGCCGGCACCAGGCCGAACACCATCAGAACGAGGGCGTTCGCTGCGAAGCCGCGTCGCACCGCGCGCGCATCCCTGGCGCCATACGCCTTCTGCAGCAGTCCCGGGGAAATCATGAACGCGGGCACCAGCAACGCGGCGAAGCCGATTGAGGCGTTGCCCGCCCAGAACTCGAACGCGCGCGGCGGCAGCTCGCGGCTGGCGGCAATCGCGGCGAAGCCGCCGGTGCGCGAGAGGAGCAGCGGGACGGCGACGGCGAAGCCGGCGAGCTTGACGATGAGCTGAATGAGATTGACCCGCGCCGACCCGTGCAACCCGCCGGCAGTGAAGTAGACGACAATGACGAGGCCGCCGACGAGGGAGCCGACCCAGCGGGGCACGTCGGCGACGACGCCGAGGATCCAGCCGATCGCGATCAGCTGCCCGGCGAGGATGAACAGCGTCCCCAGCCACAACAGCGCCGCGACGACGCCGCGGACCGCGCGGCCGTATCGCTGTTCGAGGAGGTCGCCCACCGTGTAGAAGTTGTCGCGCGCGGCCAGGCGCCAGATGCGCGGACCGATCCAGACGGCGAGCAGCAGCGAGCCGATCCCGGCCGATCCGTTCCACCACCACGCGCTCAGGCCGGCGCGGTAGCCGATGCCGCTCGCGCCGACGACCGACCCGGCGCCGATGTTCGCGGCGAGGACGGTGGCGAAGATCAGGCCGCTCCCCAGTTGCCGGCCCGCGACGAAGAAGTCGCTCGACGCGCGGACGTGGCGTCCCAGCCAGAACCCGGCGACCACCAGGAAGGCGGAGTAGGCAAGGAGGAGGGAGAGGTAGAGGTGCATCGAAGAACGGGTGCTAAGTGCCAGGTGCGGTGCAGCCTGACGCGGCACGAAGCACGCAGCACGGCACGGAGCACCCAGCACCGCACCAAGCACCAGGCACTAGCACCAGGCACTCATTTCGTGAGATCCCGTGCGGCGGGGTACCCTGGAATCCCCGTGGCCGCGCGCGCCGCGCGCACGATCGCCTGCGCCACGACGTCGGCCGCGAACACGCCGACCCTCAGCACGTCGGCCGGTTCCCGTTCACCCGTCGCCAGCGCGAAGATCGTGTCGCCATCGACGGCTGTGTGTGTCGGGTAGAGCGCGCGCGCCAGGCCGTCCTGCGCCATCTGCGCCAGCTTGGTGGCCTGCGCCTTGGTCAGCCGCGCGTTGGTCGCGACGACCCCGATCGTCGTGTTCGCCGCAACCGGCGGCCCCGCCGGCAGCTTGAAATCGGGGCTGCGCAGCAACTTGCGCGCATCGGCCAGGGATTTACCGTCCGGCGTCCGCACGCCCGCCACCACCTGGCCCGTGTCCGGGTCGATCACGTCGCCCACCGCGTTCACCGCCACGAGCGCGGCGACAATCGTGCCGTCGGGCATCGTGAACGACGAGGTGCCGATGCCCGCCTTCATCGCGCGGCCGGCGCCCGCGAGCTTGCCGATGGTGGCGCCGGCACCCGCGCCGACGTTGCCCTCCGCCACCGCGCCGTCGGTGGCGGCGATCGCCGCACGGTACCCGCACTCCGCTGTCGGAACGATCTTCGGCTTGCCGCCAACGCCGAGGTCGAACAGGATCGCGGCGGGGACAATGGGCACCGGGATGGCGCTGGTGGGGTAACCGATGCCGCGTTCCTCGAGGTAGCGCATCACCCCCGAGGCGGCGTCGAGGCCGAACGCGCTGCCACCGGAGAGCACGATCGCGTTGACGCGTTCGACCGTGTTGACCGG
>Ga0316624_10000436_pt1 | contig 14047 bp, 20 predicted proteins | sample OWC_Aug_N3_C1_D5_FD_207657 | JGI IMG/M metagenome (GOLD analysis project Ga0316624, IMG submission 207657) | Wetland soil microbial communities from Old Woman Creek delta, Ohio, United States - OWC_Aug_N3_C1_D5_A | ecosystem: Environmental > Terrestrial > Soil > Wetlands | place: USA: Ohio... | reverse complement strand
GCAAAGTCGGCATATCCGCGCACATCGATCGCATGCTGCGGGCAAGCCTTGACGCAGGAGTAGCACTCCCAGCACATGTTCGGCTCGATGTTGTAGGCACGGCGATAGGTCTTATCGATGTGCATGATGTCCGAGGGACAGATGTCGACACAGTGTCCGCATCCGTCGCACCTCGTCATGTATACGAAGGTAGGCATGCCGTTTCCTAGTCCTAGTAGTGGCGGGGTGCTTCGCGCTTGATGCCCAGCCCCATGTCCATCGGCGCGTTTCGCAACAGTTCCATAGAGTGTCTGTTCCGCTGTTCGGGGTCGTCACGGGTCTGCGTCGGCAAGTTCTCGGCCGTGCCATTGGCCCTGGTTACTCTTTTCTCGAACGCGGCCGCGGGCTTGAAGAACATGTGCGCGAACTTCGACCACGGCACGCCCGCGAACAGCACGGTCGTGGCGAAAACGTAGAGACCGAACAGGATGCCGACCCCGCCGCCCGCCGCCGCCCAGATCAGGCCGAGCGTGGCGCTGGCGAGCAGCGACAGGATGAACAGGTCCGCCTTAACCAGCCGGAACGGGGAATTGCCCTCGGCGGCGACGTCGACGCGGATGAAGAACCAGAACCAGTAGCCGCCGACGCACACCATCAGCCCGCCGAGCCACCACAGCTGCGCCCAGATCGCGCTGGCCTGCGCGTCGAACACCATCACCGCGGTCGCCAGGCAGTAGAGCACGAAGCCGTACATGCCCAGCAGGTGGGCGATGCGCCGGCGCGGGTTGCAAAACTCGCCCGAGGCGAGCACGTCGACCACCGCGGTCTGCACCGCGATCGACACGAGTTCGCCGCCGCCGACGCTCCTTGCGCCCTTGGCTCTGCCCGCGCGCCAGTTTTCGAAGAAGTACCTCGCGCTGCCCTTGTGCACCACCTCGAACAGCGTGCCGGCCGCCACCAGGATGATCATCAGCACGATGTACCACTGCATCACGGCAGGCGAGATGGATGCCGCCAGCGCGGCGAACGGATTGCTTGTGAACATCTGGGTGCTCCTCCCTGGAGGCGGACATTGTAGGCGCCGGCAGAACGGGGGGCGGAAAAAAAAGCTATGCCGCCATAGAGAATATTTCGAAGCGCATCGCCGCGAGGTCGCCCAGCGCCCACGTCGCCGGAGCCGCGAGGCCCGCCACGGTGCCGGGATTGACGAGCCAGGTCCGCCCGCCCTTGACGTTGGCGACTTGCTCGACCCCCGCGACGTGCGAGTGGCCGCAGCACACGAGGTCCCAGTCCCCGGTGCAGGCCATGGCATGGCCGTATTCCGGGTAGTGCACGACGAAAATCCGCCGCGACCCGAGCTCGAGGCGCGCGTCGGCGCCATGGTAGCGCAGCAGCCCGCCGCTCTTGTCCATCTGGAAGTGAAGCGCCTGCCAATCGCCGATATTGTTGCCGTGGATCAAATGCGTCGGCAGGCCGTGGGCGAGCGCCGCCTTGACCGTCTGCGCCCCGATGAGGTCGCCGCAATGGATGACCGCCTGCGCGCCCGCGGCCTTCGCCTCGCGCACGGCCTGGGCCAGCGCGTCGGCGCGGTCGTGGCTGTCGGACACGATGCAGATCTTCATGTGCTCAAGGCTACAACGAAAGAGCGTACACTCGATCGCCAGTTTCTCATGCCCCTCGACAAGGCCCCGCGGCGGCGCGTCGCGCACCTCGACATGGACGCGTTCTACGCGTCGGTCGAGCTGCTGCGCCACCCCGAGCTGCGCGGCCTGCCGCTGGTGATCGGGGGCCGGCGCGGCCACGGGCGGCTGGCGGAGTATTCCGGCCGCGGCGTGATCACCACCGCGACCTACGAGGCGCGCGCCTTCGGGCTGCGCTCGGGCATGGGGCTGGTGCGCGCCGCGGAGTTGTGCCCGCAGGCCGTGCTGCTGCCCGCCGACTTCGACGAGTACCGCAAGTACTCGCGCCTGTTCAAGGAGGCGGTGGCGCGTATCGCGCCGCTCGTCGAGGACCGCGGCATCGACGAGATCTACATCGACTTCTCGCAGTTCGGGGCCGCGCAGCGCGAAACGGCGCTCGCGATCAAGGCGGCGGTGCGCGATGCGACCGGCCTGTCGTGCTCGATCGGCATCGCGCCCAACAAGCTGCTCGCCAAGATCGCCTCGGAGCTCGACAAGCCCGACGGCCTGATGCTGCTCGGCGAGGGCGAACTCGCGGCGCGCATCTGGCCGCTGCCCACGCGGCGCATCAACGGCATCGGCCCCAAGGCCGGCGCGAAGCTCGAGTCGCTCGGCATCCGCACCATCGGCGAGCTGGCGGCGGCCGACCCGGCGCTGCTCGTCGAGCGCTTCGGCCGCAGCTACGGCGCCTGGTTGCACCAGGCCGCGCACGGCCGCGACGAGCGCCCGGTGGTGACGGTGCGCGAGCCGAAGTCGATCAGCCGCGAGACCACGTTCGAGCGCGACCTGCACGCGCGGCGCGACCGCGACGCGCTGTCGGCGATCTTCACGCGCCTGTGCGAGAAGCTCGCCGAGGACCTGCGGCGCAAGGGCTACCGCGGCCGCACCATCGGCATCAAGCTGCGCTACGATAATTTCGAGACCGTCACGCGCGACCTGACGATCGAGACGCACACCGACGACGCGCGCACCATCCGGCGCGCGGCGGGTGAATGCCTCAAGCGCGTGCCGCTCGAGCGCCGGCTGCGGCTGCTCGGGGTGCGCGTCGCGGCGCTCGCGCCGGCGGGCGAAGTCGCCGACCTGTTCGGCTGATCAGGCCGCGGCGGGCGCCGGTCGCGGCAGCACCAGCTCGGCGATCAGCCCCTCGCCCCCGGGCGCGTTGCGCAGCGTCACCTCGCCGCCGTGCCAGCGCGCGATGTTGCGCGCGATGCTCAGGCCGAGGCCGACGCCGCCGCTCGCGCGGCTGCGCGAGCCCTCCAGGCGGAAGAAGGGCTCGAACACGCGCTCGAGCTGGTCCTCGGGGATGCCCGGCCCCTGGTCGCGCACCGCGATGCGCAGCGTGCCGCCGTCGTCCTCGATCGACACGTCGGCGCGGCCGCCGTAGCGCAGCGCGTTTTCGATCAGGTTGTTCAGGCAGCGGCGCAGCGCCTGCGGATGCGCGTCGTAGGGCGCGCGCGGCGCGCCGTTGATGCGGGTCTCGGCCCCGGTCTCGCGCCAGTCCTCGCACAGGCCGTCGATCAGCGCAGCGACGTCCACCGGCTGGCGCTCGTGGTCCCTGCCGAGGTCCCTGAAAAACTCGAGCGTCGAGCCCACCATCGCCTCCATCTCGCCGAGGTCGCGCGCGAACTTCTCCTTCACCTCGCCTTCGGGCAGCATCTCGGCGCGCAGCCGCATGCGCGTGATCGGCGTCTTCAGGTCGTGCGAGATGGCGCTCAGCATGGCGGCGCGCTCCAGCACGTAGCCGCGCACCTGCGACTGCATGCGATTGAAGGCGTCGATCACGCTGCGCACCTCGCGCGGCCCGCTCACCTCGAGCGGCGGGCCCTCGGGATTCTCGCCCAGGCGGCGCGCGGCGCGCGCCAGCTGCTCGAGCGAGCGCGTCATCATGCGCACCACGAACGCCGCGAGCAGAAACAGGATCGCCAGCGTCAGCGCGAGCCGCGGCGCCAGACTCTCGTAGCGCTTGAGCGGCTCCTGCGGCACGCGCGCGTAGAACACCGCGACGCTGCCGTCCTCGAGCGTGACCTGCGCCACCAGTGCGAAGGTGTCCGGCAGCACGAAGTAGAAGTAGCGCGCCACCCATTGCCCGAGCGCACTGGTCGCCTCGGTGTCCTCGGGCGAGGGCCGGCGCGCGCGCACCCGCGCGGTGATCTCGACGTCGGTGCGCCAGGGAGTGCCGAGGTCGCGCTGGATCGAGGCGGCGAAGGCCTGCTCGTAGCGGTCGAGCTCGGGGTAGCCTTTGGCCACGTCGATTGGCCTGCGCGCGAGCGCGACGTTCAGGTCGCGCCCGTTGATCTCCTCGATGACCGCCTGGCGCTCCGCGGTCGGCAGCCGGTTCAGCACGCGCGCCGTCTCGGCGATGCGCAGCGCCACCTGCCGCGAGGCGATCCGGTACACCGAGCTGCTGCGATCGAACAGGTTGACCAGCAGGCTCGCGAGCTGCGCCAGCAGCAGCCCGGCGGCCAGCACCAGCAGCGTGCGGCCGAACAGCGAGCGCGGCACCAGCCGGCTCACTCGACGCGCTCGACCGCGGCGGCGAGCACGTAGCCGCCGTTGCGCACCGTCTTGATGATGCGCGGCTCGCGCGCGTCGTCGCGCAGGCGCTGGCGCAGCCGGCTCACCTGCACGTCAATGCTGCGATCGAGCGGCGTCGCCTCGCGCCCGAGGGTCAGGTCCATGAGCTGATTGCGGTCGAGCACCCGGTTCGGGTGCTCGACGAACACCGACAGCAGGCGATATTCGGTGCCGCCGAGCGGCACCACGACGCCGTCGGGCGCGACCAGGTGGCGCGCCGCGAGGTCCAGCGTCCAGCCGGCAAAGCGCAGCCGGTGGCCTTCGGCGCGCGCCGGCGGCAGCGCGCGAGAGCGGCGCAGAACGCTTTTCATGCGCGCCAGCAGCTCGCGCGGACTGAAGGGCTTGGGCAGGTAGTCGTCGGCGCCCATCTCGATGCCGATGATGCGGTCGAGCTCCTCGCCGCGCGCGGTGAGCATGATCACCGGGATGCTCGATTTCGCGCGCAGATCGCGGCACAGCGCGAGCCCGTCCTCGCCCGGCAGCATGACGTCGAGCACCACGATGTCGGGACGGCTGTTTTCCAGCGCCTGGCGCATCTCGCGCCCGTCGCGCGCAAGCGACACGCGAAAGCCCTGGCGCGCGAGGTATTCGGCGAGCAGGTTGCGGATTTCGCTGTCGTCGTCGACGACCAGCGCGTGGTCCTGAGGTTCCATGGCGGCGCCATATGGTACCCGGCGGGGGCGGCTATGAGCCCTCATGTAACGCCGTGTAACACGCCCTGGGCGGTGACATGTTGCGCAACAAAAGCAGGGTCTGCTGCAACCAAGTCCCCTCACTCGGAAATCGCCCGGCAACAGCGCCCCGCTGTAATGCATCCCGACGGGCACGGCGCGAGCCGCACGTCAGGCAGATCCCCAAACCTCCAGGAGCATCGCAATGAAACTGAAGCTCATGCTTATCGCACTCGCGGCCGCCGGATTGGCCGCGTGCGGCAGCGAGAACCCGACCGAATCCAAGACCAGCGCCCCCGTGAGCACCGCCCCGGCGCAGCCTGCGCAGCCGGCGCAAGCCGCCGACCAGCCGGCCGAGCAGCCGAAAGTCGCCGAAGCCAAGGAAGCGGCGCCCGCCCCGGCCGCCCAGGAAGAGAAGAAAAGCGACGATCAGCCCGCCGCCGACGAGAAGAAAGAGAAGGAAAGCGAGAAGGAAAGCGAGAAGAAGTCCAACTGAGCACGTAGTGACCCCGACCCACAACCGAAAGGAAGCGACATGAAAAAGCTGCTAGCTGCCCTGTTTGCCGCGCTGTTCGCATTCGCGTTCACCTCCTCCTTCGCCACCAGCGCCGTCAAGGCCCAGGCCGGCACGGTTCTCTCGGACGACGAGAAGAAGGACGAAGAGAAAGCCCCGCAAACCGACCAGAAAGACCAGAAGGACGACGAAGAGAAGAAGGGCGAAGAGCAGAAGAAGTCCGATTGAGCAGCACCCCCGGGCCGGGAGCTCCTCCCTTCCGGCCCGGGTTTTTCTCCCGGTACCCGAAACGGGGGCATGCGCCCCCGTTTTTTTTCGTGGTATATGTTCGGCCTGCGCATGCAAGAGGGTAGGTCGATGGCGATCGAGGTCGACGGGGGCAGGACAATCGATACGGACGACGAGGGATATCTCGTCGATCCTGCGGACTGGAGCGAGGCGCTCGCCGAGGAGTTCGCGCGGCGCGAGAACCTGCGCCTCGGTCCGCTGCACTGGCAGGTGATCGGATTCATGCGCCGTTATCTGGAGGCGCATCAGGTCGCGGCCGATACGCGCTACGTCATCAGGTATCTGGCCGAGGAGCTCGGCCTGGGCGAGCAGGCGCGCGTCCGGCTGTTCGAGCTGTTCCCCTACGGTTACGTGCGGCAGGCGTGCAGGATCGCCGGCATGCGGCGGCCGCGCGCCTGGAGCACGGGCTAGCCGGTGAGCGACGCGCTGCAATACCTTCTCAAGGCGCGCCCCGAGGCGATGGGGCATTACTTCCGCTTCCTCAAGGACGCCGGCAGCCGCCTCGATCCGAAGACGCGCTCGCTCATCTCGGTGATCACCAAGGTGCATTCGCAGACCGAGCGCGGGCTGAAGCAGTACGTCAAGCGCGCGCTCGGCGACGGCGCGAGCGCGGAGGAAATCCTCGACGCATTGCTGATGGCGTTCCCCGCGCTGGGGCTGAGCAAGATCGTGTGGGCGGTCGACGTGCTGCTCGCGTCCGATATCCCGGATTTCCAGGCCGAGGCGCTCGGTGGCGCGCCGCAATGGCGCGCGATCGGCGCGGTCGCCGCGATCGCCCCCGGCGGCGCGACGCGGGTCGAATGCGAGGGCCGCACGCTGCTCGTGTACCGCGCGGACGGGGCCTGCACCGTCTACGACAGCCACTGCCCGCACCAGCGCACCCCGATTCCGCTCGAGGCGCTGAGCGGACGCGAGCTCAGGTGCCCGAAGCACGGCTGGACGTTCGACATCTCGACCGGTGCATGCACCGCGAACGGCGACCGCCCGCTCAGGCGCTACCCGAGCAAGGTGGAAGATGGGGTGTTGTTCGCGGAGTGGTGAGACTGGGCCGCGATCCGGTCGTAATAGCGGGCGCGGTACAGTAATCGTCTGCGCTGCGGCGCGTCGCGAAAGCCGCTGCGCGCGTGCAGCACGTTGTTGCACACGATTCCCATCCCCGGCTCGAGCCGCAGCCGGTAGATGTGCGGCGAGTCCGCGCCGAGGAGCCGCTCGAGCGCGGCGCGCGCCGCGCGCGTGCCCGCATCGTCCTTCCAGGCGATGTTCACACCGCGCGCGGTGTAGCGCATGTGGAGCGTCCCGGCGGGGGGATCGACGCTGAACACCGGTCCGCTTTCGGCGGGCCGCGCCACGGCCTCGCCCTCGAGCCGCGGCGGGATGGTCATCGCGTCGGGCGCCGACAGCGCGCGCACGTGCCCCGGGTCCGCGTCGCGCAGCAGGAGGTAGGCGAGCTCGTGATCGAGCAGCGCGCTCTCGCCGCCTTCGATCGCGTCCCGCACGCAGTGCAGCGTCATCGCGCGGATGCGGCGCGTCGCGGGATGGTAGTAGCCGTCGGTGTGCCAGCCGATCGGCCGGTCGGTGTAGGGGATGAACTCGCCGCGCGACCCCGCGCCCGGCGTGATCGCCGAGATGCCGTCCTCGTCGGCGAGGAAGTGGCCGTCGCGGCGCTCGAGCCCGAGCTGCAGGCCGAGCAGGCGGGGAATGCTCTTGTCCTCGCCCTGCGCCGCGGGCGAGACGTAGACGGCCATGTTGGCGCGCGCGCAGCGGTCGATGAGCGCCTCGCGCTCGGAGGCTTTGAGCTTCCTGGGGTCGCGCAATTCGACGATTTCGATCTGCGCGGGATAACACGCAAGCTTCTTCTCGCGCCAATTGCGATACGCGCGCTCGTCGTCGAGGTCGAACGGTCCTGGCACGGCGTCAGCGCTCGCCGGCGGGCGGCGCCAGCAGCCCGTCGAACGTCTTTTTCAGGGCGCCCAGCACCTCGGGCATCTCGACGTCCATCACCTGGTCCATGACCCAGTGCTGGTCGTGCTCGTCCATCGCCTCGCGGATCTGCGCGCCGAGGTAGCGCAGCGCCGGGAAGCCGGCCCCCGAGGCGGGGATCTCGAAGCTCGCGTAGTCGGCGGCGCGCCGGTTGAGCATGTCGATGAACTCGGCGCGGTAGTCGCGCCCGTCGGCGCCCACCAGCGCGCGGACGTTGCGCTCCATGGTGTCGGCGAGGTGCGCGCCGATCGCCTGCACCAGGGCCGCGCGCCTGCCTTCGTCGAGCCGGCCGTAGGCCCAGCGGTCGCACAGGTGCATGCCGAGCGCCAGCACCTCGGCGATGATCTTGAAGCCGCGCGTCGGGGTGACGATGTCGTATTCGGCCCGCGACAGGTTGTCGACCAGCTTGTCGGCGAGGCGCCAGAGGGTCGAGGCGATGACGGTCGCGAGCTCCGCCGGCGTGCGCGCCGCCTCCTTCCTGAACCAGGCCGTCTTGACGCGTATCGGTCTCATGAGCGGCGCAGGTAGAACTCCCACTCGCCGTTGCCGATCTCGCGCGACTCGGCGAGCTTGACGCGCGTGGCGCGCGTCCAGGCGTTCACCTCGTCGCGCGCCGCGGGACAGCTGGTGACCAGCCGCAGCACCTCGTCGGTCCGCATGCTCTCCAGCACGCGCCGCGCCTCGACCACCGGCCCCGGACAGACCGCGCCGCGCATGTCGAGCGTCACCTGCGCGCGCGGCGCGGGTCCCTTGCCCTTGCGGATGTAGAACACGTGCCGCTCGCCGGACTCGCGCTCCACCCGCAGCAGGTCGTTGCCGGTGTGCCGAGCCCAGATGAACAGGTCGTCGCGCGTGCCGGGGCAGTCCGACACCAGCGCCAGGATCTGGCCCGGCTTGAGGTCGTCGACCACCTGTTTGGCGCCGATGAGCGGGGCGGGGCAGGTGAGGCCGGAAAGGTCGAGTTTGACGTCCGGCCGGGGCACACTCGTTTCGCTCATTCGACCTCCCGCGTGGCTAGACCGCAGCGATGGACTTGTAGGGCACCACGATTCCGCAGCCATGAAGCCGCAGCTCGCCCAGGCCGCGCTCCTGCAGTCGCAGCGACACCTCGGGCGTCATGCCGTGCAGCAGCACGCTGAAGCCGCGGCGCGGGCCCTCGCGCGTGGCAAGCGCGCGCGGCTTGCCGAGCACCACCTCGCAGGCGGCGCCGAAGGCGCGCAGCAGCGCGCCCAGCGCCTCGGCGAAGGGCTGCTCCTCGTCGGGTCCGGCGATCACCAGCCGCGCGTACACCGTGTCGCTCGCCGCGATCGGCCAGGGCTTGCCGGCGCCGACGCGCAGCGTCTCGGCGCCGACGCGCAGGATGCGGCCCGCGAGCGCGAGCGCGTCTTCCAGACGCGCGCGCGGCAGGCGCAGCACCAGCCGCGCGCGGCGCGAGATGCCGAGCAGCTCGCCGTCCATCGGCGCGCCGCGCACTGCGTGGATGCCGGCCTCGCGCTCGTCGGCGAGCCACGGCAGGTGGGCGCACACCGCCTCCGCCAGCGCCTGACCGTGGTCGGCCGGCAGGCGCTCGCCGCGCAGCTCGAAGCGCAGGTCCGCGGCACTGGCGGAACTCTTAAGGTCTCGATGCACGGTGCTGCGCCGCCCAAGCAATCATCGCTTCACCCCAGCTGCGCGCGCTGGCCGCGTCGATGTCGAACACCGTGAAGCGCTTGCCCTCGCGTATGCGCACGCGCAACAGCGCCATGCTGCCCGCCCCGTAGTCGATCTGTTGCAGCTCGACCAGCTGTCCGCCGAGCGGCAAGGTGAAGCTGGCGAGTGGACTTGTTTCGGCCATCTTGCCAGTTTGACCCCAAGCCGGCACGGCGCGCATTCCCTCCCATGGAGTGAAGGTACCTACCCGGACGGGTAGGTCGCCCTCATTCCTCAGGGTAGGCGCAAAACCTCCTCCGGGCAGATGGCACCGCGCGCGTCCGGAAATAAGATGACGCGAGCGCGACAAGTCGTACCCCCGCACCAACCGGAGGAGGCATGCATGACCAAGAAGATGCATGAGACGCCATTGCTCGACGAGCTCGAGAAGGGGCCCTGGCCGAGCTTCGTCACCGGGCTGAAGCGCCTGGCGCAGGAAAACGACATGGCCGTTGACCTGCTCGGGCAGCTCGAGGCTTCCTACCGCAACAAGGTCGGCTACTGGAAGGGCGGCACGGTCGGCGTCTACGGCTACGGCGCGGGGGTGATCCCGCGCTTCACGGAGCTGAAGGACAAGGACGGCAAGGCCGTCTTCCCCGAGGCGGCCGAGTTCCACACGCTGCGCGTGCAGCCGCCCGCCGGAATGCACTACTCGACCGACGTGCTGCGCAAGCTGTGCGACATCTGGCAGAAGCGCGGCTCGGGACTGATCGCGTTCCACGGGCAGAGCGGCGACATCATGTTCCAGGGCGTGAGCACCGCGAACGTGCAGCCGGCGTTCGACGACCTGAACGCGATCGGCTTCGACCTGGGCGGCGCGGGCGCGGCGATGCGCACCTCGATGTCCTGCGTCGGCGCGGCGCGCTGCGAGATGAGCTGCTACGACGAGCAGCGCGCGCTGCGCTCGGTGATCAACTCGAATCTCGACGAGATGCACCGTCCCTCGCTGCCCTACAAGTTCAAGTTCAAGTTCTCGGGTTGCCCGAACGATTGCGTCAACTCGATCCAGCGCTCGGACATGGCGACCATCGGCACCTGGCGCGACAACATCCGCACCGACGAGAAGCTGGCGCGCGACTGGTACGCGGCGCACGGCATGGAGGAGCTGATCGACAACGTGGTGACGCGCTGCCCGACCAAGGCGATTCGCATACGGCGGGCGAACGGCGAGGCGCCGCCCGCGCACGTGTCGCGCGTGAAGCTCGACGACGCGCAATGCCTGGAGATCGACAACCACGACTGCGTGCGCTGCATGCACTGCCTGAACGTGATGCCGGGCGCGCTGCTGCCCGGCGGCGAGCGCGGCGTGTCGATCCTGATCGGAGGCAAGGGCGTGCTCAAGATCGGCTCCACCATGGGCATCATGGTGGTGCCCTTCATGAAGCTCGGGAGCGACGAGGACTTCGAGAAGCTCCAGGAGCTGGCGCGCAAGGTGCTCGATTTCTTCGCCGAGAACGCGCTCGATCACGAGCGCGTCGGCGAGACCATCGAGCGCATCGGCCTGGCGAATTTCCTCGAAGCGGTCGACCTGCCGGTCGACCCGAACATGGTGCTGTACCCGCGCATGAACCCCTACGTTCGCACCGACGACTGGGACGAGCAGGTCGAGAAGGTGCGCAGCGGGCAGCAGGCGGCCTGAGGAGGACGAGAAATGGCACAAGCGCAACCGAAGATGCCGGTCGAGCACGGAGTGCCGGACCCGATGTCGACCATGCATCCACTGATGAAGAGGAATTACGGCAAGTGGGTCTACCACAGCCACCCGAAGCCCGGCGTGCTGATGCACCGCGCGGCGGGCGGCGACGAGATCTGGACCGTCAAGGCGGGCACGCAGCGGCAGATGGACCACTACACCGTCCGCAAGCTGTGCGACATCGCCGACCGCTACGCAGACGGGTACGTGCGCTTCACCACGCGCTCCAACATCGAGTTCATGGTCGCGGACCAGGCGAAGGTCGAGCCGCTCATCCAGGCGTTGCAGAAGGAAGGCTTCCCGGTCGGCGGCACCGCCAACTCGGTATCGATGATCGCCCACACGCAGGGCTGGCTGCACTGCGACATCCCCGCGACCGACGCCTCCGGGGTGGTGAAGTCCTTGATGGACGACCTGTACGACGAGTTCGTCAAATGCGAGATGCCGAACCGCGTCAAGCTCTCGACGTCGTGCTGCGAGATCAATTGCGGCGGGCAGGCCGACATCGCGATCATCGTGCAGCACACCAAGCCGCCGAAGATCAACCACGACCTGGTGGCGAACGTGTGCGAGCGCCCGGCGGTGGTGGCGCGCTGCCCCGTGGCGGCGATCCGCCCGGCGCTGGTGAACGGCAGGCCCTCGCTCGAGGTCGACGAGAAGAAGTGCGTGTGCTGCGGCGCCTGCTATCCACCGTGCCCGCCGATGCAGATCAACGACCCCGAGCATTCGAAGATCGCGATCTGGGTCGGCGGCAAGAACTCGAACGCGCGCATCCGCCCCACCTTCCACAAGCTGGTGGCCTCCGGCCTGCCGAACAACCCGCCGCGCTGGCCCGAGGTGGCGGAGGTGGTGAAGAACATCCTGCGGACCTACAAGGCCGACGGCCGCCCGTGGGAGCGCATGTCGGACTGGATCGAGCGCATCGGCTGGCCGGCGTTCTTCAAAAAGACCGGGCTGCCGTTCACCAAGTACCACATCGACGACTGGCGCGGCTCGCGTTACACGCTGAACGCCTCGGCACACATCCGCTTCTGAGGCGCGCGTGAAATTCGGCATCCTGGTCAACGAGGGGCCCTACACGCACGAGGCGAGCGACTCGGCGTACCTGTTCACCAGGGCGGCGCTGGAGAAGGGCCACGAGATCTATCGCGTGTTCTTCTATCACGACGGCGTCAACAACGCGACCAAGTACACCGAGCCGCCGCAGGACGACCGGCACATCGTCAACCGCTGGTCGAAGCTCGCCGCGGAGCACGGCGTCGACCTGGTCGTCTGCGTGGCGGCGGCGCTGCGCCGCGGCATCAAGGACGATCTGCTCGCGCCGGGGTTCCGCATCTCGGGGCTCGGCCAGCTGGTCGAGGCGGGCATCCAGGGCGACCGGCTGGTCGTGTTCGGGGACTGAGGAGGCAGCGGTGAGCGACAGCGTGCAACCGGGCGAAGAGAGCTCGGGCGTCATCAAGAAGTTCATGTTCGTCAACCGCAAGGCGCCCTACGGCACGATCTACGCGCTCGAGGGCCTGGAGGTGGTGCTGATCAGCGCGGCCTTCGACCAGGACGTGTCGCTCGCCTTCGTCGACGACGGCGTCTACCAGCTGGTCAAGGGCCAGCAGACCAAGGGCATCGAGGCGAAGAACTTCTCGCCCGCGTACCGGGCGCTCGAGGGCTACGACATCGAGAAACTGTACGTCGAGCGCGAGGCGCTCGAGAGGCGCGGCCTGGCCGAGGAGGACCTGCTGGTCGACATCCAGGTGCTGTCCTCGGGCGAGCTGGCCGAGCTGATGGCCTCGCAGGACGTGGTGATCAGCTTCTGAGGGAGAGCGAGCGGTGCTGCACATCGTCAACAAGAGCCCCTACGAGCGCAATGCGCTGGAAGCCTGCCTGCGTCTCGCGCGCCCGGGCTCGGCACTGCTGCTGATCGAGGACGGCGTCTATGCCGCCACGCGCGGCAGCACGGCCGAGGCGGGCCTCAGGGAAGCGATGGCGCGCCTCAAGGTGTACGCGCTCAGGCCCGACCTCGAGGCGCGCGGCGTCGCGGCGCGGGTAATCGATGGCATCGAACTGGTGGATTACGGCGGCTTCGTGGATCTGGCCTGCGGGCAGCCGAACTGCCAGTCATGGCTTTAGGCAAGTTACATCAACAGGAGGCGACATGGGAGCATTCGATCTGAACGGCAAGGCCTACGAGACCGATGAGGAAGGCTATCTCGTCAACCTCGCGGACTGGAACGAGGACGTGGCGCAGTTCCTCGCGCAGGAGGAGAAAGTCGAGCTGACGCCGAACCACTGGGAAGTGATCAACTTCCTGCGCGAGTACTACAACGAGTACCAGATCGCGCCTGCGATCCGCGTGCTCACCAAGGCGATCGGCAAGAAGCTCGGGCCCGATAAGGGCAACAACAAGTACCTGTACGAGCTGTTCCCGTACGGCCCGGCGAAGCAGGCGTGCAAGATCGCCGGCCTGCCGAAGCCCACCGGCTGCGTCTGATTCCGTGCTGAGCGCGCTCTACGCCTGCCTGTTCTACGCGGCCACGGCCGTGCTGGTGGCGGGCGTGGCGTGGCGCATCGTTGAGTACGCGCGCACGCCGGCGCCGCTCAAGATCCCGACGACGCCCGCGCCGATGACGCGCGCGGGTGCCGCGGCGCGCGTGGCGCGCGAGGTGGTGTTGTTCGAGAGCCTGTTCCGCTCGAACAAGTGGATCTGGCTGTTCGGCTGGCCGTTCCACGCCGCGCTCGCGCTGGTCCTGGTGCGGCACCTGCGCTACTTCACCGAGCCGGTGTGGGGCTGGGTGGCCTTCGCGCAGCCGTTCGGCGTGTACGCAGGGTTCGCGCTGCTCGCCGGCCTGGCGGGGCTGTGGGCGCGGCGCTTCGTGCTCGAGCGCATGCGCTACATCTCGACCTGGTCGGACCACCTGATGCTCGCGCTGCTCGTCGGCATCGGGCTCTCGGGGCTGGCGATGAAGTACCTCGCGCACACCGACAT
>Ga0316624_10000435_pt1 | contig 14051 bp, 14 predicted proteins | sample OWC_Aug_N3_C1_D5_FD_207657 | JGI IMG/M metagenome (GOLD analysis project Ga0316624, IMG submission 207657) | Wetland soil microbial communities from Old Woman Creek delta, Ohio, United States - OWC_Aug_N3_C1_D5_A | ecosystem: Environmental > Terrestrial > Soil > Wetlands | place: USA: Ohio... | reverse complement strand
GCGAGGGCGAAGGCCGCGGCGGCGACGGCGACGAGCGCCAGGATCAGGAGACGGACATCGGCGCGCGGCGCCCGCTTGGCCATGGCGCGCTATTCCTCTTTGACGGGGGCGAGCTCGAATCCCTTGGACCGCATGCAACTGTCGAAGAGGTCGGCTTGGTGTTCGGCGGAAATCGTCGTCATCTCCGAATAGCGATAGCCGTGGCTCGTGTACTCGCGCGTCGCTTGATCGCGTCCTTCCATGAATCCGTAATCGTGCGATTCGGCCTTGCAGTCGTCCCGCGCCATCTCGATCTCGCCGGCGCCCGCGCCTTCCTTGGTCCATTCGTAGCGGGAGGCGCAGGCGGAAAGGGCCAGGAACGCGGCGAAAAGACGGATCGGCGTTCGGGTCATCGGACGTCCGGGCGTTTGAGGTGGCGCTCGCGCGCTTCCTCGATCTCCAGCCACATCGCATTCAATATGGCGAAGCTGCAGGCAAGACCCAAGCCCAAGACCCAGCTGAAGTACCACATTTCTTCGGCCTCCTTGGCCGCCGCTACATTGGCCTAATAGCCGCTGGCGTCGTGATCCGCGATCTGCTGCAGCGTGATGCGTCCGCGCAAGACGCGGAAAACCCAGCCGGTATAGAGAATGATCGCCGGCAGGAACAGTACGACCGCGATCAGCATGATGAACAGCGTGAGCCGGCTCGAAGACGCGTCCCATACGGTCAAGCTGCTGTTGGGATCGAGCGAGGACGGCATGAGGAACGGAAACAGGGCGATGCCGGCGGTGCCGATGATTCCGGCGATCGAAAGCGAGCTCGCGACGATGCCGAGGGAGCCCCGGCCATAGCGCGCAAGCTGGGGCGCGGCGAGCGCGCCGATGAAACCGGCGACGGGGAGAAAGAGCTCCCATCCGTGCCCCAGATAATCCCCCATGAACACCTGCTTGTGATACTCCCATTCGCGGCCGGCGAAATTGGCGAGCCAACCCTCGCGAAGCTCGCCCACCGTCTTGAGCAGCGGATTGGACGGCCCGGCCGGATCGGTGCCGCCCGTGATCACATAACCCGAAATGCCGTAGGCGATGTAAAGGCCGCCGCCGGCGAAGAGCAGGATGACCAGCACGCCGACGAGGCCGGCGATTTGGGACGCGCGGGAATGCACGCCGCCGTCCGTCTTGATGCAGAGATAGACCGCGCCATGCATCACCATCATGGCGAGCGCAAGGCAGCCGGTGATGATGCCAAAGGGGTTGAGGAGATCGACGAACGATCCCTGATAGTCGATGCGCATGCTGGGGTCGAGCTTGAAGGGGACGCCTTCGAACAGATTTCCGAAGGCGACGCCGAACACGAAGGGCGGCACGACGCCGGAGACGACGAGGGCCCAATCCCAGGCGGTGCGCCAGATCGGATTCTCCATCTTGTTGCGGAAACCCAATGCCACGGGGCGCAGGATGAGCGACGCCAGGACCAGGAACATGGCGATATAGAAGCCGGAGAAGGCGACGGCGTAGAGAAGCGGCCAAGCCGCGAAGATGGCGCCCGCGCCCAGGATCAGCCAAACCTGATTTCCCTCCCACACCGGCTCGATCGTCTCGAGGACGAGACGGCGCTCGATGTCCTTCTTGGCCACCAGCGTCAGGATCGCGGCAACCCCGAGATCGAAGCCGTCCATGATGGTGAATCCGATGAGCAGGATCCCGAGCAGCGCCCACCACAGGATCCGCAGCGTCTCGTAGTCGAGGAAAATGAGTTTTTCCATCAGCCGGCCTTCGGATTTTGTCCGGGGGGCTTGGGCGGCCCGGCGCGGAGTTGCAATCCGGGCGCACCCGGAACGGGCGCGCCGGGACCGGCTTGCGGACCGACCTGACCCGGTTTCGGTTTGGGCGCGAACACGAATTCGGGTCCGAGCCGGATGTATCGGGTGAGCAGGAAGACGTCGACGACGGCGAGCGTCGAATAGAAAATCACGAAGCCGACCAGCGAAAACGTGACCTGTCCGACGCTGACGCTGGAAACCGAAAGAAACGTCGGCAGCACGCCTTCGATGGTCCACGGCTGGCGTCCGTATTCGGCGACGATCCAGCCCAATTCGGCCGCGATCCAGGGCAGCGGCAGGCTGAAGAACGCCATGCGCAGCAGCAGCGGCCGGTTCAAGTCGCGCTTCGACGCCCAATAGAAGGCCGCGATGAAAAGCGCGATGAAGAAGAATCCGATGCCGACCATGAATCGGAAGGCCCAGAACAGCACGGCGACGTCGGGCACCGTATCGCCCGCGGCGGCCTCGATCTGCGCCTCGGTCGCGTTGCGCACGTCGGGCGTATAGCGCTTGAGCAGAAGCGCGTAGCCGAGATCCTGAACATGGGCGTCGAAATCGGCGCGCGCGGCTTTGTCCTGGCGGTTCGCCTGCAGCTTCTCGAGCGCGTCGGCGGCGACGATGCCGCTCTTGATCCGCGTCTTGGCGTGCTCGACAAGATCCTTGATGCCGGGGAGCTGCGTGTCGAAGGAGCGGGTCGCGATGATGCCGAGAGCCCAGGGGACGCGGATGGCGAAATGGGTGACGCGCCCCTCGCGGTCCGGAATGCCGAAGACGGTAAAATCGGCCGGCGCCGGCTCGGTCTCCCACATCGCTTCGATCGCGGCGATCTTCATCTTCTGAAGCTCGTTCGCGGTGTACCCGCTTTCGTCGCCGAGCACGACGACGGACAGCGCCGCGGCGAGGCCGAAGCTGGCGGCGACCGTGAAGGATCGTTTGGCGAATTCCATATTGCGGCCGCGGAGCAGATAGTAGCTGGAGACCGCGAGCACGAAGACGGCGCCGGTCACATAGCCGGCGCTGACGGTGTGGACGAACTTCGATTGCGCGACCGGGTTAAAGAACACGTCGAAGAAGGACGTGAGCTCCATCCGCATCGTGTCCAGATTAAATTTCGCGCCCACCGGATTTTGCATCCACGCGTTGGCGACCAGGATCCACAGCGCCGAGAAATTGGAGCCGATCGCCACCAGCCAGGTGACGACGAGATGCTTGACGGGGGTCAGTTTTTTCCAGCCGAAGAAAAAGAGGCCGACGAAGGTGGCCTCGAGAAAGAACGCCATCAGCCCTTCGATGGCGAGCGGCGAACCGAAAACGTCGCCGACGAATTGCGAGTAATAGGCCCAGTTGGTGCCGAACTGGAATTCCATGGTGATCCCGGTCGCGACCCCCATGGCGAAATTGATGCCGAAGAGCAAGCCCCAGAATTTCGTCATCGCCCGCCAGATTTCACGGCCGGTCATGACATAGACGCTCTCCATGATCGCCAGCAGCAGCGAGAGGCCGAGCGTCAAGGGCACGAAGAGGAAATGATAAAGCGCGGTCAGCGCGAACTGCAGGCGCGAGAGTTCGACGACGTCCAAGGACGTCATTTCCGATCCCCGGCGCCGCTAACGGCGGATGGCGCGAGAATCGCGAAAATGTTCTGCGGCCGCGCGGGCGCCGGTCCGGCGAAAAAAGCGAAATAGAGCGCCGTCAGGAACAGGACCTTGAAGACGAGGACGGCCGTGATTTCCCGGGCAAGGGAATTTCGGAGCAAGGAGTTGCGCCTTTCGCGAGGGGTCGAATTTCGTGCCCTGACATTAAAGGAGCCAACGCCCCGCCTCAAGCGCGGCCCGGCGCGGCAAAGGCGATCGCAAGGATCGAGGGGTTTATTGTCATTTTCCGGCCTTCACCGCCGCCTGGATCGGCGTGAACCAGTCCAGGGCCTCGCGCAGGCGCACGACCTCGCCGACCACGACGAGGGCGGGCGGATCGACTCCGGCGGCCTTGGCCGCGGCGGCGCAGCCCGCCAGGGTCGAGACCAGGACCTTCTGTTCCGGCGTGGTCGCCCGGGAGATGATGGCGACCGGCTCGCCGCCGCTGCGGCCGGCCTCCATCAACCGGGCGGCGATCTCGGCCATGTGGGCCAGAGCCATATAAAAGACGAGGACCGGCACGCCCGAGGCCAGCGCCGGCCAGTCGAGGTCGTCGGGGAGGTCGCCGCCGGCGGTATGGCCGGTGACGAAGGCGACCGCCGCGTTCGACTCCCGGTGGGTCGCCGGGATTCCCGCATAGGCGAGCCCCGCCACCCCCGAGGTGATGCCGGGGACGAGGCGAAAGCGGACCCCCGCCTTGACCAAAGCGAGCGCCTCCTCGCCGCCGCGGCCGAAAACGAAGGGATCGCCGCCCTTGAGGCGCAACACCCGGTTCTTCGCCTGGGCCAGCTCGATCAGCCGGCGCGAAATATCCGGCTGGGTCGGCGACGGCCTACCGCCACGCTTGCCGGCGAATTCGAGACGGGCCTGGGGCGAGGCATAGGCGAGGCAGCGCTTGTCCACCAGCGCGTCATAGACCACGACATCGGCATGGCGCAGCGCATGGAGGGCATACAAGGTGAGAAGGCCCGGATCGCCCGGGCCCGCACCCACCAGCCACACCCACCCCGGTTCGAAGGCGGGCAAGTCGGGGCCGTCCACCGCGTCATTCATCGCCGAATTCATCGCCGGTCATCCGCCCCTTTCATAGCGGACGGAGCGGCCGCACTTGTAGAATATTCTCGCCATGGCTAAAGCAGCGAAAACCGCATTGCGGCGGGGCTTCACCACGGGCGCCTGCGCGACCGCGGCGGCTCGCGCCGCCGTCCAAGCGCTGCTGACCGGCGCTTTCCCCGATCCGGTCACGATCGCGCTGCCGCGCGGCGAGCGGGTGTCCTTTCCGCTGGCCTGCGCCGAAATGATCGGCCGCCGCGCCACCGTCGGCGTCGTCAAGGACGCCGGCGACGACCCCGACGTGACCCACGGCGCCCTCATCCTCGTTTCGGTCGTGCCCGGTCCGAAGGCGGGCGGGATCGCATTCCGCGCCGGCGCGGGTGTCGGCACCGTCACGCGTGCCGGATTGCCGCTGGCGGTGGGCGAGCCGGCGATCAATCCGGTGCCGCGCAAGATGATCGCGCAGACCATCGCCGAAGCGCTGGCCGAACATCGCGAATCGGGGATGCAAGATACGGCGGCGGATTTCGACGTGACGGTGAGCGTGCCGAACGGCGAAGCACTGGCCGCCAAGACGCTGAATGGGCGGCTCGGCATCGTCGGCGGAATTTCGATTCTGGGAACGACCGGCATCGTCATCCCCTATTCCTGTTCGTCCTGGATTCATTCGATCCATCGCGGCATCGACGTGGCGCGCGCCGCCGGTCTCGGTCACATCGCCGCCTGCACCGGGCGGACCTCCGAGCGCACGGTGCAGAAGCTTTACGATCTTCCCGAGATCGCCCTCATCGACATGGGGGATTTCGTCGGCGGTACGCTCAAATACCTGCGCAATCACTCGGTCGCGCGCGTCACGCTCGGCGGCGGCTTCGCCAAGATGTCGAAGTTGGCGGCCGGCCACCTCGATCTCCATTCCGGCAAGGTGCGGCTGGAAAGCGAGTCTCTCGCGCGAATGCTCGAGGATTTGGGCGCCAAGGATTTGGCGGCGCCCGCGCGCGCGGCACAATCGGGCGGCGAGATCCTGGCGCTCGCCGAAAAAGCCGGCGTCGATCTGGCCTCCCTCGTGGCAAGGCGCGCGCGCGAAGTCGCGCTTGCCGCCGTCGGCGGCGGCATGAGCATCGACACCGTCGTATGCGACCGCGAGGGCCGCACGATCGGCCGCGCCGGCCCATGATCGCGACGGCGCAAACGGCGTTGATGCGGGAAAAACGCCGGCTCCTGATCTTGGGCGGGACCGGCGAAGCCGCAACGTTGGCCCGCGAAGCGCACGGGCGATTCGGGGCGAGGCTTCATGTCGTCACCTCCCTCGCCGGACGGACGCGAGAGCCGGCCGCGCTTGCCGGCGAGACGCGAATCGGCGGCTTCGGAGGCGCCGTCGCGCTGGCGGAATATTTGCGCGGCGAAGCGATCGATCTCGTCGTCGACGCCACCCATCCGTTTGCGGCGAAAATCTCGGCCGCGGCGCGCATCGCTTGCGAGGCCGCCGATGTCCCCCGTCTCGTCCTGGCGCGGCCTGTCTGGCGGCCGCAGGCCGGCGACCGCTGGATCGAGGCCGCGGACGCCGTCGCGGCGGCGGCGCTTGTTCCCGAGTTCGGAACGCGCGTCTTCCTCACCGTGGGGCGACGCGATCTCGCCGCCTTCGCCGGGCTGCCCGGTTGCCGGTTCCTGATCCGTCTCGTCGAATTGCCGCCCGAGCCGCCGCCGTTTCGCCCGGGAAGTTTCGAGCTCGTCATTGCCCGAGGGCCTTTTACGGCCGATGCCGAACGCGCACTGATGTCGCGCCACGGCATCGACGTCGTTGTCGCGAAAGCGAGCGGCGGGGCCGCCACCGAAGCCAAGCTTATCGCGGCGCGGGAGTTGAATCGGCCCGTCATCATGCTTCGCCGCCCGCCGGCCGAGCCCGGCCAAGTGGCGGAAAGGATTGACGAAGCCTTGCAATGGATCGAGCGCGCACTCGACGGTCTTGACGCAGCGGCGCGCAAGGTTAAGTAATGACGGCCATGTCCCTCAGCCTCTTGCGCCGCATCGGCATCGCCGCCGCAGCCGTTCTCATGACTGCGACGATGGTCGACGTCGCCCCGGCAACTCCGATCCACAGCGATGTCGCCCCGATCCTCGCGTTCTTCGGTGCGGTCCGCGAAAATGACGTCGACGGCGTCCGCGAGGAGCTGTCCAAGGGCGCCAATCCGAATGCGGTGGATGACGCCGGCAAGACGGCGTTGATCTATGCCGTCGTCAACGGCAATAAGGACCTGGTCGAACTCCTGTTGAGTTCCGGCGCGCGCGTCGATTTCCGGGACGACATCGGAAATACGGCGCTGGTGTGGGCCGCCGAGCAGGGACAAACCGAAATCGCCGATGTCCTGATCAAATCCGGCGCGCCGATCAACGTGCAGAACCGCGAAGGGCAAACGGCGCTGATGAAAGCCGCGCAACAGGGCGAGCGGGACATGGTACGGCTTCTCATAGCCAAGGGTGCGGATTTGACCGAATCCGATTACACCGGCCGGACCGCGCTCAATTGGGCGCAGAGCTCGAATAAACGCGCCGTCGTCCAAATTCTGACCGAGGCCGGCGCGAAATAGGACAATCAGCGGCGCCGGCGCGGCCGCAACACATGGCTGTGGTCCGGCGCATAGAGCCGGCTATCCGGAAATCCATGCGCGCCTAGCGCGTGTCCGACGATGATGAGCGCGGTGCGCGTCAGCCCGGCTTTTTTCACCTGGCCGCGAATCGTCGCGAGCGTGCCGCGCAACAATTTCTGATCCGGCCAACTCACGCGCCAGGCCACCGCGACGGGGCAATCGGCGCCGTAGATCGGCGCCAGTTCGCGCACGACCGCGGCCAAATTGTTGATCGAAAGATGCAGGACGATCGTGGCGCGGCTTCTGCCCAGTTTCGCCAGTTCCTCGCCCTTCGGCATCGGCGAAGCGCGCACGCTTGTGCGCGTCAGAATGACGGTCTGGCAGATCTCGGGGAGCGTGAATTCGAGGCCGAGCGCCGCCGCCGCGGCGGCGAATGACGGCACGCCGGGCGTCACGTCGTAGGGAATCCCGAGCGCGTCGAGGCGGCGCATCTGCTCGGCGATCGCCCCGTAGATTGAAGGATCGCCGGAATGGACCCGCGCCACGTCGCGTCCTTTGCCGTGAGCGGATTCGATTTCGCCGATGATGTCGTCGAGGGTGAGCGATGCGGTATCGATGACGCGCGCCCGCTTCGGCGCCTGCGCCACGACCTCTTTGGGCACCAGCGAACCGGCATAGAGGACGACCGGGCATTTCCGGATGAGCGCGAGACCGCGCAGGGTGATGAGGTCGGGCGCCCCCGGCCCGGCGCCGATGAAATGCACCGTCACGTTCGCGACCGTGCCCGGGCGGGGACGGCCCCGGTTCCGATATCGTAGCCGCGCGGCGTATAGGCCCAGACCCGGCCGCCCCGCTCCATCGTCTTCGTGCGGGAATTGCCGATGATCACGATCGTCAGCATGTCGACGGCTGCGGCCGAAAGGTCGCGCAGCGCGATCACCGAAAGCGTTTCTCCCATGCGTCCCAAATTCCGCGCCAGGATGACCGGCGTGTCGCCCGCGCGATGGCCGATGACGATATCCCGCGCGCGCTCGATGTGGTCGCGCCGCCGCAGGGACGCCGGGTTATAGAGCGCGATCACGAAATCGCCTTCGGCCGCGGCGGCGAGGCGCCGCTCGATTTCCGCCCAGGGGGTCAGGAGATCGGAGAGGGAGACGGCGCAGAAATCATGGCCCAGGGGCGCCCCGGCGCGGGCCGCCGCCGCCTGCATCGCCGAAATGCCGGGGAGTATCGAAAGCGCGATGCGCCGCCAGCCCGGCCGATCTTCCCGGTCCATCAACTCGAGGACGAGGGAAGCGACTCCGTAAATGCCGGCGTCGCCCGACGAGACGATGGCGACTCGGCGTCCCTCGCCCGCGAGATCGAGGGCGGCGCGGCAGCGCGCCTCTTCTTCGCCGAGCGCATAGCCATGGCGCGCCCCTCTCGGCCAATCGCCCAGGAGATCGAGATAGAGCGAATAGCCGACGAGATCGGTGGCGCCGGCGATCGCGGCCCTGGCCTCGGGCGAGAGCGTCGCCTTATTGCCGGGTCCGATGCCGACGACCGAAAGCACGCCCTGCGCCTTGCCGATCTCGCCGGCCGCGACGGGCGATTCGGCGCGGGCAATGGCGCAGGTGGCGCGCGTGCCCTTGATCTTCGGGACGATCAGCGCGCCGCCGCTTCCCGCCGCCGCCAGGGCCGCTCCTTCGGCGACGCCGTGGCAGCCTGTCTCGCGGAACACGAGATCGGAGGGATTGGCGAGGCGCGGCGTTTCGGCCTCCAGGCTCGGCGCATCGAAGAAGCGCGCCGGCACGCCGAAATGTTCGGCCGCCGCATGGACCGCCGTCTCGTCCGCCTTGATGTCGAGGGAAGCGATACAGGCGATCGATTTCTTGCTGAGGCCGGCGCTCTCCAATGCGGACATGACGAGGGCGATGATGTCCTCGCCCGCCGCACCCCGCTCGCAGCCAATCCCGGCAGCAAGAACCGGCGGATGGAACACCAATTCGCCGACGGCCGGGGCGATGGCGCCGTCCGTCACCCGGATCGCCGTCCTCGCGCTTTTCGCAAAAGTGATGCCGGAGCCGGAAAGCCAGCCGCCGTCGCCGCATTCGAGACGCAGCGCCACCTGTTCATTCGCCAGGAGCGCGGCGGTGATGGATTTCACGGCTTCCGGATTGGCGATGCGCCATCCGTCGGGCGGCTCGTCCAGGGCCAGCCCCAATCGCAAATCCCCGGCGGTGGTGATCGCCGCCGTTCCGCCGAGAGCGCCGGCCAAAGCCCTTGCCAATGCATTGGCGCCCTTGTGCCCGCCCAAGAGCGGCACCGCGCAGGATCCGTCCTCGGCCACGCAAACCACGGGCGGTTCGCGCGACTTGTCGGCGAGCAGAGAGCCGAGCGCGCGGATGACGATGCCCGAAGCGCAGATGGCGACGATGGGCCGTCCGGCGCTAAAGAGCGCGCGCAAATGCGCGGCTGCATCCGTAAATTTCTCGTCGATGCCGGCGCCGATTGCTCGCGATGCCAGCGCATGGACCTCCGCCCCCGGCAACAGGGGTTTGAGGCGCGCGGCGAGCGCGATGCCGCCGTCCGTGAGCGCGACGATGGCCGCGCGTTCCGGGATTTGTCCGCCTGTTGCGCCGTATTTCGCCGTCATGGATTTGTCCGCTTGGGTGCAAGCACGATCGCGAAATAAGCGGCCTCGTCTTCCGCCACCTCGGCCAGCTTTCGTACGCGCTGGGTTTCGGCCGACGCGAATTCGATGTATCGCGCTTCGCCGGCAAGGCCGAGCCGCGTCAGAATGCCGCGCACTTTTCCGAGATTCCGCCCGATCTTGACGATGGCCGCGCAATCGGCGGCGTCGATGCGGGCCGCGATCGTATCCTCATCGAGCGTCGCCGGGATGACGGCGAGCGACTCGTCGCCCATCGCGACCGGCATCGCGACCGCCGCGGACGCCGCCGCAAGCGAAGTCACTCCGGGAACGACCGCGACCGGAAACCGCCCGGCAACCCGCGCCAGCACATGGGCGAAGGTACCGTAGAACAGCGGATCGCCGAGGCACAGCAGCGCCACGTCGCGCCCGGCCTCGAGATGCGCGCTCAAATTTTCCGAAGCAATGTCGTAGCGGCTTTCCGAATCGCCGCGATCGGGCGAAAACGGCAGGCGGATGGCGATCTCGGTCTTCCCGGCCTGGATGTGCGGCGATGCGATGGAGCGCGCCAGGCTGTCGCCCGCGAGCGGCGCCGGATAGGCGAGCACGGGCGTCTGCTGCAGGATTCGCACGGCCTTCAGCGTCAGGAGCTCCGGATCGCCCGGGCCGACGCCGACGCCATAGAGCGTGCCGCTCATCGCTCCGGCTCCCCCGGCTTGGTGAGGGCAAGCTGTGTGACGCTGCGAAGCGAACGCCAGGAGAAGCTCGGTCCCACCGGTTCGAGGCGCGCCACCGAGAGCCGCGTCATCTCGCCGCCGAAGCGCTTGTGGAACTGCGCCAGCGTCGATTCGCCCTCCACCGTGACCACATTGGCGACGAAGCGACCGCCGGGGCGGAGCGCCGCGAAGCACGCGTCCAAAAGTTTTTCGTTCGACACCCCGCCGCCGGCGAAGACGGCATCGGGCCTTGGCAAGCCTTGCAATGCGGCCGGCGCTTCCCCCGTCACGATTTCGAGCCGCGGCACGCCGAGGGCGGCGGCGTTGCGCGCGATGCGGGCGGCCCGCGCCGGATCGCGCTCGATGGCGATGGCGCGCGCGGTTCGTTCAGCGCGCAGCCATTCGATCCCGATCGATCCCGAACCTGCGCCGACATCCCACAAGAGCGCGCGGGGCAAGGGCATGAGGGCCGCGAGCGTCGCCGCGCGCACTTCGCGCTTGGTGAGTTGGCCGTCGGTTTCGAAAGCGGAATCGGGCAGGCCCGGGACCCGCGGGCGGACGATCGCGCCGGCACCCGCCCGGCACTCGACGGCGACGGTGTTCAGATCGGCGACGCGCGCCGGCGGAAAATCGCGCGCCGTCGCGTCGATTCTTTGCTCATCGCCGCCGCCCAAATGTTCGAAGACGGCGATGCGGCTCTCGCCGAAGCCCGCGGCGGCGAGCGCGGCTGCGGCCGTGGCCGGCGTCGCGCCGTCCTCGGAGAGGATCACCAGCTTGGCGCCGGGGAGCATGTGATAGTTGAGAAGATCGAGCGGGCGGCCGTGGAGCGTGACCACCTCCACCTCCGCCTCTGGCCAGCCCAGCCGGGCGCAAGCGAGCGCGACCGAGCCTACGGCGGGAATGATGGTCATCTCCTCGCGGGGAAAGCGCCGCGTCAGCGTCGTGCCGATGCCGTAGAGCATCGGATCGCCGCTCGCGAGAACGGTGACGCGTTTTCCGCGCCGCGCCGCGATCTCATCGATGGTGCGGGAGAGCGGCGAGGCCCAGGTCAGGCGCTCCGCCTTGCCGTTCTTGACCATGGCGAGATGGCGCGTTCCGCCCACCAGCACTTCGGCGGAATCGAGAAGCGCCCGGGCGGCGGGTACGAGGCCTTCCGCGCCTTCCTCGCCGACACCAAGAATGGAAAGCCAGGGCGTCATCGCAACTCCTCCGCGGCGAATGGCGCGGCCAAGGCGTTGACAGCGGCCGCCGCCATCGCGCTGCCGCCCTTGCGGCCCTTCAGCGCGATATAGGGAACGCCGAGCGAATTCTTCGCCAGCGCCTCTTTCGATTCGGCGGCGCCGATGAAGCCGACGGGAAAGCCGAGAACGAGCGCAGGCCGCTCGGAAATTCCCTCGATCATTTCCAGCAAATGGAACAGCGCGGTCGGCGCGGTGCCGATGGCGATGACGCTTCCCGCGATGCGCCCGCGCCAAAGCTCGACGGCCGCCGCCGATCGCGTCGTGTTCATCGAACGCGCGATCTCGGACGCTTCGGGCTCGTTCACGGTGCAGAGAATTTCATTTTGGCGCGGCAGGCGGGCGCGGATGATGCCGTTGGCCGTCATCTCGTTATCGGCGATGACGGCGGCGCCGCTCTCCAAGGCAAGCCGTCCCGCCTCCGCCGCTCCGTTCGACCAGACGAGATCGGCGACGATCTCAGGAATGGCGCAGGCGTGGACGACGCGGAGCGCCACGTCGCGCATCGCCGGCGGCAATTGCGAAAGATCGGTTTCGCGGGCGATGGCCGCGATCGACTGGCGGTAGATCTCCGATGGATTGCGCAAATATTCCGCCATGATGCATTCCGGCCGTTCCTAGTCGGCCCCAAAGGCGCGGCGCTTGCGCGCCATGCCCTGGTCGTCGCCGCGATCGCGCTCATGCGCGTGGCCGTGATCGTGATCATGCGCGTGGTCGTGCCCGTGGCCGTGATCGTCGTCATGATCATGATCATGATCGTGGGAATGGCCGGTCCCGATGCCGCGCACGTGATGATGGTGCCCGGCCTGGGGCTTGCCCTGATCCTGCTCGTAACCGATCACCTGCTCGCGGTACTTGCACAACAGGCAGTTCATGGCGTTCTCGCCCTTGGCGATTTCGTCCAGGCGGTCGGCGAAGGTCTCCAAGACCAGCGGATGGTCGCTCAGATACTTCGCCTTCAGGAACGCGGTCTCGGGATGGCGCGTCGCGACCGCATCGGTCTCGGCATAGATGCGCTTCACCAGGACGCCCGTGAAGAGGAAATAGGGAAAGACGACGATGCGCGCAAATCCCAGGCGCACGGCGCGCTCGAGCCCGGCCTCGACGCGGGGATGCGCGACGCCGCTGAAGGCCGCTTCCGCCCAGCCGAAGCCCATGCCCTCCCACAACATGCGGGCGATCTTGGAGATGTTGGAATTGGCGTCCGGGTCGTTGGTGCCGCGCCCGACCACGAGGAGCAGCGTGTCCTCGCGGGGAATGGCGCTGGCGACCACGCTTTCCGCTTCCTCGATGCGGGCGCGGGCCGCCGCGAGCAACCGCGTGTCGATGGCGAGATCGCGCCCGCACTCCATCTGGATGCCGGGATTCTCCGCCGCGAAGCTGTTGAGCTCCCACGGGATGTCGTTCTTGACGTGGCCGGCGGCGAACAGCATGGCGGGCAGCGCCAGGATGCGCTTCACCCCGCGCGAAGCCAACTGGTCGAGCCCCTCGCGGATGGTGGGGCGGGCGAATTCCAGATAGCCGCTCGCGACCTCGTAGGCCGGGAGCCGGCGCGCCAGGCCCCGGGCCATGGCGTCGAATTCGGCGATCGCCTCCTCGTCGCGGCTGCCATGGCCGCAGATCATGACCCCGGTCTTTTCCATTATCCCTCCGAAAGGCTTCGTGACGTTTCCAGTTGGCGGTTGACCTCGGCTTTGACCCAACCCATGCTCCCAGCGCCATGCTGGGGACATTTCCGGGGGGATTTGCCGAGCCGCAGAGCCTGTTCCTGCTCGCGGCCGCCCTTGCCGCGGATTGGCTGGTCGGCGATCTCCCGTTCCTCTTCGCGATAATCCCCCACCCCGTGCGCATCATCGGCTGGCTGGTGGCCGCTTTGGAAAGCCGGCTCAACCGCGAATGGCGCAGCGAAGGAACGCGGATGCGCCGCGGCGCCTTCGTCGTCGCCGTGATGGTGGCACTCACCGGCGCCATCGGCTATGCGATCGCGATCTTCTCCCGCACTCACCACTGGGGCTGGCTGCTCGAATTTTTCTTCGTCGTCGTGCTGTTGGCCCAGCGCAGCCTTTTCGATCATGTCTACGCCGTCGCCGTGGCGCTTCGCGAGGAAGGACTGGCCGAAGGCAAGGCGGCGGTGCGGCATATCGTGGGCCGGGACCTCGATCATCTCGACGAGCACGGGGTGGCGCGCGCGGCGATCGAATCCTGCGCCGAAAATTTCTCCGACGGCGTGATTGCCCCCGTCTTCTGGTTTGCGCTCCTCGGTCTGCCCGGCCTCTTCGTCTTCAAGGCCGTCAACACCATGGACAGCATGATCGGCCACCGCTCGAAGCGCTATCGCGCCTTCGGCATGGTGGCGGCGCGCCTCGACGACGCCATGAATTTCATCCCC
>Ga0316624_10000434_pt1 | contig 14051 bp, 11 predicted proteins | sample OWC_Aug_N3_C1_D5_FD_207657 | JGI IMG/M metagenome (GOLD analysis project Ga0316624, IMG submission 207657) | Wetland soil microbial communities from Old Woman Creek delta, Ohio, United States - OWC_Aug_N3_C1_D5_A | ecosystem: Environmental > Terrestrial > Soil > Wetlands | place: USA: Ohio... | reverse complement strand
TGCCGGCCGGCCGCATCGTTGCCGGCGCCGGTACCGGCCGCACCGTCACCCTATTCAATTGCTTCGTCATGGGCACGATCCCGGACGACATGTCCGGCATCTTCTCCCATCTGCGCGAGGCGGCGCTGACGATGCAGCAGGGCGGCGGCATCGGCTACGATTTCTCGACGCTCCGGCCCAAGGGCGCACCGGTCAAGGGCGTTGGCGCCGACGCATCGGGGCCGCTTTCCTTCCTGGATGTGTGGGACGCGATGTGCCGCACCATCATGAGCGCGGGCTATCGCCGCGGCGCGATGATGGCAACGCTGCGCTGCGACCATCCCGACATCGAAGCCTTCATCGACGCCAAGCACGAAGCCGGGCGCCTGCGCATGTTCAACCTCTCGGTCCTGATCACCGACGCCTTCATGACCGCGGTAAAGGAGGACGGGCCGTGGGAGCTGAGCTTTGCCGGCACCAGCTTCAAAGTCCTCAAGGCGCGCGAGCTCTGGGACAAGATCATGCGCGCGACCTACGCCTATGCCGAGCCCGGCGTCATCTTCATCGACCGCATCAACCGCCGGAACAATCTCTATTACGCCGAGACGATCAGCGCGACCAATCCCTGCGGCGAGCAGCCCCTGCCGCCCTATGGCGCCTGTCTTCTGGGCTCGATCAACCTCGCCGCCCTGGTGCGCGACCCCTTCAGCGCGGCGGCGCAGCTCGATCTCGATGAATTGAAGCGCATCGTGCCTTTGGCCGTGCGCATGCTCGACAATGCGATCGAGGTCTCGCGCTTCCCGCTCGACAACCAGCTTCACGAGGCCAGGGCCAAGCGCCGCATCGGCCTGGGCGTGACTGGCTTGGCCGACGCGCTTATCCTGTGCGGCGAGCGTTACGGCTCGGCCAATGCCGTGGCCTTGACCGAAAGCTGGATGAAGGCGCTGCAGCGCGCGGCCTATTTCGCCTCGGTCGAATTGGCCGCCGAAAAAGGCGCCTTCCCGCTCTTCGACAAGGAGCCCTATCTCGCTGGCGAGACTATTGCCGCGCTCGACGATGATCTCAGAGCCGCGATCGCGCGCGACGGCATCCGCAACGCACTCCTCACCTCGGTCGCGCCCACCGGCACGATCTCGATCTTTGCCGATAACGTCTCGTCGGGGCTCGAGCCGGTCTTCAGCTTCAAATACACCCGCAACGTGCTGATGCCCGATGGCAGCCGCAAGGAGGAAGAAGTTTCGGACTATGCCTTACGCCTCTTCCACCGCCTCAAAGGCGATGACGCGGCCTTGCCGGATTATTTCGTCGATGCGCAGTCCTTGGCACCCTCCGATCACGTGGTGATGCAGGCGGCGGTGCAGAAATACGTCGACAGCTCGATCTCGAAGACCATCAACGTGCCGGCGGATTTCCCCTTCGAGCAGTTCAAGGACGTCTATCTCCAGGCCTACGAGCTCGGCTGCAAGGGCTGCACCACCTATCGGCCGAACGAGGTCACCGGCGCCGTGCTCGAGGCCAAGGGCGACGGCGCGCGCGCGACGCAGCAGCCCGAGCTGCCCCTGCCCGCGCCGCGCCCCAAGGCCAAGGACGTCTACGAGGCGGGCGGCGTCGTCTATATGACGCAGCCGCTCGACCGGCCCGAGGCGCTGCCCGGCAACACCTACAAGATCGCCTGGCCGCAAAGCGAGCACGCGCTCTATATCACCATCAACGACATCGTGCAGGACGGGCGCCGCCGCCCCTTCGAGATCTTCATCAACTCGAAGAACATGGAGCACTACGCCTGGACGGTCGCGCTGACCCGCATGATCAGCGCCGTGTTCCGCCGCGGCGGCGACGTCTCCTTCGTGGTCGAAGAGCTAAAGGCGGTGTTCGATCCGCGCGGCGGCGCGTGGATGGAAGGGCAATACGTGCCCTCGCTCTTGGCCGCGATCGGCGACGTGATCGAGCGCCACATGATCGCGATCGGCTTCATCGCGCCGCAACGCGAGCGCCCCGCGCTCGCCGCCGAGCGTCAGGTCGTGAACCTTTCCGACGCGCGCCCGCGCATGGCGCAATGCCCCAAATGCGGCCAGGCCGCGCTCATCCGGCTCGAGGGCTGCGACCAATGCACCAATTGCGACTATTCGAAATGCGGGTGAGCCGCTAGACCATCGCGCAGCAATCGCGCATCGACCGCGCGCCGCGCCTCGCCTAAACTTGGCCAATGCGTCTGGGTTCGACCTTCGGCCGCGCGGCGGTGACGATCGGTGTCGTGGTGTTGGCGGCGTTCGCGGCCTATGGCGTCTATTGGCACGTCATGGCCGGCCGGCTGCGCGACGGGCTCGCGCCCTGGGCCGCAGCGCGCCAGGCCGAGGGTTACACCTTGCACTGGGACCGGGTCAAAGTCGGCGGATTTCCGACGCGCTTCCGTTTCCGCTTCGCCGGCGCGCATTTCACCGCCCAGCGCCCGGTGCCGATCGCGTTCACCGTGTCGAGCCTCGATGTCTGGGCGGAGCCGTGGAATTTGCACCATTGGCGCTTCAGCACCGGCGACGTGGCGCAAGTCGCCGATCCCTTCGGCGCCGCGGGCTTCAGCCTCGATCACGTCGAAGGCAGCGCGCAATTCGACGCGGGCGAGCCGCTCGCGCTCGACGTCGCCATATCGGGCGCAGCCGGCTCGGGCTTTGCCCAGGGCTTTGCCATCGGCACGGCGAGCGCGCATATCGAGGTTCCGCCCAACCCGCCGCGCAATCACCGTGATACAGCGCTCGACGCCGTCTTGGAACTCGGCGCGGTGAGACTGCCGGAAAGCGTGCCCGGCTTCGGCGACACCGTGACCAACCTCGCCTTCTCGACGGATCTGAAAGGCGGGCTGCCGCCCGGGCCGCTCGCCCCCGCGCTCGCCGCCTGGCGCGACGCCGGCGGCACGGTCGAGCTGCGCTATTTCCGGCTGCGCTGGGGTGGGCTGTTGATCGACGCCAACGGCACCTTGGCCTTGGACAACGCGCTCCAGCCCGAAGGCGCGCTTTCGGCCGAGATCACCGGCCAGGACGCGGCGGTCGATCTCGCCGTGACCTCGGGCGCGTTGCAGCCAGCCGATGCCGCCCTCGCCAAGGCGGTGCTGGGGCTTTTGGCAAAACCGGGACCGAGCGGCGAGAAGGCGATCACCGTGCCCCTGACCTTGCAACAGGACCACATCTTCCTCGGCTCCGCCGCCATCGCCTCGCTGCCGCATATCAGCTGGGAGTGACCCCGCGTAGCACAGCGAGCGCGCGAATTCAGCGCGCGAGCGTCGTGCGAAGCAAAGAGTAACACGTAGCAAAGGCCGAGCAGGGGCGAGGCCGTCTTGCGAAGCAAATCGCGAATTAGACTTCCGGCATCGGTTGCGGCGCCTCTTTGCGCTCGAACATGCCGTATTGGCGCTCGACCTCGGCGACGGTGATGCGGTAATCGGCGAAGATCTGGCCGCGCCCGGTGAGCTGCGCCAGATGATGGCGATTGTGCTCGCGCCAGCGCTTGACCGCATCCGCATCGCGCCAGAACGAGATCGAGACCAGCCTTTCCGGCGCAACGGTGCTGCGGAAGCGCTCGACCGAGATGAATCCGTCGATCTGCTGGACCGCCGGCTTCAGGCTCGCCGCGATGTCGAGATAATCCTGCTCGCGTCCGGGCTTGGGCTGAACTTCGAAGATCACCGCGAACATCGTGCCCTCCCGTGTCTTGATAACGACGCTACGCCTGCTTGGCCTCGATGATCGAGCGGCGGATCGCGCGCGTGCGGGTGAAGAGGTCCTGCAGTTTGTCGCCCTCGCCCCAGCGTATCGCGCGCTGCAGGGCGGTCAGGTCCTCGTTGAAGCGCTGCAACACGGCCAAGACCGCCTCGCGGTTGTTCAAGAAGATGTCGCGCCACATCACCGGGTCGGAAGCGGCGATGCGGGTGAAATCGCGAAAGCCGCTGGCCGAGAACTTGATCACCTCGGATTTGAGCGTCTCTTCGAGATCGGTCGCGGTGCCGACGATGGTGTAGGCGATGAGATGCGGTAGATGCGAGGTGATCGCCAGCACCGTGTCGTGATGCGCGGCATCCATGGTGACGACCTGCATCCCGGCCGATTGCCACAGCCGCGTGATCTTGTCGAGCGCCGCCATGTCGCCGCCCGGAACCGGCGTGAGGATGCACCAGCGGTCGCGGAACACCTCGGCGAAGCCCGATTCGGGGCCCGAATTCTCCGTGCCGGCGACCGGATGGCCGGGCACGAGATGAACGCCCGCCGGCAAGAGCGGCATGAACTCGCGCAGCACCAGCCCCTTGACCGAGCCGACATCGGTGACGATGGCGCCCGGCTTCAGGGCGGGTGCGATCGCCTTGCCGATCTCGGCATAGGCCGAAAGCGGCGTCGCGATCACGACAAGATCGGCGTCCTTCACCGCCTCGGCCGGATCGAGCGTCACCCGATCGGCGAGCTTCAGGCGTTTCGCGGTCTCGAGCGTCTCGGCGCGGTTGGCGCAGGCGGTGATGGTGCCGGCGAGCTTGTCGCGCAGGATCACCCGCGCCAGCGAGGAGCCGATATGGCCGATGCCGATGAAGGCGACGCGCTCGAAATGAAGATCGTTCATGCTGACCCCAGGAACTCTTTGAGCGCCGCGGCCACCGCGCGCATCTCGTCCTCTTTGCCGATGGTGATGCGCAGATGCTCGGGCAGATGATAGACCGCGACTTTCCGCACCAGGATGCCGCGCCTGCGCAGGAATTCCCAGGCCGCGTTCGCATCCTTGGGCGGCGCCGGGAATCGCGCCAGCACGAAATTGGCGACCGCCGGCGTCAAGTCGAGGCCCAGCGCCGTGAGCTCGCGCGAGAACCAGGCGCGCCAGGTCTCGTTATGGGCACGCGCGCGATCGGTCGCGGCCAAATCCTCGAGCGCGGCGATACCGGCCGCCTGCGCCGCGCTGTTGACGTTGAAGGGGCCGCGAATCCGGTTGAGCACGTCGGCGATTTCGGCGCCGCTATAACTCCACCCCAGCCGCAAGCCGCCCATCGCATAGATCTTCGAGAAGGTGCGCGTCATCACGACATTGGGTTCGCGCCCGGCAAGACCGAGGCCGGAATCGTAATCGGCCGCCGTGACGAACTCGGCATAGGCCGCGTCCACGACGAGGATGACCGATTTCGGCAAACCGGCGTGAAGCCGCTCGAGCTCGGCGCGCGGGATGAAGGTCCCGGTCGGGTTGTTGGGGTTGGCGATGAAGACGAGCTTCGTCTTGGGCGTCACCAACCCCAGCGCGGCATCGACGTCGAAGGTAAGATTCTTCTCGGGCGCCGCGACCGGCGTCGCGCCGACCGTTAGCGCCACGATCGGGTAGATCGAAAAGCCGTGATAGCCATAGATGATCGCGTCGCCCTCGCCGGCATAGGCCTCGGCGAGGAGATGGATGATGTCGTCGGAGCCGAGCCCGCACACGATGCGCGCCGGGTCGATGCCATGGACACGGCCCAAGGCTTCGCGCAACGCGGTCGAATGCCCGTCGGGATAGCGGAACATGTCGGCCGCCGCCGCGTGATAGGCGGCAAGCGCCTTTTCGCTCGGGCCCAATGCGCTTTCGTTGGAGGCGAGCCGGATCGGCTTGTCGATGCCGGCGATCTTCGCCTCGCCGCCGACATAGGGCGCGATCTTGAGGATGCTCGCCCGCGGCGCGGGCTTTTGCAGCATCATCACGCCTCCGTGCCGGAAAGCTCGGCCTCCGTCAGCGGCCGCGCGTAAAAGCCCAGAGAGGCGACGCCGATGAGCTTGCTGCCGAGCGCCGAAAGGCCGTTCTTGAGGCGCGCATCATCGGGCGCGACCCAGTCGTCGAATTCGACCAGCTGCAAATCGCTCGGGCCGCCCGGCTCGGTGCCGGCGAGCCGCGTCGCGCGCAAGCCTGCATCGCCGAGCGCGGCGATGATGCGCGTGCGGCTCAAGCCCTCGCCGGTCTCGATGAGATAGAGACTGCGATCGGCACCCGAGGGCTCGGGCGCGATGCGGGCGATGACGAAGGCGTCGGCTTCCTCGCTGCGCGTATTGCCGCGCGCGCCGAAAGGCAGCCGCGCAATGACGCGCGGCTTGGCGCTGTCGGTCCCCATCAGCAGCCGCCACCAGCTGTCGCCGTCGCGCTGGCCCGGCACCGGCAGCACGCCGAGGCTGGCGCGCCCGTCGATCACCGCGCTCACCACCTCGCCGGTCGAGCGCATCGCAATCATCGCGGTCTGGCTGCCGAAATGATCGCGCGCCAGATCCCAGAACCCGGATGTCGGAAGCGGCGCGAAGACCGCGACCTGAAGCGCGGCCTGCATCGCCGTCGTGCCCGACAGGAGCTCGCGCCAAAGACGCACCAAAACGGGCCGCGGGAAACCGCCGCGATGGCGCGCGATGAGCCGGCGCAGGATCTGCGCCTCGCGCCCGGGGCGCAAGGGCGGCGTCGCATCGGCCTGCTTCAGCTGCGCCACCTGCGCCACCACCTCGGCGCGCTGCATCAGCACGTCATGCAGCGCGTCATCGAGCTGATCGATGCGGCGGCGCAGATCTTCGAGCGAAGGCGGGGCCTTGGACATGGGATGAAAATACCGGAAATTGCGGCGGATACCGATAGTTCGGCATAAGCCTTAAAGCAAAGAAAACGTTGACAGGCTAGGCCCCTGATCCCTAGCTATGCGCCGCTTTCCCAACCCCTTGGCAGGGTGGAGATGACCGCTTTCGCGCCCCCGCCGACCGTTTCGGGGCAATCGACCGCCGATGCGACGATCTCGGCGCCGGAAGGCGACCGGCCGGGCTTTCGCCTGACCGTGGCCGAGCCGCTGGCGCTCGACGCCGGCGTGAGCCTGGCGCCCTATTCGATCGCCTATCAGACCTATGGCAAGCTCAACGCCGACCGCTCCAACGCGATCCTCATCTGCCATGCCCTGACCGGCGATCAATATGTCGCCGAGCCGCACCCGATCACCGGCAAGCCCGGCTGGTGGGACATTCTCGTCGGGCCCGGCCGGGTGCTCGACACCGAACGTTATTTCCTCATCTGCGCCAATGTGCTCGGCGGCTGCATGGGATCGAGCGGCCCGTCCGAGATCAACCCGGCGACCGGCAAGCCCTGGGATCTGGGTTTTCCGCTCATCACCATCGCCGACATGGTGCGCGCGCAAAAGCGCCTCATCGACCATCTCGGCATCGAGCAGCTCTTCTGCGTCATCGGCGGCTCGATGGGCGGGATGCAGGCGCTGCAATGGGCCGCGTCCTATCCCGAGCGCGTCTTCGCCGCCGTGCCGATCGCGACCGCGGCGCGCCACTCGGCGCAGAACATCGCCTTCCACGAGGTCGGGCGCCAAGCGATCATGGCCGACGCCAATTGGTGCAACGGCAATTACATCGGGCGCGGCGTCCGGCCCGCGCGCGGCTTGGCCGTGGCGCGCATGGCGGCCCACATCACTTATCTGTCCGAGCAGGCGCTGCACCGGAAATTCGGGCGCAATCTGCAGAATCGCGAGGCGATCAGCTTCGGCTTCGATGCGGATTTCCAGGTCGAGAATTACCTGCGCCATCAGGGCATCAGCTTCGTCGAGCGCTTCGACGCCAATTCCTATCTCTATATCACCCGCGCCTGCGATTATTTCGACCTCGCGGCCGAGCATGGCGGCGTGCTCGCCAATGCCTTCCGCGCCACCAAGACGCGCTTCTGCTCGATCTCCTTCACCAGCGACTGGCTCTATCCGACCTCGGAGAACCGCCAGATCGTGCACGCCCTGAACGCGGCAGCCGCCAATGTCAGCTTCGTCGAGGTCGAGACCGACAAGGGGCATGACGCGTTCCTCTTGGACGAGCCGGAATTCCACGCGACCTTGCGCGGCTTCCTCGCCGGCTGCGCCGAGCATCGCGGCCTGAACCGGCGATGAGCGCGCCCGCGCCCCAGCGATGAGCCGTCCTTGGTGAGCCCCGACGCGCGGCTGCTGACGCCGCTTCAGGCCAAGCTGCGCGAGGATCTGCGCCTCGTCGCCGACATGATTGCGCCGAGCTCGCGCGTGCTCGATCTCGGCTGCGGCGATGGCGAGCTGCTCTCTTTCCTTGTCCATCACAAGGGCGTCGACGGCCGCGGCATGGAGCTGAGCCAAGGCGGGGTCAATGCCTGCGTGCGCAACGGGCTCTCGGTCATCCAGGGCGATGCCGACAATGATCTGCGCGATTATCCGACCCAGGCCTTCGACTATGTCGTGCTGAGCCAGACCTTGCAGGCGACGCGTCATCCGCACGAGGTCTTGCGCAATCTCGTGCGCATCGGGCGCCACGCGATCGTGTCGATTCCGAATTTCGGCCATTGGCGCATGCGGCTGCGGCTCCTGACCGAAGGGCGGATGCCGCGCACGCCGGTGCTGCCGCATCACTGGTACGACACGCCCAACATCCATCTTTGCACGATCCTGGATTTCATCGATCTGTGCGATGAAGAGGCGATCAAGGTCGAGCGCAGCGTCACCTTGGACGAGCAGGGCCGCGCCTACCGCCTCGATCCGCGCGGGCGCATCGCCAATCTTCTGGCCGCGCAAGGCCTCTTCATGCTGGCGGGCAAAAACTAATCTAATTTTTCGGGGGAGCGTTTCGATGAAGGCGATGATCTACCGGGAATTCGGCCCGCCCGAGGTGCTGCATTACGAAAACGTGCCCGATCCGGTTCCGGGCCCGGGCGAGATCGTGCTCGATGTTCGCGCCTGTTCGGTCAACCGCGTGCTCGACGTCGCCGTGCGCGCCGGCAAGCAGCCGCAGCGCAACGTGCAGCTGCCGCATATCGGCGGCGTCGATCCGGTCGGCATCGTGACGGCCTTGGGCCCGGGCGTGACCGACCGCAAGATCGGCGATCGGGTCGCGGTGTTCCAGCACATCGCCGACCGCAAGATGTTCGGCATTCATTGCTGGGGCGGCAATGCGCAGCTGACCAAAGCCCCGGTCGCGGCTACTTGCGTCGTGCCCAAGGGCGTCTCCTTCGCCGATGCCTGCGTGCTGGCGCGCCACGCGCCGGTGGCGTGGAATCTCCTCGTCCATATGGGCAAGCTCAAGCCCGGCGAATGGGTGCTGGTGATGGGCGCGGCCGGCAATCTCGGCTCGATCGGCATTCAGCTCGCGAAGAATCTGGGCGCCCGGGTGATCGCCTGCGCCGGCTCGGACGCGCGCGCGGCGGTCGGGCTCGATCTCGGCGCCGATTACGCGATCAACTATTCGAAGCACGCGTTGAGGGACGAGGCGATGCGGATCACGCAAGGCCACGGGCTCGACATGGTCTACGACAACATCGCCAATCCCGACCCCACCGCGCGCGCGATCGAGGCGCTGGCCTATGACGGCCGGCTCGTCACCGCCGGCGCCCATGGCGGGCCGGTGGTGCCGGTCAATTTCTTCCATGTCTATGATCATCGCATCACCATCATGGGCAACCCGCGCAGCCGCCCCGAAGACGCGATGCCGGCGCTTGAAGCCGCGGCCCAGGGCAAGATGAAGGTGCTGGTCGAGCGCATCATGGCCTTGGGCGAAGCGGTCGAAGCCCATCGCCTGGTCGAAGCCTCGCCCGCCACCGGCAAGATCATCCTCGATCCGAGCCTCGGCTGAAAAACGCCGCGCGGCGGCGCCGTGTTCATAAATAATCGGACTCGCTTCTTATCTTACGGCGTTGCGAGCAGCGGCGCGTCGGCGACCTCGACGACCCGGGCGCGGTCGAAGCCGTTGAACGCGGTTCGCAGACAGGCACCATAGGCGCCGAGCTGGCCGATCTCGATCCAGTCGCCCTCGCGGATATCGGCCGGCAACTCGAAGGGTCCGCGCATGCGATCGGCGCTGTCGCAAGTCGGGCCGAAGAATTCGAACGCCCGGTTCGGCGCGGCCGAGGGACGAACGAGCCGCACCGGGAAGCGAAAGCCGGGCACGCCCGCATCCGACAGGCTGCCATAGACGCCGTCATTGATGTAGAGCGCATCGCCGCGGCGCAGCTGCACCTGAACGACGACCGACACGCCGCCCGCGACCAGCGCGCGCCCGGGCTCGGCCCAAAGGCGCGCGCCCTCGAGATCGAGCTGGCGGAACGCATCGCCGATCGTCGCCGTATAGGCGCTCAAGGGCGGCGGCGTCACGCCGGGATAGCTGACCGGAAAGCCGCCGCCGAGATCGATCACGTCGACGGCCACGCCCGAAGCGCGAATAGTGTCGCCCGCGAGCGCGAGCGCCCGCGCATAGGCATCCGGCTCGAGGCATTGCGAGCCGACATGAAAGCACAGACCGAGACGCGCGGCATGCGGGCGCGCGGCGGCAAGGAGCGCCGCCGCCTCTTCGAGCGGCGCGCCGAACTTGCCGGAGAGGTCGTAGACCGCGCCGCCCTTGGGCAAGGCCAGCCGCACGAAGAGGCCGAGCTCCGCCGCCGCGCCGCCGCCGCGCGTCTCGGCGAGAATCTTCTCGAGCTCGTCGCGGCTATCGAGCGCGAAGTCGCGCACGCCGTGCTGGCGCCACGCCTCGCGGATGGCGGCGCGCGCCTTGACCGGGTGCATGTAGTGGATCGCGGCGTCCGCGAACATGTTGCGCACCAGCGCGATCTCGCCCGGCGACGCGCAGTCGAAATGCCGCACCCCCGCGGCATGGACCGCGCGGAGCACGCTCGGATCGGGATTGCATTTGACGGCGTAGAGCGTGTCGCCCGGAAAGAGCGCGAGAAAGCGCGTCACCGCCGCCTCGATCGCGGCGGGGCGCAGGCAATGGAGCGGCAAGGACGGGCGCTCGGCGGCGACAGCCTCGTCGACGAGCGGATGCGGCCGGTCGCCGACATCGAATTTGCGGCGCAGCGGCGACACGGCGGAACGGAATCGGGAAACGGCCATCGAATGCACCTCGCGGCCGGCGGTGAGGCCGGCGACAGGAGCCCCGCAAGCGCCAAGCGCCTGCGGGGGATCGAATCATGGGAAGGATTGAGCGGAGGACGGACGCGCTCGCGTCCGGCAACCGCGCTACGATGCGGTCTCGGCGACCGCCCGCCTCGGGACAACAACCATATCGAGCTCCTCTAAGGAGACCGGCCCACTGGCGACCGGCTCGACCGAAAAGGACGCTTTACGTCGTTGCATAACCTCGATGGGCCATCGGCACGTGCGATCTGCGTTCGGGCGCGTATATATGCCGATGAAAAGCGGATGCAAGATTAATTTCGAGCGGCGCGAAAATTTTTTCGCGTCAGCGCGGCGCCGCGGGCGCGACGAGCGCCAGGTATTCCCAGACCATCGTCGCCGCGGCGAGTGCGGTGATCTCGGCGACGTCGTAAGGCGGCGACACCTCGACCACATCCATCCCGCGAAACGCCGCGCCGCCGAGACGCCGCAGAATCGCCCGCGCCTGCCAGGTGGCGAGCCCGCCGATCTCGGGCGTGCCGGTGCCGGGCGCGAAAGCCGGATCGAGCGCGTCGATGTCGAAGCTGAGATAGGCGGGCGCGGCGCCGATCACCTGCATGATCTGCGCGGCGACGGCAGCGGGTCCCGCTTCGTGCACGGCTTCGGCGGTGACGATGGTGACGCCTTTCGCCACGGTCCAGTCATGCACGTCGCGCTGCACCGGCGAGCGGATGCCGATTTGAATCATCCGCTTCGGATCGACGAGTCCTTCCTCGATCGCGTGAAAGAAGACCGAGCCATGGCCATAGCGCTGTCCGAAGGTGTCGGGCCAGGTGTCGAGATGGGCGTCGAAATGCACCAGCGCCAGCGGCCCGGTGCGCCGCGCCAGGGCGCGCAGCAGCGCGAGGGTGATCGCGTGATCGCCGCCCAAGGTCAGAAGATGCTCGATCGCGCCGGCCTGCGCCGCAATGGTCGCGAGACTGGCTTCGAGATCGCCATGGACGATCGCCAGATTGCCGATATCGGAAAGGGCGAGCGAGGCAGGATCGCGCCAGTTCGCCGGATTGGCGCCGTCGACGAGCATGCGGCTGGCCTCCCGGATCGCTTGCGGACCGAAGCGCGCGCCGCCGCGATTGCTCGTGCCGAGATCGAGCGGCACGCCGGCCACGCAAAACGCGGCATCCCGATCGGCGCGGACGGTGCCGAGAAAGCTGGGCGGCAAAGCATAGGTCGGGGACGCCATCGATCGCCTCCTCTTGCGATTGCGCACCATATAGATGAAAGCCGAGCACGGCACGAGAGGCCGGCCCGCGCCGCGCTCATGCCCAGGGCCGCAATGCGTCAGGAATTGGATCTCGGCGTCAAGGCAGTCGCATGAGCGGTCTTCCCACCCGGATTACGGCACCCGCGCGAACCTCCTCGCAGAGCGCGAAGCCGCGCGGGGCAAAGACGATGAGGGTCGAGCCGTGCTCGAACCACCCCATCTCTTCGCCCTTGGCGCAGGACGCGTGGCAGGGAATTTCGGTTTCGCCGCGATAGCGCATCGACAGCAAGACATCGAGAAAGCGCAGGCGAATGCTCGCAACCAGGATCGCCGCCACCGGGACCAAGGTGACGACATGTCGCGACGGGGTCAGCGTCGTGCGGATGACCGCGCGCTCGTTCTTGCAGAAGAGCTTCTCGACGCGCTTCAACGCCGCCGGATTGACGTTCCAGGTGTCGCCCGCGATGTAGGTCACCTTCTCGACCACGCAATCATAGGGCGCGTGAAAGCGGTGATACATGTTCGCCGTCAGCCGCAAGGTCACGTATTGGCCGTCGCGATAGAGCTCGACGAGTTGCCGATCCGGCAGCAATTCGTGCAGCGAATAGGGAAATCCCTTCGCCTGGATCAGTTCGTTGCCGCGAATGCGGCCGGACGCGCCGACGATGGCGTCGCAAGGACTGGTCATCACGCGCGGATCGGCGTCGATGGGACGCGCGCCGGCTTTCAGTTCCCGCGTGAAACACGCATGCAGGCTGCCGAAGCGCTGCGTGCGCGCCTCGCTCAAATCGAGATCGGCGAACAACCGCCAGATCGCGATCGATGCGCGCGCCAAGAGCGGGCTTTCGATCCGGCTGAACCAACCCATCAACCGGGTCGCGAGCTGACGCGGGATGCGGTTCGTCAGCAGGAAGTTCAATTCCTCGCGGCGGGAAATTCTCGCGCGTGCCGATCGCACTGTCATCTATTTGTAAACATGCTCGCGTAATGACAGGGGCGATGGAGCCAGCCATTCCGGTCGCCGCGTTTTACGTGTTGGGCGCCTTCGTGCTGGCTGCGCCGGCGATCCTGCTGCGGCCGCGTCTGCAACTGTCGAGGGCCAAGCACCCCTCCCTCAGCGGGCATGCGCGCATGGCCCGCCGCATGGCATCGCTGGTGCCGTTCTATCAATACGACGAAGCGCGGTTCTTCGCCGCCGATGGCGCGCCGGATGACGTGGCCGCCACGCGACGCGCCGACTTCGATCGGCTTGCCGCGCTCCATCGCACGCGATACGCCCGCACCTTGGCGCTGACGGAAGACGCGACAGCCATGATCTCGGATTTGCAGTTCACGGAGACCTACCGCGTCCCGTTTCAATTCAGCCGATTCGTGCGCCAGCGCCTCCCGGTCGGCGCCTTTCTCGAATCCTCGTCCGGCGTCACCGTGACCGATCTCGACGGCAACGCGTTTTACGATCTGACCGGCTCTTACGGCGTCGATCTTTTCGGCGAGGATTTCTACAAGGCGTGCATCGCGCGGGCCTGCGAGCGCGCGCAGCCCCTCGGCCCGGTGCTCGGCTTCTATCATCCCGTCGTCGCCGATAACGTCCGGCGCCTGACGCGACTCGCGGGCATGGACGAGGTGTCGTTCCACATGTCCGGAACCGAGGCCGTCATGCAGGCGGTGCGGCTGGCGCGCTATCACACCAAGCGCTCTCACCTGGTGCGCTTCTGCGGCGCCTATCACGGCTGGTGGGGCGATGTGCAGCCGGGGCCCGGCAATCCGGCGCCGGCCCACGAGACCTACACGCTCAAGGAGATGTCCGCCGATTCGCTTCGCGTGCTGCGCAGACGCAGCGATATCGCCTGCGTGCTGATCAACCCGTTGCAGGCCCTTCACCCGAACAGCGCCGCGCCCGCCGATTCGACCTTGATCGACAGCGCGCGCTCGGCGCATTTCGATCGC
>Ga0316624_10000432_pt1 | contig 14057 bp, 8 predicted proteins | sample OWC_Aug_N3_C1_D5_FD_207657 | JGI IMG/M metagenome (GOLD analysis project Ga0316624, IMG submission 207657) | Wetland soil microbial communities from Old Woman Creek delta, Ohio, United States - OWC_Aug_N3_C1_D5_A | ecosystem: Environmental > Terrestrial > Soil > Wetlands | place: USA: Ohio... | reverse complement strand
GTCACGTCGCTGGTGAGGCCGGACGCGCCAGTGCCGGCCGGAGAGCGGCCCGAGATCGCCCTCGTCGGCCGCTCCAACGTCGGGAAGTCGAGCCTGCTGAACGCCCTGGTGGGCCGGCGGGCGCTGGCGCGCACCAGCCGGACGCCGGGCAAGACGCGCGCGCTCAACGTCTTCACCTGGGGCGAGCGCTGCTACCTGGTGGACGTTCCCGGGTACGGGTGGGCGCGGGCCGGCCGCCCGGAGCGCTCGGCGTGGCGCCGCCTGGTGGAGGGCTACCTCTCGTTCCGGCCCCAGCTCCGGGGCGTGCTGTGGCTCCTCGACATCAGGCGAGACCCCTCGGCCGACGACGTGGCCATCGGAGCCGTGCTCGAGCGGCGCGGTTTGCCGGTGCTGGGCGTGCTGACCAAGGCCGACCAGGCGGCGCGGGGCCGGCGGGCGCAGCGGGCCGGGGCGATCCTGGCGTCGCTCGGCCTGGACGGCGAGGCCTGCGTCGTCACCAGCGCCCTGAGCGGTGAGGGCATGGAGGAGCTCCGTGAGAGCGTTCTGGCGTTTCTCGGCTAGCGCGGCACTGGCGCTGGCGGTGTGCGGCGGCGTTCCCGGCGTTCGCGCGCAGGACGCGGGGCTGCCTCCGGCCGGCTTCGGGTCGCTGAGGCAGGACGAGGTCGCCGTCAGGCTCACCACACCGGCTCTCGCCATCCGCGCGCTGCCGCTCGACGAGAGGGTGATCCGGCTTCTCGCCCCCGACACGTACTCGTCGCTGGCGGAGCTCAAGCGCTCGCGCGCCGGCGCCATCGCCTCCGCCGCGAGGGCCGCCGGACTCGACAGCACCACGCAGTTCGTGATCACCTTCTTCGGGATCCAGCCCGACACGCGCTTCGAGCCGGACCAGGTCTACATTTCCAGCCAGAATTCCTTCTACCGCCCGCTGGGCGTCGTGCCCCTCTCCTCGCGCTGGAGCGAGGGCCGGCTGGGCCAGCGGGAGCAGGCGGTGGCCATCTACCTGTTCCAGCCCGACATCCCCCTGCTCCAGCCCTTCACGCTGTACTACGGGGACCAGTCGTCGAACGCCTGGCAGGCCATCCTCCGCACGCTCGAATCCGAGCGCTCGCGGGTCCTGGCCCGGGCGGCCGGGCAGCCGCGGCCCTAGCCGTCGTGCCCAGAATCCGCGACATGCTCGAGCGCCTCACCGGCGGCGCGCCCGGCCGCGATTCCCTGGCCGAGGAGCTCGCGCGCCGGGACGCGGAGGTGCGGTCTCTGCACGAGCTGACGGACATCCTGTCCGCGTCGCTCGACTCGGAGCGAGTGGCCGCCGAGGCCACCGGCTACGCGAAGAGCGTCCTGGGGTCGGCGGGTGCGGCCCTGATTCTCGCGGGCGAGGGCGAGGAGGGCCTCCGCGTGGCGGCGGGCGTCGGGAGTCTGGCCGGTCGCGCGGGAGAGCTCGTCGAGCCCTCGGCCGGAGGCCTGGCCTGCGACGCCATCGCGTTCGAGGAGCCCCGGTCGGGAGTCGCCCCGCCGGGCGGGGCGGTGCCGGCCTTCGGGGAGGTGCGCGCCCGCGCCGTGGCCGCGGCGCCCCTCAGCGCGCACGGCGTCACGGCCGGAGTGCTGGTCGCGGTGGACCCGCCGGGCGGCGCGTTCTCGGAGGTCGAGACGCGCACCCTGGCGGCGGTCGCCAAGCACACCGCCCTGGTGCTCGCCAACGCCCGCTTCTTCGAGATGGTCCAGCACGGCAAGCGGCAGTGGGAAGCGGCGTTCGACGCGCTGTCCGAGGGGATCGTGATCCTGGACGACGCCGGCACGATTCTCCGGGCCAACGCCGGCTTCGCGCGCCTCGTCGGGGCGCGGCTTCCCGGCGTCGTGGGCGGCGACCTCTGCGAGGAGCTGTTCGGCGAGCGACACAGCCTCGCCGATCTGCTGGCCGCCGCACGCCGCAGCGGCCGGACGGTGCCGCTGGTGCGCCGCTCCGAGCGGCTAGGCAGGATCCTGCAGATCACGGCCGCGCCGATCACCGCCGAGGCGGGCGAGGGCTCGCTGGTCGTGGCGGTGGACGACATCACCGAGCAGAAGTCGCTCGAGGCCCAGCTCATCCAGAGCGAGAAGATGGCCACGGTGGGGACCCTGGTCTCGGGCGTGGCGCACGAGCTCAACAACCCTCTCACGTCCATCGCCGGCCTGGCGGAGTTCCTGCTGGAGCAGCCCGAGGGGCAGGTGCCGGACCGGGACCATCTCCGGGTCATCGCCGAAGAGGCCCAGCGGGCCGCGAGCATCGTCCACAGCCTGCTCTCGTTCGCGCGCAAGGCGCCGGCGGCGGAGCGCGAGAGGGTCTCCCTGGCCGAGGTGGTCGAGCGCACGCTGTTTCTCATGGGCTACGAGCTGCGGCTGGAAGGCATCACGGTGGAGACGGCGCTCCAGCCCGGCCTCCCGGCGGTGCTCGGAGACCGCCACCAGCTGCAGCAGGTGGTCCTCAACCTGCTGACCAACGCGGCCCAGGCGCTCGCCGCGCTGCCGGCGGGGCTGCCCAGGCGCGTCACGGTGGGCGCCGCCGCGGAGGGCGAGCGCGTCGTCCTGCGGGTCGCCGATACCGGACTGGGGATCCCCGCCGACATTCTGCCGAACATCTTCAGCCCGTTCTTCACCACCAAGCCCCAGGGAGAGGGCACCGGCCTGGGGCTGTTCATCTCCTTCGGGATCGTGGAGCGGCACGGCGGCACGCTGGCCGCCGAGTCCCGGCCCGGCGCGGGAGCGCTCTTCACCCTGGCCCTGCCGCGCGCGCCGGAGGCCCGGGAGGCCCCGGCGCGCGGGGAGCCGGTCGCGGCGGCGCCCGCGGCTCCTCCTGGAAAGCGGATTCTGGTGGTGGACGACGACCCGGCGGTGAGGCGCATGGTCGCGGCGCTGTTCTCGAGGGAGGGCCATGCCGTGGACGCGGTGGCGGACGGCCGCGACGGAATCCGCCTGGCCAGGGAGGCCGACTACGATCTGGTGATCGCCGACCGGCGCGCCTGCGCGGGAGACGTCCCGTTCGTCGGCGCGTTGCGCAGCGCCCGGCCGGAGTGGGCCGCGCGCGTCATCGTCTCCACGGCCGACGTCCGGCCCGCCCCGGCCGACGCCGCGGCGGACACTCGCATGCTCCGCAAGCCGTTCAATCTCCGCGACCTCCGGGCCGCCGCGGCCGCCGTCTGGGAACACGAGGGCCACGCCCGGGAGAAGCCCCACACCGGCCCGGCGGCTCGCACCGAGCTTCCCTAGAACACCCTCAGCACGTCCTCCACGGCGCCCGCGCCACCTTTCCCCAGGAGGGCCAGCGCGTCGGCGAGCGCGCGCGACTCGCGCGGCCAGGCGAAACGCGCCGCCGCGGCCTCGGGCGCCAGCCACTGCCACGCGTCGTGCTCCGCCGACAGGCGCGGCTCCGCGCCCGCGGGAACGAACGCGCAGAACACCGGGATGAGCGCGACCAGATCCTGGAGGTGCAGGTAGAAGCTCTCGACACGGCTCAGGTTGTAGAGCCGCGCGGCGACCAGCCCGGTCTCCTCGGCCAGCTCCCGCACGGCGGCCGCCACGGGCGTCTCGCCGTCCTGGATGTGGCCGTGAACGGCCTCCCAACTCCCCGCCGAGCGCTCGTCCGGCGCGCGGCGCAGGCACAGCGCCTCCCACCCCGCCCCGGCGGGGCGGAGCACGTACACGTCCACGATGGCGACGCGAATGTCGCTCAGCGGACCTAGGCCGTGAACCGGCGCCGTCCCAGGACGGCGTCGAGTCGCGCCGACAGGGCTCGGGCCCGGAAGGGCTTGGTGAGGAAGTCGTCGGCCCCGAGCTGGAAGACGCGAACCTCGTTGTCCTCGTCGCTCTTGGCCGTGAGCACGACGACCGGAATGCCGGCGGTCGCCGGGCGCGAGCGGAGGTGGGAGAGCACTCCGTATCCGTCGAGGCCCGGAAGGTTGAGGTCGAGGACGATCACCTCGGGACCGAACCGGTCCACCTGGTCGAGAGCCTGCACGCCGTCCCGGGCCTCCGCGACGGTGTAGCCCTCGCGCTCCAGCAGGTCCTTCATCACGCGCCGCAGGGCGTCCTCGTCGTCCACCAGCAGCACCTTTCGCTTGATCCGCGACACTGCGGGCACCGCGTCCATGTGGTCCAGCAGCTCGAACGCGTCCACACCCGACTGCGGCAGCACCGGCGGCCGCTCCGGCGGGGCCGCCGTCCCGGGCTGGGAGGCGCGCGCAGCCTCGCGCCGCGGCGCCGCCTGCTCCGCCGCCGATCCCTGAGGCGCGACCGCCTCTTCGGCGGGCTGCTCGCCCTCGAACGGCACGTCCACGACCCGCACCAGCTCGTCGAGCGACGACTCGCCCCGCAGCACATGGGCGATGCCGCTCTCCCACAGGCTCCGCAGGCCGGAACCCCGCCCGGCCTCGGCGATCTTGTCCGCCGTCGCGCCGGAGCCGATCACGCGCTCCACTTCCGGCGTGATCGTGAGCACCTCCACGATCGAGAAGCGGCCGCGGTAGCCCGTCCCGGCGCACTCCGGGCAACCCACCGCGCGGTACAGCGGCGTACCCTGGGGCACCCACCTGGCGGCCTTCTCCGGGACCGACTCGACCCACACCTCCTTGCAGCTCGGGCACAACCGCCGCATCAGGCGCTGCGCCACCACGCCCCTCAGCGAGGCCGCGATCTTGTACGGCTCGATGCCGATATCCACGAGCCTGGTGACCGCGTTCGGCGCGTCGTTGGTGTGGAGCGTGGACAGCACCAGGTGGCCGGTGAGGGACGCCTGGATCGCGATCTGGGCGGTTTCCTTGTCCCGGATCTCGCCCACCAGCACCACGTCCGGGTCCTGCCGCAGGATCGAGCGCAGCGCGCTCGCGAACGTGAGCCCGGCCTTCTCGTGCACCTGCACCTGCACGATTCCCTGGAGCCGGTACTCGACCGGGTCCTCGACCGTCACGATGTTGGTCTTGCCGGTCTGGATCGAGCGGATGGCCGAGTAGAGGGTGGTCGTCTTGCCGCTTCCGGTCGGGCCCGTGACCAGGACCACTCCCTCGTGGTGGGTCAGCAGCGCCTTGAAGGCGTCGTGCTCGTCCTGGTTCAGGCCCAGCGACTCGAGCGACAGGACCGTGGCCCGCGAATCGAGGATGCGGATCACGACCTTCTCGCCGAGCGACGCCGGCAGCGTCGAGACGCGGAGGTCCACCGGGACGCCGTTCACCGCCACGCGGGCGCGGCCATCCTGCGGCCGCAGGCGGTCGGCGATGTCCAGCGCGGAGATGATCTTGATGCGGGAGACGAGCGGGAAGCCCGCCGCCCTCGGGACCTTCATGACCTGGCGCAGCACCCCGTCTATGCGGTAGCGGACCGCGAAGCCGCCCTCCTCCGGCTCGATGTGGATGTCGCTCGCCCGCGAGAGAATGCCCTCGGAGAGGATCAGGTCCACCAGCCGGACGACGGGGCGCTGGGAGGCCTCCTCGGCACTGACCTGGATCTCGTCGCTCGGCGCCTCGTCCTCGAGCTGCTGCACGTCGGTCGCCTGGCCCATCCCCTCGAGCAGCTTGTCGATGACGTTCTCGGGCCGGTACATCTCGTCCGCGGCGCGGGCGATCCGCGACGGGGTGGCGAGGAACATGCGGACCTCGCGCCCCGAGGCGAACGCCAGGCCCTTCTCCATGTCCATGTCGTAGGGGTTCGCCGTCGCCACCTCCAGGTACGAGTCGGTGGCGCGCAGCGGCAGCACGCGGTAGCGGCGGGCGACGGCCTCCGGGATGATCTCCTTGACCTTGAGGTCGGGCTTCGTGAGGTCGGCGATCTTGACCCTGCACCGGACGGACAGCGACTGGAGGATCTGCTCGTCGGAGGCCAGTCCCGAGGACGTCAGCAGGTCCCAGAGGGTGGACGTGGGCTGGGCCTTGGCCCGAAGAGAATCGACCACCTCCTGGCCCAGGGTGGAGATGATGGTCGGGACCAGCCACTCGTCGGGGAACAGACGCTCAGCCACAGGCTTGGAAGATACGGGCTCCCGGGATGTCCCGTCCAGCAACCGGGGCCCCGGCGGGGCCGAGGGAGGGGGGCCGACGGCCGACCCGGCGCCACGCCGAGGGCTGCGCTACCCGGCCTCCAGCCGCCGCCGCCCGACTCTCAGAGGATGTCCCAGAAGTCGCGCGCGACGTCCACCGCCACTCCTACGCTCCGGGACCTCAGTCCGAACCCGACGTCGAGACGGAGGAGATTGTGGGGCCACTCCACGCCGAGCCCGACGACCGGACGGACGCCGGCGGAGGGGACACCGGGCGCGCCGGCCACGGCACCGCCGGTCCAGCCCGCGGCCACGAACGGCACCAGCGTCGCCGTGCGCCCCGTTCCGGCGAACGAGCCGAGGGGAATCTCCGGCACCTGGACCGGCAGGCGCAGATCGGCCGACGCCCAGGCGGCCCGGCGCCCGCTGTAGGCGCGGAACCGCTCCCCCAGCAGAGTCCCCCTCCCCCCCAGCACGAAGGCGCGGTGCGAGGCGAGGTGTCCGCCGCCGAGCGCGACGCTGCCGCGCAGGATGGTCCAGCCCGATCCCACCGGCAGCTGCCAGCGGCCCTCCGCGTAGAGCCGGCCGTACGGGTCGGACCGGAAGGCCGCTCCCTCGACCTCGACGTGACCGGAGAACTCCCGCACCATCGCGAACGACGAGGCCTGCCGGCGCAAGAGCAGGCGCAGGTAGGTCCACGTGCCCTCGGCCACGCCCGGGTTGGGACGGCGGTACTCGCCTCTCGCCCACTCCGCGGCGACCGCTAGCGAGTCGACGCGCCCGCCGCCGGCGGCAACCCTCAGGGACGTGCGGCCTCCGAGCGATCGGGTCAGCGTCGCTTCCGCCCCGGCGGCGAGGTAGTAGTCGCCGAAGTCGCGGCCGGTCTCCTGCGCCAGGACCGAGTTCATCGCCCGGGCGATGACCGGTGAGTCACCGAAGTCGCGGACCTCCCTGAACGCGCCCGCCCCGACGGTCCAGGCGCCCCGCCTGGCGCTGGCCGCGACTCCGCCGGTGAACAGCGTGGTGGAGGTGGCCGCGCCGAACCTCAGCCTCAGCTCGCTCGCCGCGCTGCCCGAGCGGACGACGGCCCCCAGTCCGAGAGCCAGGCCCTCCACCCGGTTCACGTGGACGAAGTCGGACACGGAGCCGCCCCCCAGCTGGGCGCGCCGCAGCCCGTCGAGGACGTGGCCCTGGGCGGTGGCCACGGCCGCCTCGCGGACGGCCGCGAAGTCCTGGAGCCTCACGGGCCTGGCGATCTCGCGCACCTCGGTCTCCAGCGCCTCCCGCCACGGGAATGAGTCGCGAACCTGGGGCGGCGCCGCGACGATCTCCGGCCGCCCGTCGCGGAACAGCCCGGCCTCGAGACCCTGGTTGAACCGGTAGGTGTCTATCTCGTAGCGGCCGCGGATGATGCCGCGCGCCGGGAAGTCGAGCCACTCGGCGCGCCGCCGGATCTCAAGCTCCTGGCGCAGGGGAAGCCAGAACCGGCCTTCCCACAGGCTGTTCTCGATGCTGACGGTGATGTCCTCGAGCTGCGGGTCGAGGTACGCGGAGCGCGTGAAGCTGAAGCTCATGCGAACCAGGTCGGCGCGGTCCACGTCCAGGAACACCGAGCCGACGAGTCGAGGTGCCCGGAAGTCCACGGGCCGCACGCTCACCTGGTAGACGCGGATGGCGCCCTCCGGCAGCCGGATGGTCAGGGAGTCCGCCAGCGCGAACTGGTACAGGGCGAGGCCGCCCGGGCTGAGCGGGTGCGGCACGTCGCGCACCTCGTCCCCCTCTCCCAGGCGGATCCGGTCCGGGAAGTTGTTGAGGACGATACCCAGGTGGTCGCGGTGGTAGACGATGTCGGTGGGGAGCTCCCTGCGGTCGCGCCACCCGATGATGCGCTGCCTGCTGAGGCTCGGCGCCTTCCAGAACACCTCCAGCTCGAGCTGGTCCGACTTGATGAGCCGCGGCGGCTCCTGGAGGCCCTCGCCCACCTGGCCGAGGAAGAACACGAAGCCGTGCGCCCGGGCGGTGAAGTCGGTCAGGCCGGTGTCGGAGAGAGCCGCCTGCCGCCGGGTCACGGCCCGGCTCACGAGCTCGCGGGCGGCGGGCCCGTCCCACTGCTGGGCGGGAAGCGCATGGGGTGGGGCCGCCGCGGCGGCCAGCCACAGAGCCAGCCGCAGCGGTCCGGGGAGGCCGAGCATCCCGCAATATCGAGGCGCGGCGACCGCCGAATCAAGCTCGCCGCACTGGGGCCCGGGAGGCGCGCTGGCGCGCTGCGGCGGAGGGGGTCATATTACCGGTTCTTCGAACCGCGCTGCCGATGCCTGACGCCTACAAGCTGGTTGGCACTGCTGGCGATCAATCAATCGACGTCAAGCCCGGCCAGACCTTGGTCGTGGGGCGCGCCGTCACGAGCGACGTGCCGATATTCGACCCCACGATATCCAGGGCCCACGCGCAGGTGACCGCGCAGGACGCCGGGCTCCACGTGAAGGACCTCGGCTCGTCCAACGGCACCTTCCTGAACGGCAGCCGGATCACCGAGGCCGTGGCGGCCCCGAACGACGTCGTCACGTTCGGCAAGGTCGCGTTCTACGTCCGCGCGGTGAGCGCCGCTCCGGCGGCGGCGCCGCGGCCGCCGTCGGGGAGCTTCCCCGCGCCGAAGCCGGCCGGCGCCACCATCGTGCGGCAGCTGCCGGTGGGCGAGGGCGCCGAGATCGAGAGCCCGCTCAAGGGGCTGGAGAGGGAGGCCGGGCGCAAGGCCGCCGCCGCGCCGCCCGACGCCGCCGCCTCGCGCAACGCCAAGAAGCTCGAGCTGCTGCTGTCCATCTCGAAGGCCCTCTCGCGACAGCAGGAGGTGGACAAGCTGCTGGAATCGGTCGTGGACTTCACGTTCCAGGTGATGGACGTGGACCGCGTCTCGATCCTTCTCAAGGAGCCCGGCGGCGCCGAGCCGATCCCGCGAATCTCCAAGAGCCGACTTGGCGAGGGCTACGCCTCGGCGCGGCACGTTCCCAAGTCCATCGTCGGGCAGGTGGTCAACGAGCGCGTCGCCATCCTCACCGACAACGCGGCCGAGGACGAGCGGTTCAAGGGAAAGTCCATCATGCTGCAGAGCGTGCGCTCGGCCATGGGGGCGCCGCTCATGAGCTCCGAGGGCACGGTGCTGGGGCTCATCTACGTGGACAACCTCACCTCCACGCACGCCTTCACCGACGAGGACCTGGAGTTCCTGATCGCGTTCTCCGGCGTCGCCGCGGTGGCAATCGAGAACGGCCAGCTCGCGGACCGGATCCGCCACGAGGCGCTGGTGCTCTCGAACTTCCAGAGGTACTTCTCTCCGGACCTCGCCAAGCAGATCGCCGAGCACGGCGAGGAAGTGAAGCTCTCCGGCGCGAAGCGCCAGGTCGTGATCTTCTTCTCCGACATCCGCGGCTTCACCTCGATGTCGGAGAACATGGCGCCGGACGCTGTCGCCCAGCTGCTGGGCGAGTATTTCAACGAGATGGTCGAGATCGTGTTCCGCCACGGCGGCACGCTCGACAAGTTCATCGGCGACGCCATCATGGCGCTGTGGGGCGCTCCGCTGGCCTCGGAGGACGACGCGGACAAGGCGATGCATGCCGCCATAGACATGCAGCGCGCCCTGGTGCCTCTCAACGAGCACTGGAAGGCCACCGGCAAGCCGGAGATCGCCATCGGCATCGGCATCAACTTCGGCGAGGTGTTCGCCGGCAACATCGGCAGCGAGCAGCGCATGGAGTACACGGTGCTGGGCGACGCCGTGAACACCGCCTCCCGCCTGTGCTCCAACGCGGGGCGCGGCGAGATCATGATTTCCGAGCCGCTCTACCGCCGCCTCAAGAGCGCCCCCACGGTCGAGGCACGAGAGCCCATCAAGGTGAAGGGCAAGGCGCAGCCGGTCCCGATCTACCTCGCCAAGTACTAGTTGTCATCCATTCCGTCGTTGCCCTCCGACCACGAGGTGTGGAGACTCCGTGCCCGAGGCCCGGCGCCGCGCCCGGACCCGGACCCGGTGGCGCTCACGTAGCTTGGAGATCCTCGTCCTGGTCCTCCAGAAGCTCCCGGCCGCGTGGGCCCGCGCGCTGCTGCGCCTGCTCGCCGGGGCGGCCTACGCGCTCGGGATTCGCCGGCGCGTGGCGCTCGACAACTTGCGCCTCGCCTTCCCGGACAAGACCGAAGCCGAGCGGCGCGCGCTGGCGAGGGCCAACTACCGCCACCTGGCCGAGTGCGCCGCCGACTTCCTGCGCAGCCCTTCCCTCTCGGACGAGGAGCTGCTCGAGATGGTCGAGCCCGGCGACTGGGAGAAGGTCGCGCCTCTCGCTCGCGAGCGCCGCGGCTTCATCGCCTGCACCGCGCACTTCGGCAATTTCGAGCTGCTGGGGGTGTACGGCGCGCGCAGGGGCGTGCCGCTGACCGCGCTCACCCGGCCCCTCAAGGGCACGGCCAACGAGAAGTGGGTCGGCACCCGCGCGCGCGCCGGGATCAAGGAGATTCACGCGGGGATGCGGAGCCTGGTGGACGCGGTGAGAGCCGGCGAGGCGCTGGTGCTGCTCATCGATCAGAACATGCTGCGCAGGCACGCGGTGTTCGTGCCGTTCTTCGGAACGCTCGCCGCCACGACCCCGGCGCCGGCCGTGGTGGCCGAGCGCACCGGCGCGCCTCTGGTGCTCGCCTACCTGCTTCGCCTGCCCGGCGGCCGCTACCGCCTCGTCGTGGAGGGCCCGTTCGCGTTCGAGCGCAGGAGCGACGATCGCCGGAAGGACATCCTGGACTTCACCGCGGAGCTGAACGAGCGCTTCGAGCGCCACGTGCGCCGACATCCCGAGCAGTGGTTCTGGATCCACCGCAGGTGGAAGACGCGGCCGCCCGAGGGCGCCGGCAAGGAGCGGCGGGGGCGGCTCGCGAGCCGGTGAGGGGAACGGGCCGGCGTGTCTCGCCGTTCTCGGGTCCCCGGAAGGAACGGCAGGCCGGCCGCGGCGAGGACGATGGGCCGGCCGAGACGAACGCGGGGCTGTGGATCAGCGAGGCCGGACGAACGCGCGGAGGATGTCCTGCGCCCGGGCGGCGAAGCGGGCGTCGCCGTCGGGGAGGGGCCGGTCCTCGGGGTCCGTCACGGAGACGCCGCCGAAGCCGGCGTCCAGGCCGTAGAACGTCACCTTGAGGTCCGAGCCCACCGCGCAGTACCGTGGCTCCCAGCCCACCGTGGACAGCACGAAGCGGTCCGCGGGGACGTCGTACATCGAGATCCCGTCGGCGTAGGTACGGGGCGGGTGTCGATCGCCGAGCAGCCCGAACAACGTCGGGACCATGTCGATGTGGCTGGTCACGCCCTGGAAGCGGCCTCGCGGAACGCCCTCGCCCAGCACGACCATCGGCACGTGGATCTGCTCGTCGGTGACGCCGGACCCGTGCGCGATGTGGCCGTGCTCCCTGAACTCCTCGCCGTGGTCGCCGGTCACCACCACCAGCGGCGTCCGCCCGCGGCGCCGCGCGAACCAGGCGAGGAAGTCGTCCAGCTTCCAGTCCACCTCGTACGCGGCGTTGCGGGCCCGGCGCAGGATCAGCTCCGGCGCGACCCGCGCGGCCTTGACGGAGCTCGCCCCGTCCCAGACCGGCGCGAAGCGCGCCGAGCGGGGCGGGTAGGTGTAGTTGAAGTGGGTCCCGTCGAAGAAGAGCATCACGAACACGGGGGTCGTATCCGCGGCCGCGACCCACGTCTGCGCGCGGGCGATCATCGCCGAGTCCCGCGTCTCGCCCACGCCCTGGAAGTCGGTTTCCAGGTCGCCTTGCACGTCGCCGAAGACGGTAGCCCTCATCCCCATCCAATCGACGGAAGAGGCCGCCAGGAGCCGAATCCGGTACCCGTTGGCCTTGAGCGCCCCGAACAGCAGCGGCGCGCGCCCGGAGCCGACCACGGCGTCGAGCTTCTGGCTCTGCAACCCGAAGAAGAGGCTGAAAAGGGTGTAGTGCGTCGAGCTCGCCGAGGCGTAGTGCCGCTCGAAGACGCTGCCCTGCTCCGCCCGGCGCGCCAGGCGAGGCATCGTGAGCGAATCGAAGAGGTCCGCGCGCAGGCTCTCGACCAGCACCACGACGATGTCCGGCCTCCGCGTGAAGCGCACCGTCCCGGCTCGGATGCCGAGCGGGATGCGCTCCGCGCCCCGCGAGGCCTCGGGCCCGAGCGGATCGCGCATCTCGGTCGTGCCGCGGCCCGTGATCCTGGAGAGGAAGCCGTTCATCCGCAGCGGCACCTGGAGCGGAAGCACCTGCCCCGCGGCGAAGACCGCCGGCCCTCCGTAGAACGCGAGCGTCGCCGTGTAGACGCGCTCCACCAGGAGGAGCCCGAACGCGAGCGCCGCCCAGCGCAGCGACGGCCGTGGCGACGAGTAGCGGCGGATGAACCAGCCGCCCGCCAGAAGCTCGAGTCCCAGCCACAGGGCCGCGACGACCACCGCGACGGCCACCTCCCAGGCCGGAACACCCGTCTCGCGCAGCGATCCGGGCTGGACGAGGACCCTGACGACCAGGCCGTTGATGTGAAATCCGAGGGCGCGGTAGATCTGGCTGTCGACGGCCACGGCGATGGTCACCAGCCCGGCCACGAGCGGTGCCGCGACGCGGTAGCTGCGGCGGTGCAGGCTGAACGGCAGCGCGACGGCGAAGGCGACCAGCGCCGGCAGAACGGCCTCGATCGCGAACGCCGGCCACAGCAGAACCTTGAACGTGGGCCTCACCCCGGCGACGGCGAGGCCGAGCGAGGAGCCGTAGACAGCGAGGAACAGCGGGACGTGCAGCAACGCCCAGGCGAGCGCCGGCCGGCGCAAGGCGGCGCCCGGGACCTCGAGATCGGATGGCGGGGACGTGCCCGGACCGGACGACATTCGCGCTAGCAACGTAGCCTCGGCGTCCCCCGCGCGCCACGGCGGAGGACGCGCGTCCACGTGATGACCCCGGCCGTCGAGTTGGGTGCGGAGGCGTCGGCAACGCGTTAGCTTCAGTAAATCCGCTCGAATCGGCGGCTGACCCGGTGGCTGGCGGCCGGAGGCAGGGCCGACCTCCTCAGGGTAAGGGTCCGGCCCGCATGCCGTGCGGGCCCCCGCCGACGCGCGGCATGGCCGCGATGGTGAGCGTTCCCGGCTCGCCGCGGTGCGCGCCCCTCGGGTGGACGGACGTCATACAACTCACTGGAAGCGCATTCCCATGGAACTGAGTGGAGCCAAACTGGTCGTCATCGGCGGCGCCGGACTGATCGGGTCGCACACCGTTGACCGACTGCTGGAGGAAGACGTCAAGGAGATCCTGATCTACGACAACTTCGTGCGCGGGCGACTGGAGAACCTGCACGCGGCGCTGAGGGACCCGCGTGTCAGGATCTTCGACGTCGGCGGCGACATCATGCAGACCGACATTCTCGAAGCGGCGCTGGACGGTGCCGATGGCGTCTTCCATCTGGCGGCCCTGTGGCTGCTGCAGTGCCACGAGTATCCGCGCAGCGCCTTCGACACCAACGTGCGCGGCACCTTCAATGCGATGGAAGCCTGCGTGAAGAAGGGCGTCAGGCGCCTGGTCTACTCGTCGTCGGCGTCGGTCTACGGCGACGCGCTGCGCGAGCCGATGGACGAAGACCACCCGTTCAACAGTCGGAACTTCTACGGCGCGACCAAGATCGCCGGCGAGGCCATGCTGCGCGCCTTCCACCACCGCTACGGACTCAACTTCGTCGGCCTGCGCTACATGAACGTGTACGGGCCCCGCCAGGACTATCAGGGTGCCTACGTCGCCGTGTTCATGAAGATGCTCGATGCGATCGACTGCGGGCAGGGACCGACGATCCTCGGCGACGGCAGCGAGGCGTTCGACTTCGTCGCGGTCGAGGACTGCGCGGCCGCGAACGTCTGCGCGATGAAGTCCGACGCGGTCGACCGGTTCTACAACGTCGGTACCGGAAGGCGCACCTCGCTGAAGGAGCTGGCGACCTTGCTCCTTGAGCTGACCGGCAGCGCCCAGCCGATCAGCTACGCACCCCGCAGTCAGGCCACGCTGG
>Ga0316624_10000430_pt1 | contig 14082 bp, 10 predicted proteins | sample OWC_Aug_N3_C1_D5_FD_207657 | JGI IMG/M metagenome (GOLD analysis project Ga0316624, IMG submission 207657) | Wetland soil microbial communities from Old Woman Creek delta, Ohio, United States - OWC_Aug_N3_C1_D5_A | ecosystem: Environmental > Terrestrial > Soil > Wetlands | place: USA: Ohio... | reverse complement strand
CACGGGACGAGTCAACCTCAGGCCGCGCAAGCACTCGCTCGAGTGCGAAAAGAAAAGGAAACGGATCCCGACCCACGTACAACTCACCCGCAAAGAGGATTGAGAGCCGACCGTGTGTTGCCGTGCTGCCGAGTGCGGGCGTCCCGTCGTAACCGTTCCTGATGACGCGCAGCCTACCCTGCAGGTCCTTGTCTCGGCTGAGAAGCAGTGCCGACACCGTCTCTGCGGTCGAGGTCACGGCTGCGGCGGTCCGAAGCACACGTCGCTCAAGTCGCCGCATTAGGCCGAGCTCAAACTTCCTCGAGGTTGAGACCCAGGCAAGATAGTCGGACCAAGGGTCGCGCAGGTCCGCGACGTAAGGCAACCTGAGATCTCGCGCTGCGCGTGAAGCTGCGATTAGCGTGCTGTGCGGCGGCCCTGACGCCAGGACCACAGAGGCGCCATACCCCCTTCCCGCACGGACCGCTGCACGGGATGCCCTCCATGACCACCTCTTGTATTCGTCGACAAAATACAGAAATCGAAAGTACCAGTCCCTTGCCCAAGCTGTCATGGAAGCTCGTTCGGATGCCCGCTCAGCATTGGCAGGAATGTCGGCTGCAGATGCACGAAGAGCTCTGAGGCGGCGTCGCTTCATGGCTACCAGTGCATTCAACAACGCCCTGCTCGGGCGCGCTACAGGTATGGCGACGACCCCGGGCAGGATCTCAGCACCACTCTCGACGGCTTGGTCCCCGAACGCGCTTACCACGACCACGCGAATGCCATGTGCCGACAAATGCCTGGCTAGGGCCGTTACACGACGCGCACCGATCTCGTTCGATGGGTAGAAGTGATAGGAAATGATCAGGACAGTCGACAACTTCAGTGTGCAGCCCTCCTGAAACTCATTATGCGCGCGGACGGCGGATACAGCGACGGAGCGCGTCCGCCGCTGCAGCCCGCCTGTGACTGAGCCGGTCCGACTTCGCAATCAGGCCTTGCCGGTCAAGAGCTCAAATCCGAACTGATCGGGGGTCGCGAACCACTCGGCGACCCCAATTCGGTTGAGCTGAAATGGGTCCGGTCGCGGCGCATTGACGCCGCCATGACAGCCAAGGCAGCAGCTGAATCCTTCTTGCCGCACTAAGTCTCGCGACTGCTCCGAGATGTTCTCCCGGCCTCCGAATGGATAGGCAAAGAGACGCGCATCAACCCCCAGCTCTTCTTTGAGCTTCTGGCGCGAACGCGTGAGTTCACCGCGAACACTCTCCGGATCCGCCGTGCCCAAATCGAGGTGGGTTTCCGTATGGTTGCCGATCTCGAATCCCTGATCAGCCAGTTCACGAACGTGGTCCCAGCTCATCCACCCGGGCTGCCTCGGCAATTCAGCATCCCAAGGCGGTATCTTCTGAGACCCAATAAACCCAGTGGTTATGAAAAAGGTTGCGGGCAATCCCAGCCGCAGCAAGATAGGTGCCGCGACCTGAACGTTATCCAGGTAGCCGTCGTCAAATGTGATTGCCAGGGTGCCACCCGCATCGCGACCGGCGTGACAAGCCGCGATCTGTTCCGAGAGAGGTAGCACGCGAAAGTGCTTGGAAAAAAATCTGCAAAATGATTCGAACTTGGCGGAACTGCAAGTTAGGCCATCCGCGGCGAGGTCATCGGTGACACGATGAAACGCAACCACCGTCATTTGCGAACTAAATTGACGCGTATAGATCCCGGTCAAGCCGGCCACACGACCAAGGCTGTCTTTGGCCCTCCTGCGAATCCCCATCGTCATTGCCTGTTCACGCCTCGAGCCTACCTGCGCGTACACTTCGGGCCGATCTTACATTGACGGCCCCATCTGGCCGTCGTATACGCTCACATTGTGACGGCTCCAAAGCACCCACGAACCTGGCTCACAGCCTCCGGGACGCGACCGGCGGGGGCTTCTAAGCCGCAACCCCTACCGGCTCTCCATAAACGGGCTAGAGCGTTAGTCGACGTCGCTCGATCGTCGAACTACCTTCTTTGCCACCAATTTTAGACTGCCTGGAAGAGCGCGATAAAGCCGCGCCGCGCCGCTCTTAGCCCGCTCAAACGCGTCCCGCCGGCGAAGCAACGTGCGATCTAGGCTGTACCGATAGGTCGGATGTATCTGCCCTCCAAATTTCTGCAAGAAAAAGTGAGCGCTCGCCATGCTGAAGTGCGTGAACGATCCTTGTTGCGCGGACCATTCGATTCCCCTCCACAACAGCAAATCGTTCTGACGGATCCTGGTCTCTTCACGACGCGAAACATTCGCAGCGTACTCGACGATTCCTGGAGCGCGGAAGCGAAACGTCGAGACACCAACGATCTGACCCTCGTGCCGAGCAACCAGTGCCAAGCGGTTTTGAGTTGATGCCAAAGCAGACCTCTGCAGATCATACGGTTGGCAATTGATGCGTTTGAACCCGCACCAGTGCTTGTACAGGTTGTAATAGGCATCGAAGTCCTTGCTCACGTCCATCGCCTCGACCTGAACACCGGCCTTTATCGCGCGCCGAATTTTGTTCCGTCGAGTCTCAGAGCACTGACGAAAAAGCCAATCTGTACCCTTTGATAGATCCAATAGTATGGTACACAGCGGTGGCTCGTAGCTTCTTACTCGAAATCCCGCGGCTTCAAAGGCCGACAGTTCGCACCACGAGAAGGCGCTGATGTATTCGGTGGATCGAGAGGCGTGTGCGCGTAGACCTGAGGCGAGTGCGGTCGCCACGGCGTCGGGGTCTGCACCCCGGCGAAGGCAGATGTGCGGGCTCCCCGAGTCGCCGCACCTCATGTCATTGCCGTCGAAGAGACCGGTTACAACACCCTGGACCGTATCCCCTTGGACGGCCAGTACCGCGAACGGCTGCTTCTCGGCGAAGTAGCTCTCGTTGAAAAATTCAGGCGCCGTGTAGTGCGTCGCCAGGCTTGCGGAATCGAGGCACGCATTCCATGCCGCGGACAGCGATTTGCTCACGGACGAATTAACAATTACATAGTCCACGTCTTAGCCTCTTCAGTCAAAGATCGCGGCGGATCCTCGATGCTTCACAATGGGAACGCGAAAAAGGGCCCCGCCGAAAATGGGGCTCGGTGGAGCATCGCTCGCTAATGACTTTGGTATCAAGCACTTAGCAATCTGGTCGCCGATTCTCGAAGGCTTCCTTGTGCCGCGCAAGACAACTTGGGATTTTTGCCTTATGTTCATACTAAGGGTGCGGAATTGGCAATCGCGTAGTAAGCAACACTTGGCCTCTGTTAAGCTGCGACGCACCACTCAGCGACGCGGTGGGAAAATAAGAAAAGTCGCCTTCCATGACTACAACCTTCCTCTGGATCTGCTGCGGGCTGCTTGGGTATGTGTACCTTATCTACCCGGTACTCTTGGGGTTGCTTGCAGCGAGGTATGGGCGCCCCGTGAGGCGCGGGAATATTCTCCCTCGGGTCACGATCGTAGTCACCGCCTACAATGAAGAAGAATGCATTGGGGCTAAGCTCAATAATCTCTTCGATCTGGACTACCCCCTGGAGAAGCTGGACGTGCTCGTCGCATCTGACGGCTCGTCTGATCGCACGGATGAAATCGCAGCGGGCTATAAACCCGGTCACGTTCGTGTAGTTCGCGTCGAGGGCCGCGCGGGAAAAACCGCGTGCCAGAATGCTGCTGCGGTGGCTGCTGACGGCGAGATTCTTGTTTTCACCGATGCGACTACGCGACTACACCCCGGCGCACTTAGAGCGCTGGTAGAAAACTTTGCGGACGCGACCGTCGGCTGTGTTGGTGGGAGACTGGAGTATGTCGCAGACGTCGAGAACATTACCGGTTGCGGGGGAAAGGCATACTGGAGTTACGAGCTTCGCCTCAGAGCTAACGAGAGCTTACTTGGGTCTTTGATCGGTGTAAGCGGCTGTCTGTATGCCGTACGCAAAGCCGCCTACCGGCAGATTGATCCCGAGCTCATAAGCGACTTTGTGATCGCTATGAAGATGCAAGAACAGGGCTTGCGCACCGTGCTGGCGCCAGACGCCGTCTGCTTCGAAGCTACGCTGAATCGGGGTAGCGAAGAATTGTCCATGCGGGTACGCGTAGCGATCCGAAGCTTAAATGCCTTGGTGCGCGAGCGGCGGTTTTTGAATCCTGTGCGATTCGGACGCTTCTCGTGGCAGCTATGGTCTCACAAGGTGCTTCGGTACGCGTCGCCGCTGCTGTGGATCGGTGCACTTGCGGCTAACGTCGTCTTGGTGGGTGACACACCATATCTATTTCTGCTCTCGGGACAGATTGCGATAATCGCCGCCGGAATCGTGGGATTTCTTTTCCAAAGTCGGGGTCGTGACCTGGGAGTACTAGGACGGCCTTACTATCTCCTTCTAACAAACGCCGCGTCGCTTATAGCAACGCTTCGCTACTTGCGAGGCGATCGCATGGTCACCTGGACTCCTATCCGGTGACAAACACCGGGCATGTCACCCGAAGCAGTCGCTAGAAAACGACGCATCGCGCGACATTTGTGGCGTCGCGTCGCCTCACACCGGTGGCCAGTTCCACCCTTCATTTCAGACTTTCGTGCCCGAAATCCACGACACCGTCGCAGCCGGCAAGAGGAAAATGACAGTATAAGGATACGGGCTAACGGGGGCAGTCCCGGCAGCTGTCCGATGACAGCGCGTTCAAATAATCCCGTTCGGAGTAGTGACCGTTGAGTACCGAAAGCAACTCGGAGCGCCTCGCAAAAGAAGCCGCATTCCAAGACCAGCGAATGACGCAGGCGCTGGACGGCAAGACGGAGTTTAGGGACAAGTTCTACTTCGTCAACCGCTTAGCACTCGAAAAGTACGAAAGCTACCACCAGGATCTTGGGAATCGGAAAGTCGTCGTGGTGGGATGCAGCGACGGAATGGTTACGATCTTGGCGCGCCGGAGAATTCACATTGAGGGGACTGATATATCCGCGGTTTCGCTCGAGAAGCTTCAGAGATCCATCGACAAGGAAGGATTGGGGCAGTTTGCATCGACGCGATTGATGAACGCTGAAAATCTCGAGTACCCCGATGCCTCAATCGATGTAATAACCTGCTCTGGTGTCCTGCACCATATTGACTGCGACAAGGCGCTCCGTTCTTGGGCACGTTGTATAAAAACAGACGGCTCAATATTTGTTTTTGAACCGCTCGCGTTCCATCCGCTCGCCGCGTTATTTCGCTTCTTGACTCCCCGTATGCGGACACCTGATGAACATCCTCTGCGTCCTCGTGATTTTGCCTTGATGCGTGAGTATTTCGATGTTGTGGATCGCCACGACTACAGTCTTACCACACCCATCTGTGCTGCAATTGCCGTGGTCCCCGGATTGCAGGGCCTGGCCGCTCGACTGTTACCATTCTTTGAAGCGACCGATTCCGTCCTGCTGCGCACGCTACCGCTTCTGCGGAACGTTTGCTGGGTCACGGTCGTAAAACTAGAGCGTCCACGATCCCGAATGCACCTGGGTCAATCGGTTTAGGCATCACCAGCCACCGTATCCTGACCCGTTCGCTCCCAACCGGGCGGCGCCTCTATGCTCCTCACGATTCTTGCCGGGTTACCCGCCACCACGGTCAGCTCGGGAACATCTTTGGTAACAACTGATCCAGATGCCACCACCGCTCCTCGGCCAATCGTTACGTTCTTAAGAACTATCGCCTTACTACCAATCCATGCGTAGTCGCAAATCCGAATGGCGCCGAAACCATCGATATCGGGTCTGACACCCGCGGCTCTTTCGAGCGGATTAAGTGGGTGCCCGTCGTAGCCATTGATGAGCACGTGATTTGCGATCAGCACGTGATTTCCGATGATGATTTCGCTTCCAGAAAATAGTTCCGCAGCATAGCCAATGTAACTGTCGTCACCGACTCTCAGTAATTTGGGGGTCTCGTCACCACAAGCGAACCAGACTTGGTCTCCCGATAAAGTCACGCGGTGCCCAAGATCGATGATCAGATTCCCGAATATTTTTGGGATGTTCTCGTACAGTACCAGTCCTCTTCCGACCGAGTGCGCCCGTCTTCGCAGGAGCGGAGCGTAATAGATCTTCGCCAGGAGATGCCGAATTGCGCCTTTGCGAAAGCTGCGCTCTCCAGCCAAGAGCGAATGGATAACCGGTATTGTTGGAAAATCCGCACGAAGTATCTTGCGGGCGGCCTGATAGCTGACTCTCTGGAGACCCGACTGCCTTCGACGAAACCAATAGTGTAGAGACACTAAGCCTCCGTACGTACTCGTTCGCCTACAACTATCAGCGCCATGCAAGTGCCAAAAAACACCCATAGAATCGTTGCATACGTCATGGAGAGGAAGAACCCAGCCACGGCATTACCCGCCAGCGAAATTTGCAGCGCCCTCGCAAATACCACCTGCTCCTCTTGCTCCGGCGAAACACCGCCCTTCTCCGTTAGCGATACATTGGTACGTTGAAGGCCCCGCCATGCAAGGAAGTACATCCGGATAAACAAGAAGATACCGAGGACGCCGAGTTCGACCATGGCCTCCACGTAGCTGTTGTGTGGCGCCATCATCCTTCCGCCATATCTGTAGTCGACCATTCCGAATGCCCATGGCCCGTACCCAATAGGGCGGTCGATCGTGGCACGCGCTCCTCTGCTCCAAATCTGACCACGACTCTTATCGTTCGTAGGATCTAAATTATAGTCCCCACTGAGATTGAGGACTGATGCGAAGCGCTCGCGTGCATCCGTTGGCAGCTGAAACCAGACAATTGCGCCTACTCCGATTGCGACAACGAGCCAGCCCAACTTGGTGGGACGTTTCTTGCCCGTGGGACGCCGTATGGGCACCAGACTAGCTAACAGCGCTACTACAATCAGCCCGAGAAATCCGCCCCTGGATTGCGTTAACAATAGTGCGGCCAGTATGGCGGCGGTAACTATCCCATAAGATATTCGCCCGATAGTGGTTTTGGAGACAATAATAAAGCCAAGCGATAACGGGAAAACGCTCACCAGCACATACGCAAGATCATTGGTATCGTACATCGTGTCCGTGGCCGCGCGACCTCCGCTGTATCCAGATAAAGCAGCTCTCGCTAATATCAGGCCCGCGAGAACTAGAACGAGAAGCGTCCCGCGCACAGACCTCCAGGAACGACACATCATGTAAGCCGTGACCGTCGCAACAACGAGCACTGGAAGTTGCTGGAATAAGAATGCGCGACTCGCGCCTTTCCAAATCGAGATCGGCGTTAACAGGACAGTTAGGACCAAAAGCCATACTGCCGTTCGAACCATTGGCCTCGTTACAGCCGACCTATCCGGCAATCTCTTCCAGTTCCTGAATAGAATTATAAGTGTTGCTCCCAACGTTATCTTGGCAAGCGGAAGTGACGCGCCGCCGGGGATTAGTTCGCCTACTCTTCCGATAGCGATCAGGATGAATGCCCAAAAGCCATATTCAAGCGCCCCAGGACTTTGAACTATAGGTGTGGCTGTTTGCTGAAGTATGTTTGGCTGTGAGCTCACTCCGGTCTATCCTTCATCGTCCGCTCACGCTCATTCAACGAGTCAATGCACTCGAGCGCGCGCGCTACTTGTTTGCTCATATGCTTCTCGAAGAGAGATTGCGGACAAGGTCCCACATCTCTTCCGCGGCGCTGCGCGAAAGGGCCGCCAAAGTGAGCGTATACACCAAGATTCCGAGCGGCACCTCCATTGACAACTGAACCGCGGGTGATGCTGAACCCTGCAGCACCATCGAAAGCCCAAGTGTTGAGAGACTCATCGCCGCGGCCGCAACAGCGGGAGGCCAGGTTGCTGCAAACATCTCGAGCACGGTAAGACGAAGCGCACCGCCAATCAGCCACGCATTAAATAGATAAACGATCGGAAAGCCGATTGCCCACGCTGCCGCGACGCCAACGACGCCCCAGTGACTTCCAACCAGCACGCAACCGGGTATTACAGCAATCGCGAGCAGCAAAGATTTGATGTTCACATCTTGACGTCCGATAGCCGTCACGGCTGCACCGGTAAAGGAATTCAACATCCGTAAAGGCATTGATGCACACAGTAGTTGAATCACGACCACGGAGGCTAACCACTTAGTTCCCAGTACCAGTCTCACGAGCTGTTCAGCCACAACTGCAAGACCCCAGAAAACCGGGAACGCGTAGCCAGCGCCCAGTCGAAGTACTCTGAGATATCCTTTCCTAACCCGATCGAGATCAGCCTGGACTAAAGAAAAAGCCGGCAGCGCGACTGAATTGATAATGCCCATGGCGCGCTCAAGCGGTATGTTCGTTACTTGTCTGCCCACGGCATAGATCCCGAGCTCCGCCGCACCCAGGGAGCGTCCGACTACGAGACTATCGATCTGCATGTACCAGTACCAAAGCGTTCTTTCCAGCAATACGAGCCCCGAGAATGCCGCAAGATGCCTCAATTTTTCAAAGCTAAAGCGAGGCGCTCGAATTGAGTAGCAAAATAGGTTCAACACAACTGCTCTCGAGATAGTGACTCCGACTGTCCCAACAACAAGGCTCCAAGCACCAGCACCGCCGATCGCAAGAATCAGCATTGTTGCGGCACCAACGAGGGACGCTGAAATGTCGACGACGCCCAACTGCTTGAACCTCATGTCCATCGACAAGCGAGCCTGTGGAATCACCGCGAACGACATCGTCAGAAACTGAATCGAAATAAACCGTATGAGCGGGACGATCTTTGGCTCATGCACAAGCACGCCGAGGATTGGTGCCAAGAGAATGAGCACGAGTGTAAAGACGGTGCCGACGACTAGAAGGGCACCAAACACGTGACGTAGAGTATCTTCGTCCCGCGTCTGCCATTTAACCAACGTAACACCAAATCCAAGCTCGTTTAGCATGGATAAGAAATTGGCAAATACCCCCGCCAGAGCTGCCAGGCCAAAATCCTCTGGCGCGATCAAGCGAATGACAAAGAAAGTATTCGCCCACGTAAGGACTTGAGCGAGAAGCCGAGTGACCGCGACCCACCGCAGTCCGTGCATGACGGATTCGTTTACGTTACTCACAATGAACGGCTAGCATCCCGGAAAAGGGGACTCTGAGCACGCGCGGAAATTGTTTCGTTGGGTCGTCGGATGCAACTGGGGGCGACGAGACGTTCCGGCTATAGTATGACTCGGTCTTTCAAGGTTGCTAACCAGGATTTTTTGCATCAACGGCATTCCGCGCCGCGTGAAGAACTATTGCGCGCAAATATTCATGGTCTCAAGCAGACCATGAGTTCATCACACTGAGGGGAGTGGTGTCCGAGATGGCGAAGAAAGACCGCTGCCATTTGCGTCGCTCTAATGGATTTGCCGATGTCCACGAACTGTTCTCCCGAGTCTTCTGTCCGTCCGTAGCCTACACACGCGCGCATCAAACCGAAGTCTGCTTCCGTCGTGAGCTCCGGTCGCCGATTCTCATCCTTCACCCCTCGGTTGTTTCAGCACCGCGCTGATCAGTTCTTCTGTAGGACTCTGCGCGTTCATCGTCGGCTAAGAGAATAACTTTACTCCCATTGCGAACTAAGCTCGGGTTCTAGGTCGAGTTCGCTAAGACCATGGCGTGCCCGCCCACCTAAGATGGTGACGTGGTTCACACTAAAAGCACTGCCATTTCCTCTCCCGCTATCAGGCACTTGGCGCGGTTTAGCGACAATTGAAACCCAACCGTTCCACCGCTACATTCCGATCCCTTGCTTCTCAAGCTAAAAATCTTTACTTCGGAGATCTCAATGGGTACGCGAAAATCGGACTACGGGACGCTTAAAGAGTCGCTTTCGCGCCGCGATTTGCTGCGAGCAGGCACGTTTGTGCTTCCCGCCGCGGCGCTAGTACCCGGATTCTTTTCCCAGTCAGCACGTGCCCAGACGGCGGCGACGTTTGACTACTACATATCGCCCACCGGTTCCGACAATAACGCGGGGACGCAGGCAAGCCCGTGGTCTATCACGGCTATTAATACTAAGCAGGCCACCTATGCGGGCAAGCGCGTTGGCCTCTTGGATGGTACCTATAGCATCCGCTCGCTGATTCAGGCGCTTCCTGGAGATGGCTATGACACGGCGCTCACGATCGCGAGTGGGACGGCTACCAATGTGACTGTCATCCAGGCGGTGAATCAGGGGAAAGCTGTTATCGACTGTGGCCTGCCGACGGTGAATAACCCGGCGATGGGCTATTCGAGTTCCACCGGACAGTACTTCACGATTGATGGGCTCAAGTTCATCAATGGCGGCTCGAAGATTATTCACTGCGGACTGTATGGGGCGAACTACAACAACCAGGGCATCACGATTCAAAACTGTGAGTTCACGGGTCAGAATACCTCTGGATTTGCGGCGGGTAATAACTTTTCCTGTATCGAGTTGCAGGGGACCTTGAATGCGGTAATTCGCAACTGCTACACGCATGACAATATCGGTAATTTAGGCCCTAAGAACGGCAATCATTTCACCTCGTTCATCCAGTGGTATTGCCACGGGACCCTAATGGAATTCAATACCTTCCTGAGTCCTGGTACTTGCTACGGTAAGGAGCAAGGCAATGCCGGACTGACATTCCGATACAACTACATTGATTGCACTGGCTGGACTGAGTCGCAAACGCTATTTGATTTCTGCGGAGAAACGACGGCAGCTACCGGATTTAATACGAACATTCATCACAATGTTCTCGTAGGACCCACCTGCGATTTACGCTCACACAACGCAGGAGATTACTTTGCCGACCCTGTGAGCATCTATAACAATACGGTAGTAATCCTGAATTCCTCGTCACCGACGCCAACTGGTTTTATGGCGGATATAAATACGGGTCTTCTGACTCATTACAACAACATTATTTACAGCCAAGCGACGGGCGACCTGGATTTGGTCTGCATGAACGTAGAGGCGCCGGGGCTTATGGACTATGATCTGTTCTATAGTTCCACGGGGAGCTACGTTTACGGCTATTTTTCAGCGGCAACGAGTCAGACGCGCAATGGCACGTCTTCGTTCTCGACGTGGAAGACCACGATGCACGGGTCTCCCGAAGCTCACGCGTTGAATGCCACGAATCCTCAGTTTGTGAATCTCGGCGGTATAGGCGCGAGCAATTACAAATTACAAAGTACGTCGCCAGCAATTAACGCCGGGCGTTCTAATGGAACGACGGGTGGAACAGCTTGTGACATGGGCGCGTGGGGCAACGGCGCGCCGGCGATCATTGGTTCAAGCATTCCTACCGGCGGATCGGCTCCGGCCCAGCAGATTCCTCAGGCTCCGAGTCTCACCGTGAGTTAGCCGATGCGCGCTTGCATCAGATCGACCAGACGTCGAGCGATGGTTGGCCAGTTGTAAGTTTGGCGCACTAGTTCGCGGCCACGTGCGCCCATCCGCCTGCGTAGCTCCGGATCTCTTAGCAAAGCGATAATTGAGTCTGCGTATTCACGGATCGAACCTGGAGTACAAAGGTAGCCGGTCGAACGTCCCTCGATGAGTTCAACTGCCCCTCCCTGCGCGGATGTAACTAGCGCCAGTCCAGCGCTCATCGCCTCTACCAGAACATGCGGAGAGCGGTCGAAGCGATGCGGTAGAAAGAACAAGGCTGCAGAACGAAATAACTCAGCGAGCTTCTCTCGATCGTATATTGGACCCAGATACTCAATCCCTCTGCCCGCCGGCACCTTGTAACCTGTTCGGTCTCGGCCGACGACGACAAACCGAGCGTTAGGAATCGCGGCGCAGACTCTGTCAGCGGTTTGAGCAAGGTAATCGATGCCTTTTCGGTGAAAGGCGTTCGATACGTGAAGAATTATCGGCTCGGTAGCCGGCGTGGTGTTTAGGTCATCAGAGAGATCGATCGCACACGGCCCCCAGCCGACAGAGATCACCTTGTCCGGAGATACATCATGAGATTCAAGTGTCTGCCGTCGAGCCCATTCGGACATGCAGAAAATTCCGGCGGCAGCTCGATAGCACTCGCTCTGCAACGCGTGCGCACGTCTGCGTCTGCCAAAGCGACCTCGTCGTTCGCCCGGCAGATTGCTCAAAGAGTGGCTCTGATCGACATAGTGGAATACCGGAAGGTTGACCGCCCCCCCCAGGAAAGGCTGAAACCAACTGCCCCACATTAGCATCGCGTCCGAGTACTCTACATATTCGCGCATATTCCGAAGCAGCACTTTTCGGCGCCTGCGCTGAATCACTGGATGCATGTGGTAGTTTTCCGACCATTCCAGTCGTGGCCACGAAAACGACAACGCTCGACCGACGACCTTACTCAGCACATCGATCTCTTCAAAGGATACAGTGGCGTTGACTTGAGTAGCACGATACAGCGCGTCAAATAGATACCGTTGACGCGGTTCGTTGCCTGTAAGTATCAAGCGCACGGTCATGCTCCGTCGCTCCGTCCATCACCGGGCACTGCTTTCCCCTTAAGCTGTTGCCGCCCGCGTTACAAGTGCCGGGCAACGATTCCAACGCCGAGCCCATTGCTGTAACTGAAGCAGTATCCATATCCCTGCGGCAGAGCCGGCCCGACGATCCTGAGTCAGAAACCGCTTGACCGCGACCTCCACCGTCCGCGCGTCTAAGATACCTTCCGCCTCTACCCGCGATGTTGAAAGCTCTTCGAGTAAAACCCCTCGGAGAGGTCCGCGTAGCCACTCACCTATCGGCGCCGAGAAGCCCTGCTTCGGCCTATCGAACAGCGCCCGCGGAAAATGTCGGTATAGAAGTTGGCGCAGGATGTATTTGTTTTCACTTCCTCGGACCTTCCAGTTCGTCGACAGCGCCGCGGCAATTCTCGCCATCTCGTGATCAAGGAAAGGCTCTCGAGCCTCCAGCGACACGGCCATGGATGCCCGATCCACCTTAACCAATAGGTCACCAGGCAAGTACCGAGTCATGTCAAAGTGCATGAAGCGGTCCCTAATGTTCTGTCCCCGGACCATCTGATACGTCGCTTTGGCGCTGCTGTCTCCGAGCGCACCGTTCGACTGTAGCGCCCTCGCATGTTGCGCTGTCCACTCGGAGATCGCCGCGTCATAGGCTTCAAATTCTTCGTGGGCCCGCGACATTCGCACGAACTTCTTCAACTTATCGTTGATTGCCGCAAAGCCGGGCCCTCCGCGGCGTGCGATTGAATACGCGCGAGCGACGATCCGCGGTGGCAAGGCATCGAGGAGCTCCGCGGACATATGAAAGAGGCCGCGCATCAATCGGGGCTTCTCCAAGAATCGCCCGCAGAATGCATAACGCGCATACCCACCGAACAGTTCGTCCGCGCCATCCGCCGATAGAGCGACCTTAACGTGCTGACGAGCCAAGCGAGACACCATCAAGGTCGGAACCAGAGAACTGTCGCCAATCGGTTCGTCCGCAATGTCGATTACCTCCGAGACGGAATCGATCACCGCCCGCGAGGACACGGAAAACTCCGTGTGCTCCGCACCAAGCCTTTCCGCGACAGTTCGTGCGTAATCTGACTCGTCGAACTCCGAGTCTCCAAATCCAATCGTAAATGTCTTCAGCTTGTACCCAACCCGCCTAGTCAGCAGAGCGGCGACGAGGGACGAATCGATTCCTCCGCTAAGGAATACGCCCACCGGAACGTCCGAAACCATCCGGTACGAGAATGCCTCCCGGAGAGAGTCCTCGGTTCGATCTAGCAGCTCTGCATCTGACATCCGACTGAATTCGATTCTTAGGCGCTTCGCTTCGCTGCCATCGAAGAGATCCCGAGTCGTCCAGTACTCGCGTTCTGACAGGCACATGTCTGTATCAATGGTGCAAATCGTTCCCGGGCGTACCGTGCGAACGCCAGCGAAGATACTTGCAGGCGCTGAGATGTATCCGTATTGAATGAATTGCGCCACGGACATTGGATCGACCGCGCCGGTCATTCCCTCGGCGCAAACGATCCCTTTCATTTCAGAGGCGAACACCATGCGTCCGTTTTGAATGGCAAAATAGAGCGGCTTAACCCCGAAGCGATCTCGACACAGATGGAGTCGCTTTTGCGAATCGTCCCAAAGCGCAAAAGAAAACATTCCGCGAAAGCGCTCGACA
>Ga0316624_10000429_pt1 | contig 14083 bp, 16 predicted proteins | sample OWC_Aug_N3_C1_D5_FD_207657 | JGI IMG/M metagenome (GOLD analysis project Ga0316624, IMG submission 207657) | Wetland soil microbial communities from Old Woman Creek delta, Ohio, United States - OWC_Aug_N3_C1_D5_A | ecosystem: Environmental > Terrestrial > Soil > Wetlands | place: USA: Ohio... | reverse complement strand
AAACGCCGCTACCATGTTGCGGTTAAACGCCCCCCCTGGTGGGTACCCTGCTGTAAGCGCAGCCACCAGTACAAGGGTGGCCACCACAACACCTACAATCGCCAAGTCCCCGGTCCAGTCTCGATCTGTCACAGACTGGCCCCACCACAGGCCAGCGTAGATCAGCCAAGTCCCTATCCCGCCACCTGTTGGCCTGTGGTATGCCTCCGATACCACAAACGCAGCCAGCACACCGACCAGCCCGGACGCGATCACGGGCAAGCGAACCCCGGACCGCCACAGCCAGCATACCCAGGCCAGCACCAGGCAAGTCACCATCCCAGCTCGTACAGGGGCAGCACTTAGGGCGGTATTCCCCCTAGTTACCCCATCCACCAGCCAGAACAGCACAAGCAAGGTTGGGATCATTTTATGACCATCTCCCACGGAAACCATATCACGATCATCCCAATGATGATTATCAGGATAACCAAACATCCACTACAACCACAGCCACCCCCACCGCCCCTAATGACGGTATACTGTGGCTGTTGCAGCATCGCTTGTATAATCGCGTTTCTATCATTCATATTAACTCCATTTGAACTGGCTTAATCTAAAATGCAGTTTACACGCCAATCTGTCAATCTGCCTACGATAATTAGATGTAATATAAATCGGTCTAGGTATTGTTATATTATCCATAGCCAATGAACGACGCCAATAACAATTATAAGCACACACAGGTGTATAATACATTTCATTACCCTATAAATGGTAACATCTTGATTAGTGGCATGATAAAATCTTTTATCGGTCCCCACAATGCCCTGATGGTCTTAACGATCGTTAAGATAACGATTACAGAAAATGCCACCATGAAAAATGTAAAGATCGTTTGCAACCACGTCACATCTGACATTAATAGAATGAATCCCCTGGCCAGGCTGAATGGGTTACTATCTATGGTTACACTTACGCTGTCCTCCCCGGCTATCCCCTGTATCAAACTATCAATACTCGATTCGGTTACTTCCATGGATGATACCCAGGATTGAACGTCAGCATAATTATAAAAGCACACGCTGGACGCGCTTGCACTTGCGCTATAATCAGGCTCTGGTGTTGGTGTCTGTGCGTAAGCCTGGCCAGCCCAAACTAGCATCATGATAATAGTGAAGATACCTCTTTTCATTCTCCCCCCTCGCTAGATGATTGTGATGAGTCAAGGATTGATCGTATTTCCTTGATTACATAGGTGGCCAGATAAAACGCCATGACGCCTACCAGCAATGTCACGACGACATTAACCCAGCCATGGGACATTTCATCTACTGCCACAATGATAGCGATTCCCATGCAGATATATTCAGCATCAGAGGCACAACTGATACTATAGGCTGTTTCTGGTGCATCTATCAGGCCGAAGATAGATAGCAGGCTAGATACACCAGATGAAACCACAGACAGAACAAGCGTGAACACTTTTACCATAATACTGGGAATATGGGCCAGGCCAGATCCAAGATAGTATCCGTTGGTATATGCCTGTCCTGATTCGCATGTCGAGCAGGCCGATACCGCCCATGCATAAGGCCATGCCCACGTTGTAGCAGTATCAGCCGTTAATTGGCGGTACAATGCTCCCCGCGTAGTATCTACGCAAGGTACAAGTACCGTTGTGGTTATAGTTCCTGTGTATGTGCCAGGGTATGCCTTCATGAGTATAGGCAAGTACATGGTTTCTGTCAGCCCCTGTCCATACTTTATATCCCCTGGTCCATCTGCCAGTACAGGTGTAGCCACAGCCAAAAGGCCACAGACAAAAAACACAAGTGCTATTGCTCGATATTTCATAGTTTCTAACTCCAAAAGCCATTCCACAGGCCAACTATAAAATCCCATTGGTGGCTCACCCAGCAAAACAAGTTGCTGGCTATGCTGGCAAGCGTGTTGACCAGACACATGATCCAGTACAGCACATCGAATACCGGGCATAACAGCCATTGCAGAAACCTACCCAGCCACACAAATAACCGTTGTATCAGATCCCACAGCAAACATAGCCATAGCTGTGGCAATTCCCACCAGTTACCGGCGTAGCTCTCCTGACAATATCCTCCATATGCTGGGAAGTCTGGTGCCCCAGCATCACAGAAACCAGCCTCTGGTGGTGAATAGTGATAGGTACCATCTGGCTCCCCTGGTCCCCCTGTGGCTGTAGCGGCTGGGCCCCACGTTGGGGTGGCCCCTGGTGTACCAGATGGTACAGGTGTTGAAGTTCCCATAGGGGTTGGGGTGCCTGTGCCGGCCGAGGGGGTTGGTGTAGATGGTTCCCCCTCAATCACAAGGCATGGGTTTCTAACGTCTACATCATAATAGTATGTTCCCCCACCGATATTTGTTAGGTAGAGTGTATAGGCCCCTCCCACCGGGGCCGAAAACTCGAATAGTGCTTGTATCCATCCAGACACGTTACATGGCACATACTGGTAAGAACTTTGATTGTACAATTCACCATAAGGTGATCGTGATTCCATGTTAATGATCACAGACTGGCTAGAGTAGGCGTTACATCTAGCCTGGTAGGTTAACAAGTGCTTTCCGGCCGATATATAAAACGGCCTGTACACATACTCATTTATGTTTAGCCTGGCATAGTACAGGTAATCAGAATCCTCCATGAGAGTAACACCAGATTGCCTATCCCACTGTGTTATCGAGCTGATGTTATCACCACATGTATAGGATGGTGGCAATGATAATGGGGTGGGGGTTAGTCCTGGTGGCAGAGTCCCCACCACCATTGGCGTCCTGGTTGGCTCGGCTGTTGGTGTGTTTGTTGGTGTTCCACCTGGCGTGTTTGTTGGCTGTGGTGTTGGTGTTGATGGCTGTGGCGTGCTGGATGGGCTGGACGTTGGCCATGGGGTGTTACTTGGAATAGGGGCGCCTGTTGGGGATGGTATAGGCGTGTTAGTTGCCGGAGGGGTTGACGTTGTAGTTGGGGTTGATCCTGTAGGTGATGGCGTCCTGGTTGGCTGTTTTGTTGGTGTCCTGGATGGGGTAGGTGGTGGTGTGCTTGTGTCATAGGGGGTTGGAGTACCTGTCAGTGTCGGCCTGGCTGTTGGGGTTGACGTTGGCGTGCTTCCGCCTGGCGTGGCTGTGGCTGTAGGATAAAAGACTTGATCAAAACACAGCGAATCAAAAATAATGTTTACTTGTGGCCATGTGCTTGGCGTGTTATAAAACGATACCCAATACCATCCAGATGGGTTGGCTCCGATAGACATGTACACATGCGTTATGTTAGGTGGTGGCCACGCCCACATGTACTGGTACACATTGAATAGCGATGATACTATAGTGGTTGTGCCTGTGTAGATAGAAAGTTTGGCAACACTCGTTTCCCCTCCATCTGGTCTTATTGGCAGACCGAATCTGAAATTAATATCATACTCCTGGCCTGAATTAAACCAGTACAATTTTCGGATCTCTACCCATGTTGGTATTACCCATATTCCGCCTGGATCCCCAGATTGATAAGTGGCTGTTATGTCATCAAAAAACGAAATTGGCGTCCAGTCATTGTATAGTGGGCAAAAATACGTTGCCGGTTCATCTGTAGGGATACCCATAGGTGCTAACGGGGCCTTGTACAATTGCTTGTCAAATGTTTCTTCATCATCTAGGCACAATTGCACATTATCAAAGTACATGTCCGATACTTCATCTGAGTTAAAATCAAACGCCGGTATAATACCGCCCAATGGCTTTTGTACATGCTGATTTTCAACACCAACGAAATAGTCAATCGGTGGGGAATATGAATTAGCACTATCCACCCACACACCATCAAAATGGCTTGTACCAGTGTCCACTAATAGCGATACTCGATAGGTTCCAGCCTGTGCGTCATACCACATGGTATATGATTCTTGGCCATAATTATGTATACACTGGTTACAGAGTAACTTGTACTCGTCGGTGCCAGTATTTTCTATTTTGATAGTGTGTTTAGAATCTGCCATGGATAGACTAAAAACAGATACCCACATATCACCACCTGGCCATGCAAAGTCCTGATAGGCCCCATCCATCCAGTATTCGATCTCAGCCGCATGGCCCCATTGCTCAACACCCCCATTGGTTATGTTCCACTCCCCGGCCCAGGCCGTTGTGCCATACTCAAAGTTCCCATTGTCTATTAGGTTATCGGCCAGCATGGTGTATTCTGGGATAACGATAGTGTCAGTTATCCGGTATGTTAGATAGTCAGGATCTAACACATCTTTATCCATCAGGCTTGTGGTGGATCCAGACGAGTAAGATTTACAGTATGTGCCTACACACCCTGGCCGCTTTATCGTGCCCCCGACATTGGCCGACGATGGGATACTATCCCCATACCCATCTATGGCCACATCGTAAGAGAGCCTATAGGTGCCTGGTACCAGGCCACGCACATACTGGCCAAACGCTGGGCACCCTCCAATAGAGTTATAATTATAGCTCCTGGTCCTGACTGTAGCAGCATAGTACCCGGACGTTGTAGAAGAAAAAACCACATTGGGCATTATGAAACCATAATAGTCCCAGATAGATGATTGCAAAGGGTACCTATAATCCGCCCAATCGCACCGCCATGGCCATAAGCCACCCTCAAAGTCTCCGTTATCAAGGATATTACCACTGTTAGAGCATAGCGCGTCATCATCGCTACCGGCCCGAGGGACAATAGAAATGGTATCATTGTCGGTCTGTGATTGCCATGGCCGCCATGGATCCCATTGGGGTGATGGTGTTGGGAGGGGTGATACTGGTGTGGGGAGGGGTGATACCGGGGCATAGGTATAGCGGCATATCTCTGTAACGGTTACGGTATCCTCATTTGCCTCTGGTGCCGCCAGTGTGAGCGTGCCGGTCAGCCCGGTATTGGTCAGGTAGATAGCAGATGTGTGATAGGTGTCATTGTTATAGATCCCCAGATTGTCACTCTGGCCCATCCAATCTAGCACAAGTGTCTCTTGCTTCCAGCTCGTAGTTTTGGCGTCTACCGATACAGTATCAGCAGCAGGCCATGCCGTGTTCCAGATCACCCCACCTGGCGGGATCGCGGCCTCCCCATTGGCGATAGTGGCCCCATTGCCAGTGTTCCATGGCGTGTCGTCATCCAGGTTATCACATAGGTCCACATCACCAAGATCACCATGAACGATATAATTGCATGAGGGGACAGGATTGCTAAACGGAAACGCTAGGCCAGCACCATCATTGTACAACGCGCACCGTTCAGCAGGTGATAAAATGCGCTTCCATAGTCCAACCTCGTCAATATGACCATTCAGAACACCACCACCCCAGTAACGCCCAATCCAAAAAACTCCATCTGTGGCTATTATGCTATCAGGCACAGTCGATGTGTAAACATCAGAGTTGTTAACCTGTATACCTATTTCATTACTAGACAGATCATGCCATGCCACAACATAAAACCACTGTCCAGGGGTTAATACATCGCTTGAAATATATGAGCTAACAGATCCACTACTACTAATATAGAATCTGATATCGCTAGTTGTAGGCTCGAAATATAACATGTACTCCTGTTGGCCTAGTGGAGCATTTCCCTTAGCAATCATACCATATATGTCTGACGTGTCTGAAAAATTGACCCACGCAGATATAGTAAAATCAACACCATCTACACTTAGATACTCATTATCAACGTGGTACAGACCTTCATTATTAGCATGGACAACACGCATAGAATTGTTTATAATACCAGTTCCATACCCTGGTGTGTTGTACGCTGTCATGTCATTATCACCAAATGCGTCATAACGGACACCGCTTTCCTCATCCAGTTTCCAGTATGACACCAGGCTATCCCATAACGATGGCTCTATGGCTGGTAATGATGGCTTAGATAATGCTACACTAGCAAACGCACCAGACACAGATACAGCCAACAGAACAAGCGCGATGTTTAGCAATCGTTTCATGTCATTGCTCCAATGGTGATACAAATGTAGTAGAGAGTATGACTGGCTCAGGTTGTTTAACAATTCCGTACATATCGCTAACATCTGTCCATGATTGCTCTAGACCTGTTTCAGGACCTTTGTTTATGACACGTTGCCAGATCTCCCCGGCCACATCTGTTATGACAGTTATGCAGTACCCATGGCCTGTTGGTGCCTCATACACATCTACAGTAATAGAGCATTTTAGCGGCCCTATAGATGAAAATGATACCGCTTCCCAGCTCTCGGCCTGATCTGTAGGGTGTAATCCTAGTCTATCAGGTATAGAGCCTGGCCCGGTTACACTTGGGATAGAACTATGTGTATTTAGCCCCTGCCAGTATCCGCCATGCGTGGCGATATATCCGGCCTGTTTGCTTTCGATGTTAAATGGAGTAGGGCCAAAAAGGACATTTGTAATAAAGTTATCTATGGCCACAAGCTGGGGTGGTTGTTCTGGTGGCTGGGCATAAGCCTGGCCACCAGGCAGAAGGCTTATACAAATGGCCATGATCATGATAGCTAAAAATGGTGTACAATAGCTTGTACCCTGTACCACAAAGCGCCTATAACACGCAAGCGCACAAGCCACTAACAGGCTGTGTTTTTTGGCCCAAAATGTGACGGTTTTCATGCTTTTCCCCTTTTCCTAGTATAATCAGTAATCGCCTTTAATAAATCATCCTCTGTTAACTTATCCAATCTAAAATGGAGTCTAACCATCTCGGCTATGTCACTCCCATCTATTTTATATGGTTGTTGAGTATATGGTATAAGTATGATTGCGTCATCGTCATATTCTGATCTAATAACAATGTTATCACTACACATTTGTCACCTCCTATAAATCAACAATTTTTTATGCAATAGAGTATTATAATACCCCAAATTATCCAAATGATAAAGGCGATATACCACCCATACAGAACAAAAAATCGGACAATAACCCTCCGACGAAAATTATTAATTTTTGTCCACATTATTTGTCCCTCAAACTCTCGATCCTCTTTTTTACCTCTTTAGACCCCAAACTGGCATATACATGGTCAGTGACGGTTATACTACCATGCATAAGGTTAACGCTCACGGCCTTATAATCTGCCACATCGGAACACAGTGTAAGCGCATAGCTGGCATGGCCATGCCTAAGATCATGTGGCCTACGATAGCGTACATCTGCACGCTGGCATAATTGGCGCAGCGTGTTGGCGAATGATTGCACCCGGTTGGATGTAGCCACCGGTCCCATGGCCAGGCCCTGGCCGTCACTGGCTACATGAGCGTACCAGGCATGGTCTGGTGGCAGATCTGGCCTAACTAGGTTATCCCACCGCCTGGCCACCTCGACCAGGGGCGGGATATTGAGCATGTAGGTGGTGGCGCGTTTGCGCCGTTTGGTTGCTACCCCAAGCTCGGGCCACTGGCGCAGCTCGCCCGAGTCCAAGTCAACACATACAATCGGGATAGTAACGAGTGCCCCCGGCCTGATCCCTGATAAGAACATTAGCGCGGCCCCGGCCTGGCCCCTCAGATCTGTGAGTGAGCTGGTGTCAACATCACAGATCCGCATGACCTCGTCCAGGCTGTAGGGGTCCTGGTGGGGTACCATGTCATCCTGGCCAGGTGGCAATAGTGATTCTCTCCACAGAGTATCAAGCCCGGTTGTGCGCTTTGGAGAAGCGTACACCAGCCATGAGAAAAAAGATCGCGCTGTCATCCCTACACGTTTCTGCTGGGCAGGTCCAAGCCCCTCACCGGCCAGATAAACCGGGAATGGTAAGCTAATTGTATATGCCCGGTAGAATGATACCGAGTCAGCCCACTCCAAGACGTGCCGCAAGTGTGACCGGTCCAGATCAAGCGTGATCTTGGCTATCTGCCTGAATTGGCGATAGTCAAGGTATTTACGTGTTAGTTTCCAGTTATCCCGGTTTATCATTTGCTATTGTCCTGCTAACTTTACAGCCACATAGCCCGCATGTGCCTGTTATGATCTCCACTTTTCTGTTTATCGGCCTTGTGGCAAGTGGACCTACCATATATACCGGCTTGGAACACTTCATACACCACGCCTGGCCTGGTTCCATTTTTGTCCTGGCCACCCTGCTGGCCAATCTTGCCCACTCTGCAAAGGCACGACCATCTATCCAGATATGGTCTGTTTCGTCGCGCCTGTGGGGGCACCCGGCTGGAAGAGCATGCCTGCGTACCCACTGGACAGATACCCCCAGCTCGTTGGCTATCTCCTGTGGTGTATACCACATATGAAGTAACGACCGCATGCGGTTGGTCTGTGGTGCCGTTAACCTGATCTTTTTCATTCATACTAAACCTTTTCTATTATAACTATTGTAACCGATTGTAGCTATATTGCGGTATATAATCATTAAGCCATCTATTTGTTGGTAATTACCAACGACTAGAACAGCCTCATAGCAGCCCTATCTACGTTGGGTGATAGCCACAGGTGTTCTACCTTCGTTACGCTTGTGTTCTGTGTCCTTGCTACCTTCATGCACTTATGCCAATCAGCAAGTGTGTCGTTGTACATCTCGGAGTCGTACCCACTGATAGCGACCATACCAATTGCTCCAAGGATAGCTTGCAGCAAGGATTGATGGTAACTATCATCCACCTCGCACCTATAGTTTGCGCCATTGTTCTTCCCATTGCGCGACCTCGTTTCGTGCAAGTATGGCGGGTCAATGTAGAACAATGTCCCCGGCGCGTCGTAGCGATGTATCACGTTGATAGCATCGTCGTTTTCAATGAAGGCATGTTTCAGGCGCTCGACTATTGGCGGCAACCTGTCTGCGCTCTCGCACCAATCATCTATGATTGACTTGTTCCTGCTGCTATCGCGTTGGTACCGCCAGCCAGTTGGGGCATTGGTGTTGCCGCTGAATCCCTGCCATGCTCTCACATAGTACCGCCTTGCCCTTTCTAGCGGGTCATCGGCATGCTTCCATGCCAATACGTACTCCGTGCGACTGTATGGCGTTAGATTGATGGCATTGATCAGATCGTCGGTGTGTTCGCGCAGCATCTTGAAGAAGTTTATAACCTCGCCATCAAGATCATTGATCACCTCAATCTTTGATGGCGGCTTGCGTAGGAATACCGATGCAGACCCGCAGAACGGCTCAACATAGCACTCATGCGGAGGAAAGTTGCCAATGATCCACTCAGCAAGTCTCATTTTGCTGCCAAAGTATCTAATTGCTTGGCGTGTTACCATATCTTTTTCACTATTGTAACTATTGTAGCCGATTGTAGCTATTGTAACTATTGTAACAAATATAGAGGATCGTTTAGAATATGCCATATTAATTACAATAGCTACAATAGATACAACTGTTGCAATTGCTACAATACCTACTACATAATAGCTGTTGCACTTGGCGACCTCTTATAATACACCCTGCTACCGTCTACCTCACGGATAATCAGGCCAACGGATACCATGTCACTTAATCTCTTGTACGTGTTCCCCTTGTCCTGGCCTGTCATCTCTGATAACTGGTCATTTGTAGCGCGTCCCATCTCTTGGAGAGCCAATAGGATCTCTTGCCGCCTGGCTGTCATTTCCAGGCTATTAGAATCTCCGTTACAGTGCCATATACCATACTCCCTATCAAATTCCATAGCCAGCGTGGTTTCTTCTTCTATGTCCCGGCCAACTATCTGTAACTTTGCCCCACTGTGGCCCCGTTCCCGGTACAGCCCCCAGGCTGTGTCCATTGTGGCACCCTTAGCGATTGATCCCATTATATCCGTTATGGCGTCCTCTACTAGCCCGGTGGCTTTGGTGTGGTGATCAATCATGATGATTGCCATGTCTTGCTCATTGGCCAGCTCTTGGATGGGAGATAACACCCTGGTCATTATGCTGGCCGAGGCATCTTCTTTCACTCTCATGTACATCCCAATAGCCCGTGAGAATGTGTCAATCACCACCAGCCTGTATTTATTGTGTTTGATCTTGGCTTGTAGCCTGTCCAGACCTGCCCCGGCCAGATCCCCGATCTCTGTGCTGAATGTTTTCATGGTGATAAACTCGACTGGCGCGTTATCAGGCCATTGCTGTTTTTTTAACCTTTTGTACAGCCTCTTTGGGTAATCCTCTAAGGCCATATACAACACGGGCCCCTGTTGCACCCTCTGATTGAATACGACCCCACCCGTTGAAATGGCGCATGCTATTTGAAGCGCCAGCCAGCTTTTTCCGTTTTTGGGTTTACCGGCCAGCATACACAGGCCAGTGGGTAGGACCCCTGGTATAGCCCACACTGGATCCGGCCAATCGGTATGTAAAATATCGTCGGCCGTTAAAACACTGACGTTCCCCTGATTTTTTGCCGCTATTTTCCTGATAGCGGATATACCGGCCTGGATCTCTGATAGTGCATCCTCTATGTGGTTGGATTCGTTCCATGCGTGCTGGGCAATGTTTGATCCAAGCTCGATCATCCTACGCCTAATTGAAGTTACCTTCACTTCTTCGGCATAGGATACTATGTGAACGGATGTGGGTACACAGTTTATCAGATGGGCTATAAATGAATCGCCACCGATCTGTGAATACTGATCACGCCTGGTAAGTTCTTGGGATACTGTTAGAGAATCTATGGCCTGGCCTAGATTGTGCATGCTAACAATGGCATCAAAGATCCAGCCGTTTTTGACCACATAAAAATCACTGGCTGTCAGGATCCCAGCCGCATGGGGAGTCAGCTCAGGATCTATTAGCATAGATCCCAATACGGCCTCTTCTGATTCTATGTTATGGGGTGGCAATTGCTTTGTCATGTGATTCCTCGATCGCCGAGTCACGCTGTTGTGACCGCGCTGCCTGGTCACAGCTCAACTCAGTCACACATAATGGAAGTATAATAGACCGGTACATCACATCTGTTGTGACTGTTCCTGGTTGGGTCACGGGCGCCGAGTCACGCCGTTTCCTTTGCAATCTCTTTCTGCATGCTGGCCCTGCCGTTTTCTGCCTGCCAAATACCGGGCGGCCACAGCCACAATCACACGCCCTAAATCCTGTCTGTGGTCGCGCACCAGCCACCGCCATGGCCACAGCCCTGGCCATAGGGATGGGCACCCCATTGCCTACCGCGTGGTATTTCGCTGTGCGTGACATGCCTGGCAAATCAAAATCATCTGGTAATCCTTGCAGCTTGCAAAAGTCTGTGAATTGGCGCCGGTTCGTAGACCGTTTTCCTTCTGTGGCTGTGCAAATCGGTTCTACGTCCCGTGACTTGGCCATCCGATCAACTATAATAATAAATCCGTTCCGATCTCCATACTGGAAATGACGCAGCCTGGATTGATTGCATCCACACTCACTCGCATCAAGGTCTATCCGTTGGACCGTGTAGCCTGGTATGTGAATATTTGGTACCCTTGAGACATTCTCAAGCAGAAACCAATCAGGCCCAGCCTCTGTAACCACACGTGCAAATTCCCCTAGCATCTCCAAGCTATAGCCGGTTGGCTCACCCCTGAATAATGAGCTAAACTCCTGGCAAGGGCTCCCCCCGATCACGCCATCGAAACGGCCTGTTGGTGGGTGAAAGTCTCGAATGTCACCACCCCATAAAAGGTCAGGTCCCCTCACAACACAATACCCTTCGGCCTCGAATCCGCGGCCAAGCAAATCTATCCCAGGAAATATGGAAAGAACGAGCTGATTCACAGCCATACCTCTATATGCGTGTGGTATACATCTGGTGTTACTGTAACATCACTAACCCACTCCCATCCAAGCGCATGCCGTATAACGTGCCTAAGATTATAAACTGCCTGCCACTTGCTGGCCCCGGCTACCTTAAACCGTATCCAGCCTACCATGTTGAGTTCTGTCACGATCTTGCCCCCGGTTGGTTTTATGATATAGTTTATGATCTCCCTGGCAGTATGCATGCTATGCATGCATTGCATTGCATGCACCGTAGGCGTGATATTTTTGGATCCAGGCTGGTGGGGTGGGGGAGTAGTAATAATTCCCATCTTATACCCCCAGCACCTGTAAGGCTGTTGACCGATCCTTGATCATATCACCGGCCTGGCCCCGGACCCGAGGGGTGGCCACCCCTGCCTGGTCTAAGATGTCCCTGGCCGTTTCCCACTCAGACCGGGTCCATCCCTTGCGTTTCCACCCGGCCAGATCCAGGCCAACGATCCGGCCGGCCAAGATCATATCCCGCAGCTTGGCACCCTCGATCTTGCGCCCATCTGGTAGACCGACCATAAAAGGCTTTTGGGTGGCCTGTTGTGGCACCATCGCGCTAACACCATGGCCTGTGACTGGAATGAGTCTCATGAACTCATTGGTGGTTTGTTCTGGCTGTTGGGGGATCTCGTTTGATATTGTCTCGATAACTCGGAGTAAAGATCTTTGATCTGTCAGCAGCACCAGCCAGGCCCCGGCCAGGCTGATCACACCGGACCCGACCGGAACATACCATGGCCACCCAGCTGCCACAGAGACAATACCAGACACCATCCCGGCCACCAGCCCCGTGATCACGGCCTGGCATGCCGGTACAATTACATCGCCTGCTGGGGTAGGTTCCCTGTGGGGTGTGGTCCTGGTCCACTCTGTTGGTGCCTCAGTGGATCCACCCAAGCTAAAGCCCATTGCCTGTTGCCAGCCTGTCTTGCCTGTTAGATGTACCTGTAGCATCTTTCCGCAATTCGGACAATTGAACGTGTCCATTGTGCCTGTCCTGTGATATAATGTGTTGGGTGGGGTGTTGCCTGTCACCCACCCTGGCCTGGTGCCCCACACCAGGCCGAATTATTTATAGTACCTCGATACCATCCCCATTTTTGCGGATCCTGCCTGCGGCCTCTAGTTCCGCTGTATACCCATAGATAGTATTTCGGTGTACCCCTAGCAAGTTCCCGGCCTCTGTTGGGCCGATGTTGGGATTGCCTTGATATGCACTTAACAACTGCACAAGTAGATCGTTTTTGTGCGCCCTACGCTTTTTATTGATTGCGTCTATGTTAGGGCTTATATTGCCGTTTTGTGCGCTATTTGTTGCGCCACCATTGGCATGCTGGTGTGCGTGCCTTTGTGCGCTCTTTTGTGCCCTGTCTTGTGCAATAATTTGTTCCCTGTTTTCTTGCTGGCTGATTAGGGCCAGATTCGCAAAACCGACTAACGCCAGGAATGGGAATAGAGCCAGTGAAAATGTTGATAGCCCAGGTACGATCTCCAAGACAACGGTCAGCCCGATGGTGGCCACCAAGTAAATCCCCCCCAGAGCAATGGCTATTTTCGTTGGGGCAGATGGGTCAGACTTGCGCTTTTTAGCGTTCCAATCGTACAGCCATGACGCCGTGTTCATTGTGGCCAGGCCCAAAAATTCGATGATACCAGCGCAGATAATACCCATCCACCATGGTACGGCCAGGTGTGCTATAACCGACCGGCCTACAAAATAGGCGTTTGGCAATGGAGCCAGCCATGGAAAAACTTTGGAAACAAATTTGATCAAGTCGCGTTCGTTCATCTTGGCATGCCTTGATAATTTCTAACGAAGTAATAAAGTACATTTGAGAGGATAGCATAGATGATATAATACATTACCCATGCCAGCATAGCACCCAGCATAACACCAACGAATGTTACAATGTTATTTTTCATGTACATCCTCTACAAAGGCCCCACAGCCACAATCACATACATGGCCCGGGTGTTGGTGTCCACATGCGGCGCATGTTGCTGGTGCTTGGGCCGATCCAGGCCCCACCCGTATCCAGCCATGCCGGTAGAGTGAAACAGTGTACCCGGCCCAAAACGATATAACCACTGGAATAATGATACAGACGAATACTGATAGAATCTCCATAATACCTCCGGTATTAGTTGCTGATGGTCAAGTCATTTTGCTGATCAAATGGGGTTATTTGCTCAATCGGTTTCATGATTGCGACCTTGTTGAAATAGACGCTGCCCCATAGCTCAACCCCATTGGGCCGCTTTACACTGTCATACTGTAGAAACGTTCCGACGACGACCATGCCGTTGTGTTGGCATTGTACCGGCTGCCCGAGTCTGAACG
>Ga0316624_10000428_pt1 | contig 14084 bp, 14 predicted proteins | sample OWC_Aug_N3_C1_D5_FD_207657 | JGI IMG/M metagenome (GOLD analysis project Ga0316624, IMG submission 207657) | Wetland soil microbial communities from Old Woman Creek delta, Ohio, United States - OWC_Aug_N3_C1_D5_A | ecosystem: Environmental > Terrestrial > Soil > Wetlands | place: USA: Ohio... | reverse complement strand
TCGAACGGCATGAGGCTAAGCGTGAAGCCGCGCGGGTTGCTTTCCAGCGTGCGCGCCCCGTCCGGCTCATCGAGCGCGCCGATGCGGGCGAGATTGGCGGCGACGTCCGCCGCCCGCTCGGCGAGCTGCGCGAGCGCCGTCGCCTCCTCGGCGGGGGCCAGCGCGGCGTGCAATCCGTGCAGCGCCTCCTCGAGCGCGCGCACGCCCGCGGCGAGGGAGGAGGCGCCGGGTGACCACGCGAGGCGCCCCGGGGAGCTGCCGGCCGCAGCCCGCAGGCCCAGCAGCGCGTCCTCGGCCTCGTGCAACGAGGCCGCGGGCGCGTGCCAGCACCCCTCGGGCAGCGCCGCTGCATTCGCCGTCGCCAGTTCCGCCTTCAGGTCCTTCAGCAGTGTCTCGACCTGGCGCGAGCTGACGTGCGCACCGAAGAACTGCGTGGCGAGGTCGGGAATCTGGTGCGCCTCATCGAGGATGATCGCGTCGGCCGATCCGAGCAGGTCCCCGAAGCCATCCTCCTTCAGGGCGAGGTCGGCGAGCAGCAGGTGATGATTGACGATGACCACGTCGGCCTCGAGCGCCTCGCGCCGCGCCGCAACGACGTGGCAGCGCGCGAACTCAGGACAGCGCGCCGACAGGCAGCTTTCGCGCGTGGAAGTGACCTGCGGCCACACCGGGTTGGTGTCCGAGAGTCCGCGGAGCTCGGCGAGGTCGCCGCGCCGCGTGGTGCGCGCCCAGCGCTGCACGCGGGCGAGCATCGCGCGGTTGGCGCGCGTGCGCGTCGCACCGAAATCACCGAGCGCAAGTTGCTCGCCCTGCGCATCGATGCGCTCGAGCCGGTAGCGACACAGATAGTTCGCGCGCCCTTTAAGGAGTGCGACGCGCGCCGGGCGCCCGAGCGCCGCCGCCACCAGCGGCAGGTCCTTGGCGAAGAGCTGGTCCTGCAGCGTGCGCGTTCCGGTGGAGATGAGCACGCGCCGGCCGGAGAGCAGCACCGGCACCAGGTACGCGAAGGTCTTGCCCGTGCCGGTGCCGGCCTCGATGATAAGCGACTCGCGTGCCGCGAGGGCGTCGGCGACGCGCTGCGCCATGTGCAGTTGCTCCCGCCGGACGCGAAAGTCCGCCAGCGCCTGCGCGAGCGGCCCCGACGGGCCAAATATTTCCTGTAAATCCAGCATTTCGGCAGGCACCTATGGGACCGACCCTGGCGGCGCCCGGGCGCATATCTTCCTGAAATCTCAGCAACTGGTGCGTGGCGCTGTAATGAAAGACAATGGAGTGCGTCGCTACTTTATCAGGGGCAGGGGCCAGCCCGGGATATACTTAGCGGTTACTGAGTGCCATCGAATCAGAGGACTTCGCGGATGGCTACCGCCGCACACACGCTCCTGCCGCTCGCCCAGCTCAGCCGCCCCGTCACCGAGTGGGTGAACTCCGTACGCGAGCTGACGCAGCCGCGCGCCGTCCACTGGTGCGAGGGAACGGACGCCGAGGCGCGCGAACTCACCGCGCAGCTGCTCAAGAGCGGCGAGCTCACGAGCCTCAATGCCGAGCAGTTCCCGGGCTGCCACCTCTACCGCTCCTCCCCGAGCGACGTGGCCCGCGTGGAGCACCTGACCTTCATCTGCACGCGCTCGCAGGAGGATGCCGGCCCGAACAACCCGTGGATGGACCCGCAGGCGGCGCACGCCAAAATGCGCGACCTGTTTCACGGCTGCATGCGCGAGCGCACGCTGTACGTCATCCCGTATTGCATGGGCCCGATCGACTCGCCGCTGTCGCGCTGCGGGGTCGAGATCACCGACAGCCCGTACGTCGTGCTCAACATGCTCATCATGACGCGCGCCGGCCGCCCGGCGCTGGAGCGTATTGCGCGTGAGGGCAGTTTCGTGCGCGGCCTGCACTCGATCGGGGAACTCGACCCGGAGCGGCGCTTCATCATGCACTTCCCCGAGGAGCTTGCGATCGAGAGCTTCGGCTCCGGTTACGGCGGCAACGCGCTGCTGGGCAAGAAATGCCACGCGCTGCGCATCGCCAGCTGGCAGGCGCGCCGCGAGGGCTGGCTGGCCGAGCACATGCTGATCGTGGGGCTGCAGAATCCGCGCGGCGAGATCCACTACGTGGCATGCGCCTTTCCTTCCGCGTGCGGCAAGACCAACCTCGCGATGCTCATCCCGCCGGATTCACTGCCGGGCTGGAGGGTGTTCACCGTGGGCGATGACATCGCCTGGCTGCATCCGGGCGAAGACGGGCGCCTGTGGGCCATCAATCCCGAGTCGGGCTACTTCGGGGTGGTGCCCGGGACCAATCCCGAGACCAACCGCAACGCCTACGAGATGATCCGCAGCGACACGCTGTTCACCAACGTCGCGATGACCGCCGACCATCAGCCCTGGTGGGAGGGCCTCACCACGGGCAAGCCGGTGCTCGACTGGCAGGGCCGCCCGTACGACCCGGCGCGCGGTCCCGCCGCGCATCCGAACTCGCGCTTCACCGTGTCGGCGCACCGTAACCCAAACTGTTCGCCGCACTGCGAGGATCCGCGCGGCGTGCCGATCTCGGCGCTCGTCTTCGGCGGGCGCAGGCGCGAGGTCGCGCCCCTGGTCTATGAGGCACGCGACTGGCAGCACGGCGTGCTGGTCGGCGCGTCGGTCGCCTCCGAAACGACGGCGGCCGCCGTGGGCCAGGTCGGCGTCACGCGACGCGACCCGATGGCGATGCAGCCGTTCTGCGGCTACCACTTCGGCGACTACTGGCAGCATTGGCTGAACGTCGGGGCGAAGCTCACGCGGGCCCCGCGCATCTACCACGTCAACTGGTTCCGCCGCGACGCACAGGGCAAGTTCCTGTGGCCCGGCTACGGTGAAAACCTGCGCGTGCTGGCGTGGATGCTCGAGCGCTGCGCCGGCAAGGCGGGCGCCACAGAGACCGCGATCGGCAATCTGCCGCGACCCCAGGACCTCAATACCCACGGCTTGAGGCTCGCGCCGGGCGCGCTCGAGGCGTTGCTCGCGGTGGATGCGGGCCTGTGGCGTAATGAACTCGCCGAGATGCGCGAGTACCTCGGGAGGTTCGGATCACGGCTGCCCGCGGCGCTGCTCGCACAGCTGCACAGCACCGAGGAGCGGCTCGGGCGCGGCTAGGCCTCTTCGCAGTTGAAGCGGATGGTCTGCGGCGAGCCGGATTCGGGCAGTCGGCCGAGCCCGATCATTCCCTGGCCCTTGATCTGCAGGCTGTCGCGGCGCACGAAGGACTCTTCCCCGTCTGCGCTCTGCACGAACGTGCCGTTCGTGCTCTGATCGATCAGCACGAACTTGTTGCGGTTGATCTCGATGCGCGCGTGCAAGCGCGAGATCAGGCTTCCCTTGACCACGACGTCATTGTCCTCGGCGCGCCCGATGGTGATGCTCGAATGCCGCTCGTCCACCACGAGCTCGCGATCCTGGCAGCGGATACGCAGGCGCATTGTGCGCGCCGGGCGCGCCTCGGTCGCGATGCCGGGGAGCATGCTGGTCACGTCCTCGGTCTGCCAGAGCACCTCGTAGAGGGCGACCTCGTTGCCCTGACCCTTGAGCGTCGCGATGTCGATCTGGCGGCAGGCCGCCCGCCATTCCGGCGAGAGCTTGTCCACCGTGGCGGCCGTGGTGACGATCTGCCCGGCCTTGGCCTGGCTGGTCATGCGGTTCGCCGTGTGCACGGCCGCCCCGAAAACGTCGCGGTTCTCGAGCATCACCGGCCCGAAGTGGCAGCCGATGCGAATCGCGACCGGCTGCCCGTCAACCTTGAGCTGGGCGTGGCTGGATATCTGCTGCTGCATCTGCGCGGCCGCATTCAACGCGGCATCCGCGCTGGGGAAGGTCGCCATGACCTCATCGCCCATGGTCTTGATCACGGTGCCCTGGCGCTGCTCGGTGGCGCTGCGCATCACGTCGATGCAGATCGCGACCATGTCGCGCGCGCGCAGATCCCCCATGAGGTCGTAGAGCCGCGTCGATCCAACGACGTCGGCAAACAGGATCGCGAGTTCAATGTCTTTTCCCATGCGTCGCGGTCGATTATACGCAAGCGCCCCTCGGCCGCTACAAAGCCCCCGCAACCGGACCCTGCGCCGGGATGGCCCGCTGCAGCAGCTCCGGCCCCGCACCGGCGGCGCGTGCGCCCTCACTGAGCGCGCGCCGGTAGTCGCGGGCGCCGGGCTGACCCGCGTAGAGACCGAGCATGTGTCGAGTAATCGGCGCAAGACGTCCGCCGGCCGCCAGCTCCCGCTGCGCATACGACTGCATGCGCGCCAGAATCGCCTCGCGACTGGGTGGCGCCCCGCTTCCCGGGTACAACAGCTGCTGCAGCTCGGCCAGCAGAAACGGACGGTGGTACGCCTCGCGACCGAGCATCACGCCGTCGCACCACGTCAGGGCTTCCAGCACCGCGCTCGCCGCGCGCAGACCGCCGTTCACCACGACCGGCAGCGAGGGGAACTCGCCCTTGAGCCGCCGTACCACCTCATAGTGCAGCGGCGGAACCTCCCGGTTGTCCTTGGGCGATAGTCCGCCGAGGACGGCCTTGCGCGCGTGCACGATCGCCACGCTGCAACCGGCGTCGCCAACGCTGCCGACAAAGAAGCGCAGGTGCTCGAAGTCCTCCTCAGTGAAACCTGTGACCGCCGCGTGCGCCTCGCGCGCCCGGGCGGTCAGGACCCCGATGCGCATCTTCACGGTTACCGGTACCCGCACCGCGGCCACCATGGCGGCGACGCAGTCCGCCACGAGCGCCGGCTCGAGCATCAGGCATGCGCCAAAGGCGCCGCTCGCCACCCGCTCACTCGGGCAACCACAATTGAGGTTGATCTCATCGTACCCTGCCTCCGCGCCGGCGCGCGCGGCCGCCGCGAGGTGCTTCGGATCCGAACCCCCGAGCTGCAGCGCCACCGGGTGCTCCTCCGGATCAAATCCGAGCAGGCGTGACCGGTCACCGCGCAGAATCGCCGCGGCCGTGATCATCTCGGTGTACAGGAGCACGTTGGGCGAGAAGCCACGCAGAAAGTACCGGCAATGACGATCGGTCCAATCCATCATCGGAGCGACCGACAGTTTTCTATCTAAGATCAACGTTGACTCTACTGCGCAAAGTTGCACGCGCTCGGTTTCATTGCGATTGTAAAGAGTTTTCCACGCTGCCGGAGCTTCGTAAGATTCGCCCCCAGTCTCGATTTTCCCGGCGGCTCTGAACGACCGAGCTGGCTCTTGCGCCAAGTGCCTCTCCGGTCCGATAGACTCTCACGCGCGCCATCGCCATGATCCCATTCCCTGACAGCCATGCTCAATCTGGGTTGCCGCCCCAGCGAACGGAGAAAATACTGTGTCTACGCCAATAGAACGAGTGTTCGCTCTCCAGCAAGCTCATCAATGGGAGGCGAAGGCCTCTACCGCCGAGGAACGCAAAGAGAAACTGAGGAAATTGAAGTCAGCGGTGGAGGCGCACGCTGATGAAATCGTGGCGGCGGTGAAGCAGGACACCCGTAAGCCTGAACCCGAAATCCGGGTAACGGAAATCCTTGGCGTCATCGGCAACATCCAGAGGAACATCGACAATCTGGACGAGTGGATGAAACCGGTTGAAGTGGTTCCCTCCCAGAACAAGAACGACAAGGCGCGGATCGTCCATGAGGCGCGAGGTGTGTGCCTCATCCTGGGTCCCTGGAACTTTCCACTCGGGTTGACCATGGGTCCTCTCGCCGCAGCCATTGCGGCGGGAAATTGCTGCATGGTCAAGTTGACCGACCTTTGCCCGGCGACCGCTGCGGTCGCCGCGAAGATCATCAAACAGGCATTCGACGAAAGAGACGTCGCCTTGTTCGAAGGCGGGGTCGAAGTGGCTACCGCGTTGCTCGACCTGCCGTTCAGTCACATCTTCTTCACGGGTAGCACGCGGGTCGGAAAGCTGGTCATGGCGGCGGCCGCGAAGAACCTGGCCACCGTGACACTGGAACTCGGAGGTAAATCACCTGTCATCGTCGATGACGGGACGGATGTCACGAACGTTGCGGCCGATCTTGCGGCCGCCAAGCAGTTCAATGGCGGGCAGGCTTGCATCAGCCCCGACTATGTCTTCATTAAGGAGCAGCAGAAAGGCGCCTTCGTCGAGGCGTTCCGGGCGAAGGTGAAGCAGAACCTCTACCGGGACGACGGCAGCATCAAGAAGGAAAGCATTGCCCAGATCGTCAACGAACAGAATTTCGCGCGCATCAAGAAGCTCTTCGATGATGCCGTGGCGAAAGGCGCCAAAGTCGCAGTCGGCGGCACACTGGAGCAGACCGACCGCACGATTCATCCGACGCTGCTCACCGATGTCACTCCGGACATGCAGATCATGCAGGAGGAAATCTTCGCACCGATCGTGCCGGTGGTAACCTACAAAAACATCGACGAAGTCATCGCGCACATCTCGGGCCGTGCCAAACCGCTGGCGCTCTACATCTACAGCAACGACCAGAGCAACATCGACAAGATACTCAGCAAGACTTCATCGGGCGGCGTGACGATCAACGGGTTCTTCTCCCATTACCTGGAATACCAGTTGCCGTTCGGAGGTGTAAATCAAAGCGGCATGGGCAGCTATCACGGCGTCTTCGGGTTCCGGGCGTTCTCCCATGAGCGCGCTATCTACATACAGCAGACTCGATAGATGCCGGCCGGCTTTAGAGTACGCCGTCAATAGGCGCAGAAGCCCTGCAACGACTGCAAACCCTCGCGACCCCGGTCGTTGAAACGCGTGACGTTGCCGCGCTGCTGCAGGTCTCAACCAGCAATTCGACCGCGATCCTCCGACGCCTTGCAAGCAAGGCAATGATCGTCCATCTCAGCCACGGTCGATGGCTGGTGGACAAAAAGATCGACCGTCTTGCGTTGCCCGAACTGATTTGGCGCCCTACCCGGCCTACATTTCCCTGCAATCGGCGCTGTTTCATCATGGGCTGATCGAGCAAATTCCATCAGTCGTCTACGCTGTCACGCCAGCGCGGCCCCGTCGAGTCCGCACTCCCATGGGGACTATCTCGTTCCATCGCATGCCGCCGGAACTGTTCAAGGGCTTCGAGTTGTCATCCAAATCCGATGCGAAGATTGCGACTCCTGAGAAGGCGCTGTTCGACCTGCTCTATCTCGCGCCCGGAAGATCGCGTGTGTTCTCGAACCTGCCAGAACTCACGATCCCGCGACGTTTCCAGTGGCAGCGCCTGAAGGAATTCACGGAGCTCGTGAAGTCATCAGGGCGACGGGCGTTTATCGCCGAGCGGACCAGAGCGCTGAGATCCGCTTCATGAATTCGTGAAACTTCAGGAATTCCGAGGAGACATAAAGGAGACATGGCGATTTCATTTCGCAGCGCCCAACCACTTAACTCACAAGACCGATCTGACTTTGTCGATCCAATCCATCATGGGGACAACCGCTCTTTTTCTTTATTTAATCAATAGATTACAACCTATACATCAAAAGCATTTCAGCCTATTTCTGCCACATTGTTGTCCTGCGTCCCTGCATCAGCAGGGTCCTGGTCAGCGAAGGTAGCTGAACCGCCCCACACCGCCGTGCGCGTCGAGCTTACTGCATCGAAGTCGTGCGACTGCGAGTACCATTCCGACGCATCGGTGATCGAACGGAGCATGCGATGAGAAGACGTTCCCGGCACATCCTGCCGATCGTCGCAGCGGTGCTCGCCGCGGTTCCTCTGAGCGTCATGTTGCTTAGAAACCAGATTGCCTCCCTCGCTGCGACGCGCGTGATGGCACGCCAAGGGTTGACCTGCGATCCGGTACAGGTGCGTGTCCCGTTCGCGATTCCGCCCTCGCCGATTGAGCTTGCCCCGATGCGGTGCGAATCAAGCGACGGGCCCTTGCAATCGATTCATTTCCACGCGCCCACTTATGTTGATCTCACTGGGCTCGAAATTGGGTTGATGCATTGTGCGTCCGTCACTATCGAACTGCGTGCGCAGCCGCATCGTGACGTCGAGTTGAACACGCTCGGCGACATTACGAGCATCGTCGGCCTCAATGAGCCAGCGGTCGAGCTTCTCTTCGATGCCGCGCAGATGTCCGCGCGAAAGACACCCTCATTCCTTGCTTCGAGTGCGACTGTGCTTCGCGCGACCCGACCGATTGCATCGCTCAGCGACATGCGTGTCACGCCAACGCACACAGGGCTATCGATTTCCGTGCGCAGCGTGCGCGTCAATCAGGTCTCAGCGCTGGGAGAGGCCTCCCTCCGGATGGTGGCGTCGCCCGATTACGCTTTCACTGACCTCCATTTCCATTCAACTCTGCACGTAACGGTCACGGCGGAGCACCTGCGAGCGGAGCATCCAAACGTCCGATTCGAGATCGCGCGCGGCGAGAGCGGTCCCCCCGCGCCTCCGAGCAAAACCTGACAGATTCGCAGCCGCGCAACGCACTCAAGCAGCAACCTAGTGCGCAAGGCTGACGCCACCTATCCCGCGACGTTCATATTGCCAGCCGGAAGCTGCAAAGTAAGCGTCCGGATCTCCATGAACAATGAACACAGGACCGCGATTTTGGCTATCTCGGCGCGGCGCGCTGTCGTGACGCCAGCTGGCGGTCACATTCGCTCAGCGCGTCCGCTACTGCTGGCCGCGCCTGAATGTATTCGGCGTCTCGTCGCACGTCTCTGAAGGGACCGCTGAGCGCCTCACTGTCCAGTGCTGCCTTGCACTGTCCGATCTCGTGCGCGAGGTTTCGGTAGCCCAGATTACTCTGCCCTACAGCGTGCTCCTGGCGCGGAAGAATACAACAGGTCTAAGGGCGACGAAGATGGAGACGAGCGCGATCCGGGTCCCCGGTGATGTCGCAGCGCGCACCGCCCCCCAAACTCACAGGTCGAGCGGTAAGCCAATTGCGAAAGAGCTGCGCCAGCTCCGAGTCCGAAGCTGGCGTGTCCTGCATTGCGGCTTCAGGTGGCGTGCGACTGCCTCGGGGATCTGCAGATCGCTGCCAAGGTATCCCCGACCTCCGTTTCTGTGATCTCCTTGTGCGTGCGGGTCCGCTCCCGATTCGCCTCTCGCGCCAGATCCGAGAGCGCGAGCATCCCGATCAGAGCCCCTTTGTCATCCACAACCGGCAGGCGGCGGATTCGCGCATCTCGCATGATCTTCTCCGCCTGATCCAACAAGTCGTCGGGTCGGCACACCCGAACCTCGCTGGCCATCGCATCGCTGACGTGCAGATCCCGCAGCGGTTTCCCTTGAAATAGTGCGCTCATGCAAATGTCGCGATCGGTGATCATGCCCACCGTCCGCCTGGCTCCATTGCCGGTGCATACCGGGATACAACCGCAGTCGTAATCCCACATCAGCTGCGCCGCGCGCTCGAGCGAATCCTCGGGGCCGCACGATTGAACCTGCTTCGTCATGATTTGTTCTACACGCATGAAAACGTCCTCCAGTCCTATGTTCACGAGCCTCGCCTCGCTCGCCGTTCCATGAATCGGCTCGGCGCGCCGAGCTCGTATCGCAATCTCCCCCAGTCGCTGCGATCGCGGCCAGGGCGATTGGCATCATCATGTAGGAGCGCTTACGCAGGCCCTCCTGCCGCGATTTGCGGCTGCCTTTTCGTTCAAGAACCCGTGCGGGTGCGCAATACTTCAGGACTTGGTGGCGTCCTTGACGGCTGCCTTCAGGTTACCGACTTGCTCCTGCAGTTTGCCCTCGACCTGCTTCTCCAAGCCCTTTGCCTGCTGCTCTTTGCTGCCGACCAATTTGCCGGCTTCTTCCTGAATCTTTCCGGTTACGTCTTTTGCTGCGCCTTTGATCTGATCCTTGTTCAAGCCGCTGTTCATGTCCATCTCCTCAGCTGTCAGGTGGTTACGCCTCGAGATCTTAAATCCGATCTTCGGCCTTCGAATTACGAAAACAATCTAACGCGGCAAGATACAAAGGGTAATACGTGGCATCTCGGATTGACCAAGGAGGAACCGAGCGTGCGCGCCCCAATGTATAGCGGCCAAGCTGAAGCAGCTCCCTTCACCAACCCAGCCCGCGCATTTCTAACAGGCTTGCGTCCGCTCCCCCACCCAACACTGCGGAAACTCCCTATTGAAGCAGCGGCTACGTATGAAGCATGTTTGGATATGTCAAGACCGCAAATTAAGACTTTTCGCCCTAACAAAGTGGAGTCATGACATGAGCCTAGGAACCATTCTGCTGATCATTCTGGTGTTGGTGCTGATCGGCGCTATTCCCGCGTGGCCGCACAGCAGATCGTGGGGCTACGCTCCGAGCGGCATTGTTGGGGTGATTCTGGTCATCGTGATCGTTCTGCTCTTGTTGGGCCGGCTATAGCGTTCCGACGCCTTTTTTCCCCTTCATCCACGAGTGACGGGCCGGTCGACCTCGAGCGGGTACCGTCGCCGGCGAATCGGCGGTCGCTTGCTCTAGCTGGCAGGCGGCCGGACTGTAGGGCTTTGAAATGACTCGGAACTGAAGTACTCGATCGTTCTGGCCATTTCTCGGAGACAGACCATGACTCTCGCGGGCTGCCCGTACGGCTTGGGACGCCACGACGACGACGACCGCGGCGGAAACCGCGGTAGGGTTGACCAACAACAAGGCCCAGAGCGCGACCACCCCGACGATGGCAGACACGATGACGGGAATCAGCGCCCGGGCTCTGATCGGGACCACCACGACGACGACTCCGGACCCGACCACCAGTAGGCTGGCATGCGTTCGGTCGTGCGCAGACTGGTTGCCGGCGGCAAGGCCGGCCGGGGTGTGTGGCGCGCCGTAACGCCAGCCGGCACCGTGACACCGATCGCGGCGTCTAGCAAATCCTATGATCGTACGTTCGTTAGCGCACGGACAAGCTCGAAGCGAAGGCGCATGGTTCCCTTTTGTAAAGATGAGCGTGGTCTGCACCGACGCTAACCAACAGGTAGAGTACGGCAATGAATCCAACATCGACTCCACTCCGAGGCCCGCGCCTGCTTACTGCAGCCGCACTCACGGGCGCGTTCATGCTCACCGCGTGCGCATCGACACCGCCTGCGCCAACAGCCAGTTTGCAGTCCGCACGGAGGGCCATTTCGAACGCCGAACGAGCGGACGCGGGCCAGTACGCGGCGGGGGAGCTCGGCGAGGCGCGCATCAAGCTCGCATCTGCCGACACCGCCGTTACGGAAAAGAACATGATCATGGCGGAGCGCCTCGCAGAAGAATCGCGAGCCGAAGCCGAGCTCGCCTCCGCGAAAACCGCAGCAGGCAAGGCGAAAGCAGTGAACGAGGAAATGCAACGCAGCACTGATACTTTGATTGAGGAAATGCGGCGCAGCTCAGGAGAGAAGCCATGAAGACTGTAAACCATAGCGGCGTGCTTTTACGCACGACGCTGATAGTTGCGAGCACCGCGGCCGTGTTGCTTGCCGCCTGTGCGGCTGCACCTGTCAAGCCGGCGGGCGCCGCCGAAGCACGCAGCAAGCTGACGCAGTTGCAGTCCGATCCGAACTTGGCAAACCGCGCTCCGCTTGCGATCAAAGAGGCTGAAGCTGCAGTGCGTGCAGCCGAGCAGCCACAAGCCGACAACGAGCTTGCGGCGCACCGGGTCTACTTGGCCGATCGGAAAGTCGAGACAGCCAGAGCACAGGCTGAAACCCGTCTCGCGGAAGATCAGCGTGCTGCGCTCAGCGCGCAGCGTGAGAGCGCTCGTCTCGCTGCCCGCACGCGCGAGGCTGACGTCGCCAAGAGTCAGGTCGCGACCGCTCGAGCCGAGAGTGCCGAACAGAGGTTAGCGGCTGAGCAGCAGGCCGCAGAGCTTCAGCGGCAGATCGACGCGCTGCAAGCGAAGGTGACGGATCGCGGGCTGGTGCTGACCCTTGGCGATGTGCTGTTTGAGACCGGAAAGGCCGATCTGAACGCGGGGGCGGCCGGCAGTCTGAATAAGCTGGTCACGTTCCTCAACAAATATCCGGACCGTATGGTCGCAATCGAAGGCCATACGGACAGTGTTGGCAGCGATGAGTACAACCAGCAGCTGTCTCAGCGTCGCGCCGAGTCCGTGCGGTCATATTTGGTTCGACAGGGCATCGGCTCCGAACGGCTCACTACACTGGGCAAGGGCGAAAGCGACCCGATCGCCGGTAACGATTCCGCAACCGGCCGGCAGCAGAACCGTCGCGTCGAGGTCGTCATCAGCAATGCACCCGCGTTGAGGTAACTTTCGGATGCGAGTCCTGGCCTGTCTGTCTCCCCGCGCGAGCGCGCGGACCGGCACATGAGTGAAGACGGCCGGGTGGCCGGGACGGGTCGGGGGAAATTCTCGGCGGACCCTTCCTCAGCTGTTCCTGACCTCAGTCGCGCTCACCCGGCCGTATGAGCCGGATGACGAGTTCCCTCGGGGTACTCGATGAACTGCGCCCCACTTGTGACGAAACAGGAGCTGCCATGAAAGGCTTTGTGCAAGACATCGAGGGTCTCGCGATCGAGAACGAAGACTTTCGCAGGGTGCTTTATACGGCGAAGTACTGCCAACTCGTTGTCATGGCCTTGCAGCCAAAGGAAGAAATCGGCGCGGAAGTTCACAAGCTCGACCAGTTCTTTCGCGTGGAAGAAGGGGCTGGCGAGGCAGTTCTCGACGGCGTTCGGACGGCGATCCGAGCGGGTTTCGCGGTGATTGTCCCGGCAGGGGCGAATCACAACATCATCAATACCGGCACCGTCCCACTGAAGCTCTACACCCTTTATTCGCCGCCGAATCACCGTGACGGCGTTGTCCACCATACCCGTGCGGACGCAGAGGCCGACAGTGAACACTTCGACGGCAAAACGTCAGAATAGCGAGTTGACGCACCGATTTGGAAACGGGGATGTTCGGGTCCCACGGCGAGCATAACGATGAATGGCACGACAAGGATCACGGCGCAGATCGCGACCGGCAACAAAGATCACTAAACCACAGGAAAGAACCATGAAGACGAAATTTGCATTAGGCTGCCTGATCTGCGGCATGTTGCTCGGGTCGGCCGTCACCCTGGCGCAGGATTCGGATGCAGACCGCTCGCATCCGAAGGCCTTCGTGAAGGATTCGGCCATCACGATGAAGATCAAGACGAAGTTGGCCGCTGAACATATCACCAGCTTGGGCCGTATTCATGTCAATACGGACAAGGACGGCGTCGTGTGGTTGACCGGCAGCGCCAGGACCCAGGAAGCAATAGACAAAGCTGTCTCCGTCGCGCGTGAGACAGAAGGCGTCAAGGACGTCCACAGCCAAATTAAGATCAAGAAGGACGACTGAGTTTCCGGCTCGAGCCGGGCGCATCGATCTCGCGCGCGCCGCGCACCATGCGTGGCGCTCCTTCTGCCTAGCGAGAGCCGGGGGTGCGGTAACGCGTCAGCTCATCGCGCAACCATCGATTGCTCGGTCACCGCTTCGCCGCCCCCGCACCTGATCTCATATAGCTCACCGCTCAGGCTGCTTCTCGTGGCGGCTTTCTCAATGAAATCGTCAGCGGCTTGATTTGAAGTCGCCCGCCGGCGCAGCGTCGCGCAGCCGCTGCAACACAACGGAAGTGCGAACGAACGCTCCCCCGTGAGCCGGCTTCACCTGCTCCTGGACAGCCGCTTTCATACAGATTTGTCGACTCCTGTTACGCCCCGCGGCGCCGGCACGAGTGGCCGGGAGGGGGAACGAGCGCCAATTGGTGTAGATCAACCCGGCGCACACCGTCCGGAACCGTACAGGGATCCAGCAGGCAGCACACCCCAATCGACTGAGCAGTCGGAGCCGACTACGTTGATCCGCGGATCGAGTTCTCCCGGGATCCAAATAGCCTTCGGACGGTTGACTCCGCTTTCCCGCAGGGCGATACAATGAAGACTTGCATCAGTCGTGACGTCAACCTCACGATCAGAACGTAACATCTCGCGGCATTGCTTGCGCACTCAACCAACCGCAACCCGCAACTCGTCCGGCTCGTGAATTCGTCAGAACCCAGGTCGAGGCTTCGCTGGATCAGCTTCGGCGCAACGGCGGCGATCGTGACGAGTATGGGAGTCATCGTCGGACTGCACGCCGCCGCGGCTCA
>Ga0316624_10000427_pt1 | contig 14088 bp, 14 predicted proteins | sample OWC_Aug_N3_C1_D5_FD_207657 | JGI IMG/M metagenome (GOLD analysis project Ga0316624, IMG submission 207657) | Wetland soil microbial communities from Old Woman Creek delta, Ohio, United States - OWC_Aug_N3_C1_D5_A | ecosystem: Environmental > Terrestrial > Soil > Wetlands | place: USA: Ohio... | reverse complement strand
TTGGGTGCGCCTCCTGCCACTGCGCCAGCGCAGCGGCGGCGCGCTCGGGCTGACCGATGTAGAGGCCCCCGAAGGGCGGGCTGTTGTCGCGGGCCGCCTCGGCCGCGAGGTCCGCGCTCCAGCGGCGGCGTGCCTCGGAGACGTAGTCGGGCAGGAAGTTGACCATCACCACCCCGCCGTTGGCGGCCACGAGCTTGAGCACCGCATCCGGCACGTCGCGCGGGTGGTCGACCAGAGCGCGGGCGGAGGAATGCGAAAAGATCACCGGCGCGCGCGTCACCTTGAGCGCCGCGCGCATCGTCTCCTCGGAGACGTGGGACAGATCGACCAGCATGCCGAGGCGGTTCATCTCCCGCACCACCTCCTCGCCGAAGCTCGTGAGCCCGTGGTGCAGGGGCGCGTCCGTGGCCGAGTCCGCCCAGTCGGTGTTGGCCGAATGCGTGAGCGTCATATAGCGCGCCCCGGCGTCGTAGTAGGCCCGCAGCACGGCGAGGGAGTCGTTGATCTGGTGGCCGCCCTCGACCCCGATGAGGCAGCCGATGCGGTGCGCCCGATGCAGCCGGACGACGTCCGCGGCGCTGTAGGCCATGGCCAGGTCCGCCGGGTAGCGCGCGCACATCGCCTTGACCAGGTCGATCTGCTCGAGGGTCGTCTGCACGACCTGCGCCCCCTTGATCTTCGGGTCCACCCACACCGACCAGAACTGCGCGCCGACCTTCCCGGCCCGCAGGCGCGGGATGTCCGTCATGAGCGGCGGGGCGTCCTGCGGTCCCGGCAGCCCCGCCGTCGGGGCGCCGAGGTCGATTTTCGTCAGATCGCTGCCGAAGCGCTCGCGCAGCTCCCACGGCAGGTCATTGTGCCCGTCGATGAGCGGGGTCTGCGCCAGCACGCGCGCGACGCGCGCGGCGTCGGTCGCCGCGGCGGCCGCGCCCGCGCCGCACAGCGCGAGCACCCCGAGGAGCAGGCCCGGTCGCGCCCGGCGCAACGAGCGCACCGCGCTAGGCTCCGGCGAGCACGGGCGCACAGGAGCGGGTCCAGTCCTCGGGGCGTGCCCCGGGGTTGTGCCAGTTGCAGGCACTCTTGATGAGATCATCGGCCTCCTTCGGTCCCCAGCTGCCGGGGAGGTATTCCAGCGGCGCGCTGCCGAGGTTCAGGAGCGGGTCGACGATCGTCCAGGCGGCTTCCACCTCGTCCTCGCGCGCAAAGTGCGACGTGTCCCCGATGAGGGCCGCGCTGATCAGTACCTCATAGGCGTCCATGTTGTCACTCTGCTGCTGCGCCACGTACAGCTCGACGTCGCGCCCGCTCATGACGGGCCCGGGCTTCTTGGTGTGGGCGCCGAGCGCGATGGCGACGTCGGGACCGAGGCGAAAGCGCAGGTGATTGGGCTGCTCGGGAGCGAGTTCGCCGAACACGTTGGTCGGCGGGGGCTTAAGCTCCACCACCACCTCGGTGGCCGTCACCGGCAGGCGCTTGCCGGCGCGCAGGTAGAAGGGCACGCCCGCCCAGCGCCAGGAGTCGATGTGCAGCGCGAGCGCCGCGTAGGTCTCCACGCGGGAGTCCGCGGCGACGCCGGGCTCCTCGCGGTAGCCCTTGAACTGCCCGCGCACGAGTTGCTGGGCCGTGGCGGGCCGCACAGCTTTCAGCAGCTTCACCTTCTCGTCGCGCAGCGACTCGCCTTCCGCGCGCACGGGCGCCTCCATGGTGAGCAGCGCCACGATCTGCAGCAGGTGGTTCTGGATGACGTCGCGGATCGCGCCGGTCTCCTCGTAGAACTTGCCGCGGCCGGCGATGCCGATCGTCTCGGCCATCGTCACCTGCACGCTCTCGACGAAGTTGCGGTTCCACACCGGCTCGAGGAAAGAGTTCGCGAAGCGGAAGAACAGGAGGTTCTGCACCGCCTCCTTGCCCAGATAGTGGTCGATGCGAAAGATGCTGCTCTCGGGGAAGTGCGCGTGCAGCGCCTGGTTCAGAGCGCGCGCCGAGGCCAGGTCGTGGCCGAAGGGCTTCTCCACCACGACGCGGGCCTGCGCACCATCGGCGGTGGCACTCAGGTGCTCGATCACCACCGGGAACATGCTCGGCGGGATGGCCAGGTAGTGCAGCGGCCGCTGCGCCCCGCCGAGCGCCTGGCGCAGCGAGTCGAAGGTCGCACGGTTGTTGTAGTCGCCCTCGACGTAACGCAGGAGGCCGACGAGGCGCGCCACGACGGCCTCGTCCGCGGCGGGCACGAAAGCCTTGAGGCTCTCGCGCACGCGCGCCGCGAGTCGCTCGACCTTGCCGCCGTGGCGCGCCACGCCGACGACCGGCACCGCGAGGAGGTTGCGGCGTACCAGGTGGTAGAGCGCCGGGATGATCTTGCGATAGCACAGATCCCCGGTGGCGCCAAACAGCACTATCGCGTCACAGTCGCGGCGTTGCATGCGAAGGCCTCCGTGCGCACCGATCCGTCAGGGTGATTTTTCGGCATGGCCGCCAAAGCCCAGCCGCATCGCCGACAACAGCTTGTTGGCGAACTCGGCCTGGCCGCGCGACTCGAAGCGCGAGTACAGCGCTGCGCTCAGCACATGCGCGGGCACGCCCACCTCGATCGCCGCCTGCACCGTCCAGCGGCCCTCGCCGGAGTCGGCCACGTGCCCGGCAAAACCCTCGAGCCTCGCGTCCCGGGCGAGCGCCGCCGCCGTGAGATCCAGGAGGCGCGAGGCGATGATGCTGCCGTGGCGCCAGACTTCCGCGATCGCGCCGATGTCGAGCTCGTACTGGAAGTAGCGCGGATTGGCGAGCGGCGCGGTCTCCGCATCCGCCGTGGCGCCGCGCGAGCCGGCGTTCGCGTGCGCGAGCACGTTCAGGCCCTCCGCATAGGCGGCCATGAGCCCGTACTCGATGCCGTTGTGGACCATCTTGACGAAATGCCCGGCGCCGGCAGCCCCGCAGTGCAGGTACCCCAGCTGCGCGGCGGCGCGGCTCGCGACGCGCCCGGAGGCCCCGCCCGCGGGCACCTTCCCGCCGGGTGCGAGCACTGCAAACACCGGCTCGAGCCGCCCGGCCGCCTCGGCGTCCCCGCCGATCATCAGGCAGTAGCCCTGCTCGAAGCCGAGCACGCCGCCGCTGGTACCGACGTCCAGGTAATGGATGCCCGCGCCCTTAAGCTCGTGCGCTCGCCGGATGTCGTCTTGGTAGTTGGAGTTGCCGCCGTCGATCAGCACATCGCCGCCCGACAGCAGCGGCCGCAACTGTCCGATGACCGCATCGACGAGGCCCGCGGGCACCATGATCCACAGCGCCCGCGGGGCCTTGAGCGCGCGCACGAGCTCCGCCGGCGAGCTCACGCCCTTGGCGCCGTAGGCGCTCACCGCCTGCACCGCCGCGGGCTTCGCGTCGTAGGCCACGCACTCATGTCCGCCCTGCACCAGGCGCCGCACCATGTTGGCGCCCATGCGCCCGAGTCCGATCATCCCGATCTGCATCGTATGACTCCTGTTCGCGGCGCGCCCGCCCGGCGCCCCGGGCGTGAGTCCCTTAGTTGGGCACGCGCCGGATCTGCGCCCCGAGCTGCGCCAGTTTCTCCTCGATCGCCTCGTAGCCGCGGTCGATGTGGTAGATGCGCTCGACGTCCGTGCGCCCTTCGGCCACCAGGCCGGCCAGCACGAGGCTCGCCGAGGCACGCAGGTCAGTCGCCATCACCGGGGCCGCGGTCAGCTTCTGCACCCCGTGAATGATGGCGGTATTGCCCTCGAGCCGGATCTCCGCCCCCAAGCGGCGCATCTCCAGCATGTGCATGAAGCGGTTCTCGAAGATGGTCTCGGTGATCGTGCCGACGCCGGAGGCGACGGTGTTCAGCGCGGCGAACTGCGCCTGCATGTCCGTCGGGAAGGCCGGATACGGCGCGGTGCGCACGTCGACGGCCTTGAGATTGCGGCCGCGCATGTCGACCTCGATCCAGCTGTCGCCGACGCCGATCTTGGCGCCGGCCTCCTCGAGCTTCGCGAGCACCGCGTCCAGATGGTCCGGGCGCGTGTTCTTGATGCGCACGTGGCCGCGCGTGATCGCGCCGGCGACCAAGTAGGTGCCGCTCTCGATGCGATCCGGCAGCACTTCGTAGGTCGTGCCGCGCAGCCGCTCTACCCCGCTGACCGTGATCTTGTCGGTACCGGCGCCGTGGATCTTCGCTCCCATGGCGATCAGGAAGTTGGCGAGGTCCACCACTTCCGGCTCGCGCGCGGCGTTCTCGATGACGGTGTCGCCCTGCGCCAGCGTCGCCGCCATCATGAGGTTCTCGGTGCCGGTGACCGTGACCGTGTCGAGCACCAGGCGCGCGCCCTTGAGCCGCTGCGCGCGTGCGCGGATGTAGCCGCCCTCGATGGTGATGTCCGCGCCCATGGCCTGCAATCCGGCGACGTGGATGTTCACCGGGCGGGCGCCGATCGCGCAGCCGCCGGGGAGCGAGACATCCGCGCGCCCATAGCGCGCCACCAGCGGGCCGAGCACCAGGATCGAGGCGCGCATGGTCTTGACGAGGTCGTAGGGCGCGAAGCATTCCTTCACCGTGGAGCCGTCGACCTCGATGCGCATGCGCTCGTCGATGGTGACGGTGGCGCCCATGCGGCCGAGGAGTTCCACCGTCGTCGTGACGTCCTTCAGGTGCGGAACGTTGGCCACCACGACCGGGTCGTCCGCGAGCAGCGCCCCGGCGAGGATCGGCAGCGTCGCGTTCTTGGCCCCGGAAATGCGCACCTCGCCCTCCAGCGCCGTGCCCCCCTGGATCTGCAGCTTGTCCATAGCGCGCTAGCCCGGCCCGGACTCTTCGGGCGTCAGCGCCTCGATCGACAGCGCGTGGATCTCCCGGCCCATGAGCTCCCCGAGCGTGCGGTAGATGAGCTGGTGGCGGGCGAGGCTCCTCTTGCCCGCGAACTCGCGCGCCACGACGCGCGCGGCAAAGTGGGTGTTGTCCTCGGAGGCCACGTGCACCTGGGCTCCGGGCAGGCCCGCGCGGATCAGCCGCGCGACGTCTTCTGGGTTCATGGGCGCGATATTACATGGGACGCTTGCGGGCGCGCCTATAATGAGGGGCATGGATTTACAGCCCGTTGCCGCTCCCGCCCGAGAGGTCCAGGACGCGCAGCTCATCGCCTCCGCGCGCCGCGCGCTTGACATCGAAACACGGGCCCTCGGGGCGCTGACGCCGCGGCTGGGCAGCAGTTTTGCCGCGGCCTGCCGCGTGTGCCTCGAGTGCCAGGGGCGCGTCGTGGTCACGGGCATGGGCAAGTCCGGGCACGTGGCCGGCAAGATCGCCGCCACGCTCGCCAGCACCGGGACACCCGCCTTCTTCCTGCACCCGGCCGAGGCCGGCCATGGCGATCTGGGCATGATCACGCGTGCGGATGCGGTGCTGGCGCTCTCCAACTCCGGCGAGACGCCCGAGCTGGTGCTGCTCCTGCCGCACCTGAAGCGCCTCGGCGTGCCGCTCATCGTGCTCACCGGCAGGCCCGATTCCACGCTCGGGCGGGCCGCCGGCGTCACGCTCGACGTGTCGGTCCCCGAGGAGGCCTGCCCGCTCAACCTCGCCCCCACGGCGAGCACGACGGCCACGCTGGCGATGGGCGATGCGCTCGCGGTCTCGGTCCTGGAGGCACGCGGCTTCACGGCCCAGGACTTTGCCCGTTCGCATCCCGGGGGTGCGCTCGGCCGCAAGCTGCTGCTGCACGTGGAGGACCTCATGCGCACGGGCGCGGCGGTGCCACGCGTCGGCCCCGGCGCGCGCTTAAGCGAGGGGCTGCTGGAGATGTCGCGCAAGGGCCTCGGGATGACCGTCATCGTCGACGGGGCCGACAAGGTCCTGGGCGTGTTCACCGACGGCGACCTGCGCCGGGTGCTGGACCGCCAGCTCGACGTGCATGCGACGCTCATGAGCGCGGTGATGACCGTGCAGCCCAAGACGATCGGCCCGCGGGAACTCGCCGCCGAGGCCGTGCATCTGATGGAAGTGCACCGCATCACCGCCCTGCCGGTCGCGGATGCCACGCGGCGCCTCGTCGGGGCCCTGAACGTGCACGACCTGCTGCGCGCCGGGGTCGTCTGAGGCCGGGCGCGCTGCAGAGCATGCCACGCGCGATCCGCCTGCTGGTGCTCGACGTCGACGGCGTGCTCACCGACGGACGGCTGTACTTCGGGCCCCGCGGCGAGGTGCTCAAGGTCTTCCACGTGCGCGACGGGCACGGGATCGTGCAGCTGCAGCGCGCGGGACTTCAGGTGGCGGTGATCTCCGGGCGCCGCTCGCGCATGGTGAGCGCACGGTGCCGCGAACTGGGCGTGCGGCACCTGCACCAGGGCGTCGGCGACAAGCTGCGCCTGCTCGAGCGCCTGCTCGCGCGGCTGAAGCTCGGCGCCGCCGACTGCGCGTGCGTCGGGGATGACCTGCCGGACCTGCCGCTGATGCGGCACGTCGGGCTCTCCTTTGCCGTGGCGGATGCGCATCCCAAGGTGCGCCGCGTGGCCGACGTCGTGACGCGCCTGCCCGGCGGCCACGGCGCGGTGCGCGAGGTGTGCGACCACCTCATGGGGAGGCACGCGCGCGCGGCGCGGCGCACATGATCTACCGTCTCGGGGCGATCCTCGCGTTTGTCGCGCTGCTGGTCGGCATCGTGGTGCTCTCCGGCGGTGAGCGCGAGGGCGCGGCCCCGGTCACGGTGCAGGGGGCGCCCACGGATCCGGGCTACTCGGCCAAGAATGCGCGGCTCATCCAGACCGGCCCCGACGGGCAGCCGCTCTACACGCTGGACGCGCAGGAGGTGCAGCAGCAGCCCGAGCAGGGACTCATCGACATGCAGCACGTCATACTGGGCTTCCGCGACTCCTCGGGCAATCAGTGGACCGCGCACGCCGACCACGGGGAGCTCGCCCAGAACAGCGGCATCGTCGAGCTCGACGGCGCGGTGCACGTCGCCGGCACCGTGCCCGGCACGGGGGAGCCTGCGGACATCACGACCGAGCGCGTGGCATTCGACACTAACGCGCAGGTGGTCGCGACGCGCGAGCCGGTGACGCTCGTGATGTCCGGGCGCAAGCTTGACGCGCAAGGGATGGTGGCGAACTTGAAGGAGCGTCACGTGCAGCTAGAATCGGCCGTACATGGCTCCTTCCAGCCCTAAGGCCCGGATGTTCTGCGCGGCGCTCGCGTGCTGCCTCGCGGCGGCCGCGCCGGCGCGCTCGGCGCCGCTGCTGGCGGCCGACCAGCCCATCAATCTGGACGCGGCCTCCTCCGAGGTCGACTACAAGACCAACACCGTGGTGTTCAAGGACGTCGTCATCTCCCAGGGCACCACGCGCGTGCAGGCCGAGCACGCCCGCGCCACCGGGCTTGACTTCGCCAACAGCAAGTGGACGTTCGAGGGCAGGGTGCGCATCGAGGCCGAGCAGCACGGCAACCTGCGCTCGGACTCCGCCGTGGTCGAGTTCAGGAACAACCACATCGCGCGCGCCACCGTCACCGGCAAGCCGGCGGAGTTCGAGCAGCAGCGCGTCGGCTCCGAGCAGATGGCGCGCGGGCACGCGGATGAGATCGTCTACGACGTCGGCGAGGGCACCGTGCGGCTCGCCAACGATGCCTGGCTCTCCAACGGGCAAAGCTCGGTGTCGGGCCCCCTGCTCGTCTACGACATCCGCGCGCAGCGCGTGCAGGCGGAAGGCTCGCCGGACGCCGAGGGGCGCGTGCGCTTCCAGATCAATCCCCGCGACGTGCCCGGCGCGAAGACTCCGCCGCCGCCGAGCGACAAGCCCGCGCCGCGCTCATGACCTCGCTGAAAGCCTCCGGCCTGGCCAAGAGCTACAAGGCGCGTCAGGTCGTGCGTGATCTGTCGCTCGAACTCGCCAACGGCGAAGTGGTCGGTCTGCTCGGCCCGAACGGCGCCGGCAAGACCACCGCCTTCTACATGATCGTGGGGCTGGTGCCCTGCGATGCCGGGCGCATCTACCTCGGCGAGCAGGACCTGACGCTGCTGCCGATGCACCGCCGCGCGCAGCTGGGGCTTGGCTACCTGCCGCAGGAAGCCTCGGTGTTCCGCAGGCTCTCAGTCGCCGACAATGTCATGGCGATCCTCGAGACCCGGCCGGACATGGAGCGGGCGGCCCGCGAAGAGCGCCTGGAGCAGCTGCTGGAGGAGCTGCGCATCGGGCACGTGCGCAAGAGCCTCGGGCTCTCGCTCTCCGGCGGCGAGCGGCGGCGCGTGGAGATCGCGCGCGCGCTCGCGGCCGAGCCCAGGTTCATGCTGCTCGATGAGCCCTTCGCCGGCGTCGATCCGCTCTCCGTGCTCGATATCCAGCGCATTATCCGCGAGCTCACGCAGCGCGGCATCGGGGTCCTGATCACTGACCATAATGTCCGCGAGACGCTCGGGGTCTGCAACCGCGCGTACATCGTCAATCAGGGCACCGTGATCGCGGCGGGGACTGCGGAAGAAGTCCTTGCCAACCCCCAAGTCCGTGAGGTGTACTTGGGCGAGTCCTTCAGGCTTTGAGCGCGTGGGGACGGTTGAGACAAATACATTATTTTTCAAGTAATTACGGAATGAAATTGGAAGGGCGACGACCAGCCTTTCGCAAGTCACCATGCTGAAACCTTCTCTGCAGCTGAAGCTGGGTCAACAACTCACGATGACCCCGCAGCTGCAGCAAGCGATCCGGCTTCTGCAGCTGCCCGCCCTGGAGCTGCAGGCGCACATCCGCGAGCTGCTCGAAACCAATGTGATGCTCGAGCCGATGGAGGAGTCCGAGGCCACCGGTACCTTCGAGGCCGTCGTCACCGCGGCCGAGCAGCCCAAACCCAAGGAGCCGCCGGAGAGCGCCGTCGAGGTGCTGGAAGGCAGCTGGGATACCCACGGCGCCGGCCCCGCCGAGAGCTCCTGGAGTTCCGAGGACGACGAGCGCCAGCAGGACTATGCCGACGACAGCGGCCAGTCGCTGCAGGAGCACCTGCTGTGGCAGCTGGAGCTCGCGAGCCTTGCCCCGCGGGAGCTGGCGATTGCGCGCGCCATCGTCGATGCGATCAGCGACGACGGCTACGTCACCGAGTCGCTCGAGGAGATTGCGCAGACGCTGCGACCGGAACTGGAATGCTCGGCCGCGGAAGTGGCGGGCGTGCTGACGATGGTGCAGGGGCTGGACCCGCCCGGGGTCGGGGCGCGCTCGGTGAGTGAGTGCATCGAGCTGCAGCTGCGGCAGCTGGATCCCGCGACCGCAGGCTACGCGCTCGCCATCGAGATCGCCCGCCACCACCTGGAGCTGGTCGCGGGACGCGAGCTGTCGCTCCTGCGCCGCGAGCTGCGCGCCACGGAGGAGGAGCTCGCGAGCGCGCTCGCGCTGGTGCGCTCGTGCCACCCCCGCCCCGGCGCCACCGTGAGTGCCGGCAGCGCCGAGTACGTGGTACCCGATGTCTTCGTGCGCCGCACCGAGCACGGCTGGGGCGTGGAGCTGAACCCGGCCACGCTGCCGCGCGTGCGGCTGAACCACGGCTACGCGAGCCTCATCGGCCGCAATGCGAGCCACGCCACGATGCGCGCGCAGCTGCAGGAGGCGCGCTGGCTGCTGAAGAGCCTGGAGATCCGCCACGAGACCCTGATGAAGGTCGCGCGCTCCATCATCGAGCGCCAGACCGCGTTCCTCGAGCACGGCGAGGAGCACATGCGCCCGATGATCCTCAAGGACATCGCCGAGGCGGTCGCCATGCACGAGTCGACCATCTCGCGCGTCACCTCCGGCAAGTACATGCACACGCCGCGCGGGGTGTTCGAGCTGCGCTACTTCTTCTCGAGCCACGTGGAGGGGGCCGATGGCTCGGGCACCTCCTCGACCGCGATCCGCGCCAAGATCCGCAAGCTCGTCAAGGACGAGGACCCGGAGGCGCCGCTCTCGGACGGCCGCATCGCCGAACTGCTCTCCGGCGAGGGCATCCCGGTCGCGCGCCGCACGGTGGCCAAGTACCGCGAAGCCATGGGCATCGTCGCCTCGAACGAGCGCCGCCGCGCCGGACTTAAACCGATGTAAGCGTTCAGGAAGAACATCCAAGCTGGAAGTGCGAACACAACGAACAGGAGACGGTCATGCAGCTCAACGTCACCGGCCACCATGTCGAAGTCACCCCGTCGCTGCGGGGCTACGTGGAGAAAAAGTTCGAACGCATTGGCAGACACTTTGACCAGGTCATCGACATGCACTGTGTATTGACGGTGGAGAAGCTGCGCCAGAAGGCCGAGGCGACGCTGCACGTGAGCGGCAGCGCAATCCACGCCGACGCCATCGAGGAAGACATGTACGCGGCCATCGACCTCTTGGCCGACAAGCTCGACCGCTGCCTGAAGAAGCACAAGGAAAAGCGCGCCGTGCACCGCGCCACGCCGCGCACCCTGAAGACCTAGCGGCCGGATTTCGTAAAGCCGCGAGCGCGGAACTTGCAACGACGGCCCCTGGGGCTACCATGTAGCCCGTGCGCATCATCGTCCTCAGCGGGCTGTCCGGTTCCGGCAAGAGCGTGGCCCTGCACATGCTCGAGGACTTCGGCTTCTACTGCATCGACAACATCCCCGCCGCGCTGCTGAAGCCCTTCGTCTCGTACACCGTGCGCAGCCCGGAGCCGCGCTACGAGCGCACCGCCATCGGCCTCGATGCCCGCAATACCGCCGCCGAGGTCGCCAGCGTGCCGCGGCTGATCGATGAACTCAGGCGCAGCGGGCTGCAGTGCGAGGTCATCTTCCTGACCGCGGCTGACGATGAGCTGCTGCGGCGCTTCGCCGAGACACGCCGCAAGCACCCGATGGCCCGCAGCGACGTCGGCCTGCGCGAGGCGATGGCGATGGAGCGCGAGCTGCTGGAACCGATCGCCTCGATCGCCGACCTGCTCATCGACACCTCGCGCCTGTCCGTGCACGCGCTGCGCGACATCATCCACCGGCGCGTCGAGCAGCGCACCGCCGGGCGCCTCTCGATCAGCTTCGAGTCTTTCGGCTTCAAGCGCGGCATCCCCGGCGATGCCGACTTCGTCTTCGATGCGCGCGCGCTGCCGAACCCGTACTGGGAGCCGGGGCTGCGCAACCTGAACGGCCGCGACCCGGAGGTCATCCGCTTCCTCGAGACCCACACGCACGTGCAGGCGCTGGTGGCCGACATCGTCACCTTCGTGCGCGGCCGCATCGGCGAGTACCAGGCGAGCAACCGCGGCTACCTCACCATCGCCGTCGGCTGCACCGGCGGCCAGCACCGCTCGGTCTACATCGTCGACCGCCTCGCCGAGGAATTCGCGAAGGAGTATGACGACGTCACGGCGCGCCACAGCGGGCTGCCGGGCGCCCAGCTCTTCGAGCCGCGCCCCCGGGCGACGGGCGCGACCGCCCCCAGCGTGGGCTGACTGGCGGAGCGGCCGCCTCAGGTCGCCTGCGCGACCCCGGGTGCCGTCATGACCTGCGGCAGCTTCTCCCCGCCCATGAAGGCGCCGATCGCGGTGCGCGCCTGCATGGCGTCGCGGTAGCCAAGCTCGATCAGCGCGCGCGTGTAGCCGGCCTCGAACATGAGGTAGCTCGCGAGCTGCGAGCTCGAGGCCTCGCGGCCGGCGATCACGCGCAAGAGCGCCCGCAGCCCGCGCGGCATCTCCGCGGTGTAGCGCGCGGCGATTTCGCGCGGGTCGACGCTCGGGGCGAGCATCAGCGTGTGGATGTTGCGCTCGCCGTGCGCGGCCTGCGGCGCGCTGTGCACGAGCTCGTTGATGCGCCCGAGCTGCTCCAGGTCCCCGTAGATCTGGTCCGTGAACAGCGTGTCGAGCATGTAGCCGAAGATCTCACCCGGGGTCGGCATGGGTGCGTGCAGGCGGTTCACGTTGACCCCGGCCGCACGCCGCGCGCGCACGCCGATGATCAGCAGCCGGTCCGCCCCCAGGTGGATGGCGGGACTCAAGGGGTGCAGCTGGCGCATGGCACCATCGCCGAAGTAGTCATCGCCGATCTTGATGGGGGGAAAGAGCAGCGGGATCGCCGCGCTCGCCATCAGGTGATCGAGGCTGAGCTCGCTGCGGTGGCCCACGCGCTGCACGCGCGACCAGTCGCCGATCGACTCGACGCCGTCGAAGAACGCCACCGAGTGCCCGGAGCTGTAGCTGGTCGAGCACAGCGCGAAGGCGCGCAGGTGCCCGCGCGCGATGCTGCGGCGGATCCCGCCGCAGTCCACGTGCACGCCCAGAAGCTCGCGCAGCGGGCTGTTGTCGAGCATCGACTTCGGCGGCGCCAGCACGAGGCCCCCGGAGACGAGCGACAGTATCCAGTGAGCCCCGGCGCGCAGCATGTGGCCGGCGTCGACATGGAACACCTGGCGGGAGCGGAAGTTCGCCCACACGTGCTCCAGGCCCGCGACCGCGCGCCGCCACTGGTGCGCCTCCGCGGCCAGCACGCTCGCGGCCACGGCTCCGGCGGAAGTCCCGACGATCACCGGGAAGGGATTGCGGGCGCGCGGCAGTAACTCCGCCAGCGCGAGCAGCACCCCGACCTGGTAGGCCGAGCGCGCCCCGCCGCCGGTCAACACGAGGCCCACCGTCGGCCTTAGACCGGGTCGCAGGGCGGAGTCGCTGAGGCCATCCATAGGGGCGTGCATCCCACCGGTGATTATGAAGCGCGGGGCGGGGGGTGCTGTGTGACGGGTGTCGCGGGGGGCGGCAGGTACCCGGGCGCGGGGCCGCCCAGGGGGCGCCTGAGCTCGCGGATGGCGAGCTCGAGGCCGGCCAGGGTGAGGGCAAACATGCGCTCGCGCACGAGCTCGCGCGTGATGCGCACGGAAGGGGTGTAGTCCCAGCGCTCGCGATCTTCCGGGTTAAGCCAGACCAGGCGCGGAAACGTGGCGCACAGGCGCTGCATCCACACGGCCCCCGGTTCCTTGTTCCAGTGCTCGATGCTGCCGCCGGGTTGCGTGATCTCGTACGGGCTCATGGTGGCATCGCCCACCACGATGACGCGGTAATCGTGCCCGTAAGTGCGCAGCACGCGCTCGGTCGCCGTCAGCGCGGCGAAGCGCCGGCTGTTGTCCTTCCACAGGTTCTCGTAGATGAAGTTATGGAAATAGAAGTGCTCGAGGTGCTTGAACTCGCCGCGCGCCGCGGAGAACAGCTCCTCGCACACGCGCACGTGGTCCTCCATCGAGCCGCCGACGTCGAGGAACAGGAGCACCTTCACGGCGTTGTGCCGCTCGGGCACGAGCTTAAGATCCAGGAGCCCGGCGTTGCGCGCCGTGGCATCGATGGTGCCCTCAAGATCCAGCTGATCCGCCGCGCCCTCGCGCGCGAACTTGCGCAGCTTGCGCAGGGCGAGCTTGAGGTTGCGGGTGCCCAGCTCGACCGCGTCGTCGAGGTTGCTGAACTCGCGCCGCTCCCACACCTTCACGGCGCGGCGCTGCCCGGCGTGCGTCCCGCCGATGCGCACCCCTTCGGGGTTGTAGCCGTTGGCGCCGAAGGGCGAGGTGCCGCCGGTGCCGATCCACTTGTTGCCGCCCTCGTGGCGCCCCTCCTGCTCGCGCAGCCGCGCGCGCAGCGTCTCCAGGAGCTGGTCCCAGCCGCCGAGCGCCTCGATGCGCCGCTTTTCCTCCGCGGAGAAGATGCGCGCCGCGAGCGCGCCCAGCCACCCGGCCGGCACGGCGGCGGCGAGCTGCGCGAAGAGCTCTTCCGCACCGCTGAACACCTCGGCGAAGACGCGGTCGAAGCGGTCATAGTGGCGCTCGTCCTTCACCAGGCAGGCGCGCGCCAGGTGGTAGAAATCCTGCGCCGACAGCTGCGCCACGCGTGCGCGCAGCGCCTGAAGCAGCACGAGGAACTCGGTGATCGAGACCGGGACGCCGGCGCGGCGCAGCTCGAAGAAGAATTGCACCAGCACGGCTCTCGCCCTTCAGCGCGCGCGGCGGTGCATGAACACCAGCTGCTCGAACAGGTGCACGTCCTGCTCGTTCTTCAGCAGCGCCCCGTGCAGCAGCGGGATCGTTTTCTTGCCCTCGGTGCCGCGCAGCGCCTCCGCCGGGATGTCCTCGGCCACCAGCAGCTTGATCCAGTCGAGCAGCTCGGAAGTGGAG
>Ga0316624_10000426_pt1 | contig 14107 bp, 10 predicted proteins | sample OWC_Aug_N3_C1_D5_FD_207657 | JGI IMG/M metagenome (GOLD analysis project Ga0316624, IMG submission 207657) | Wetland soil microbial communities from Old Woman Creek delta, Ohio, United States - OWC_Aug_N3_C1_D5_A | ecosystem: Environmental > Terrestrial > Soil > Wetlands | place: USA: Ohio... | reverse complement strand
CCTTGAGTTCCTTTGCGATCTTCTCCGCAGTTTTGTCAAGTTTATCCACTGGAGCCGACAGAGCCTCGGAAACCTTCCACAGCAAACTCTCCTGCGACTGAACAGCTTCAAGAGCCTTCAAACCAATCGCATAACCGAGGCGCTCCACGCCATCCTGAACTCGCTCCGTGTAAACAATTTTAACAAAGCCAACTTCACCCGTGCGCCCAAGGTGCGTGCCGGCGCAGGCTTCCACATCCCAATCGCCTGTTTTGACCACGCGTATGTCTTTTCCCGGAACCGCGCCGCCTTGATAGAGCCTAAAGCCATATCGGGATTCCGCTTCGGTGCGGGGAAGCCATGCGGTTTCAACTTTCATGTTAGCGGCAATCGCTCCGTTAGCCAATGTCTCAATCTTATGAATTTCTTCTTGCGTTAACCTGCGGTAATGAGAAATATCAAGGCGGGACGTTTCCAAGCCCTTCTGAGTGCCAGACTGCCAAACGTGTTCGCCCAATACACGCCTTGCCGCGCCGTTAATGAGGTGAGTGACAGAGTGAGCCTTCATGAGTGAATAGCGCCGCTCCCAATCCAAAATTCCATGTATTGTGCTGCCTTCCTTGAACGACACAGTCTTGTTAACTTTGTGAACTATGATTTTTCCATACTTTTGAACATCCCCAACTTCGTACCTATCTTTGCCAGCCACGAGCCAACCCAAGTCGCAAGGTTGACCGCCACCTTCAGGATAAAAGCACGTGCGATCTAAAACTACGTACACTTCACCGATAACTTTTTGCACTTTAGCGTCGAACTCCCGCATATAAGGGTCCAAGTAATACTGCTGCTCCGTCGCAGGCAGAGTCTGGGCTGTTTTTTCGAGTACGTCTGCTGCTTTGGACTCTTCCTCTTCTGCGGGCTTGGGCGCCTGCATGTGCCGCTTCGCGATCAGTGCGTAAAAGTTCTCAGGAACGTCCACCTCAATGCCCTCTTTGTCAGCGGCTTGCTTGACGATTTCTGGCGGAAGCCCATGCGAATCATATAGTTCTGTGAGCGTGTCCATCGGCAGCTTCCCTGAGCCTTGCGCTTTTAGGTCGGCGGCTATGCGCCTCACCATGCCTTCGCCACGATTAAGTGTGTCTTCAAACTTTTCCTCTTCCACTTTGAGCATCTCAACTATTTCGTTTTGCATCTCTTTGATATGCGGAAAATCTTTTGACCAGTAATCCGCCTGCATATCAACAATGTCGTAGAGCTTTGCAGGCTCCATGTTGAGAGTACGCATGAGACGGTAAACCCGACGGAACAAGAGTCGCGCCAAGTAGCCTTCTTGAATGTTTGAGGGCACAACGCCTTCGGAGAGTATGAAGCTGAGCGTTTTGGTGTGGTCGGTGACTGCCCAGGCGTTCTCAATGGGAATTAACACTTTATCGAGCGTTTCCAGAGGGATTCCTGTGAGTTCTGAGACTCGTTTGCGTGCGACAAGCCTGTTTGCTCTCTTGTCAACACTAACCAAACCTGAGTACTTTGCTACTTGAGCCAAGAAGTTGTTATCAATGTCGGTTATGCCAGCCATCGAGAGAACTTTGTCGAGGAGATTGCCGTAAATTGCTTGAAAAAGGCTCGGAACGCCTTGACTAATCCATGTGAAGCGGTCGATGCCATAGCCAGTGTCCACTGTGCGTATGGGTAACTCAATAAAGTCGTCTCCGACAACCTTATACTGCATAAATACAAGCGTGCCTACTTCTAAGCCGCGTACAATGCATTCTACATCTGGACCTGCATTTCCGCCGCCAATCCAAACACCTTCTTTGTAAATAACTTCTTCCGAGGGTATGCCTAAAACTTCGGTGGCAAATCTTTGGTGGAACCGCACAGTTTCATCTTTCCAGTAAACTTCCTTGTCAGGATAGTTGAACGCATGCGCGCCACCCATTTCAAATATGGTTAGATGCCTGCCAAAAGTGGGGCCAGTATTGGAAATATCCGTGAGCCTGATGCAAGGCTGAGATATCACCAATGGGTTCGCGGGAGGGGGTGAGATGCCTTCGGTTACGTATGGTTGGAAGTCGATTATGCTTGCGTGTGTCAGGTAGATGTCTTTGCGCCATCTAGCGACGACTGGGTAGGGTTTTATGCGTGTGTGCCCGTTCTTCTCAAAGAAGGAGAGGAATGCTTCGCGCATTTCTGAGATACTGTATTTTTTTTTGGTGGCCGGGTCGCCAAGGAAAGTGTAGCAGCCACACTCATCCGAGCTAGATTCGCCGCATGTTTCCTGCTGCTGATTTTGTGTCCAGTAGTATTCGCCGCACTTGGGGCAATGCTTCCTAATGAAGCCTTCTTGTTTAAAGAACGGAAGAGCATAATCTTCTGCTGGGAAACTTTTTTCAACCATGAAAGGCAGCCTCTTTTTTCACCGCTAAGCTTGATGTGTTTTGAAAGGGTTTATGAGCTTCACGGATTTAAATCTAAGCATCAAAATAGGGATTTTGTCGCCCGCACAAACAAACCCCTTTTTTTTGGGCGCCTTGCATTTTGAGGTGTGATGCTGAATTTACTACTGAACCTTTAAAAGCATGGACAAGACCAAACGGTTAAGCCTTATTTAACTAAAAGAGAAGTCATTGGCACCCTAGCTAAAATTCGCAGAAATTGTGAGCAGGTGTGGAGATACTGGGAACTGCACAAACCAAGCTAAGAGCTGTGGACAGGATTAACACTAAGAGTTTTAAACGCCTATGCTGGCAAAGTTGATGTCTGAACCATGTGCGATTCACTGGCAAAAGCATAATGGAAAGCTTGGCAAACCACCGAAAGCTAATACCTGAGGATGAGACATTACAGACTTAATCGACGTGTAACTGCTCAATCAAGAAAGCACTCTCATGTTTTACTATTCACGATACAGAAACACCAAGATTTTGTATATATCGATATTTGCAACAATCTTTTTTTAAGCAAAGTACGTTTAACGCATCTTGAAGGCTTTGAAAATGATAAAGACTAAAATTGCAGTCGTCGTGCTAGTTTCAATGCTTGCTGCTTCTTTGGCTGTTTCAAGCGCATCCGCATGCGAGACTCGAACACCAGGCTACTGGAAGAACCACCTTGATGATTGGCCTATAGAACCAGGCCAGACCTTAACAACTTTCGTGGGTACTTTCTGGGATTATGGTTGGGGATTTGTGCAAACCTTTACAATCCCGTCAGACGCAATGACAATACTTCAGACACCAGTTAAAGGCGATGCTCGAATAAATCTGCAGCAGAAAGTAATAGCAGCCAGTCTAAGCTTATTATCGGATCAAGCTTGGGGCTGGGATAACGATGCTCGCTATGGAGGATCTACTGGTCTTGGTGGACCTGGCGGTCTACTGGCACAGGCTGACGAATTGCTGGAAGATAATCCAGGACCTTGGACGCCTAGGTCGGCTGCTGATCAATCAGGTATAAGGGCGCAGGGCTTAGCATTGGCAAGCCAAATTGACTACTGGCTCAACTTCTTTGACGTCGACTAGCTAAATCAATCTTCCCACTTTTTTTAATCTTCCATTTTTTTCCTTAGCTTTTCTAATTTGTTGTATTGTCATCATATCAATGAAATTACCTTATTGTTGCTAAGGGTAATGCCATTCCCTAATCAGCGGTTGGTTTGCCCCATCACTTTTCTCCTGGCCATATCGCCTCAGGGGCTTGGTGAGATGGCGCTGCGATCGAATGGAAGTAACATACAAACCAGTCTGCAACATTCGCTGCACAATTGATTCCTTCTTTTTTATGTCAGGGTATTGGCTGCCGCATTTTTCGCACCGGAACCCTTGGTTTTTGCCCATGGATTTTAGTCGTTTGCCGCAATTTGGGCAGAGAGGGTTTTCCAGCAGAATTTTTGTGGCAAGGTTGATGACGTCAAGTTTCTCCAAATTAATCGTTAATGGTTTAGCGGATGTTGGCTTATGCACTGCTCCATAAACTTCAACGGTGTCGCCGAAGACTAGGTCGCGTGTGATTTTTCGCAGGTTGCCTGTTGGTTCATAGGCAGCGCAATCAACCTGTGCCGACCCATCCGTGATGGAGAAGATTACGTGGCGGAGGGGAATTATGCGTGGATTTTGGGAAACAATGCCTTTTGCGATGACTGAAGTGTACGGCTCAATGAGGCTTAATGCTTTCACGGGCTTTAGATGCGCGTCTGTGCCTTGATTGCTTCTGAAGATGACCCAGCGCTCCACGGGCTCTAGCGGCTCAACCAATTCGAAGGCTTTCTTTACTATTTCTGGCGTTTCGCCTCTTATGCCAAACAGGATTGGGTCTGGACCGCGGGGTGTAATGATTACTCTTCCCTTTTCAGTATCCACGTTGTTAAAAGTGTAGGGCAACGTTGCCTCATCCATCCTAAAAATTGAATCTACATCTACACTTCGCTTTGAGCCCAAGTTTTCAGGCGTTCGGTAAGCGATCAGCTCGTAGGTGAAATCGCCTTTGAGGGTTTCCCCGATGGCTGCCAGCGCACCGATGATGCCTCTTTTGGAGTTAAAGCCGAACGCTTCCGCGCCAATTTTTTTGACAAGAGCCATGGCTTCTTTGAGGGTGACTATGGCTGTTTCTGTTTTTTTCGAGAAAGCAACAAGTTCTGTTGGGATTTCAGGATTTTTATAGAAAACGATGCCTGGGTCAGTGCCTTTTTCGTTTATAGCGGAATGTTGTTGCCAGAGGGCTATTGCTGTTTTTTTTATTTCAGCTTCAGACTCTGGGCTGTATCTAAAACGTAGGCAGAGGGCGCCGTTGCCTCTTGTTTTCCAGGGCACATTGGGATTAAGCCTAATTAAGCTGGGGTAATCAATAAATTTTACTTTAAATCTTTCCAGTTTTCCTATGAGAACAGCCGCAAGGTAGGTGGTGCACCCTCCTTTCTTTGAGTCCGTATCATCCAGACCAATGAACATTATCTGCGATTTAGACAAGTGTTGCTTTCTCCAGTTGAACAAGAGAATTAGCTGATGAAAAATAAAAGAATGTTGTTTGCCCAAGCTGTAGTTTAGGCTATAATTGGAGTTTGCTCAAAGATTATCTGTTCTTCTAATATTGTCCGTGGTTTCTCATTGGTAATCATTGTTAGCTTTGAGTTTATTTTGCCGATCTTTTCAATATGCTTTGAAATTATGTACTTGAGCTTGTCCATACTTTCAGCTCGTATGTTCGCAATTATATCGTAGACGCCCCAGAGGGTGTGTGCTTCTTCGACGCCGTCAATTTTTCGCAGGGCTTTCAGTACGTGGGTTTCAGCACCGATTTCGGTATTTATGAGAATGTAAGCAGTTGGCATTTCATTTCTCCATTGATTTTTTATGGGGGTGGGTGGTTGGCTTCAGAGGCTTGGGTGCTCTTTATTGTTCAAGGGGAACGCAAAAAGGTTCAGTTGGTGTCCAAACCTCATCATCCAACCAAGAAAAAATTTCGTGCATTGGTTCACAATGAGAGAGATGCTGGCCGCTTGATTCATCTCTGGCATCCCATATCTAACTGTCAGTTTTACTGTCATTCTCTCATTGCCTTCCAGACGCACAGGTGTGTTAAATCAATAAAAGAAAATTTAAGATTATGTGGTTGTGTCGTGCCAGTCACAAGTACAGCAATAGCATTAGTATTTTAATAATAAATTTGAAATAAGGAGTTCGTCCTAACGGTTCGACACCAAAGAAAGGGGTTACAGATTTTACTTTTCTTCTACAACAATCATTGTCAGCGTTGATCGCACTTTGTCAAGTCGCCGTATGCGCCATGTAACAATTTCTTTGAGTTTGTCCATGGTGTCAGCTTTAACTCTTGCGACAATGTCATAGACTCCGTAGACAGCGGATGCTTCCTCTACACCTTCAACTTTCTTTAGGTCTTTTAAAACGTCGGATTCTGAGCCTATTTCCGTGTTTATTAATACAAAGGCTGTGGGCATATTTAATCCTCTAAATAATTAGTTACCTAGGGTATACATTAAAATGTTTCCTATACTTTTGGAGCTCCAACCTGACAATCCAAAGCTAGTACAATTCTCAAATAAGGTAAGCAGCTAATAAATAGATATTTGGCTACTTTGCGTCGCTTTTTCTAATAATTTGCACTCCGGCCCACTGCAAAGCTATATAAGACACAATAAGCCGAAACCACAAATTGACAACCCTGGTTAGTAAAGTGACAGAGAAACCAATCGATGGGTCGATTCCGAGTGCAGTAAAAGAAGCGCTCATGATTACCTCGGGAAAACCGAAAAAAGTCAGACCTATAGTTTGCAATGTGCCAGTCAACGTGAACACAATAAGCACTGCACCAAGGGGAACAGATTGACCCAACGTAATAAACGAGAGGAAAACAACTGAGATTTCAAAAATAAAACTGAGAACCGAATAAATAATTGGCTCAACTAAGCTCTTCGGATTAGTCGTTAGCTGTTCAATGCCTGAATGAAATTTAGCTAACAATCCTTCCGCCCTAAGCGTAAAGTTTTGAGGATTCCAACTTTTTCTGAAAAATAGAGCGAACTTTATTGCCCAGTTCAAAAGCGTTTTTGTCGCAGATGACTTAACGCTCACATAGTAAACCATGGCTAAAGCCAAAATCGAGAGAGCTAAAACCAAAGCAATCAAAAAAGTAACGAGGGACGGCAACGGATAGCTAACTAGAACTGAAATTAACCCAACTGCCAAAGCGGCGATAGTCATTGTCATTACAAAGATTTTTTGCCCAACCACGGAAGCCCCAATTTTTCCAGCATCCAGCTTTGACTCCTTCGATAATAAATATGTTTTAGATACTTCACCTGACCATCCCAACTGCGGAACAGTTGCTTCAAAAAACAAGCCCACCCACGTGTATAAAAGAGCTTTGCGTTTATCGATTTTAACTGATACATTATTGAGCAAACGCTGCCAAACCAACGCTGAGAAAAACACATACAAACTATATGCTACAAAGGCGCCTGCATAAACGATGGCGTTTATCTTTGAAAGGATATTGATGATTTGCGCAGGATCTATGAAAAAATAGAAGTAAGCAATGAAGGCTATCAATCCCAGAACTAAAACAACAGCAATAATGCTAGTTCGAGACAGTTTTTTTGATTTGGCCATAGGGGATTTCAAGCCTTGTCCTATCTTTTGGTAGCTGAACTATTAAGCATTAGGAGATAGCGAACTTTTTTTCTTTCTGTGCCAAACAGCCATAGCTATAACCCCTACAACAATCACAACCGAAACTGCAACCAAATACAATAACAATAAATCAGAATCTTCTTGCGGCTGCCATATGTTCGTATCCTCAACAATTGTATGCATTGAATAACCAGTAACCTCAGCCGTTCCCTCAACGCTGACACCAGTGGCTTGGTCCCAAACATACGTGTTGTTGTCTACCGTTGCATAAAGAACAGGGCGTGTTGCATCCGCGTAGTTGTGCTGCTCAGCCTTGTTTATAGTCACGTTGCCTAAATGCTGAGCATAGAAAGTGTCGCCTACACTCAAGTTGGCTGGAATTATGAAATTGTCAATTAGCCGCCCATTGGCAAGGTTCAAAGTTGAGTTCATGCCTTCCGTCGAACCATTAGAGTAACGCGACACAATGTTAACATCGATGCTCGTATCCTGCACGTCAAGCACTTCCATCCGAGCCCACGAAATATCATGCCCCTGAGTTGGAACACCAATGTAAGTGACCGAGTACTCTATCCAATCGCCCTTTTTTACGCCAACAGATAGTTTAGCACGAGCAATATTGCTCAGACATAAAACAAGAATAAGCCCCGTTATTGCAAGAAACGTCCGTCTTCGCTTTAGCATAGTATCGAGATTAATCGTTCTTGTCTAATAAAATAGATGTAAAACAAAAGATAGGGGAGAACTTTGTAAAGTTATTCTTCCATCATTATCAAAGTTAGCGTTGAGCGGACTTTGCTGAGGGCTCGGATTTTTTTCGTCACCATGTCTTTGAGTTTTTCCATGGAGTCAGCGTTGATTTTAGTGATGATATCGTATACGCCGTAGGAATAATATGCTTCTTCGACGCCTGGAATTTTTTTGAGTTCTATGATTACTTCTTCTTCGGCGCCTGATTCAACGTTAATTAACACAAAGGCTTTAGGCATTTATAGTCCCACCTATACTGTCACTCAACTTGTAATTAAAATTTTTCTGCAAATACTAAACAACGGTTCCTATTGAACCACAAATCTTATGAGCTGATAGCTTCTTAGACGGTAAGTAGGGAGAAAGGACTTTATGGTTTATTGCTCAAAATGCGGTACGCTCAATCCTGAAAGCGCAACTAACTGCACGAATTGTGGAGACCTACTACGAGGTACTGAAAGCAGGCCATACTCACGGTATGAACGGCGAAGATACTATGAGGAAGGATATGGCTATCGCAGAAAAGGTAACGGTTTCGGACTAATCATTGCAGGCTTATTTGTGGTCATCATCGGAATAGCTGCGCTTACTGGATTTACATTATTTTGGAGCTATTTCTGGCCGGTTTTGTTAGTCTTGTTCGGTTTGTGGTTGCTTATATGGGGATTAAGGCGCGGTCGCAGGATTAGCAGGCAACCGCCACCCCCATAACTAGTTCATCTATCTATTGTCATTCATGCCTTATTGCAGATTTTTATGTTTCTGCGCACAAAAGAGTTATATTAAGTCAGAATGAAAAGGGTAGGACATATTGCGGGGAAATAAATGGTTAAGTACATTTTCGTTACAGGCGGAGTGCTGAGTTCAGTCGGCAAAGGAATCTTAACCTCTTCCATCGGTAAAATGCTTCAAGCACGAGGACTAAAACCGACAGTTGTAAAAATCGACCCATATGTGAACATTGATGCGGGAACCATGAACCCGTACATGCACGGAGAAGTATTTGTAACTGATGATGGCGGCGAAACTGACCTCGACTTAGGTTGGTACGAACGCTACTTAGACTTAAGCCTCAAACAAGAAAACAACTTAACCACGGGAACCATCTACAAGTCAGTAATTGAAAAAGAACGGCATGGCGACTTTTTAGGGCGTTGTGTCCAAATTGTGCCGCATGTCACAAATGAGATTAAGAATCGCATCCGAAATGTCGGCAAAGCGGTAAACGCTGAAATTGTATTAACAGAGGTTGGCGGGACGGTAGGCGACATTGAGGGATTACCTTTTCTCGAAGCCATCCGCCAGATGCGTGTTGAAGAGGGCTATGAGAACACGCTCTATGTTCATGTGGCTTTAGTGCCGATTTTAGACGTCACTAACGAATTTAAAACCAAACCTCTCCAGCACAGTGTTAACGAGTTAAGGCGCATCGGAATCCAGCCAGACACTATTGTCGCCCGAAGTCCACAGATGATTGATGCAGAGGCACTACGTAAAATCGCATTGTTCGGCACCATCCCTGAAAGCGCTGTTTTCTGCTCATACAATGCTGAATCCGTTTATCAGGTGCCGCTGATTTTAGACAAGCAGGGCATGGGTGACTACATCTGCCAACGATTAGGCTTAAAATGTGAAAACAAAGATTATGGCGAATGGCAAACATTCGTTGACGCCATCATCCGCCCAGAGCACAAAGTAAAAATAGCGCTAGTAGGAAAGTACGCCGGGTTAACCGATAGCTATGTTAGCATGACTGAAGCTCTGCGGCATGGCGGTGCAGCATGCAAAGCCAAAGTTTGCATATCTTATTTGGAAGCGGAGAAGTTTGAGCGAGAACCCGAATGCGTCAAAGACCTCGCCAACTTTGATGGTGTCTTTGTCCCATACGGTTTTGGTCCACGGGGCACTGAAGGCAAGATTGCAGCAGCTAATTTTGCGAGAGAGAATGATATTCCATTTTTGGGGATTTGTTATGGTTTCCAGTTAGCAGTTATCGAGTTTGCTCGAAACGTTTGCGGCTTGAAGGACGCTAACAGCACGGAAATTAACCCTGACACGCCATATCCAGTCATTGACTTGATGCCTGAGCAACGTGGAATAGAAATCAAAGGTGCAACGATGCGGCTAGGTGCGCATAAGGTGGTTTTGCAGAAGGGCACATTGGCTCATAGTTTGTTTGGGCAGGATGAAATTCACGAGCGACATCGCCACCGTTTTGAGGTTAACTTGGATTATCTTGAAGCCCTTAAAAACAACGGGTTATGCTTCACGGGCAAAAGCGCTGACGGTAGAAGAATGGAAACCTTAGAGTTGCCCAACAAATACTTCTTCTTTGCGAGCCAGTTCCACGGCGAATTCAAAAGTCGACCGGGAAGACCCTCGCCAGAATACTTTGGGTTTATTCAAGCGTGCGTTAACAAGAAGCTTGGGAAACCTAAAGCCTCTCTTTCGGATGTTTAGCAGTATTTATCGAAAAGGCTATAATGGTTAGTTTACATGAGACTTAAAAGGATAGGTTGAAAATGGCTGAAAAAGAAGGAAACTGGGATAACACTGGTTTTGATCAGTTAATGAAAGACAGCAAAAAAGAGCTTGAGCAACTCCAAAAGCAGCAAACAGATTTAATGGTAAAATTCTGTTTGCGCGCCTTGAGAATTTATCAGGCGGCAAAACCTGAACCGCTCAAAACAACGGAAATCGCTTACTTGACCAAAAACGAGCTAAACAATGTAATTGGCGATCTTACCCAGCAGGCTAATCTAGAAAATATTTCTAAGCTGGTTAAGGAAGAATGGTTAAAAAAATCCAAAAAATAGGTTACCTCTAAATATCATGGCAGATTTGGAAAGACTGCCTAAACTGCGCAGTTTATTGTTTCGAAACATTGTAGCGATTGTATATCTTTTGATCTTGGAAAGACTATTACTTAGACTGCTTCGTTTAAAAAATCACGTGAATTGTTTTTTTTTACTTTAGATATGGAAATTTTGTTGAGTTGCCATTTATTTGGTTGAACGTATAAGACGTTGATAGATATAGATAAAGTAAACAAGTGCTGCGGCAGTGAGGATTACTTCAGCTGTTAATATTATTGGGTTTTGCTCAATAGCCATGAAATAACCATTCTCCGCTATGGCAACGAAAACTAGAATCTGAAGGAAGATCGCTCCCCCTAAGCAACTAAGACCGATATTATGAACAACGAGGCGTAGTCTACGGCTAACAATTGGTGATAGAGTCATTTTAATCAACTCCTAACTCATCTATTTTTCAAGTTATGTTTTATGAAGAGTTAGTACTGATTAAAAATAACTGTTACGAAAATATAATGCTTTTTATTGGCTGATGATTTTGGTTGCTTGAGAAGACGTGGGGTTGGGGACAATGTTTTTTTGGGGTGGGCGGTTTTGTTATGCAGTTTGTTTATATAAAAGATGGACGGAAGGTAGGGGAATATAGGTTTGTTTCGCTTTGGAGTGTTTTTGTGTTCTTGTCTTCTTGGCCTTTTTTTCTTCTTCTGACAAGCATTAGTATTAGTGTTATGATTGCGAATAGTATGATAATAAGCAGTATCCACCAGAGGCTGAACACAATGAGCCCATTTGCAGCAAACGCCACAGTTAACGTGTGGTCATCTGTGACATTGGTAAAGTTGTATTCGTTGTCTGTACCGACTGATACACCGTCAACCAGTACGTCTGTGATGTGGAAGCCTTCGTCTGCCTTAATGCTGAAAGATGCGTTGTCGCCGTGAGCAACGAGAGTTATTCCATTTGGAGTTATTGTTCCATTAAAGCTTGTTGTGGCATTTATGATATAGGTGTTGATTGCAAAGTTTGCCGTCAATGTATGGTCAGAGTTAATGTTTGTGAAGCTCCATGAACTTAGTGCACCTTTCGAAATGCCGTCTATAACGACATTGATGATGTGGTACCCTTCGTTAGCGTTTATTGTGAAAGATTGGCTGGCGCCTGCGTTAACGCTGATTGTTCCGGCAGGAGTAATTGTGCCATGGGTGTTTTGGATAACTTTGATGTTGTATGTTTTTGGAGTTGCATCGTTTGAAGCTATGTTTTCTGTTGGGTTAGCAGTAAATGTTGCGTAGATTACGGTGTTTCCTGTGACGTCTGTGATTGTGTATTGGCTTGTTATTGCAATGGCTGTGTTGTTAATTGAGAGAGAGCTAATGTGATATCCGTAATTAGGGGTTATTGTGAAGGTTTGGCTGCTGCCATAGTCAACTGCTATTGCACCGCTTGGATTGATTGCTCCGTTAGCGCCAGTTGAGGCAGTAATGTTGAATTGGTCAATTTCGAAGACAGCTGTTATACTATGGGCCGCTTGAACGTTGGTGAAGTTCCATGAATCTATTGGGCCTTTTGAAACGCCGTCAGCAAGGACATCTACTACGTGGTAGCCTTTTGCTGGAGTAATAGTGAAACTCTGGCTACCGCCATAGTTCACAATGGTTGTCCCAGGAGCAATTATTCCGTTCTCAGCTTGAATTACTGTTATTGTGTAGGTGTTTATCGCAAAGTTAACCGCAGCGCTCGTTGAACCAGTGACAGTTATACTCAAAGAGCCAACAGCACCAACAGACGAGCCATTAACTATGACGTCAGCGACATGGTAACCTGTGTCAGGCGTAAACGCAAAGTTAAGCATGCTGCCCCAATCCACCGTCTGTGAGCCAATATTAGACGAGCCATGAGCACCAACAGCTACGGAAACACTGTAAGTATTAATCGCAAAGCTAACCTCGACAGTAGTTGAGCCAGTAACCGTTATACTCAAAGAGTCGACAACGCCAAGCGAAGATCCGTTAACTAAGACGCCAGCAACGTGATAACCCAAGTCAGACGTAAACGCAAAGTTGAGAACTGTACCCCAATCAACTACCTGAGAACCAACATTGCTTGAACCGTGAATGCCAGCAGTAACTGCGACATCGTAAGTGTTAATCGCGTAGCTAACAGCAAGATTAGTATCGCCAGTAACGTCAGAGAGCATGTATTTACCATCAACCACACTGCTCAAAACTGAAGTTGCATTCACCAGAACATTGGCGATATGGTAACCAGCATCCGGCGTAAAGGTAAACTCTTGGCTTTCACCATAAGCGACCCCCATAGTTCCACTTGGACTAACGGAGCCATGGGCTCCTGCTTTGGCAGTTATTATGTATTGGTAAAGTTCAAATGAATTGCTGATTCCTACGTGGTTTGAGCTGTCGGATGTTGTAATAGTGACAGCGGGACTTGGACTCGTTAGAGTAACATAGCCTGACCAAATACCGTCTTCAAATGCTATCGAAGTTGGGCTAATTGTTCCGGTGGAATCGCTTAGCATGTTTAAGCCTGCATAGCTTGTCACTCTATTTCCAAAATGGTCCTTGGCCGTAATTGTAATTGTAAATTGTAGACCTGCCGTCTTTGGACTACTAATAGCTGCAAATTCAAAATGATCTAAGTTCGCGTGAGTAACAGTCAAAGCTGCAGTAGCACTCTTACCCTCAAAGATTCCTGTAACAATCCACTCACCAGCCATCTCAGAAGTGTAAACAACACCACTCCATGAACCGCCAGCGCCAACACTAATACTCCAAGCCGCAGAACCGCTAACATCCCACGAGTTACCAAACACATCAAACGCAGTAGCCGTAGCAGTAACAGTACCAGGAGCAGCAACACTCGATGAACTCAAAGAAACCTCAATGTGATCCAGATAAGCAACATCAGTCGCGTGAGTAACAGTCAAAGCTGCAGTAGCACTCTTACCCTCAAAGATTGCTCGAACAGTGTAAATTCCTGCATTATTGGAAGTATAAACATTGTCCAGCCATGAACCACCGTCATTGCCAGCGGGAATACTCCAAACGGCCACTGTACTGATATCCCAGTTATTGCCGAAGGAATCATAAGCAATAGCAGTGCCGGTTACTGTGCCTGGAGCAGCAACGCTTTCTGGATTAATAGAGGCAGTAATGTATTCGACGTTCGAGTGAATTACGGTTAATGGTACTTGACTGCTGGTTGCGCCATAATTGTTATCGTCACCGCTGTAAGTAGCTGTGAAATAGTATGTTCCTACAATATTAGGACTAAAGACTCCATCTGGAATTACACCTGCAGTGATTAGTACTTGCTGGATATCAATTTCAGCACTCGAAATGGCGTTGTACAGAGTATAAGTTATCGTTCCACCGTAGTTGCTAGTTGCTTGAGACATGGATG
>Ga0316624_10000425_pt1 | contig 14110 bp, 10 predicted proteins | sample OWC_Aug_N3_C1_D5_FD_207657 | JGI IMG/M metagenome (GOLD analysis project Ga0316624, IMG submission 207657) | Wetland soil microbial communities from Old Woman Creek delta, Ohio, United States - OWC_Aug_N3_C1_D5_A | ecosystem: Environmental > Terrestrial > Soil > Wetlands | place: USA: Ohio... | reverse complement strand
CACCTGGCGCTCGGATTCGGTGTCGAGCGCGGAGGTCGCTTCGTCGAGCAGCAGGATCGGCGCGTTCTTTAGCATGGCGCGCGCGATCGACAGGCGTTGGCGTTGGCCGCCCGATAATTTGACGCCGTGCTCGCCGACCGGCGTGTCATAGCCTTGCGGCAGGGCGCGGATGAAATCATCGGCCGCGGCAGCGCGCGCGGCGGCTTCGATCTCGGCCTCGCTCGCGCCGAATCGTCCATAGGCGATATTGGCGCGAACCGTGTCGTCGAAGAGGCTCACCTCCTGGCTGACCAGGCCGATCGCGCCGCGCAAGGACGAGAGGGTCACGTCGCGCACGTCCTGGCCGTCGATCAGCACGGCGCCCGCGGTCACGTCGTAAAAACGCGGGATCAGATTCATGATGGTCGACTTGCCCGCGCCCGAGGCGCCGACCAAAGCCACCGTCTTGCCCGCGGGGATCTCGAAAGTCACGCCTTTGAGCGCCTCGCTGCCATCGCCATAAGCAAACCGCACGGCTTCGAAGCGCACCTCGCCGCCGGCGATCGCGAGCCCGGCCGCGTTCTCGCGCTCGCGGATCTCGGGCTCGACATCGAGCACGGTGAAGAGCCGCTGTGCCGCCGCAAGTCCTTCTTGAAGATTGGTGTTGAGGCCGGCCAGGGTCTTGATCGGCTGATAGGCGAGGAGCAGCGCGGTGACGAAGGAGAAAAAGGCGCCGGCGCTGCGCGCGCCGCTGAACACCTGATGGCCGCCATAGAGGATGACCAGCGCGACCGCGATGCCGCCCAAGGTTTCCATCATCGGCGAGGAAATCGAGCGGATGCGCTGCGCGCGCTCGACCAGGCGATAGAGGCTTTCGATGATGCCCCCGGCGCGCGACATCTCATAGGCTTCCATGCCATAGGCCTTGACGTAGCGCGCGCCTTGGAAAGTCTGGCTGAGCAAGGTCATGAATTGGCCGAGCTCGACCTGGGTGTTGGCGGAAACGCGCCGCATGCGCCGTCCGATCTTCTGCATCGGCCGGAACGCGATCGGAAAAGCGATAAAGGCGACGAGCGCCAGCAGCCAATCCTGATAGAACATCAGCGCAATGAGGAAGACCGCGGTGACCGCTTCCTTGCCGATGCCCGCCATCACATTGGTGGCGCAGCCGCGCAACAGGCCCGCGTCATTGGTGAAGCGCGAAACCAGGGTTCCGGTCGGGTTGGCGTGGAAATAGGCGAGGTCGGCGCGCATCAGCCGAGCGAAGAGCTGCAGCTGGATATTGGCGACGATGCGCTGGCCGATCGTGGTCATCCACACCGATTGCGCGTAGCCGGCAAAGCCTTTGACCAGCGCCAGAGCGATGACCGCCGCCGGGATGACGAGGAGAAGGGTCTCGTTACGCTCGACGAAGACCTTGTCGAGGAGCGGCTGCATCAGCCACGCATTGGCCGCGGTCGAGGCCGCGACCACGCCCATGGCGATGAAGGCGAGCGCCATCTTGCCGAGATGCGGGCGCAGGAACTCGGTCACGAGCCGGCGCATCAACGGCGCCGTGTCGTGGCTGAATTCGCGGCGGGCGCTGGGATTGGCTGGGGCGCTCAAATCTCGTGCTGTGTCCAAGGCTTGGGTTGATCGCGATCGCGGGCCGCCATCATAGCATGGCGCCGCTCCCCGTGCGGGGCCGTATCTATCGGCGAAGTAGCTGTTTTGCAAGCATTCTTCTGCGCGGGACGATGGCGTTCCGCGCCGCCTTCCGCTATGGAGGCGCGGCAAGAACGGGGGCGGCATGGGCGGCGGAGACGGGAGCAAGGAAAAAGCGCGAGCGCGCCGTCTCCTCGTCATTCACAATCCGACCGCCGGACGCCGCGCCGCGCGGAAATTCGCGCGCTGGTGCCGGGCGCTCGAGGCGCTGGGTGCCGCCGTCACGCTCGAGAAGACGAACGGACCGTTGCACGCGCGCGATCTCGCCCGCGGCGCCGATGCAACGCGCTTCGATGCCGTGGCGGTGGCGGGCGGCGATGGCACGATCAACGAAGCGGTGAACGGGCTCGTCGGCTCGAGCCTGCCTTTGGCCTTGTTGCCGCTCGGCACCGCCAATGTGCTGGCGAACGAATTGGGCCTGCCGCGCAATATCGAGACCCTGGCCCGCATCGCCGCTTTCGCGCCCGCGCGGCTGGTCTGGCCCGGCGAGATCCTGAGCGCCGAACGCGCCGAGCCCTGGCGCTTCCTCCTGATGGCGGGCGTCGGCTTCGATGCCGAGGTGGTGGCGCATCTCGATCTCGCGCTGAAACGCCGCATCGGCAAAGGCGCTTATGTGCTCGGCAGCCTGGCGCAGCTCGCGCGCCACACGGGCCAATGCGTCGATGCCTCGGTCGACGGCGCGGCGTTGCGCTGCGCCTCGCTCGTCGTCGCGCGCGCGCATTTCTATGGCGGCCGCTTCGTGCTCGCGCCAAAGGCGCGGCTCGATCAGCGTCAATTGCACACGGTGATTTTTCCCGAGCCGTCGCGCGGCGCCGCTTTGCGCTATCTGGCGGCGGTGGTGGTGGGACGATTGTCGCGGCAAACCGATGTCGCGATCCGGATCAGTGAGCGGATCGAGTTGCGCGGCCCCGCGGGTGCGCCGGTGCAGATCGACGGCGATATCCGCGCGCATCTGCCGGCCAGCATCCATCTCGCCGACCAGCCGCTCGCGATCATTTCATAAGAAGAACGGCGGCGAAAAAATCTACGCGCCCGCGACCGTCATGCCATCGATGCGCAGGGTCGGCGCGTCGCTGCCGGTCTTGAAGACGAGATCATTGGCCGGCGTCAGATGCATGAACATCTCGTTGAGATTGCTGGCGATGGTGAGCTCGCTCACCGCATAGGCGATCTCGCCATTCTCGATCCAGAATCCGGCCGCGCCGCGGCTGTAATCGCCGGTCACGCCGTTGACGCCCATGCCCATCAGCTCGCAGACGTAAAATCCGTGCGTGATATCGCCGATCAGTTCGGCGGCGGTCACCGCTCCCGGTTCCAAGAAGAGATTGGTCGGGCCGGGTCCGGGCGGGCCCGAAGTGCCGCGGCTGGCATGGCCGGTGCTCTTCAAGCCAAGCTGCCGCGCCGAGCGCTGATCGAGCAGCCAGGTCTGCAGCACGCCGTCCGCGACGATCGCGCGGCGGCCGTTGCGCACGCCTTCGCCGTCGAAGGGCTTGGCCCTGAGGCCGCGCTTGCGGTGCGGATCGTCGATGATCGACAGGCCCGCCGGCATGATGCGCTGGCCGAGCTTGTCCTTCAAAAAACTCGTGCCGCGCGCGATCGACGGGCCGCTGATCGCGCCGACGAGATGGCGCAGCATGCCGCCCGCGACGCGCGGATCGAACACGACCGGCACCTGGCAGGTCGCGACCTTGCGCGCGCCCAGGCGCTTGACCGCGCGCTCACCCGCGCTTTTTCCGATCGCCACCGCATCGGCCAGGTCTTCGGCCCAGATCGCGCTCGAGAAATCGTAATCGCGCTCCATGCCGGTCCCGGTTCCGGCGAGAACGGCGGCGCTCACGCTGTGATGCGTCATGCCGTAGGAGCCGGCAAAGCCGTTCGACGCGGCAAGCGCGATGCGCGACCGGCTCCAGCCGGCTTCGGCGCCTTCGGAGTTGGTCACGCCCGCGACCGCGCGCGCGGCGTCCTCCGCGGCGCCGGCCCGCGCGATCAAGGTTTCGGGTGCGGGCTCTTGCGGATCGATGAGATCGAGATCGGGCCAATCATGCGCGAGCTCGGAGGGTTCGGCGAGGCCGCAATAGGGATCCTCGGGCACGGTCTTCGCCATCGCGATGGCGCGCTCGGTCAACGCGGCGAGCGCCGCGGCGCTGCGATCATTGGACGAGACGATCGCCTGACGCTTGCCGATCAGCACGCGCAGGCCGAGATCATAGCCTTCGGCGCGCTCGAGCTTTTCGACCTTGCCCAGGCGCTGCGCGTGGCTCAGGGACGCGCTCTCGACCAGCACCGCATCGGCCGCGTCGGCGCCGGCCTTCAACGCGCGCGCGATCAGATCGTCGAGCAGCGCGAGCGGGTCTTGCGGCGTTTGGTCCTTGGGTGCCATGCGTGATCCTGAAAGCGGCAACGGTCTTATGACATATAGCGAGCGATGCCCCCGGCGTCACCCCACGGGGGTCATTCCGGCTCGAGCCGCCAGACGATGCCGGTGCGCTCGGTCCGGTCCTCGAGATCGAGCGGCGTCGGCACAGCATAGCGCGCGAGCTCGGTGAGGCCGGTCTTGGGCAGGTAGGCGCGGCCGGGATCGCCCAACAGCACGGTGGCGCCGCCGCGGGCGAGCTTGCGCAGCCAATCCGTCAGCCGCTCGGCCAGGGGGCGTTCGTAACACATATCGCCCACCAGCACGACCTGCCAGGGCGCGTCCGCGCGTCCAATCGCATCGGCGGTCTCGATGGCGATCGTCACCGCGTTGCGCTGCGCATTGAGCGCGATCGCAGCGGCGGCGAAGGGATCGATCTCGGCGGCGGTGGCACGGCGCGCGCCGGCCTTCATCGCGGCGACCGCGACAAGGCCGGAGCCGGCGCCGAAATCGAGCACGTCGCGCCCGGCGACGGTTTCGGGATGATCGAGGACATAGCGCGCCAAGGCTTGGCCGCCCGCCCAGGCAAAGGCCCAATAGGGCGGGGGCAATTGGCTTTGCGCCAATGTCGCCTCGGTCGCGTGCCACAAGGGCGTGACTTCGCTCGCGAGATGAAGGCTGATCTCGGGCACGAGCGGCGGCGCCGCAATCGCGGTCTCGGCACCGATGAAGCGCGCTTTGTCAGAGGACATGCGCGGCGATGATGCCCAAAAGCATGACCCAGCCGGTGACGCGGTTCGATTTGAATTTGGCGAGGCAATCGGCGGGATCGTCGATATCGACCTTGGCCGCCTGCCAGCACAATTGAAAGAAGACGAGCACGAGCGCGATGCGGAAGGGCAGGCCGAACCCGGCCGCCTCGCCCGCCGCGGCCCAGAGGATGACCGCCGCGATGTAGAAGACAAAGAGGAACGGCCGCGTCAGCCGGCCCAGCGCCAGGGCCGAAGACTTGACCCCGATCAGCACGTCGTCGTCCTTGTCCTGATGCGCGTAGATGGTGTCGTAGCCGAGCGTCCAAGCGATGCCGCCGAGATAAAGGAGTATCGGCGGCCAGCCGAGATCGCCGCGCACCGCCGTCCAGCCCATCAGCGCGCCCCAGTTGAAATTGAGGCCCAAAAAGAATTGCGGCCAATAGGTGAAGCGCTTCATGAAGGGATAGGTGCTGATGAGCGCGATGACGGCGATCCCGAGCGCGATCGACAAGGCGTTGAGCGAGAACAGGATGGCGGCGCCGATCGCAAGCAACAGCCCCATGAACGCGATGGCGCCGCGCAGGCTGACCGCGCCGCTCGGAATCGGCCTGGTGCGCGTGCGCTCGACCCGGCCGTCGAAATCGCGGTCGACGATGTCGTTGAAGGTGCAGCCTGCGCCGCGCATCACCATCGCGCCGATGCCGAAGAGCGCGATCAGATACCAATCGGGCCAATGCTCGGCCGCGAAGGCGATGCCCCACCAGCAGGGGAAGAGCAGCAGCCAAGTCCCGATCGGCCGGTCGAGCCGCGCCAGGCGCGCAAAAGGGCGCAAGGCGGCCGGCGCGTAACGATCGACCCAGTCGCCCATGCGGATATCGGTCATGGCGCGAGGATGGCCGTGCGCCGTGCTAAGCTCAAGCGGTCATGCGCGAGAAAACGCAAACGCGGCTCTTCGTCGAGGCCGATCTCACCCCCGGCCAGACGCTTACGCTCGCCGCCGAGCAGGCGCATTATTTGAAAGCGGTGCTGCGGCTGAAAGAAGACGAGCGGATCGCGCTCTTCAACGGCCGGAGCGGCGAATATTCGGCGCGGATCGCCGGCTTCGGGCGCAATTGGTGCGACGTCGCGCTCGAGCGGCAGATCCGTGCACAGACCGAGGATCCCGATCTCTGGCTGATCTTTGCGCCGATCAAGCGGGCGCGGATCGATTTTCTCGTCGAAAAGGCGACCGAGCTCGGCGCGGCCGCGCTTTACCCGGTGATGACGCGCTACACCATGGTCGAGCGGGTCAATCTCGCGCGCTTGCGCGCCAATGCGATCGAGGCGGCCGAGCAGAGCGAGCGTCTGACCGTGCCGCAGATCCACGCGCCGCAGCCGCTCGAGCGCCTGCTCGGCGCATGGGATGGCTCGCGGCGCCTCGTCTTGTGTGACGAAACGCGGACAGCGCCGCCGATCGCCGCGGCACTCAAAGCCGCGCGTCCCGGTCCGTGGGCCGTGCTGATCGGGCCCGAGGGCGGGTTCGCCGAGACGGAGCTTGACGCCCTTAAGAAACTCCCCTTTGTATGCCCGGTCAGTCTGGGCCCCCGCGTGCTGCGCGCCGATACGGCGGCGCTCGCGGGGCTCGCCGTTTTGCAGGCGCTGTTGGGGGACACGCCGCGGGACGGATAAAAAGGGGTCTGGAGTAGCGATCGCTCATGTCGGCACCTTCGCAATCGGGCGGCGCGCCGATCACTGACAAGCGTCAGCTGATCGATTATCTCGCCGCGGGATGCAAGCCGCCCGAGGAATGGCGCATCGGCACGGAGCACGAGAAATTCGTGTTCCGGCGCAAGGATCTTCATCCCGTGCCCTACGAGGGCGCGGACGGGATTCGCGCGCTCCTCGAAGGCCTGCGCCGTTTCGGCTGGGAGCCGGTGCTCGACGGCGAGAACATGGTGGGTTTGAGCGAGGCCGGCGGCGGTGCCATCTCCTTGGAGCCGGGCGGCCAGTTCGAGCTCTCGGGTGCGCCGCTCGAAACGCTTCATCAGACCTGCGCCGAGCTACAGACCCATCTGCGCCAGGTGCGCGAGGTCACCGAAGAGCTGGGCCTCGGCATGCTGGGGCTGGGCTTCCTGCCGAAATGGCGGCGCGAGGATTGCTTTTGGATGCCGAAGCGGCGCTACGCGGTGATGCAGCGCTACATGCCGACGCGCGGCAAATTCGGCATCGACATGATGCTTCGCACTTGCACCGTGCAGGTCAATCTCGATTTCGAATCCGAAGCCGACATGGTGCTGAAATCGCGCGTGAGCCTCGCGCTACAGCCGGTGGCGGCGGCGCTCTTTGCCAACTCGCCCTTCGTCGAAGGCAAGCCCTCGGACTATCTCAGCTATCGCAGCCATGTCTGGACCGATGTCGATCCGGACCGCTCGGGCATGCTGCCCTTCGTGTTCGAGAAAGGCTTCGGCTTCGAGCGCTATGTCGATTACCTGCTCGACGTGCCGATGTATTTCGTCTATCGCGACGGCAATTACATCGACGTGGCCGGCCAGTCCTTCCGCGATTTCCTTGCCGGCAAGCTGCCCGGTCTTCCGGGCGCGATCCCGACCATGAGCGACTGGTCCGATCACCTGACCACTGTCTTCCCCGAGATCCGCATCAAGCGCTACATCGAGATGCGCGGCGCCGATGGCGGCCCGTGGCGCAACATCTGCGCGCTGCCGGCCTTCTGGACCGGGCTGCTCTACGATCGCGCGTCGCTCGATGCCGCCTGGGGCCTCGTTGCCGATTGGAGCGAGGAGGAGCGCGATTATCTGCGCACCGAGGGGCCGCGCCTCGGACTCGCGACGCCGTTCCGCGGCAAGAAGCTCGCCGAGATCGCGCTCGCCGTGCTCGAGCTCTCGAGCGCCGGCTTGCGGCGGCGCGCGCGGCTCGATGCCTCGGCGCAGGACGAAAGCCATTTCTTGGCGCCGCTCTTCGAGATCGCGCATTCGGGCAAAACGCCGGCCGAGAAGCTCCTCGACGATTTTGCCACGCGCTGGCGCGGCAAGGTCGATCCGGTCTATGCCGAGGATGCTTACTGAGTGGCGTCCTGAGGCGCCAGCCGCATCTCCGTCCAATGCGCGGGCTCGGCCGAGCTCTGATGCGGCGGCAGGCCCGATAGCGACATCCAGCGCGCATTGAGCCAGGCGCTGGCCGAAACTTCGATCTTGATCTTGTCCGATGGCGGTGGCCCCTCGAGGCCGATCGCTTGCCAGGGCAGCAGCGCCTCGGCGACGATGCGCGGCTGATCGGCGCCGAAATAAAGCGCCTGCGCGCCCGGCACCTTGGCGCAGCGATTGTCCTTGAGCGTCGCGACCGCGCCCGCGCAGAGCAGCGGCTCCATCGGCGGATAGTCGCGCGTCTTGCCCTTGGGCGGAATGAAATAGAGCGTGAAGCGCTTGGGGCCCGCGCCCGCATCGACATCGAGCTCGATGCGATAGGATTCGCTTAACGGGAATGCGCCGCGATAGGCGAGAAGATCGAGATCGTAATAATCCTGGCCGATAGTCGCGAGCGCGAGCCCCTGCTCGCTCCAGGAAAGATAAGCCTCGCCGAACGCGATCTCGCCCTTTTCCGGAACGAGCGCCGGCAGCAGCGAGGCGGGCTTCGGCCAATCGATCAGCGAGAGATGCGCGGGTTCGATGATGGCATGCGGAATGGCGAAATCCTTGCGCTCGGGGCGCGGTGCGACCGCCGCATGCGCGTGGATCGCAGGCAGGCGCCGGTTGGCGTCGCCCAGCGCCGTCACCAGCCGGACATAAGGCCGGTCGCGAATATCGACGAGGCCGAAATTGTAATCCTCGCTGTCCGCGCGCCCGCCCAGCGGATAATCGTAATATTGAAACCAATGAAGCCCGATGATCTCGGGAATTGCGGCAAAAAGCTGCGCCGAAGCCGCCGCGCCCAGCGCGCGCTCGGCCTGGGTGTCGACCGTCATGAGGTGGCCGTTATTGCTGTTGCCGGTGCGGTTCTCGCGCGCGGCATAGAACCATTCCGAGATCAGTTCGGCCTTGCCCTGCGTCAGCCGGCGCAGCCCGTCGAAAAAATAGGGCGCGATCCAGCCTTCGGGGCTGTCGACGTTGTAATTGACGGCGAGTGCGTCGACATGCGGCGCCTCGACCTTGACGGCCGCGGGATCGTAATAGATCGGCAGCCGGTCGCCGAAGAAGAGCGCCTCGGGATCGGCCTTTTTGATCGCCGCTTCGGCGAGCGCGTAATAATGCGCGGCGACGATCGCAGTCCATCGCCGCACCGCCGCGATGCCGTGGCCGCCGATGCGCAGCTGGGTCGGCTTTCGTGTCTCCAGCAGCGCCTTCCAGGAATGAACGCCGGCGGGCGGCACGAAATCGCGCGCAAAGCGCCGCCAGTCACGGCGATAGACCTCACGCAGCATCGCGATCCAGCGCTGCTTGGTGAAGTTGTCGGCGGGCTTTTCGGCATAGAACAGGAAAAGCGCGCCGCCCCACCAGCCGACCTCGTTATCCGAGAAATAGCCGATGCGATAGGGCGAGTCGCGATAGGGTGCGGTCAGCCTCTTCGCTTCCGCATCCATGCGCGCGGGCATCGCCGGATCGAACGGATCGAACCAGTGGAAGCGCGAGAGGCGCCCCAATTCGAGATTGATGACGCTCGGCAGTTTCAGTTCCTGCGGCGGCAGCGACCAGGCGCCGGCCGAGTTGAAGCCCCATTGTTGAAGCCGCCGCCGCGCCGCCGCGATCCAATCGGGCAGCGTGCCGGCGGCCTCGTGCCAGTCGTAATGCGGCCGGTCGAGGCGCGTGCCCGAAATCCCGCCATCGACGACGTTGACGCCGACCGAAAAGAATTTCTCGCCGCAGGGCGTGACGAGAAAGCTCGCGCCGTTGTCGCGCGTCACGCTCCAGCGGGTCGTGCCGGCCGTCGCCAGATCGCAGGCGCGGGCGGACAGGGGCGCCGCTAGGAGCAGGGCCGCCGCGAGCAGCGGAAGAGCCGCCCGGCGGCGAACGCTCATGCAGCCGTGCCGCCGACGGTCAGCCCATCCATGCGCAGAGTCGGCTGGCCGACGCCCACCGGCACGCCCTGGCCGTCCTTGCCGCAAGTGCCGATGCCGTGGTCGAGCGCCAGATCGTTGCCGATCATGGTGATCTTGGTGAGGGCGTCGGGGCCGTTGCCGATCAAGGTCGCGCCCTTGACCGGCTTGCCGACCTTGCCGTCCTCGATGAGATAGGCTTCCGACGCGGAGAAGACGAATTTGCCCGAGGTGATGTCGACCTGGCCGCCGCCGAAATTGACCGCGTAGAGGCCGCGCTTCACCGATTGCAGGATCTCTTTCGGGTCCTTGTCGCCCGCCAGCATATAGGTGTTGGTCATGCGCGGCATCGGCGCATAGGCAAAGCCCTGGCGCCGGCCATTGCCGGTCGGGCGCATGCCCATCAGGCGCGCATTGAGCCGATCCTGCATATAGCCCTTCAAGATTCCATCCTCGATGAGCACGGTGTAGGAGGAGGGCGTGCCCTCGTCATCGACCGAAAGCGAGCCGCGGCGGTCGGGGAGAGTCCCGTCATCCACGACGGTCACGCCCGGTCCGGCGACGCGCTGGCCGATGAGGCCCGAAAAGGCCGACGTCTTCTTGCGGTTGAAATCGCCTTCGAGCCCGTGGCCCACCGCCTCGTGCAGCATCACGCCGGGCCAGCCGGGGCCGAGCACCACGGTCATCTCGCCGGCCGGGGCCGGCACCGAGTCGAGATTGACGAGTGCCTGGCGCAACGCCTCGTCGACCTCGGCCTGCCAATTGGCCGGGTCGAGGAAGCGCTGATAGTCGAGGCGCCCGCCCGTGCCCGAACTGCCGCTTTCCATGCGCGTGCCGTCGGCGGCGACGATGCTGACGTTCAAGCGCACCAGCGGGCGGATATCGCCGACGCGCAAGCCGTCGGCGCGGATGATCTGGACCGCTTGCCACACGCCCGACAGCGACGCCGCGACCTGCTTGACGCGCGGGTCCTTGGCGCGGGCATAGGCATCGATCTCGGCCAAGAGCCGGGTCTTGGCCGCGAACTCGATCTGGCCCAGCGGGTTGGCGGCGGTATAGAGCTGGCGGTTGGTGCCGGCGGGCGGCGCCGCGACAGTGCCGCTCTGACCCTGCTTCACCGCGCGCACGGTCTGGCCGGCGCGGCGGATCGCGTCCTCGCTGAGCTCCGAGGCATGGGCGTAGCCCGTCGCCTCGTCCGACAGGGCGCGCAGCCCGAAGCCCTGGGTCGTATCGAAAGAGGCCGATTTGATGCGCCCGTCGTCGAGCGTGAGGCTTTCGGATTGGCAATATTCGAGAAACAGCTCGCCGTCATCCATGCCGGCAAGCGCTTCCCCGACCAGTCGCTCGACGCGGGCGCGGTCCATTCCCGTCTTGGTGAAAAATACGTCGTCGCTGAGCGCGAGGTCGGTCATGTCTTCGTCTCCCGAAAGGGCTTCTTGCCATGAAGCGAGGGGCAGCACCAGGGGCTTGTCCGAGATACGACATATGGGAAGCGCGGGCCATGACGCCATCCCGCCTGGCTTGTTTTATGCGGCATAAAGTCGCAATGATGCGGTTGGCGTCGCGCCCCGGTGGGGGTTATTAGGAAGGCTGGAATTTCGGGGCGGCTTGCGAGACTTGCCGGCAGCCGGGCGAGGGGCGTGAAGGGTATGGGATTGATTTGGAAATTGGCGAAATCGGGACCGGCGATGCGGGCGCAGCGCATCCTTGCCGCCGCGCTGGGCGGGGTCATGCTTGCCGCCGCCTGGGTCCAGCTGGCCATGGCGGAAGAGCCCCATCCCTGGGAAATGGGCATGGTGCAGGGCGATACGCCGGTGCGCGACCGGATCGACGCCTTCCACAACGAATTGCTCATCATCATCACCTTGATCACGGTCTTCGTGCTCGCGCTGCTCGTCTATGTGATGTGGCGCTTCAACGCCAAGCGCAATCCCGTTCCGTCGAAGACGACTCACAACACCCTGCTCGAGGTGCTGTGGACCACGGTGCCGCTCCTCATCCTGGTCGCGATCTGGTGGCCGTCGATCAAGCTGCTCTATTTCGAAAACCGCACCCAGCATGCCGACATGACGATCAAGGTCACGGGGCATCAATGGTACTGGTCCTACGAATACCCCGATCAGGGCGACTTCGCGTTCGACAGCAACATTCTTTCCGACGCGGATGCGGCCAAGAAGGGCGAGCCGCGACTTCTCGGTGTCGATAATCCGGTCGTGCTGCCGGTCGGCGCGGTGGTGCGCGTGCTCGTCACCAGCACCGACGTGATCCATAGCTGGTACATGCCCTCTGCGGGCGTGCAGGAATACGCGGTGATCGGCCGCACCAACGAGAGCTGGATGCAGTTCGAGAAGACCGGTACTTTTTACGGTCAATGCAACCAGATCTGCGGCATCAATCATCCCTTCATGCCGATCGAGATCCAGGTCGTCTCGAAGGCCGCGTTCGACAGTTGGGCCGCGCAGGCGAAGAAGAAATTCGCCAAGGACGGCAACGAGCCGGGTGCGATGCACGTGGCTCAGGCGGCCGAATAGGAACCGATTTCAGTATTTCGCGAGGAGCGAAGGATGGCATACGGAACTCACGCGCACGGTCATGACGACGCGCATGGCGCGGGCCACGGCGACCACATTCCGGGCTTCTGGTCGCGCTGGCTGTTCTCGACCAATCACAAGGACATCGGCACGCTCTATATCATCTTCGCGATCTGCGCCGGGCTGATCGGCGGCATCTTCTCGATCATCATGCGCATCAATTTGATGACGCCGGGCGATCCGCTCTTCCACAACGATCATCAGCTCTACAACGTGATCATCACGGCCCATGGCCTCATCATGGTGTTCTTCCTGGTGATGCCGGCCTTGATCGGGGGCTTCGGCAATTGGTTCGTACCGCTGATGATCGGCGCGCCGGACATGGCCTTCCCGCGGATGAACAACATCAGCTTCTGGCTGCTGATCCCGGCCGTCCTGCTGCTCCTCGGCTCCACCGTGGTCGGAGATCCGGCCGGCGCCGGCGTCGGCTGGACGATCTATCCGCCCTTGTCGGCGAAGATGGGGCATCCCGGACCCGCCGTCGACATGGCGATCTTCTCGCTGCATCTCGCGGGCGCCTCCTCGATCATGGGCGCGATCAACTTCATCACCACCATCTTCAACATGCGCGCGCCGGGCATGACCTTGCACAAGATGCCGCTCTTCGTGTGGTCGATTCTGGTCACGGCGTTCTTGCTTCTGTTGTCGCTGCCGGTGCTCGCGGGCGCGATCACCATGCTGCTGACCGACCGCAATTTCGGCACCAGCTTCTTCGATCCGGCGGGCGGCGGCGATCCGCTGCTCTTCCTCAACCTGTTCTGGTTCTTCGGGCACCCCGAAGTCTACATCATGATTCTGCCGGCCTTCGGCGTCATCAGCCAGGTGATCTCGACCTTCTCGAAGAAGCCGGTCTTCGGCTATCTCGGCATGGCCTATGCGATGGTCTCGATCGGCGTCGTCGGCTTCGTCGTCTGGGCCCACCACATGTACACGACCGGCATCAGCGTCGACACGCAGGCCTATTTCACCACCGCCACCATGGTCATCGCGGTGCCGACCGGCATCAAGATCTTCTCGTGGATCGCGACGATGTGGGAGGGCTCGATCGAGTTCAAGACGCCGATGCTCTGGGCGATCGGCTTCCTCTTCCTCTTTACCGTCGGCGGCGTCACCGGCGTCGTGCTCTCCAATGCGGGCGTCGATCACTACCTGCACAACACCTATTACGTCGTCGCGCATTTCCACTACGTGCTCAGCCTCGGCGCGGTGTTCGGGCTGTTCGCCGGCTTCTATTACTGGATCGGCAAGATGTCGGGCCGGCAATATAACGAGGTCTTCGGCCAGATCCATTTCTGGACGACCTTCATCGGCGTCAACCTCACCTTCTTCCCGATGCACTTTCTCGGGCTCGCCGGCATGCCGCGCCGCATCAGCGACTATCCCGATGCCTATGCCGGCTGGAACATGGTGGCCTCGCTCGGTTCGTTCCTGTCGGGCGCCTCGACCCTGTTCTTCGTCTTCATCATTTTCCACACGCTCTTCGCCGGCAAGCGCGTCGGCGCCAATCCGTGGGGCGAAGGCGCGACGACGCTCGAATGGACGCTCTCCTCGCCGCCGCCTTTCCACAGTTACGATGAATTGCCGGTGATCGCTTCCGTGCCGGGTCACTGAGCGGAAGGAGCGTCGCGCCCGTGGCAGACATTTCCGCCGCCGGACTGGCACCGCCGCGGGTCGAGCGAGTCCGTTTCGTCGCGGCGCCGTCGGC
>Ga0316624_10000424_pt1 | contig 14161 bp, 12 predicted proteins | sample OWC_Aug_N3_C1_D5_FD_207657 | JGI IMG/M metagenome (GOLD analysis project Ga0316624, IMG submission 207657) | Wetland soil microbial communities from Old Woman Creek delta, Ohio, United States - OWC_Aug_N3_C1_D5_A | ecosystem: Environmental > Terrestrial > Soil > Wetlands | place: USA: Ohio... | reverse complement strand
TTAGACTCCTAAAAGAGCGGCTCTCAGCGGTAACCGCGCACGCCGTGATCCGGCTCGGTGAGGAAGCCGACCTTGACGATGCCGCCGCGCTGGATCATGTACATCACGCGCCCGATGGCCTCGTAGCGTGTCTCCCTATCGCCGCGGATGTGGATTTCCGGCTGCGGCTTCTTCACCGCCGCGGCCTTCACGTTCGAGAGCAGGTCATCGCGGTTCGCCAGGCGCTTGTCGTTCCAGTAGATGTTGCCTTCCTTGTCGATGGCGATGGTGATGTTCTCAGGCTTCGTCTGGGTCGGAATATTGACGGCCTTGGGAAGGTCCACCTTCACCGTCTTGTTGATCACGGGAATCGTGATCAGGAAGATGATGAGCAGCACCAGCATGACGTCCACGAGCGGCGTCGTGTTGATGTTCGACATCGCGCTCGGCTCTGATGAGGATCCACCGACATTCATTGCCATGGGCAACTTCTCCTAGAAAGCGGCAGGGCCCGGAGGCGCGACCAGGCACGCGCCTTAACGGGCCCTTAACGCGGCAGCCTTACCTGCCGACCGGCTGGGCCTTGGCACCGGCCGGTCGCGCACCGCCCGTGTCCACGCGCGCGCCGCCTACCAGATAGGCATGCAGATCGCTGGCAAAGTTCCGCAGCGCGTCCTGCAGGAGCTTCTGGCGCCCGAGCAGCCAGTTGTAGCCCATGACCGCAGGCACGGCCACGAACAGGCCGATCGCCGTCATGATCAGCGCCTCGCCGACGGGGCCTGCCACCTTGTCGATCGAGGCCTGGCCGGCGATGCCGATGCCGACGAGGGCGTTCAGGATGCCCCACACCGTGCCGAAGAGGCCGACGAACGGGGCGGTGGAGCCGACGGTCGCGAGCAGGCCGAGGCCGTTGGAGAGCTTGCTGTTGACCCCGTCGACCGCGCGCTGCAGCGACATCGTGATCCACTCGTTCAGGTCGATGCGGTCGGTCAGGCGGCCGTCGTGGTGCGAGGCGGCGCGCAGGCCGTCCTCGGCGATGCCGCGGAACTCATCGCCCTTCTTCAGGCGATCCACCCCGTCCTTGATCGACGGGGCGGTCCAGAACTGCTTCTCGACGACCTTCGCCGACTGCTTGAGCTTCCTCTGGTCCCACAGCTTCGTCAGCATCACGTACCAGGAAGCCAGGGACATGATGACGAGCAGGACCAGAACGGCACGGGCGACGATGTCACCTGTTTGCCAGAGTGCGACGAGCCCGTAGGGGTTCTCGACGGTCGCGGTGGGGGCGGCTGGGGCGGGTTGGTTTTCCATAGTTTTCCTCGAAACAAAAGAATGCCGCACCTAAGGTCAGTGCGGCGCCTGGTCATCTCATCTGGAAGCGGATACCGATCTTGTTACAGGCAGTAAGCGCCTTGCCGTCCTCGGTAGCCGGCTTGTAGTGGCCGGATGCGGCCTGGGCGAGCTTCAGCGCGCCTTCATCGAGGCGCGGGCTGCCCGAGGTCTGCGCCAGCGTCGGCGCTTCGGTGAGCTTGCCATCCGGGCCGACGCACACGTTGACGACGGCCATACCCTGCTCTTCCAGCCGCCGTGAGGCCGGCGGATAGTACTCGTCACTGTTCGGGAAGCCCTTGCCCGGGCCGACCGCGGTGCGCACGGAGGGCTTGGGTGCCGGTGGCGCCGGTGCCACGTGTTGGGTCGTCACGTTCGTGATCGCCGTCGTGGTCGCTGCGACCGGCATCTCCACGATCGTGTCGGTCGGCGGGATCTCCACCGGCGGGCGCTCGAAGGTCGGCGGCGGCGGCGGCGGCGGCGGGGTGTCCTTGTGGGTCTCGGTCTCGATGACCGTCTGGATCGGCGGGGCGATCAGCTCGACCGCGCGGCGCGCCAGACCGCTCGCGAGCGCCCAGAAGATGAACAAGTGCAGCAGGATGATGGCGACCAGCACCAGGCCGCGTCGCGTCAAGAATCCGGAGTCCTGTTCTAGGTAAGCTGCCATGAGTAAGTTATCGCCATCCGCTCAAGATTTTCGTCCCACCGGACTTTAGCTGGTGACGCCTGGGGCGAGCCGCCCCGCGTTCGCAGCCGAGAAACCCGGACCCAAAGTCCGCAGCGGCCTGTCCTGCGGACCCCCTTGCATCACAACGGTCAACAAACCTTTCCGGCATCCAGTCCGTCGGGCGCGTGATTATAGGAATCGGCCCGCGGACAATGGGCGCGTTTCGCGCCGCAACGGATGCGTCCGCGAACTCTAACCGCTGCCTTTCGCACTGACAACTATGGCGACGGCTTAGGAATCGCGCCGACGTGCCGGTATCGGCTCGGTCACCGCTCCTCGGGAAGCGCTCCCGACGAGAAGTGCGTATTTTGCCAGTGCGCCACGGGTCGCATAGGGCTTGGCGGGCTTCCAGGCGCGGCGGCGGCGGCGCAGTTCCGCCGCCGAGAGCTGCACCTGCAGCTCGCGTTTCACCGCGTCGATGTGGATGCGGTCCCCGCTGCGCAGCAGCCCGATCGGGCCGCCGACCGCGGCCTCCGGAGATATATGTCCGACCACGAAGCCGTGGCTGCCGCCGGAGAAGCGCCCGTCCGTAATAAGTGCGACCTTGTCCCCGAGGCCCCGTCCCATGATGGCGCTCGTCGGGGAGAGCATCTCGCGCATGCCCGGCCCGCCGCGCGGGCCCTCGTTGCGGATGACGACCACGTCCCCGGCGTGCACGCGCCCGGCGAGGATCGCCTGCGTGGCGCGTTCCTCCCCGTCGAACACGCGCGCGCGCCCGCTGAAGCGCTCGCCCTCCTTGCCGGTCACCTTCGCCACCGCCCCTTCGGGGGCGAGGTTCCCGTAGAGCACGACCAGGTGGCTGTCCGCCTTCAAGGGATTCGCGAGCGGTCGCACAATGTCCTGCCCGCTCATGTACATGGGCACCTTTTCCAGATTCTCTTTGAGCGTGTGACCGGTGACCGTGAGGCACTCCCCGTGCAGGAGCCCCGCCTCCAGCAGCATCTTCATCAGGGGCTGGATGCCCCCGATCGCCACCAGCTCGGACATGAGGTAGCGCCCGCTCGGGCGCAGGTCCGCAAGCACCGGGGTGCGCTTGCCGATGCGCGTGAAGTCATCGAGCCTCAGGCGCACGCCGGCGGCTTGCGCGATCGCGAGCAGGTGCAGCACGGCGTTCGTGGAGCCCCCGAGCGCGATCACGACCGTGATCGCATTCTCGAAGGCACGCCGGTTGAGGATGTCGCGCGGCTTCAAGCCCTCGCGCACCAGGCGCACGACGGCCTCCCCGGCCCGGTGGCAGTCGGAGCGCTTGTCCGGCCCGACGGCCTCCTGCGCGGAGCTGCCCGGCAATGACAAGCCCAAGGCTTCGATGGCCGAGGCCATGGTGTTCGCGGTGTACATGCCGCCGCAGCTGCCGGGCCCCGGGATGGCGGTGCGCTCGATTTCCAGCAGCCCCGCCGCCGAGAGCTTGCCGGCCGCATGCGCGCCGACCGCCTCGAACACCGAGACGATGTCGCGCCGCTGTGCGCCGGGGCGGATGGTGCCACCGTAGACGAACACCGCGGGACGGTTCAGGCGCGCCATGGCCATGGCGCAGCCGGGCATGTTCTTGTCACAGCCGCCGATGGCGACGAAGCCATCAAAGCCCGCCGCCCCCGCGACCGCCTCGATGGAGTCGGCGATGATCTCGCGCGAGACGAGCGAGTAGCGCATCCCCGGGGTGCCCATCGAGATGCCGTCCGACACCGTGATCGTATTAAAGAGGACGCTCTTGCCGCCGGCGGCATCGACCCCGGCACACGCCTCGCGCGCGAGCTCCCCGATGTGCATGTTGCAGGGCGTGACGTTGCCCCAGGTCGAGGCGACGCCGATCTGCGGCCGCGCGAAGTCCGCATCGCTGAAGCCCACCGCGCGCAGCATCGCGCGCGAGGGTGCCTGGCGGTCCCCGTCCACCACCACGCGCGAGTACGCGCGCGGGTCCACTGCCTTCTTGCTCATCCTGCTGCAACCTTTAGCTTGCGCCCGGCGGCGCCCAGTCCCCTCATCGCTCGAGCGCGACGCGCATGCGGTTGAAGCCCAGCGCGCCCGCCACCGTCATCGCCAGGGGCAGCAGCAGCGCCCACTCGCCGCTGCCCGCATGCCACCGCTCAAGCCCCATGTAGGCGAGGACCCCCAAGGGGGGCGCCACGCCGCCGCGCAACCCCGTGAGCGTGACGTGCACGCCCATGTAGTGCTGCGCCCGGCCGAGGGAGGCGAAGTCATTGTGACCCAAGTTCCACCCTAGATTAGCACCCGCCTGCGCCGCGCCGAGGAGCACCGCGCCGAGCCACAGCAGCGTGAGGGAGCGGGTGAAGACGCCCAGGCACAGGGTGAGACTCGCGAGCACCAGCGCCCAGCCCTGCCGCGAGCGGTAGCGCACGACGTGCGAGCCGTCAAAGAGCCGGGACCAGGCGGGCATGAACAGCGGCTGCGTGAGCAGCGGCACGACCGCGAGCAGCCCAATCTGCACGCCGCTCGTCAGGTGCAGCTGCTCGGAGAACAAGAGCACCAGCTGCGCGGTGAGCATCAGGTTGCCCGCGCCGAACACGCCCATCCACAGCATGTACTCGCGGTAGGCCGGGTCCTCCTTGAGGATCTGCGTCAGCATCCGCAGGCTGAAGGGCTCGCTTTTCCCGCCGTGCGCGGCCTCGGCGGCGAGCAGCTGGAACTCGCGCCGTACGCGCATCGCGCGGTACAGCCACGCGCCGCTGAGGCCGGCGATCGCCCCGCCCCCGTACAGCCAGCGCGCATCGATCACGCGCCCCTGGAGCGCCCCGCCGACCAGGGCCGCGGAGGTGGCGACCGCGATGGCATTGACGATGACGATGCGGCCGGTGATGCGCGCGAGCACGTGGCGCGGGTAGTTCGCCGTCCACACGGCCGCGCGCACCGTGAGGATCCCGGCCCACACCACGCGCGCGGCGATGATCGACAGCACCGTCACGGCGAGGCCCGCGGAGGCGCGCGAGGCGAGCGCGACGCAGCCGACCAGGAGCGCAAAGGCTGCCTGCAGCGCCACCATCAGCTGCACGCGGGCGCGCCCGTGCGCCACGTTCGCCCAGACGAAGCTCAAGACGTTGGAGAAGGCCGGGGCGCCGCTGACCAGGGCGACGGCGATGTTGACCCCGAAGCTCGAGGCGGCCCCGGCAAAGTGCTGCTTGACCAGGATCGCGGCCGTGGCGCCCTCGACCAGCCCCAGGGTGAGGCCGAGCAGACCCCAGGGCAGGATTTCGCGGCGGAAGATCCCCTCGACGAGGGGGCTGGGCTTGGGCGTGGAGCCGGCGGACACGCCGCGAAGCTTAATCGCCCTCAGGCCTTAGAATCAGGCTCGTTGACAAGCAGAACGCCCCTGTGCTCCTATCCGGAACATCAGGATTCGTTCGCCACGCATGACCCACCCCATAGCAGCCGGCTTCTCCGACGCAGCGCCCTCAGGCGCCCTGCGGGCGCTGCTGCTGGTACTGCTTCCCGGACTGCTGCTCCTTAGCGGAGCACGGTGCGGGGCCCGCGCGGACGCCTGAAGAAATACCCAGGCACGAGCGAAGTAAGACACCAAAAACCCCGCACCGGCTCAAGGCCGCTGCGGGGTTTTTTATGCTTGCAGACAGAGCTCACAAGGCATCGAGGAGTGATTCAGATGAGGTTGTATTCGCACAAAGACGTCGACAAGAAAGCGCTCAAGGGCGCCCGTATCGCCATCCTCGGCTACGGCAGCCAGGGGCGCGCGCATGCGCTGAACCTGCACGACAGCGGCTTCGACGTGGTCGTCGGCGTGCGCAAGGGCGGCGAGGGCTGGAAGAAGGCCAAGAAGGCGGGGCTCAAGGTTGCCGAGCCCGCCGCGGCGGTCCAGGACGCCGACCTGGTCGCGATCCTCATCCCCGACACCTCGCAGAAGGAGTTCTACAAGAGCATCAAATCGCATCTTAAGACGGGCGCGACGCTGCTCTTCGCGCACGGCTTCAACGTGCACTTCAAGCAGATCAAGCCGCGCAAGGACCTCGACGTGGTGCTGATTGCGCCCAAGGGGCCCGGCGATCTGGTGCGGCGCCAGTACCAGGAGGGCGCCGGCGTCCCGTGCCTGCTGGCGGTGGCGCAGGATGCGAGCGGCAAGGCGCACGCCAAGGCGCTCGCCTACGCGCACGGCATCGGCGGCACGCGCGGCGGGGTGCTCGAGACCACCTTCGCGGAAGAGACCGAGACCGACCTCTTTGGCGAGCAGGCGGTGCTGTGCGGCGGGGCCACCGAACTCGTGGTGAAGGGCTTCGAGACGCTGGTTGAGGCCGGCTACCAGCCCGAGGTCGCCTATTACGAGTGCCTGCACGAGCTGAAGCTCATCGTCGACCTGCTCTACGAGGGCGGGCTGGCGAAGATGCACCAGTTCATCAGCGAGACGGCCAAGTACGGTGACCTCACGCGCGGCCCGCGCATCGTGAACGAGCGGGTCAAGAACGAGATGCGCAAGGTCCTCAAGGAAGTGCAGAGCGGCAAGTTCGCGCGCCAGTGGATCAAGGAGAACGCCGCCGGCAAGACCCACTACACGAAGCTCCTGAACGAGGACCTCGATCACCCGATCGAGAAGGTCGGCGCGGCGCTGCGGGCCCGCATGGCCTGGCTGCAGGCGAAGCGTGCCTGAGGCGCAGCGGGCGCGCCGCGGCGCAGGCCGCGAAGGCGCCCTCCCCCCAACCCTCAACCTTGCGGAAGTGCCCCCATGGTCGCCAATCCCGACCGAGTACTGATCTTCGACACCACGCTGCGCGATGGCGAGCAGTCGCCCGGCTGCAGCATGACCCGGCCCGAGAAGCTGCGCGTCGCCCGCGCGCTCGCCGAGCTCGGCGTGGACGTCATCGAGGCGGGATTCCCGGCCGCCTCGCGCGGGGACTTCGACAGCGTGCAGGCGGTCGCCCGCGAGGTGTCCGGTCCGATCATCTGCGGACTGGCACGCTGCAACCCGGATGACATCGAGCTCGTGGCGCGCGCGCTCGAGGACGCGCACGCCAAGCGCATCCACGTGTTCCTGGCGACCAGCGCCATCCACCGCCAGTACAAGCTCAACATGGCGCAGGATGAGATCCTGCGGCTCGCCGCCACCGGGGTCGCGCGCGCACGCGAGCTGTGCGAGGACGTGGAGTTCTCCCCCGAGGACGCTTCGCGCACGGAGCTGGAGTTCCTGGCGCAGGTGGTCGAGACCGCGATCGGCGCCGGGGCCACCACCGTCAACATCCCCGATACCGTCGGCTACACGGTGCCGGACGAGTTCGCGGAGCTGTTCCGTTACCTGCGCAAGAACGTGCGCGGCATCGAGGGCATCCGCCTCTCGGTGCACTGCCACGACGACTTAGGGATGGCGGTCGCCAACAGCCTCACCGCGGTGGTGGCGGGCGCCCGCCAGGTCGAGTGCACCATCAATGGCATCGGCGAGCGCGCCGGCAACTGCTCGCTCGAGGAAGTGGTGATGGCGCTGAAGACGCGCGCCGCGTTCTTCAACGTCGCCACCAACATCCAGACCAACCGTCTGTACCCGACCTCGCGCCTGGTCTCGAGCATCACCGGCCAGCCGATCCCGCGCAACAAGGCGGTGGTGGGCGAGAACGCCTTCGCGCACGAGTCGGGCATCCACCAGCACGGGATGCTCAAGCACCACTCGACCTACGAGATCCTGCGCCCCGAGGACGTCGGCCTCGCGCGCAGCCACCTGGTGCTCGGCAAGCATTCCGGCCGGCACGCGTTCCGCGAGCGCGTCAAGGCCTTGGGCTTCGAGCTCGACGAGCTCGAGTTCAACCGCGTGTTCGAGGAGTTCAAGGCGCTCGCCGACAAGAAGAAGGAGCTCTTCGACGGGGACATCGAGGCGCTCGTGCTGCGCGCGGAGGGCGCCGCGGCCGGCCCCTGGACGCTCACCGAGCTCACCACGGAGGCCAAGAGCGGCGGCAGCGCGCGCGCCATCGTGCGCCTCACGCACGCCGACGGGCGCACGGCTGAGTGCACCGCGGCCGGGGACGGCCCGGTGGATGCGGCCTTCAAGGCGATCGAGACGGCGACCGGGATCGCGGTCATCCTGCGCAAGTTCGAGGTGCAGGCGGTGAGCGAGGGCGAGGACGCCCAGGGCGAGGCGCGCGTGTACGTGGAGTACAATCACAAGACCTATCGGGGCGCGAGCGTCAGCACCAATATCGTCGAGTCCGCGACGCGCGCATTCCTCGAAGTGATCAACCGCATCGAGCTGGCCTGCGCCGGTGCCCGCACCCGCGAGGAGCGCGTGGCCGCTGCGACCAGCGCCTAAGGAGTCTCCATGCCCATTCCGGCCACGCAGTTCATCTGGTTCAACGGCAAGCTCGTGCCCTGGGAGAAGGCCACGGTGCACGTGCTCAGCCACGCGCTGCACTACGGCTCCTCGGTGTTCGAGGGCGTGCGCGCCTACGAGACCCCCAAGGGGGTCGCGATCTTCCGCCTGCGCGACCACACGCGGCGCCTGTTCGACTCGGCCAAGATCTACCGCATCCCGATGCCCTTCTCCGCCGAGGCCATCAACGAGGCCTGCCGGCAGGTGATCTCCGCCAACGCACTCAAGCGCGGGGGCTACATCCGCCCGCTGGTGTTCCGCGGTTACGGCGAGATCGGCGTGACGCCCAAGCACGAGCCGCCGACGGAAGTGGCCGTGGCCGCCTGGGAATGGGGCAAGTACTTAGGCGCGGAGGCCGAGGAGCACGGCGTCGACGCCTGCATCTCCTCCTGGCAGCGCGTGGCGCCCAATACGCTGCCCGCGCTCGCCAAGGCCGGCGGCAACTACCTCTCCAGCCAGCTGATCGGGGCCGAGGCCCGGCGCCTCGGCTTCGCCGAGGGCATCGGGCTGTCCTCGGATGGCACGCTGAGCGAGGGTTCCGGGGAGAACCTGTTCCTGGTGAAGGACGGGGTGCTCCTGACGCCGGCGCTCGCGCACTCGGTGCTCGGCGGCCTCACCCGCGACGCCGTGATGCGCCTGGCGCGCGAGCGCGGCATCGAGGTCCGGGAGTGCGCCATCCCGCGCGAGCTGCTCTACATCGCCGACGAGGCGTTCTTCACCGGCACCGCGGTGGAGATCACCCCGATCCGCTCGGTGGACCGCCTGAGCGTCGGCGCCGGCAAGCGCGGCCCGATCACCGAGACGCTGCAGAAGGCCTTCTTCGGGCTCTTCAGCGGCAAGACGCCCGACAAGTGGGGCTGGCTGGACTACGTGGACATGTCCGCCCCGCGCGTCGCGGCGTCCGGCTGACGCTGCGCGGGCCGGAGCAACACGCTCACCCATGGCTGCAGCCGCGCGCACCCTCTTTGACAAGGTCTGGCAGCGCCACGAGGTCAGCGCCGAGAGCGCGCACGCGCCCGCGGTGCTCTACGTCGACCTGCACCTGATCCACGAGGTCACCTCCCCACAGGCCTTCGCGGTGCTGCGCGAGCGGGGACTGAAGGTGCGCCGGCCGCAGCGCACGCTCGCCACCATGGACCACTCGACCCCGACGCACACCGCCCAGGTGTTCGGCGGCGCCCCGATCGCGATCGACTCGGCCGCGCGCCAGGTCGCGCAGCTGGAGAAGAACTGCGCCGAGTTCGGCGTCGAGCTGCTCGCGCTGCGGCACGCGCAGCGCGGCATCGTGCACGTGATCGGGCCGGAACTGGGCTTGAGCCAGCCCGGGCAGACCATCGTGTGCGGCGACAGCCACACGAGCACCCACGGCGCCTTGGGGGCGCTCGCCTTCGGTATCGGCACGACCGAGGTCGGCCACGTGCTCGCCACCCAGTGCCTGCTGCAGCGCAAGCCCAAGGCGCTCGCCCTGAACGTGGCGGGCCGGCTCGCAGCCGGGGTCACCGCCAAGGACCTGATCCTCGCCATCATCGGTGAGATCGGCGTCGACGGCGGCACGGGGCACGTGATCGAGTACCGCGGGCCCGGGGTGCAGGCGCTTGACATGGAGCAGCGCATGACCGTGTGCAACATGTCGATCGAGGCCGGCGCGCGCGCCGGGATGATCGCCCCGGACGAGACGACCTACGCCTACCTCGCCGGGCGTGCCCGCGCGCCGCGCGGCGCGGCCTGGGAGCGCGCGCTCGAGGACTGGCGCACGCTGCCCACGGATGCCGGTGCGCGCTTCGAGCGCGAGGTGGCGTTCAATGCGGACGCGGTCGAACCGATGATCACCTACGGCACCAACCCCGGCATGGTGATCCCGATCGGCGCGCCGATCCCGCAGCGCCCGGATGACGAGGCCTTCGCGCGCGCCCTCACCTACATGGGGCTCACCGCGGGCCAGCCGATCAAGGACCAGAAGGTGAACGTCGTGTTCCTCGGCAGCTGCACCAACGCACGCCTCTCGGACCTGCGCGCTGCCGCCGGCGTGCTGCGCGGCCGGCGCATCGCCCGGGGGCTGAAGATGCTGGTGGTGCCCGGCTCGCAGGAGGTGAAGCGCCAGGCGGAGACCGAGGGGCTCGACCGCGTGTTCCTCGAGGCCGGCGCCGAGTGGCGCGAGTCGGGCTGCTCGATGTGCCTCGGCATGAACGGCGACCTGGTCGGCCGCGGGGAGTACTCGGTGAGCACCAGCAACCGCAACTTCGAGGGGCGCCAGGGCGCGGGCGCGCGCACCCTGCTCGCCAGCCCGCTCACCGCGGCCGCCTGCGCGGTCACCGGGCGCGTGACCGACCCGCGCGAGCTGCTCTAGGCGCGCCGCATGGAACCGTTCCGGCAGCTCAAGTCCCGCACGCTGGTCATGGCGGCGGCCAACATCGATACCGACCAGATCATCCCGGCCCGCTTCCTCACCACCACCACGCGCGAGGGCCTGGGGCGGGAGCTGTTCCGCGACTGGCGCTACGCGCCCGACGGCACGCCGCGCGGGGACTTCGTGCTCAATCGCCCCGAGGCGGCCGGCTGCCGCATCCTGGTCGCCGGGCGCAACTTCGGCTGCGGCTCCTCGCGCGAGCATGCCCCCTGGGCGCTCCTGGACTACGGCATCCGCGCCGTCATCAGCACCGAGATCGCCGACATCTTCCGCAGCAACGCGCTCAAGAACGGCCTCCTGCCCGTGATCGTCGAGGAGGCCATCAGCGAGTGGCTCATCGGGCACCCGGGCACCGAGGTCACGCTGGATGTTGCGACCCGCACGCTGGGGCTGCCCGGGGGGGCGCTCGTGCGCTTCCCGCTGGAGCAGTTCGCGCAGCACTGCCTGCTCGAGGGCGTCGATGAGCTCGGCTACCTCATCGCGCGCGAGGCGCAGATCGCCGCCTACGAGCGCCGCCACGCATGAGGGCCCGCATCGCGGTGCTCGCCGGGGATGGCATCGGCCCTGAGGTCATCGCCGAGGGCCTCAAGTGCCTGCGCGCCGTGGGCGGGCTCTTCGGGCACGAGTTCGAGCTCACCGAGCTGCCCTTCGGCGGCGCGGCCATCGACCTTACCGGCGACCCGCTGCCGCCGGCGACGCTCGCGGCCGCCCGCGCGGCCGATGCGGTGCTGCTCGGGGCCATCGGCGGGCCGCAGTGGTCCGCCCCGGAAGTCCCCGTGCGCCCCGAGCAGGGGCTGCTCAGGCTGCGCGCCGCGCTGGGGGCCTACGCCAACCTGCGCCCGGTGCGCGTGCATCCGGCCTTAAGCGATGCCTCCACGCTCAAGCGCGAGGTGGTCGAGGGCGTCGACCTGATCTTCGTGCGCGAGCTCACGGGGGGGATCTACTTCGGCGCCAAGCAGCGCGATGCGCTGAGCGCCTCGGATGTTTGCACCTACAGCGCCGCGGAGATCGAGCGCATCGTGCGCGTGGCCGCGCAGCTGGCGCGCAGCCGCCGCAAGCGCCTGACCTCGATCGACAAGTCCAACGTGCTGGAGACCTCGCGCCTGTGGCGCCAGGTCGCCACGCGCCTCATGGCGGCGGAATTCCCCGACGTGGCGCTCGAACACCAGCTGGTGGACTCCGCGGCGATGCACCTGATCCGCCGGCCGCGCGATTTTGACGTGCTGGTCACCGAGAACATGTTCGGCGACATCCTCACCGACGAGGCGGCGATGCTCGCCGGCTCCCTTGGCCTGTTGCCCTCGGCCTCCCTCGGCGCGGGCCGCAGCGGCATCTACGAGCCGATCCACGGCTCCGCGCCCGACATCGCCGGGCGCGGCATCGCCAATCCCTACGGCACGATCCTCAGCACCGCGCTCCTGCTGCGTCATTCCCTCGCTCTCGAGGCCGAGGCGCAGGCGCTGGAGGCGGCGGTGAGCGCCGCCATCGGCCAGGGTGCGCGCACGGCGGACCTCGCAGCCCCGGGCGCACGGGCCTTGAGCACCCGCGAGGCGGGCGCGGCGGTGCTCAGCAACCTGACGCGGCGCGCGTAAGGGTCGGGGCGGCCGCGACGCGCGCCACGCGCTCAAGTCCGCGCGCCAGGTCCGCGCGCAGGTCCTCGAGCCCCTCGATGCCCACCGAGAGGCGGATGAGCCCGTCGGTGAGCCCTGCGCGGGTGCGCGCGGCGGGGTCCATCGCCGCGTGCGTCATGCTCGCCGGGTGTGCCACCAGGCTCTCGACCCCGCCGAGGGACTCGGCCAGCGAGAAGCACTCGAGTCCCGCGACGAACTCACGCACCGCCTCGTGTCCGCCGGCGAGCTCCAGTGTGACGACCGCCCCGAAGCCCTTCTGCTGGCGCCGGGCGAGCTCGTGACCCGGGTGCTGCGGCAGCCCCGGGTACCACACGCGCCGCACCTCGGCGCGCGTGTCGAGCCACTCGGCGAGCGCCTGCGCGTTGCGGCCGTGGTGCTCCAGGCGCGCGTGCAGCGTGCGCAGGCCGCGCAGCGTCATGAAGCTGTCGAACGGTGCCCCGGTCAATCCTAAGCAGTTGGCCCACCAGGTCAGCTCGCCTGCGAGCGCCGCGTCGCGCGCGATCACCGCCCCGCCGACTACGTCGCTGTGGCCGTTGATGTACTTGGTGGTGGAGTGCACCACGAGGTCGGCGCCGAGCGTGAGCGGCTGCTGCCAGCCGGGCGAGAGAAAGGTGTTGTCGACCGCGACGAGCGCGCCGGCGGCGTGCCCGAGCGCAGCGCAGGCGGCGATGTCGGTGATGCGCAGCAGCGGGTTGCTCGGCGTCTCGATCCACAAGAGCGCGGTGGGCTCGGCGAGCGCGGCCCTGAGCGCCCTCTCGTCCCCGAAGTCGACGAACTGCACCTGCCGCTCGCCGCGGCGCCGCCAGGCGTCGAGGAGCCGGTACGTGCCCCCGTAGCAGTCGTGCGGGGCGACGATGCGCGCGCCCGCCGGCACGAGGTAGCCGCACACGGTGATGGCGGCCATGCCGCTCGCGGTGACGACGGCGCCCTCGCCGTGCTCGAGCTCGGCCAGCGCCTGGCCGAGCAGGTCGCGCGTCGGGTTGCCCGAGCGGGTGTAGTCATAGGTGCGCTTCTCGCCGAAGGCGCGGAAGGCGAAGGTGGAGGTCAGGTGCAGCGGCGGCACGACGCAGCCGCTTTCATCGTCGCACTCGATGCCGGCGCGCACCGCGCGGGTGACATCGGAGACGCCGCTGTTGGCGGCGCTCTTGGGTGTCGGCAAGCCCGGGGTCTTGCTCATGGCAGGCTCCGCGCGCAACCGCTACACGGGGCCACCGGGTTCACTTCAGCTTGGGGACTCATCGCATCACTCCGCTTCAGGGGCTCTGGCCGTTCTCACCGGCCTCCTGCGGAGCGTGCCTGCGCCGGGGATCCGGCGGCGGGCCTGTCGAGCGTCCTTCCCCCGCCGGTGCCTGTGAGGCATCCCTGGGGGCCACGCTGACCGCTCATCTGTCGATGCCTCTTACGGCGCATCGCAGGAGTTGGCACCTTTCCAGGATGGTTAAGCCTGGCGGTTGCCCCGGCGTCTAAGGGCCTTATCCCTCAGCCGGTCTCGATGAGTGAGCTGCAGTTTAGGGGGCAGCCCCCGTGCCGCGCAAGCACGGGGCTTAAGGGGACCTACGGCCCCGCGGGGATTGCCTGAAGCCGGTCCCGTTGCGCCGCCGCCGCGGTGGGCCCTCAGCGCAGAACCGGCCCCTGCGCCCGCTGGTCCGCTTCCGCGGCCTCCGCGTTGCGGCCCCGGGCCCGCAGGGAGTCCCCGATCAGGTGCCAGGCGGCGCCCTGGGCGGACGCGTCCCCGGTGGCGAGCGCCAGGGCCTTGCGCCCCATCGCATCGGCTT
>Ga0316624_10000423_pt1 | contig 14163 bp, 3 predicted proteins | sample OWC_Aug_N3_C1_D5_FD_207657 | JGI IMG/M metagenome (GOLD analysis project Ga0316624, IMG submission 207657) | Wetland soil microbial communities from Old Woman Creek delta, Ohio, United States - OWC_Aug_N3_C1_D5_A | ecosystem: Environmental > Terrestrial > Soil > Wetlands | place: USA: Ohio... | reverse complement strand
TCCCGCCCACCCAACCGGCGTTACTCAAAATTGCACTTCATTCCTGAATCCGCCAAAGAAAGATATAGACCTTTTTTTAACTTGTTTGTGACGATATCTAAATGTAGATTTAACGCATGCTCTGAATATGGGTTTATCCCTCAAGGCAGCCGCATCGAAACGATGCGAAAACAAAAAAATAGTCGGGGGGAAACGCACATGGCGCTTGCCAGTAGAGTCACTCGTAAGACCTGTTATGTCTGCGGAGCATCCGCCTGATGCCGCGCCGACTTCTCAAGATCGTATCGAACAGTTTTTCCCGGGAACCATCCCGGCATTTACCCACCTTCACTTTTGCGCTTGCAGACGTCGTCTGGGCTATGGGCAGCTTTTGCGCCCTGAACCGCAAACCCTTCGATGCCGAACTGCTGGCCAAACAATTTCCGCCACCCTATACCTCGGATTCCTTGATCCATGCGGCCCGCGCGTTGGGCTTTCGCATCAGGCGCCGGGATTGCGCTAGCGCTGCGCTCGCTACGCTTAACCTGCCGTGCCTGGTCGTATTGAACGAGGCCGAACCGGTTAAGAAACCAGATGCTGAGCACAGAGCAGTTGAGCAATTAGGGGTAGAACAGTCGAATGCACTGCAGATCAATGCGGAGTCTGCAGCCCCGAAAGATGCAGCAGGGGAGGCCTCCGGCATCACGCCCACAGAGCTGCATCCGAACCCGCGCAAAGTTCACCCCGCCATCGTCGTGCAGATGAATGCTGAGAGCGTGGTCCTGTTCGAGGTCGGCACCAATACGCCCAAGGTGATGAGCCATGCCGAGTTTGCCACGCGCTATACCGGCACGGCTTTTCAACTCGCACTCGAAGCCAACGTCATCAAGGATCCGGATGGTGCGCTGGCTGGCAAGTCGGAATTCGGCTTTAAATGGTTCATCCCGGAGCTGCTGAAGCACAAGCGCATCTGGCGCGACGTGCTCATCGCATCCCTCATTATTCAATTGCTGGCGCTGGGTACGCCGCTATTCACCCAGGTAATCATCGACAAGGTAGTGGTGCACCGCACCCAAAGCACCCTCATCGTCATCGGCATCGCGCTCGCCATCTTCATGATTTTTTCTGCGCTGCTCAGCTGGGTGCGCCAATACCTCATCCTCCATACCGGCAATCGCGTGGATGCCGTGCTGGGCGCTGCCGTATTCGACCACCTGTTCAAACTGCCCACGCGCTACTTCGAACATCGGCCCACCGGCGTCATCGCCGCACGCCTGCATGGGGTGGAAACCATCCGCGAATTCATCGCCAGCGCCGCCGTCACCCTCATCCTGGATTTCCCGTTCCTGATCATCTTCCTCGCGATGATGCTTTACTACAGCGTGCCGCTCACCTTCATCGCACTGGCCATCATGGGCGTGATCACCCTGATGAGCTTCATCGTCGCCCCTATCTTCCGCAGCCGGATGAACGAACAGTTCCTGCTCGGCGCACGCAACCAGGCTTTTACTACCGAATACGTCGCCGGTGTCGAGACCGTCAAGAGCCTGCAAATGGAACCCCAGCTCAGTGCCCGTTATAGCGACTACCTCGCCGAATACCTGCGCTCCGGCTTCAGCGTGCGCCAGATCGGCAACACCTACAACGTCATCTCCAACGGCCTCGAACAACTGATGACCCTGCTCATCCTCATCATCGGCGCCTACACCGTCATGACCAATACCGACTTCACCATCGGCATGCTCATCGCCTTCCAGATGTACGCCAGTAAAGTGTCGCAACCGATGCTGCGGCTGGTGGGGCTGTGGCAGCAATTCCAGCAGGCCAACCTCTCGGTGCAAAGGCTGGGCGACCTGATGAACGCCCCGACCGAACCGTATTCCATTACCCCCAGCCGCCTGCGCGAAGGTAAAGGCCTGATTGACATCGAAGACCTCAGCTTCCGCTACGCCGAGAACCTGCCATTTCTCTATCAGGGCTTCCGCCTCAAAGTCACTCCCGGCAAAGTCGTCGCCATCATGGGACCCTCCGGTTCCGGCAAAAGCACCCTCACCAAACTCCTGCAAGGCTTCTACCAGCCCGCCGGCGGCACCATCAAGATCGACGGCAACGACATCCGCTACCTCTCCGCCAACGAACTGCGCCATTACTTCGGCGTTGTGCCGCAAGAAACCGTGCTGTTCTCCGGCACCATCTACGACAACCTGCTGATGGCCAACCCGCATGCCAGCTTCGAACAAGTTGTGAATGCCTGCAAGATGGCCGAGATTCACGCCAGCATCGAAGCACTGCCGCAAGGCTACCAGACCGAGATCGGCGAACGCGGCGTGGGGCTATCGGGCGGGCAGAAGCAGCGCATGGCCATTGCCCGCGCACTCATCAAACAACCCAAGATACTCATCTTTGACGAAGCCACCAGCAGCCTGGATGCCAACACCGCCGAACACTTCGCTGCCACCATCAACCAGCTCAAGGGCAAGGTATCGATGTTGTTCATCACCCATGCAATGCCGAAGAACCTGCTGGTGGACGAGATCGTGCGAATAGGGCAGGGGGCGCTGAGTGCGGTGGGGGATGCGCATGAAGAAACCGGGCAGGCCGATGGTAAAGCTCGATAACCCGAGTGGGCGATAAGAGTGATTTTGGATTTCGAATGGAAATAAGAAATGCAAGAACTTAATGCGAAACTGAACCTTTTAATTCTCATGCTCGATCTGGGCAACGGCGCGACATGATCCACATCGACAACATCGACCAGGCCGATGCCAACGGCTTCGACCGCAACGACGTGTTCAACAGCTCGGCCATCGACAGCTTCGAGTTCGACGATTTGTTTATGCGAGAGCTAGACGAAGCGGCGAATAATTTTGAATGGAGGATGCGAGCATGAAGCGAGCGACATTGATTGTGATGGGTTGGCTAGTACTGGGCATCAATGCGCAGGCGGCGAGCTTCGATTGCGCGAAGGCAAGCACCAAGGTCGAACACTTGATTTGCGACGCACCGGAAATCTCCAAGCTGGATGATGAGTTGAGTGTGGCTTACAAGGCTGCGCTGAAAGATCAAGTGCAAGCTGAGGCCATCAAGCAGGAGCAGATGAAGTGGTTAAAAAAGCGGAATGACTGTTCGGATGTGGTGTGTGTGAAACAAGCATACGAAGCGCGACTTAAATCACTCAACGCCACGCATACATCATCGGATGAAGGTAGTGCGGCAGGGCATGAGGAAGTTTCGCCAGATAAGACGGGATTTTTCCGGCTCGAAAAGAGCACGAATGACAAGGTGTGTGCCTTGCTCAGCAAAATCATCAATTCGGATATTAAGAAATACGGCAAGACAAAATTTGATACCCACAGTGAATTCGCAAAGTGGCACGCGGTTGATGAAGAACGAATAATCAGAGGTGATCAACACAAATACGATGGAATGGTCGAGCAGGCTGACGTGGATATCAATAACGATGGAGTCGTTGATCAAGTTATTAGGACACAGTGGTCAATCCGCGGCGTGTTCGAGAATGGTCTGAACGTGCTTCACCAGAGTGGGGAAAGGGTGGTAATTGCGGAATTAATAAAATCAGACAATATGATTATGTTTAATAACGGAAATTACTGGCTCGAGCGGTATAAGAGAAAATATGGCGATTTGAATTTCGATTGGGTACTTGACGGTGTCGCATCTATTAATTTGCTGCAACTTAACAATGTGACTTATGTGGTTGCACAAAATTATGCTGCACCGGGTAACGTCTCTGCAAAAATTTATGCATTCCAACTCGACAAAGCATACAAAAAATACGAAGAAAGAGATGTGTGCATGTTCGTAAAGATTTGCCCGTGTGGTGGATGTGAAGACCTGCGTGGCGATGAAGCAACTAAAACATTGCCCGCCAATAAATGGTGCCGTAAATAAATATCAAGCCAACTTTAAGGAGTAACCAAATGTCTCTTGCCGGATTGCATGACCTTACATCCTCCACTGATGCCACTTCAACGACCAGCTATGAATATTTCCGAAATGAATTACTCAAGCAAAACGAAAATGCGCCCTTGTGGCAATCCAAAACAGCACCATTGGGGTTGCATGTTGACAGTGTTGGGCATCTAGCCATTGGTTATGGATATGATTTGTATGTGAGATCTGCCGCAACCACTGCGGCTACAATTACTCCCTATCTTGCGGCTGGTGTGACTATTACCGACAAGCAGATTAAATATCTGGATGCGCTTCGGACAAATACTGCATTAAATCTTCCCGGCGATCCGCTTAATGGTTTGGTGCCTACTAGGAATCAGGTGTCAGATGTATGGAGCAACATTGTCCTAGCATCCGAGACTAAGGCGACTGAGTTGCTGAACGTGGTCGCCCAAAATTTATTTGAAAATATATTGCCACTGAGCCTGTTACCCTATTCCAAAGAGCGTGCTGCCGTAATCTCGGCAACCTACAACGTCGGCGGGCTTGACGCCATGCCAAAACTTCAATTCGCACTGGAATCTGGTAACCGTGCCGAAGCTTGGTACGAGATTCGCTATCAACTAAATGGTGGCGCGAGCCAATCTCAAGGCATCGCAAATCGCCGCTACCGTGAATCTGACATGTTCGATCTCTATGACTTTGGCGCAGTAACGAGACCCGAAGCCTTCTCCATCTACCGCATGTACACTGAACATCGGGATACTATCACTACCTACGAAGACACATTCCCTCCGAGTGACAATCAACGAATGACCGTTGAACTCAAGCAAGCCGCCGACTTGCTGGTTGCGGAATATAAGGAATATATCGAGAACCCCATTCGTGGCGGCGACACCCTCAACAATACCATCATCACCACCAACATTCAGGTTACCTCTCCCGACAAAACGACACTAACCGGCGAAGACACCGCCGACAATTCGCACCACACCGGCAGCAACAACGACCTCCTCATCGGCACCGAAGCGCAAGCCGACACATTGAATGGAATGGGCGGCAACGACGTCCTTATTGGCGGCAGCGGCAACGACACGCTGGACGGCGGCGATGGGAACGACGTGCTCATAGCGGGATTTGCTACGTCGGCATCAGGACAGATTACCGACGATGACGTTTTGATCGGCGGCAAAGGCAACGATTACCTCGAAGGCGGTTCCGGCAACGACACCTACCAATACGCCAGCGGCGACGGCTTCGACACCATCCTCGATTCGGACGGCAACGGCAGCATCGTCGAGGACGGACAAACACTCTCGGGTGGCGCCCAGTTTGGCGACACCCGAGTCCACCGTAGCGCCGACGGCCACATCTACACCGACATCGGCAACGGCAACCTGGTCATCGACGGCAACATGCTGGTGATGAACTGGCAAGCGGGCAACCTCAGCCTCAACATGACCGGCCCGGCGGACGACACCCTCCCGGCCATCCAAACCGGTAACGCCATCGATGGCGACATGAACCCGCTGCTGGATGGCAACGGCAACCTTCAATACGACCAATGGGACAACATCATCAATGACGGCAATTCCGCGCCGGGACGTGCCGACACGATCTGGGACACATCGGCCAACGACCAGATCAACACCGGCGACGGCAACGACACCGTCTGGAAAACACGCGGCGGCGACGACATCATCAACCTTGGCGCCGGGGACGACAACTTGTGGTCTACCACCAGCTCCACCGGACGCATACACGCCTTCGGCGGCGACGGGCGCGATTACCTGGGCGCGGGCTCAGGACGCGACATCATCGAAGGTGGGACCGGAGCGGACGGCCTGTATGGCTCCGCCGAGGGCGACTTTATCTACGGAGACGTCCAGATCGACGCCGCCACCGCCATCGCGCGGGGCGCCACCGAAGAAGGCACCGGACAGCAGGGCGAATGGGTCGATGCCGAAGATGGCAACGACCAAGTGATCACCGGCGCGGGCAACGACCTGATCGCCGGCGGCGCCGGTGACGACCTCATCATATCGGGCGGCGGCGACGACTACATCAGGGGCGACTGGAATACCTGGTCACCAGGCCAAGTCTGGCGCGACTGGACGGTCACCGAACAGGTCACCACCGACGCCAATGGCACCAGGCTATACACTTACGACATTGCCAACATCTATACCGAGAGCGACGCCGGGACAGGCAACGACGTCATCTATGCGGGAGCGGGGAAAGACGTGGTCTTCGGCGAACGCGGCAACGACGTGATCTTCGGCGAGGCCGGCGATGACAAACTGTCCGGCGGCGAAGGCAACGACGTTATCGTGGGCGGCGCGGGTGGCGACACCCTCTACGGCAACGATGGCGACGACGTCCTGGTTGGCGGCGCGAACGATGACAGCTTGTATGGCGGCGCCGGCAACGACACCTACGTCTACAACGCCGGCGACGGCGTGGACACCATCTACGACACCAAGGCCGGAACAAACATCCTGCGCTTCGGCGCGGGCATTAACTCAAGCAACATCCAACTGCACCTGGGTTCGCTCATGCTCGACCTCGGCAACGGCGACATGATCCACATCGATAACATCGACCAAGCCAATGCCAACGGCTTCGACCGCAACGATGTGTTCAACAGCTCATCCATCGGCAGCTTCGAGTTCGACGATGGCACGACACTTAGTACAGCCGAACTGCTGGCACGGGGTTTTGATCTTGACGGCACCGAGGGGGACGATACGGGCGATTCCGCCATTGTCGGCACGAATACGACCGACCGCATGCGCGGCTTTGGTGGCAACGACCTGCTTCTGGGGATGGCGGGTGACGACATACTGAATGGCGGCACAGGAAGCGACACCCTCTCGGGAGGTGACGGCAACGACGTCGTGCAGGGCAGCGACGGTAACGACGTGGTTACCGGCGATGCCGGAAATGACCAGCTTCTTGGCGGAACAGGGGCAGACCGCTTGTTCGGTGGTACAGGGCAAGACACGCTCAACGGCGATGATGGTAGCGACGAATTGCAGGGCGGCGACGACGCGGATACCCTCTTCGGCGATGCTGGCGACGACCAGTTGATCGGCGGCAACGGCGACGACCTGCTGAACGGAGGCGCAGGCAACGATGAGCTGCAGGGCAACGACGGCAGCGATACGTTGAATGGCGATGACGGAAACGATTACCTCTACGGGCAAGCGGGCAGCGACGTCCTGAACGGCGGCGACGGAAGCGACGAGCTTCATGGCGGCGACGGCGCAGACACTCTCGCCGGCGGCGCCGGAAACGACATTCTCTATGGCGAGAACGGCAACGACACCTACCTGTTTGGTCGCGGCGACGGGCAGGATGTCATTACCAACTACGATGACGCGGCTGCCAGTGCGATCGACACCCTGCAATTCGATGCCGACGTGAATCCGGAAGATGTGCATGTTACCCGGCAGGGAAACGACCTGGTATTTGCGATCAGCGGTACGGACGACGCTATCACCGTGAGGAACTATTTTGCGCCGACCGCTGCAACGCCCATTTATTCTTACGGCAACATCGTCGGTTACAACTACACCTACGGCTTCCAGATTGACCAGGTCAAATTCGCCGACGGCACCACTTGGACACCGGCCACGATCCCCATGTTCAGCGCCGGCACCAGCGGCAACAATTACATTTCGGGGTCGAGCGGCAACGACGTCTTCAACAGCACATCGGGTTCGGACACCATGGCCGGCAGATATGGCAGCGATACTTACCTGTTCGGCATCGGCGCGGGCGAAGACACCGTAGTGGAGGACTTTAGAACCGCTGATGTGAACACCATTCTCATCGATTCCTCGCTGACCGCAGCGGATATCACCGTACGCCGTGTGAACAACGACTACGTGCTTGGCATCAACGGCACGCCGGATGAACTGACGATCACCAATGGCGCGCTTTCCACCGGCGGCGTCGACCAGATCAAGTTTGCCGATGGCACCATATGGACGCGTGCCACCCTTGCCGCGCTATTTTCAACCGCAACGGAGTTGGGTGACTCGTTGTGGGGGACAGATAGCGCCGACACGATCAGTGGTCTGGGCGGCAACGACGTCATCAATGCGTGCGGCGGCAACGACATGGTCGACGGCGGCGCCGGGGATGATGTCATCAACGGCGGCTATGGCAACGATACCATTTACGGCGGGGACGGCAACGACAGCTTGGTCGGCGGGGGAGACACAGATGTCCTTTATGGTGGCAACGGGGACGACACGCTGATGGGCGGGCAGGGCAATGTTACGTTCGATGGCGGGGCGGGCAACGACCTGTTGAACGGCGATGGCCAGCAAATCGGCGCCAGTTCGAGTAACACCTACTCGTTCGATGTCGGAGGCGGTCACGACACAATCATAGACCAGAACTACGTATACGGTGCGCCGACCAGCGTTGTGCGGCTGGGAGCGGGATTCTCGCCGGCAACGATCGTTGCGATGCGCGTAGGTGACGACCTTGTATTGCGCAGCGCCGACGGCGCTGACCAGCTCACAATAAAAGGCCTGTATGTAATGAGCTACAGTACCGGGCTGCGCAGCGGCATCGCGCAAGTCATCTTTGCGGACAACACCGTGTGGGACCAAGCCGCAATGGCCTCGATTCCGACGGGTTCTGCCGCCAGCAATGGTGATGATGTGCTCATCGGCACGGGCTACGACGACAGCCTTTCCGGCTTGGGCGGCAACGACACTCTTTATGGTCTCGATGGCAACGACACCCTGGATGGCGGCACGGGTGACGACGTGCTGGTCGGTGGCGCTGGCAATGACACTTATGTCGTCGACAGCACAGCCGATGTGGTGACCGAGAACACAAACGAAGGTACGGACACTGTGCAAAGTTCGGTGACCTATACGCTATCGACCAATGTCGAAAATCTCACTCTGGCTGGGACGGCTGCAATCGACGGCAGTGGCAATGCGCTGAACAATAACCTCGTCGGCAACAGCGCGGACAACATGCTTAGCGGAGGAGCGGGCAACGATTATTTGAATGGTGGCGTCGGCAACGACACACTGATCGGCGGCAGCGGCGATGATGTGTATTGGGTGGACAGTGCTACGGATACGGTTGTAGAAAACCAGAACGAGGGCAGCGATGGAGTCTTGAGTACCGTGAGTTATGCATTGACCGACAACGTGGAGAATTTGACGCTATATACGTCCGGAACCAGCGGTACGGGAAATGCTCTCGATAACGTGTTGACTACCGTCTTCGGGAACAATGTGCTGGCCGGCGGTTTGGGCAACGACACCTACATTCTTCACAACAGCAACACGGTAATCGAGAACGCAAACGAAGGGATAGATACGGTCCAGGTGGACAACACTTATACGTTGGGCGCCAATCTGGAAAACCTGTCGTTGAGCGGATCAAACGCGATCAATGGCACCGGCAACAGCTTGAACAACATCCTCACCGGCAACACTGCGGCCAACGTTCTGACCGGTGGCTTGGGTGACGATACTTATGTTATCGGCATAGGCGACACGGTGGTCGAGAATGCGAACGAAGGCAACGACACGGTTCAGACAGATGCCAGTTATACGCTGGGTGCCAACCTTGAGAATCTCACACTCAGTGGAACCGGCGACATCAACGGCACCGGTAATGCCCTGGCAAATACGCTGGTTGGGAATACCGGAAACAACGTGCTGGATGGCGGAGTTGGTGCGGACATCATGCAAGGCGGGCTGGGCAACGATACCTACATCGTCGACAACAGTGCCGACGCAATAATTGAAAACGCAAACGAGGGCACGGATGCTGTGCAAAGCTCGGCCAGCTATGTGCTCTCGGCCAATATCGAGAATCTGACATTGACTGGCACGGCGGCCATTAATGGCATGGGGAACAGCCAGAACAATGTCCTGATTGGCAACAGTGCTGCAAACGTGTTGTCAGGCGGCGCCGGAGACGATACCTATATCGTTGGAACAGGCGATACGGTAGTGGAAAATGCCAATGAGGGAGTTGACTCGGTACAGTCTGCCCTTACCTACACCTTGAGCGATAACGTCGAGAACCTTACGCTGACGGGCACCGCTACAATTAATGGAACTGGTAATGCTTCAAACAACATCATTGTCGGTAATGCCGCCAACAACACGCTAACCGGGGGGGCGGGCGACGATACGCTGAATGGCGGCGTGGGGGTGGACAAGCTGATTGGTGGTGTCGGAAACGATTATTACGTGATTGACAATACCAGGGACGCCATTACCGAGAATGCCAACGAAGGCGTTGATACTGTACAGACATCTTTTACCTACACGCTCGGCACCAATTTAGAAAATCTTGTGCTGGCCCCCAATGTATTGATCAATGGCACCGGCAACGCTGTCAACAATACTATTACCGGAAATGCGTTCGACAACATATTGGATGGCGCTGCCGGAGCGGATACGCTGATCGGTGGCGCCGGTAACGATACCTACCTCGTCGACAACACTGCAGACGCGATAATCGAGAACGCAAATGAAGGTACCGATCTCGTACAAAGCTCTACTACCTATACGCTTTCCGCCAATATTGAGAACCTGACGCTGACAGGGACGACGGCAATCAACGGTACGGGCAACAGCCTGAACAATACGCTGACCGGCAACAGCGCCGCGAACGTGCTGGCGGGAGGGGCGGGCGACGATACTTATATCGTCGGCACTGGCGACGCAGTTGTCGAGAATGCGGGCGAGGGGACTGATACTGTCTTGTCTTCCGTGACCTTCACGCTAGGTGCCAATATAGAAAATCTCACGTTGACCGGGCGTTCGGCAATCAACGGTACAGGCAACGATTTGAATAACACCCTGGCTGGCGACGGAAACACCAAGGCAAATGTGCTGACAGGTGGATTGGGAGATGATACGTATATTGTCGGCAGTGGCGACACCGCGGTTGAAAATGCCAATGAAGGTGTCGATACGGTTTTGAGTTCGGTTGCCTTTACGCTTGGCGCCAACATTGAAAATCTTACGCTCACCGGTACAAGCGCAATTAACGGCACTGGCAACAATTTGAACAATACGCTGGTCGGCAACAGCGCCGCGAACGTTCTGACAGGCGGGGCTGGTGACGATATGTATTTTGTCGGGGCAGGCGATACGGTAGTTGAGAGTCTTAATCAGGGCGTGGATACGGTTCAAAGCTCGGCGAATTTTGTGCTTGGTGCCAACATCGAGAATCTTATTTTAGGGGCGGCAGACAGTGCTGCGCTAAACGGTACGGGAAACGCACTCAATAACGTTATTACCGGCAATGCCCAGAACAACGTGCTGGATGGCGGGGCTGGCGCCGATACGTTGATTGGCGGCTTTGGCGACGACACCTACGTGCTGGATAACGCAGCAGACGTTGTTGTTGAATATGCCGGAGGCGGCAATGATACGGTGCAAACCTACTTCAGTTACAGCTCAAATGGAAACGTTGAAAACGTGACCCTTCTCGGCACGGCAGCGATCAATGCGTCTGGCGATGACAGCAACAATGTGCTCACTGGCAACAGTGCAGCCAATACGCTGACAGGCGGCGCAGGTGATGACATTTTGAACGGTGGCGGCGGCGCGGATACATTGATTGGCGGTTTGGGTAACGATACCTATGTTGCAGCTGCAGGCACCACAATCGTTGAGAATGCCGATGAGGGAGTCGATGTTGTTCAAAGTGCTATGTCATTCACGCTGAGTGACAATATTGAAAACCTGACATTGACCGGGACAGCAGCAATTAACGGAACGGGCAATGCCCTGAATAACGTTATCACGGGCAATGCGGGAAATAATATTCTCGATGGCAGCGCCGGTCTTGATACGCTTTATGGCGGTGACGGGAATGATACTTTGATTGGGGGGGATGGTGACATCCTTTACGGCGGTGCTGGCGACGATGTTTACAAGCTCATCGGTGGTGGTTCAGTCAATGAATCGGCTGGCGGAGGGACGGACACAATTGAGTGGGATGGGAGCATATCGCTTGTCGACTATATATATTGGAGCAATAGCGATAGCTCATATCATTACATCGGCAATATCGAGAATGGCACGCTGACAGGTACGGGCGATACGACCATTAAGGGGAATGATTCGAGCAATGTATTGATCGGCAACAGTGGCAATAATTTTTTTGAGGGAGGCTACCGTTCGGGAGGGGCTGCCGATACGCTCAAGGGGGGGCAGGGTAACGATACATATGAGCTCTTTAATCCCAATGACGTGGTGATTGAAAATGCTAACGAAGGAAGCGACACCGTCGAATGGTGGGGGCCTGGCAATTTCACGTTGGCTGCAAACGTAGAGAATTTAATTCTTTATAGAAACGACTCAACAGGTGACCGCACCCCAATGGGAACAGGGACCGGGAACGATCTTAACAATGTTATTTCTGGCGCTTTGGGTTACTCCTCTAATAGCACCTATTATGGCTTGGGTGGAGATGACACACTCGATGCTAGTTATGCATCGGACACGCTGGTGGGGGGCACCGGCAACGACACTTTCATTGTCAATGACGTCGGCGATGTCGTCACAGAAAACCTCAACGAAGGCATAGACACCGTTCAAAGTTCGATTACCTACACGTTGGGCGCGAATCTGGAAAACCTTACCCTTACCGGCACCACCGCGATCAATGGCACTGGCAACAGCCTCAATAATGTTCTTACAGGCAACGCCGCTGCGAATATTCTATCGGGTGGTTTGGGCGACGACACTTATGTCATCAACTCCACTATCGATACACTTGTTGAGAATTTGAATGAAGGCACGGACACGGTACAGAGTTCGGTCACTTACACACTTGGTGCCAATCTCGAGAAGCTAATTCTCACAGGCACGAGTGCTATCAATGGTTCGGGAAATAGTCTTAACAACGTCCTGACCGGAAATGGTGCAGCCAATGTATTGGATGGCGGTGCTGGTGCCGACACGATGATAGGTGGCTTCGGTAACGATACCTATGTTGTGGATAACAGCGCAGATGTTATTTCCGAGAATGCCGGCGAAGGGACGGACACGATCCAGAGTTCCGTGTCATATACATTGTCGGCTAATGTCGAGAATCTCACGCTTACCGGAGCGGCTGCGATCAATGGTGTCGGTAACGCGCTCAATAATATTCTCACAGGCAACAGCGCCACCAATACCTTAAGTGGCGGCGCGGGCGATGATGTTTACATTGTTTCGGATACGCTGGATACCTTGGTGGAAAATGCAGATGAAGGTATTGATACCGTACAGAGCAGTGTGAGTTACACACTTGGCGCCAACATTGAGAATCTAACGCTGACAGGTTATTCGGCAATTAATGGTACTGGCAATGCGCTCAATAATGTTCTTGCGGGTAACGGCGCGACGAACGTGCTGGCTGGTGGGCTAGGTGACGATACTTATGTGATCGGCTATGGCGCCACAGTAGTTGAAAATGCCAATGAAGGTACGGATACCGTGCAATCTTCTATCGACTATACGCTGGTGGCCAATATTGAAAATCTCGTTCTTACAGGCTACGCCTATAACGGCACCGGCAACACGTTGAATAACATGCTGACCGGTAATGCATACGACAATACGCTTAACGGCGGCGCAGGTGTCGATACTATGCAGGGAGGGGTGGGTAATGATACGTACATCGTCGATAACGTCGCTGATGTTGTGATCGAGAATGCAAACGAAGGTACGGATAGTGTGCAGAGCTCGGATACTTACACGCTTTCAGCCAACATTGAAAACCTTACCCTGACTGGCACTTTGGCAATCAATGGTTCGGGCAATGCACTTAATAACATTCTCACTGGCAATAATGCAGCCAACGTGCTGGCAGGCGGGGCTGGTGATGACACTTATGTAATCGGCAGTGGTGACACGGTGATCGAGAATGTCGATGAAGGAACCGATACTGTTCAAATAGGCATTACCTACGCGCTAGGAGCCAATCTGGAGAATTTGACGCTAACCGGTACTTCTGCGATCAACGGTACGGGCAATGCGCTCAACAATGTTCTCGCGGGCAACAGTGCGGCCAACGTGCTGACTGGCGGCCTGGGCGACGATACCTACGTGATCGGCAGCGGTGACACGGTAGTCGAGAATGCCAACGAAGGAACCGATACCATCCAGACGGGCATCACCTATACGCTGGGTGTCAATCTGGAGAATTTGACGCTAACCGGCGCCTCCGCAATCAATGGCACTGGCAATGCACTCAATAATATTCTCACTGGAAACAGCGCGG
>Ga0316624_10000422_pt1 | contig 14188 bp, 8 predicted proteins | sample OWC_Aug_N3_C1_D5_FD_207657 | JGI IMG/M metagenome (GOLD analysis project Ga0316624, IMG submission 207657) | Wetland soil microbial communities from Old Woman Creek delta, Ohio, United States - OWC_Aug_N3_C1_D5_A | ecosystem: Environmental > Terrestrial > Soil > Wetlands | place: USA: Ohio... | reverse complement strand
TTGAGCTTCGCGCAACCACCTGACCCCCCCCCGGCGGATTAGGCCGGACTGGCCCCGGGGGTCCCCCCGGCGGCCGCTCCGTCCGGGTCCCGGTATGGGGCTGAAGGTCAGGCCACTTGCGTCCGCGCCGTTGCCCGAGGTGTTCTCCGCGCCGGCGGCTCCTGCGGACCCGGCGCGCCTGCCAGGGGTGAAGGACGATGTCGAACGGCGTGATCAGACCTGAGAGCTGCATCGTGCGCAATACGGCCTCGCTTCACGGCCGCACCCGGTCGGTGGCCCCGGGACGGACCTCCGCGCGCTACCTTCACTACGGCCGGATCATCCTCGGCAGCGCCGAGGGACCGCTGAGCTTCGAGACCGGCGATCACGAGACCGGTCTCGTGTGCCTGAACGGCGACGCCGTCCTCCGCGTCGCGGGGCGCGACTTCACGGTCACGCCCTACGACGCGCTCTACGTTCCCCGGGGCAGCGCCATCAGCCTCGCCGGCGGGTCTGCCGGGTGCGATCTCGCGGAGCTCTCGGCACCCGTCGCGAACGTGTATCCGATCCAGTTCGTCCGGTTCCGCGACGTGCAGGCGGACCCCGGCCTGCACTTCCGGACGGGCGGGCCCTCCGCCGAGCGCGAGATCAACATCCTCATCGGGAAGAACGTCGAGGCGGGCCGCATCGTTGCCGGCGTGACGTTCAGCGCGCCGGGCAACTGGACGTCGTGGCCGCCGCACGAGCACACGGCGATGCTCGAAGAGGCATACCTCTACATCGACATGCCGGCTCCTTCGTTCGGCGTGCAGTTCGTGTACACGGACCGGCGGGAGCCCGAGCTCGCCACCTTCGTCCGCGAAGGCGACGTCGTCCTCATGCCGGCGGGCTATCACCCCAACGTCGCGATGCCGGGTGGCACGATCAACTTCATGTGGATGATGGCCGCCAACCGCGAGGGCGAGGATCGGCAATTCGGCGTGGTCAACGTGCAGCCCGAGTTCGCCGCCGGCGGATCCGGCCTGGAGACGGGCCGGGCCGGCGCGAAGTGAGGTCGGGGGGACCATGACCATGGACCTGTTCGCGCTCGACGGGAAGCGCGCACTGGTGACGGGAGCGTCCCGCGGCCTCGGCGCGGCCATCTCTGTGGCGCTGGCGTCGGCCGGGGCCGACGTGGCGCTCCACGCGGCCGAAGCCTGCGAGGCGACCTCCGAGCGTGTGCGCGCGCTCGGGCGGAAGACGGCGTGCTTCGTCGGGGACCTGGCCGATCGCGCCGTTGTGGACCGCGCGGTCCCGGACGCGATCGATGCGCTCGGCGGACTCGACATCCTCGTGAACAACGCCGGCATCATCCGCCGCGCGCCGGCCGTGGATCACTCGGACGAGGACTGGGACGCCGTCATCACGGTGAATCTGTCCAGCCTGTTCCGCTTGTGCCGTGCAGCGGGCCGGCACATGCTGCCACGGGGCTCTGGCAAGATCATCAACGTGGCGTCGCTGCTGTCCTTCCAGGGCGGGCTCACCATCCCGGGGTACGCCGCGGCCAAAGGAGGCGTGGCGCAGCTCACCAAGGCGCTGGCAAACGAGTGGGCGGCCAAGGGCGTCAACGTCAACGCGATCGCACCGGGGTACATGATCACCGCGAACACTGCGCCCCTCAGGGAAGACCCGGTCCGCACGCGACAGATCACCGAGCGGATTCCCGCGGGGCGCTGGGGGCAGCCGGAGGATCTTTCGGGGGCCGTGATCTTCCTGGCCTCCCGCGCGTCGGACTACGTGCACGGGCACGTGCTGGTGGTCGACGGCGGGTGGATGGGACGGTAGGCGCACAACGGGACCAGGAGCCGGGAGGGTTGCCGTGACCGACGAGCGCAAACCGGCTGAAGACAGCGCGAAGCAGGTCATCGAGCACGTGAGGCGCCTGATCGAGGGCGGAGAGCTGCGGCCCGGCGATCGGCTGCCGGCCGAGCGCGAGCTCGCGGTGCGGATCGGCGTCAGCCGGCCCACGGTGCGGGTCGGCCTGCGGGCGCTTGCCGCGATGGGGGTGGTGCGGACGCGCCACGGCGCCGGGACGTTCGTGACCGAGTTTCCCGTGCTCGACAGCGAGCCCCTCAGCTTCCTCGCGGCCCTCCACGGCTTCACGCGCGACGAGATGTACGAGGCGCGGCGGATCCTGGAGGTCGGGGCAGCCTCGCTCGCGGCCGAACGCGCGACGCCCGACCAGATGACCGCCATCTCGGAGGAGATCGCAAACCTCTTCGCCTCGATGGACGACCCCCAGGCGTTCCTCGTCCACGACATCCGCTTCCATCGGGCGGTCGCCGCGGCGTCGGGCAACCCGATCGTCGCGTCGCTCGTCGAGATGGTGTCGGCGCTCTACTACGATCAGCGGCGCAAGACGGCCGAGCGGGCAACGGGCCGCAACCTCCGCGACGCGGCCGAGATGCACCGCCGCGTGTACCAGGCCATCCGATCGCGGAACCCCGACGAGGCCCGCGGGGCGATGAACGAGCACCTGCTGACCTCTCGCGCCTACCAGGCGGAAGAGGAGCGCACGAACCGCGGGAGCACGAGCACAGCCCCGGCGCACGCGGCAGGTGACCAGCGGCCCGACCTGCAGCGCACCTGAGAAGCGCCCCCTCTTCACCCCCGCGGGCCGAGCGTCGGTGCCCGCGCCGAGGAGCCTGCCCATGCCCAGCCCGGTTCATTCCCGCCGTGACTTCATCAAGGTGGCCGGGCTCGCCGGCGCTGGCCTGGTCGCCGCGGCGCCCGCTCGGCCCCTTCGGCTCGTCCGCTGGTTCGGCCAGGCGCCGGCCCCGGCGCCCGAGAGCGCCTGGGACGAGGTGCGATGGATCCTCGCGCGCATCCAGCCGCCGCAGTTCCCGTCGCGGACCTTCGACGTGGGCAGGTACGGGGCGGTCGGAAACGGGACCACCGACTGCACCAGGGCCTTGAACGACGCCATCAGGATGTGCTCGGCCGCCGGCGGCGGCCGCGTGGCCGTGCCGGAAGGGACCTTCCTCACGGGCGCCATCCGGCTCAGGAGCCACGTGAACCTCCACCTCGGCGACGGGGCAGTGCTCAAGTTCAGCCCGGACCCGGCGAAGTACCTCCCGGTGGTGTTCACGCGCTGGGAGGGCACTGAGCTGATGAATTACTCGCCGTTCGTCTATGCCTTCGAGGAAACGGACGTCGCGATCACGGGAACGGGCACGCTCGACGGGCAGGCGGGGCCGGCCGCGTGGTGGCCGTGGGCCCGGAAGATGCAAACGCCGGCCCGAACCCGCCTGATGGAGATGGCCTCGAAGGGGGTGCCGGTGGCCGAGCGGGTGTTCGGGGAGGGGAGCTACCTCCGGCCGTCGTTCATCCAGCCGTACCGCTGCAAGAACGTCCTGATCGAGGGCGTGACCATCGTCAATTCCCCGATGTGGGAGCTGCACCCGGTGCTGTGCACCAACGTCACGGTCCGGGACGTGAAGGTGAGCAGCCACGGCCCGAACAACGACGGGTGCGACCCCGAGTCGTGCCGGGACGTCCTGATCGAGCGCTGCTCGTTCGACACCGGCGACGACTGCATCGCGCTCAAGTCCGGGCGAAACGACGACGGGCGCCGGATCGGGGTGGCGATCGAGAACGTGGTCATCAGGGACTGCGAGATGAAGGACGGCCACGGCGGCGTGGTCATCGGCAGCGAGGTCTCCGGCGACGCCAGGAACGTGTTTGCCGAACGGTGCCGGATGGACAGCCCGAACCTCGACCGCGCCCTGCGGATCAAGACGAACTCGATGCGCGGCGGGACCGTCGAGCGCATCTACATGCGCGACGTCACCGTCGGGCAGGTGGCCGAGTCGCTGGTTACCGTCGATTTCTACTACCAGGAAGGCGACACCGGGAGCCATACGCCCGTCGTTCGCGACATCGAGGTTCGAAACGTGACCAGCAAGAAGAGCGCCTATGCGCTGCTGCTGCGGGGCTACGCGCGCACGCCCATCCGTGACGTCAGCTTGATTGACTGCACGTTCGAGAACGTGGCGAAAGACGATGTCCTGGAGTCGGTGAAGGATCTCTCGCTCACCAACGTGACGGTCAACGGGAAGGTGCGGAACGAGCGGATCACGCGGCTCGTCACGGCGGTTAGCAGGCAGTAGGCAGCAGGCGGTAGAGTAGGCAGTGGGCAGTAGGCTGTAGTGGTCAGTGATCGGTGGTCAGTGGTCAGGAACGACTCTGGCCTTGCTCGCGCCACCTGCCGCACAAGCTCTATCTGACCACCGGCCACCGGCTACTGATCACCGATCGGCAGGACGACCCCTCAGGGTTGTCGGCACGCCATGACCTGGACACGACGAGACTTCCTGTCGTCTTTGGCCGCGAGTGCCACGGTCGGCATCGGCCCCCTTCTTCCCTCCGAAGACGACGCGTCACGCCGGCTCGGCGAGTTCCCCCTCGCGCCCCACGTCACGCGCTTCCGGGCCGACCAGCCCCTGCAAGGTACCGGCTTGAAGCCGACAGGCCTCACGCGGGAGGAGTACCTGCGGCTGATCCAGGGGATCGGCGGGTTCTTCGCGCAGTTCCAGGACGAGCGCGGCGCCATCCTCGATCCCTACGACAAGAAGGAGCGGCAGTACTCCACGCCGGCGTTCGCGCTGGCTGGTGCCGTGCTCCTGCTGTCAGGCCGTGCCCCGGAGTTCCTCGCTCCGGCGGTTCGCGCCATGCGGGCCGCCTGTGCGGATCTCGCGGATGGAAAGGCCGCGGAGGGCCACGCCGACTTCTTCATTGCCCTCCTCATGCATGCGGACCAGGCGCTGGGCGGCATCACGTCGGAGGCAGTGGCGGCGCTGTGGCGCCGCGACCTCGCGCGAGTCGTCCCCGAGCGCATCTACCGCTACCAGCCCGGCGGTCAGCAACTCAACAACTGGAACCTGGTTGCCGCTGCCGGTGAGTGGCTCCGGACGCGGGGGCGGCTCGGCGGGAGCAGGCGCTGGGTGGACCAGTCGCTCGATCGGCAGGTCGAGCACTTCACGCCGGCAGGGATGTACCGTGACCCGGCCGACCCGATGGCCTACGACCACTTCGCGCGGTTGTGGGTCCTCGATCTGATCGAAGAGGGTTACCGGGGGCGGCACGCGAAGTTCCTGGATGCGTGCGTGGAGCGGGGCGCGTGGACCTCGCTCTTCATGCAGTCGCCGTGGGGTGAGCTGCCGTGCGGCGGCCGCACCGCGCACCATCAGTGGAACGAGGCCGCCGAGGCCGCCACCTTCGAGACGCTCGCCCGCCGGCTGGCCCGTCGCGGGGACCAGGCGGCCGCGGGAGCATTCAAGCGCGCCGCACGTCTGTCGTTGCGGTCCATCCGGCGATGGGTGCGGCCGACGGGCGACCTCTGGATCGTCAAGAACCGGCTCGACCCGGGCCTGCGCCACGGGTACGAGACCTACTCGTTTCACTCGCAGTACAACCTCCTCACCGCCGCCCTGCTGGCGATCGCCTGGCTGCGCGCAGACGACCGCATCGCCGAGGCCTCGTGCCCGGCCGACACGGGCGGGTTCGCCTTCTCCCTGCAGCCCGCGTTTCACAAGGTGTTCGTGACGGCTTTAGGAGTGCTCGTCGAGATCGACACCGGCGCCGACGTCCACTACAACCCCACCGGCATTCTGCGCGTCCACCATCAGGAGTTGCCGCCAGAAACGCTCTCCGACGGGGTGACCACCGACTGCAGCTATCAGCTTCCCTCCAAGCCAACGAGGAGCCTGGCGCTCGGCCCGGAGTGGCGCGGTAACGATGGGAGCTGGCATGGACTGGCGGAACACGCGGGGTCGGATCTCGATTCGGCGGACTTCCATCTGATCGCCGCGTCCCGGGAGAGCGTTGAAGCCGAGATCGCTTATCGGGGCCGCCTCCGGGGAGGGGCCACGGGGATCCGCGAGCACGTGCGCGTCACGCCGCGCACGGTAGAGGTCGGGCACTCGGTCGAAGGCGAGATCGGAGCGGTCCGCCAGACCTGCCCGCTGCTGGTCACCGACGGCGACCGCAAGTCCCTCATCGCGCTCCGCGATTCCGCCGTGGAGCTTTCGCGGGACGGCGGCCGAATCACGTACGAGCCGCTCGGTGATGGCGTCCACCTCACGCGTCTGGACGTCGTGGAGCCCTGTCGCAACGGCTTCATGGACGCGGCCTGCGCCGAGACGCCCGGGCGCGCCATCCGGAGCCGCCTGACCATCGGCCACAAACCCGTGTAGACACGGGTCTCAGGACTTGTAGCGCAGGTCTCCGGACCTGTACTGCCCCTCACCCTGTCGAGCAGGGCTTCAGAGCTGCTCTCATCGTCTTCCGGCTATAATCGCCCGATCCAAGACGGCAGAAAGCGCCGGCGTGGCAACCTCGGCCGGCCGGACCCTCGCTCTTGCTGGAGGTACAGACAATGCGCGCAGCCAACCACTGGAGCCGCAACCTGACGCTCGGGATGGTGGCAGCTGTGTTGATGGCCGCCGCGCCGTTGGCGCAGCGGCGCGGCCCTGGCCAGGGGCGGGAAGGCTTCCAGTTCAGGTTCCTCGGTCCGGCGGTCGGCAACCGGGTCGCGTCGATTGCCGGCGTGCCGGGAGACCCCGACACCTACTATGCCGGCGCGGCATCCGGCGGCATCTTCAAGACCACCGATGGCGGCATCCGGTGGACGCCCGTCTTCGACAACCAGCCGGTGGCGGCGATCGGCGCCCTCGCGGTCGCGCCCTCCGACGCCAACGTCGTCTGGGCGGGAACGGGAGAGGCCTGGGCGATCCGCGACATCGACGTCATGGGTGACGGCGTCTACAGGTCCGTCGACGCCGGGAAGACATGGATGCACATGGGCCTGGACGAGACGGGCCGGATCGCGCGAGTGGTCGTCCATCCGACCAATCCGGACATCGTGTTCGTCTGCGCGGTGGGGCGCACGACGGGTCCGCAGCAGGAGCGCGGCGTCTTCCGGACGACGGACGGCGGCCAGCACTGGGAGCGCGTGCTCTTCGTGGACGAGAACACCGGCTGCTCCGGCCTCTCGATGGACCCGCACAATCCCAGGGTCCTCTTCGCGGGGACCTGGCAGGTGGAGATGCACACCTGGGCCATGTTCAGCGGCGGCCCGGGAAGCAGCGTGTACGTGTCACGCGACGGCGGCGCGAGGTGGACCAGGATCGAGGGCCACGGTCTGCCCCGTCCGCCGGTGGGGAAGATTGACGTCGCCGTCGCCCCGACCGACTCGAACCGTGTGTATGCGCTCATCCAGACGAAGGACCAGGGCTCGGTCTGGCGCTCGGACGATGGAGGGGAGTCGTGGCGCGTGGTGAACTGGCAGCGCGCGCTCATCGGCAGGGCCGGCTACTACATCCGCATCGTCGTCGGTTCGGCGGACGAAGACGAGGTGATGGTGGCCGACAGCTCGTTCTGGCGCTCGACCGACGGCGGCCTGACGTTCCAGAGCATGCCCTGGGGCGGAGACACCCACGACGTCTGGATCGATCCGACAAACCCCGACCGGTTCGTCATCACAGACGACGGGGGCTTGACCATCACCACACAGCACGGGCGGAGCACCAATCGCATCACGCTGCCGATCGGGCAGATGTATCACGTGGCCGTGGACAATCGGGTCCCGTACTACATCTACAGCAACATGCAGGACGATGGGACGATGCGCGGGCCGAGCAACTCGCCCGAAGGGGGAGGCGGCTTCGGCCGCGGTGCGGGAGGCGTCTGGGAGCATGGCCTCGGCGGCTGCGAGTCCGGGTTCACGATTCCCGACCCCGAAGACCCCAACATCGTCTGGGCGTCCTGCTACGGCAACAAGGTGACCAGGTACGACGCCAGGACGAAGGTGGCGCGATCGGTGGCCCCGTGGATGATCACGCTCGATTCGCCGCCGAACGACGCGAAGTACCGGTGTCACTGGACGGCGCCGCTGGCGATCGATCCCTTCGATCACAACACCGTGTATTACGGCTGCCAGGTCGTCTTCAAGACGTCGAACGCCGGCCAGAGCTGGAGCGTCATCAGCCCCGATCTCTCGACCAACGACCCGTCCCGGATCGTGTCCTCGGGGGGCATCGTCGGCGACAATCTCGGCCAGTTCTACGGGGAGGTCATCTTCGCGATTGCGCCCTCCGGGATTCAGAAGGGGCTGATCTGGGCCGGCACCAACGACGGGAAGGTCTGGTACACGAAGGACGGCGGCAGCACGTGGATCGACGTAACGAAGAACCTCGTCGGGATGCCGGCCTGGGGGACCATCACCAGGATCGAGCCGTCGCACTTCCACGCGGGAACCGCGTACATCGCGGTCGATTTCCACCTCATGGACAACCGCGATCCCTTCATCTACAAGACCACCGATCTCGGGGAGACCTGGAGGAAGATCAGCGACGGCCTGCCGGCCAAACACCCGCTGGCGTACGTTCGCTCGATTGCCGAAGACCCCAACCGCGAGGGGTTGTTGTTCGCCGGGACCGGTCACCTCTTCTACTACTCGCTCGACGACGGCGGCCACTGGACCGAGCTCCAGGCGGGCCTGCCGCGCGCGCCGGTCACCTGGATTGAAGTGCAGAAACAGTTCCGCGACGTGGTCGTGTCCACCTACGGCCGCGGTCTCTACATCCTGGACGACATTACCCCGCTCGAGCAGATGTCCCAGGCCACGACCGAGCCGGCCGTGCGCCTGTTCGCGCCGCGCCCGACGTACCGGTTCACGCGCGCGGGACGGGCGCTGGTGACCTACTCGCTGAAGGTCGCCCCGAAGGGGCCGGTCGAGATCCAGATCCTCGACGGGAGCGGGGCGGTCGTTCGCGAGTTGCGTACGCAGGGCCGGCCGGGCATCAACCGGGCGTCGTGGGACATGCGGTACGAGCCACCGCGCCTGGTGGCGCTCCGCACGACACCCCCCGAGAACCCGCACATCTGGGACGAGCCGCGGTTCCGGGGCGCCGACACGCGGCCGGTCACCCACTGGGGCCTTGCTCAGGCGCAGGTCGGCCCGATGGTCGCGCCCGGCAAGTACGGCGTGCGGCTGACCGTGGACGGGCAGCCGTTCACCGAGCCGCTCGAAATCCTGAAGGACCCGGCAACCGCGGGCTCGCAGGCTGATCTCGAGGCATCGGTCAAGCTTCAGCTCCGCATCCGCGAGGACATCAACGCGACCTCCGACATGGTGAACCAGATGGAGGTGATGCGGAAGCAGCTCGAGGACATCCAGAAGGCGCTCCGCGGCCAGAAGGGCAGGGAGGACGTCCTGAAGAGCGTCGAGCAGATGGACAGGAAGATCCAGGATGTCGAGGACAAGCTGCTCGAGCCGGCCGCCAGGCTGAGCGATGACAAGTACTTCGTCCAGGCCTACCGGGTCTACATGAACCTGATCTGGCTGAACGGCGAAGTGGGGCCGGGCGCAGGCGATGTGGCGGGTGGCGCCGACTTCCGCCCGACGGACACCTCCGTGGCCGTCCTGGAGACGATCGAGAAGGACCTCGCTGCCGCGAGGGCCGACTACACCACCCTGATCGAAAAGGAGATGCCCGCGTTCAACCGCTCGCTCGCCGAGCGGGGGATCACGCCCGTTGCGAGATGAGGATGCGGAGGTGCGCCTGACCCCACCTGCAGTCGAGCGCTGGCTGCTGCTCGGCGTGATGGCCGCAGCGGTAGCCATCCGGGTCTGGTTCCTGTCGGACGGCGTGCCCCACGCCCCGGGCATCGACGAGCCCGCCATCGTGGACCGCGCCCTGAGGATCCTGCAGACCGGCGACTGGAACACGCACGCCTTCGACTACCCGACGCTCGTCATCTACCTGCACACGCTGGTGGCGATCGCGCGCTACCTCCTGGGCGCGCTGCAGGGCGAGTGGGCGTCGCTGGCGGGGATGGACATCGGGTCTGTCTACCTCTCGGGCCGGCTGGTCGCCGCGCTGATCGGCGCCCTGACCGTGTGGCTCACCTATCGCATCGGACGGGATCTCGATTCACCCTGGCTCGGCCTGTTGGCCGGGGCCGAGCTCGCATTCCTGCCGATGCACGTCCGGGAATCGCACTTCATTCTCACAGATGTGCCCGTGACGGCCCTGACGACGCTTGCGGTCTGGCTGGCCCTGCGGGCCGGACGGGTGCGGACCGTCGCGGCGTACGGCTGGGCCGGCGCAGTCGTGGGGCTTGCCGCGGCTGCGAAGTACAACGGGGCCGTGGCGCTGGTGGCCGTGGCGCTCGCCTGGTTCCTCCACGAGCGCTCGTCGCCGGACCGGCTCGGCAAGGCTACAGCCGCCGTGTCAGCCATGGTGGCGGCTTTCCTGATCACGACGCCGTACGCAGTTCTCGACCTTCCCAACTTCCTGGACGGTGTGGGCGGCCAGATGGCCAGGTTCTCGGCGCCGGCGCGTAACCCCGGGGACGCCGCGTGGCTGACCTACCTGAAGCACCTCTCGCTCGCGGGATGGTGGTGGCTCCCGATGGCCGGCCTCGGAACGGCGATCGCCGTCATCAAGAAGCCGTCCCGCTCTCGCTGGATTGTGGTCATCGGCTTCGGCCTCGCATACTTCTACGTCCTGGCGACGCATCCGCGGATCTTCGGCCGGTACGCGTTGCCCCTGCTGCCCGTTATCTGCCTGGCCGCCGCCGTGCCTGTCGTCGAGCTCTCGCGCCTCTGCGCGAGGAGCCGGCGGATGGAGGGCTGGCCCGCAGGCCCGATCGTGCTCGGCGCGGGGGCCGCCGCCCTGACCGCCGGATTCGCGGTCCAGTCGGTGGGATGGGTCGGTGCGCTGAGAAACCCGGACACGCGCCAGATGGCGGTGTCGTGGATGAGGGCCAACCTGCCTCGCGGTACGCGCGTGGCGGTGGAGAACAGCGGTCCCAGGTATCTTGTCCGGGCCGGGTTCGAGGAGATTCCGACCGGGCTCTTGACCGATCAGTCGACCGACTGGTACCTCGAGCAGCACGCCGAGTACCTCGTGGTCAGCTCGACCGACCTGCGACGGTACGCCGACTTGTTTGCACTGGGGCCCACGGTCCTCGAGATCCCGGTGCGCCTGCAGCAGTGGGGGCCGCCGATCCGGATCGTGAAGGTCACCAGAACGTTGGCGACGCCGGAAGGGGTCGGGACTGATTTCGCTGGATTACGTTTCTGACGTACAGATTCGTCGGCAGCGAAATGAGTCCCGACCCCAATTAGTGCTGGGCGGAGAAGAAAGGAGGTCCGGCATGAGACGAGCGTTCTTGCTGGTCTTGCTTGCCAGCGCGGCCGCGTCCACGATTGCTGCCCAGGCGCCTTCTTTTCGCAAGACGCCGGCCGGGCCGCCCGCGCCGCCGCCGTTCACCGTCGTCGAGGCGACGATCCCCGAGATGCGGGCTGCCATGGAGCAGGGGCGCACCACCTCGCGCGAGCTGGTTGTCCAGTCCCTGACCCGCATCGCCACCTACGACAGGGCGCTGAACGCGGTGATGACGGTCAACCCGAGGGCGATTGCCGAGGCGGAATCGCGCGACCGGGAACGGCGCGAGGGCAAGGTTCGCGGGCCGCTGCACGGCATTCCCGTCGCGCTCAAGGACAACATCCACACCACCGACATGCCGACGACGGGCGGCGCGCTGGCGTTCGCGGGGCTCGTGCCGCCCTACGAGGCCACGCTCACGAAGAACCTGCGGGACGCGGGCGCGATCGTCATCGCCAAGACCGTCCTGACCGAGCTCGCCAACTGGGTGGCCGGCGGCCCGATGCCGATGCCGGGCAACTACAGCGCCCTCGGCGGCTACGGCATGAACCCGTACGACCCGCGGCGCGATCCCCGCGAGGCGAGCGCCGACGGGCGGCCCGCGCTCAGCCCGGGCGGCTCGAGCTCGGGCATCGGCACCTCCGCCAGCTTCTGGGCGGCGAATGTCGGCACCGAGACCTCCGGCTCGATCCTGAGTCCCGCCAATCAGAACATGCTGGTCGGCATCAAGCCGACCGTGGGCCGGATCAGCCGCTACGGCGTCATCCCGATCACGGCGGATCAGGACACGCCCGGGCCGATGGCGCGCACGGTCACGGACGCGGCGATCATGCTCGGCGTCCTGGAAGGCGCCTCGCCCGACCCGAACGACCCCGCCACGAAGGCCTGCACGCCGCCGCCCGGACGCGACTACACCGCGTTCCTGCGGCGCGAAGGCCTGCGCGGCGCCCGCATCGGGATCCCGCGGGCGCTCTTCTACAACGAAGTGAAGGTGCCGGGCCGTGAGCGTCCGTCCGGCGGCCTCAACAGGGAGCAGGCCGCCGTCATGGAAGAGGCCATCGCGGCCCTCAGGGCGGAGGGCGCGATCATCGTCGATCCGGCGGACATCCCCAGTGTCCTCGAGACGGAGCCGGCGAAGAACTTCGTGTCGTGGGGCACGTGCTCCGGCGCCGACAGCGCGAAGGGCAAAGACGCCAACTGCTCCGTCGTCTTCAAGTACGGCATGAAGCGCGACTTCAACGCGTGGCTCGCCACGCTCGGCGCCGCCGCGCCGGTCAAGACGCTGACCGAGCTGCGCATCTTCAACATGACCCACACGCGGGGCAACGCGATCAGGTACGGGCAGTCCAACCTCGACATTTCCGACGAGATGGACGTGACCGCCGACAGGGCCCGCTACGACGCCGATCGCGCCAGGGACATCGCGCTCGCCGGCACCCACGGCATCGAGGAGGCGATCAAGGCGCACAAGCTCGACGCGCTCCTGTTCCCGGGCGCGGGCGGGGCCTCCATCGCCGCCAAGCCGGGGTACCCGACGGTGATCGTGCCCTTCGGCATGGTGCCGAACGCGCCGACGCCGCCGTTCCCGAGCGGCTTCGACGCAAAGCCGGCGCCGTTCGGCGTGAGCTTCACGGGTCTGGCCTGCAGCGAGCCGCGCCTCATCGAGCTGGCCTACGCCTTCGAGCAGGCAACCCGGCGGCGCGTGCCGCCTCCGCTTGCTCGGTGAACGGAGAAGGGCACCCAGGGTCCGCATGGTCGGGAAGAAATGACCATCAGATCGCTCCGGCCGCTCGCGCTCGCGGCGCTGGCCACGTGCCTTGCACCAGGCCTGGGTCGGGCCCAGGCCGGAACGGCCACCATCGAGATTCTCATCCGCACGTCGAATGGTGCGCGCATTTCCGGTGCGACCGTGCAGGTCCACGGCGTCGACGCTCTGTTCGCCCGCGCCGTGTCGGCCCCGGTGGTTCCGGGATCTGTCGTTCTCAGCGGTGTTCCCCCGGGTTCGTTCCGGGTCGCGGTCGAGGCCCGGGGGTTCGGGGACGCAACCGGGGAGGTGCAGCTCCTCCCTGGCGAGTGGCGGCGGCTTGCCGCGACGCTGGCGCCTGCCGCGTTGGCCGCGCCCGACGCGTCGAGCCTAGAAGTCGTGGCCCGTCATCAAACCGCGCTCGCCACCTCGCTGGACGCGGACCAGCTGCGCCAACTGCCCTCTGGCCACGACGGGTGGTCCCTCATCGAGACCGTCGATCCCCTGGCGATCGTGAACCGCATCGACGATGGCGGGCTGTACGCCGGCGAGCCCGCTCGGATCGGATCGCATGGAAGCTCGTGGACCCAGACCCGCTTTCGATGGGGCGAGGCGGACGTTACCAGCGTGGATCGGGGCGGGATGCCGCTGGTCTATCCCGACATCGGGCCGCTCCAGGCCGTCCACACGGCGTCGGCGCTCCTGCCGATCGAGGAAGGAGGCCCGGGCCCGATCGTGACCATGGTGCCGCGCCGGCCGAGCGAGACGTGGCGCGGCGCGGGCCAGGTCTCAACCGCGCCGAACGCGCTCCAGCCGAAGGCCGGATCGGGGACCGTTCCGTCGATCGCGCGGTACGGATCATGGACCAGCGGGCAGGTCCTGGTGAGCGGCCCCGCCGCGGCGGATCGCCTGGCGGTGCTGGCGTCCGCCACACTGAGCAGGTGGCAGCGCTTCGAGACGGATGCGCCCGGCCAGCTCGGCGGTCATCTCGCGTCCTTCTACGGGCACCTCGTTTTCACCCCCCGTCCGAACGACGAGCTGAGCATCGCCGGCACGGCGACGACGCTTGCGCGCCCCTTCGAAGCCAGGGCCCGCTTCAGCAACCGCGACATCAGCGAGAGCGATGGCCTCCTGCACGTTCAGGGGAGGTGGGAGCGCTTCCGGACGGACGGGTCGATGTGGTCCGCCCGGATCGGCTACGAGCGGGGCACCTTCAATCCGAACGTCGAGTCCGGGGCTGGCGGCGGCACGG
>Ga0316624_10000421_pt1 | contig 14191 bp, 14 predicted proteins | sample OWC_Aug_N3_C1_D5_FD_207657 | JGI IMG/M metagenome (GOLD analysis project Ga0316624, IMG submission 207657) | Wetland soil microbial communities from Old Woman Creek delta, Ohio, United States - OWC_Aug_N3_C1_D5_A | ecosystem: Environmental > Terrestrial > Soil > Wetlands | place: USA: Ohio... | reverse complement strand
AAGAACCTCAAGCCCTACCGGGTGCTAGTCTCGGAAGTGATGCTTCAGCAGACGCAGGTCGAGCGCGTGCTCGAAAAGTACCGAGAGTTCCTTGCCGCGTTTCCCGACTTTTCCTCGCTCGCGCGGGCGCCGCTCACGAAACTTCTTCTGATCTGGCAGGGCATGGGCTATAATCGCCGGGCCCTTGCGCTCCGGGCGCTCGCGCAAAAGGTCGTGGACGACCATCGCGGCAGGCTGCCGTCGGAACCTGAAAAGCTTCTTGCACTTCCGGGCATCGGTAAATATACTGCCGGCGCGGTCGCGGCCTTTGCTTTTAACAAGCCAGTGGTTTTTATGGATACCAATATTAGACGCGTTTACCTCCATGAATTCCTTCCTGACCGAGACAACGTTCATGATGATGAGCTGACCCCCCTCGTTTTGCAGACGCTGGACACCGGGAACCCACGGAAATGGTATAATGCTTTAATGGACTACGGGACCATGCTCAAACGGGAACAGATCAATCCCAACCGCCGGAGCGTCCACTATACGCGCCAAAGCCCGTTCGATAATTCCAACCGTCAGGTGCGCGGGAGGATACTGAAGATACTTGTTGCCGGGCCGCCGCATACACCAGCGCAGATCGTGAAGAGGTCGGGCATGGATGCAGAGCGGGTGAAGAAGAATCTTGTGCAGCTCGAGAAAGAAGGGTTTATCAGGAAGAAGGGGAGACGCTATTTCATTTAGCCGCGGAGTACGGAGTGCGGAATGCGGAGTAAGGATTGAGAGACGGTCCCGACTACATACAGTTCTATCCCACGCTGCGGTGCAACCGGTCCTGTGATTTCTGTTTTAACCGGTCTCTGCCGGACATGCCGGACATGACCTATGAGGCTTTTTGCGCGATGCTCGACAGGCTGAAAACGCTTGTGGTCAAGACCATCGATATCATCGGCGGCGAACCCACGATGCACCCTGAGCTCATCAGGATAGTTCGAGAGGCGCATGGGCAGGGTCTTCGCGTGAATGTGAGCTCGAACGGGAAGGAGACTGCGGTCCTCAAAGAGCTTTGCGGCATGGGCCAGGACGTTACCCTCGGGATATCTATCAATGACCGTGAAACGCTTAATCAACTCAGAGGATTCATACAACAGTATCAGCCAGTTATAAAAACCGTTTATACTCGTCGCATCGACAACACTCTCGTGCGGGACATCCTTGAGCTCAAGCCGAGGAAATTTTACTTGATCTACCGGGACGCCATGGAACAAACGGAGTTGTCTGATTCCGTGTCCTTCCCTCACTACAGGAAGGCTTTGGCACGGGACCCCCATTCCTCGCAGATCGGCACGGTGTACTGTTCGGGCTTCATTCCCGATACGAAGAATTATCCCGAGCTTTCCCTGGTCCGATGCCCCGCGGGCACGACGAAGCTCGGTGTCATGCCCGATGGTGCCGTCTATCCCTGCAACCTCTTTTTTGGCAGGGCAGAATTTCTGCTCGGAAACATCCTCACCGATCCCTTCGAAACTATCTGGAACCACCGCGTGCTCGCGTTTTTCCGCACGTACACGGAAAATAAGTGTCCGCAGAGTTCCTGCGAGTACCATGAGCAATGCCACGGCGGCTGTCCGGCCCATGCCTTTAATCTGTCTGGCGGCCTTTCGGCCCCCGATCCGCGCTGCATCGGGAAGACCGCGGGCGGGTAAAATCTGGTATACTAGTTGATAGGCTGATTCGTGGAGGAGAAAAATGGTCACTGCCATGGTACTGCTGACTGTTTCGAGGGACAAAGTAAATACCATTGCCGAGGCGCTTGCCGAAATGGAAGGCATAACCGAGGTCTATTCGGTCGCGGGAAGATACGATCTTGCCGTGATCATCAGGGCCAGGGACAATGAGCAGTTGGCGGAACTCGTGACCAGTCATATGCTCAAGGTGGACGGAATCATAACGTCGGAGACCCTCGTCGCCTTCCGTGTGCATTCCCGCCACGACCTGGAAAGCATGTTCTCCATCGGCCTGTAAGCACTTATTCTTAAGGAATTTCACCTGACGATCGAGGCCCTCTTCCCGACAGGTCCAGCCCTACGCTCACAAATTCACTGCAAAAATACCGTTGAGAAACACGATAAAATAGTTTACCATAGGGACACTTTTGTCGTGTTTGCAGAATTACTCTTAATTGATTGAGGAGGAAGTGATGAGACAAACCAAGATCGAACTTTCCGAAAAAGACATCCCGACCAAGTGGTATAACATCATTGCTGACATGCCGAACAAACCCAAGCCACCGCTCCATCCGGGGACGAAGCAGCCGATCGGGCCCGATGACCTCAAACCCATCTTTCCCATGGACCTCATCCTGCAGGAGGTGAGCCAGGAGCGCTGGATAGATATCCCTGAAGAGGTGCGGGACATTTACACGCTCTGGAGACCGTCGCCGCTCTTTCGCGCCCACCGGCTCGAGAAAGCGCTCGGCACGCCGGCGAAGATCTATTATAAATATGAAGGAGTGAGCCCGGCAGGAAGCCACAAGCCGAATACGTCCATACCGCAGGCGTTCTACAATAAAAAAGCGGGGATCAAGCGCATTGCAACCGAGACCGGCGCGGGGCAGTGGGGCTCCTCCATGGCGCTTGCGGGCAAGCTCTTCGGCCTCGACGTAACGGTCTACATGGTGAAAGTGAGCTTCGGCCAGAAGCCGTACCGCAGGATGATGATGGAAACGTGGGGCGCCACCGTGCATGCAAGCCCATCAACGCTGACGAACGCGGGCAGGAGGATCCTCGAGCTGGACCCGAACAACACGGGGAGCCTCGGCATAGCCATCTCCGAGGCGGTTGAGGACGCGGCCACGCATGATGACACGAACTACGCCCTGGGCTCGGTGTTGAACCACGTGTGCCTGCACCAGACGGTCATCGGCCAGGAGGCCAAGAAACAATTTGAGATCGCCGGCGATTATCCCGACGTGGTGATCGCGTGCTGCGGCGGCGGGAGCAACTTTGCGGGGATCGCGTTCCCCTTCCTGCATGATAAGCTTACCGGCAAGAAGAAGGACCTTCGTGCGATCGCGGTGGAGCCTACCTCCTGTCCTACGCTTACCAAGGGAGAGTTTCGCTACGACTTCGGCGATGTGGCGGGGATGACCCCACTTATGACCATGTACACCCTTGGCCACGATTTTATGCCGTCGGGCATCCATGCGGGCGGACTTCGCTATCATGGCGATTCGCCGCTCGTGTCCCAGCTCTACCATGACAAGATCATCGAAGCCAAGGCCTACGGTCAGACAAAGTGCTTTGAAGCGGCCGTGCTGTTCGCAGGGACCGAGTCGATCATTCCGGCGCCCGAGAGCTCTCATGCCATCCGGTGCGCGATCGACGAGGCGCTTCTCGCAAAGGAGGAGGGCAAGCAGAAGACCATCCTCTTTAACCTCTCCGGCCACGGGTACCTCGATTTGCAGGCCTATGCCGATTACCGGGAAGGAAAACTGTTCGACCACGAGCATCCGGAAGCGGACATCAAGAAAGCGCTCGAAAAGCTGCCGAAGATCTGAGCTTCTCATCGAAAAAAACGGCCCGTGGTGCGAGAACAGCGAAAGAGCCACGGCTGTCTTTTTGATGATAACAAATGAAAAGCGTGGACGACAGATCGGCGCCAGAGGGCTTGAGAGGAGGTAACAACCGCGCTCCGTTCATGTATCGCTTTTCAACCGCTCAAGTGCATTAAGGCTGCATAACGATATGCCCGAATCGCTCAGAACAAAAATCAGCCGTTGGGGCTTCAACTTTTTTCCTGCCTACCGCGGCACCGGTTCCCGGATCACCTCTATTGCGAGTGATTGGCGCGAAGTGCGCATCAAACTGCCGCTAAACTGGAGGACGCGCAACTACGTGGGGACGATCTATGGCGGCAGCATGTACGGTGCGGTAGACCCCATCTATATGCTGATGCTCATCAAGGTCCTCGGGCCGGAGTACGTCGTATGGGACAAGGCGGCATCCATCCGCTTCAAAAAGCCGGGCACAAGGACGCTCTTTGCGAACTTTGTCCTGACTGAAGAAGAGATAGGCGCCATCAAAGATGCCCTCAGTTCCGCTCCGTCACTCGAACGCGCCTATATGGTTGAGCTTGTCGATGCGGAAGGCGTTGTGCATGCTTCCATTGAAAAAACGGTTTATATCAGGAAAAAGGAAATGAAGATAGAGAGTAGATAGATGTAGGCGTTGGGAAAGAACGGCTTGTGAGATATAAGGTTGGTACAGCAAATTATCTTTTAACGTCCAGCATTTCCCGTTTGAACTCCGAGGTGAAGTGGAACTTGATCTCGGGGCTGGCTTCGATCATGTTTCTTAAAACCCAATCCGATTCGGCGAGAAAGACGATATTGCCGTCCTTGTCCGTTGCAATGCGGTCCGACTTGAACCTGCAGAATTTATCCATTTCAGTTTTGTCATCCGCCGTGATCCAGCATGCTTTGAAAATTTTCATCGGCTCGAACCTGCATTTTGCACCGTACTCGTGCTCCAGCCGGTACTGGAGCACGTCGAACTGGAGCTGACCCACGGTGCCGACGATCCTGCGGTTTCCCTGCTGCTGGGTGAAGAGCTGGGCCACGCCTTCGTCGGTGAGCTGCTCGATGCCTTTCGCAAGCTGTTTCGATTTTGACGGGTCGAGGTTCACGAGCTCCTTGAACACTTCAGGCGAGAAGGTCGGGATGCCCTGGAACATGAGCTTCTCGCCTTCGGTGAGGGTGTCGCCGATCTTGAAATTCCCCGTATCGTACAAACCGATCACGTCTCCGGGAAAGGCCTCGTCCACAATGCTTTTACGCGCGCCCAGGAAGCTCGCCGGGCTGGTAAAACGGATGTTCTTGTTCATGCGCACGTGAAGGAACATCTTGTTCCGCTCGAATTTTCCTGAGCAGACGCGGATGAAGGCGATGCGGTCGCGGTGGCGCGGGTCCAGGTTTGCGTGGATCTTGAAAACGAAGCCGGTAAAATCCTTCTCGTCGGCGTTAATGATGCGCTGGTCCGTGGGGCGGCTTCCGGGCGTGGGGGCGATCTCGGTGAAGGTGTCTAGGAGCTCTTTAACGCCGAAGTTGTTGATTGCGCTCCCGAAGAAGACCGGCGCGAGGTCGCCGGCGAGATAGGCCTTGACGTCAAAGGGGTTGTGCGTGCCCTCGATCAGTTCCACGTCTTCCCTGAGCTTTGCCGCGTAGTCGCCGAGCTGCTGGTCCAGGACCGGGTCGCCGATGCCCTGTATCTCGAGCACATCGCTCGCGATCGTGACGCCACCCGGGCGGAACAGGTAGAGGCTGTTGTTGTAAAGATTGTAAACGCCCTTGAAGGAGGTGCCCATGCTGATGGGCCACGAGAGCGGCTGTACTTTGATGGAGAGCTTCACTTCAAGCTCGTCCAGGAGCTCAAAAGGATGTTTGCCTTCCCGGTCGAGCTTGTTCACGAAGATAATGACCGGCGTTTTGCGCATGCGGCAGACTTCCATGAGTCGCAGGGTCTGTTCCTCGACGCCTTTGACGCAGTCAATGACGAGGATGACGCTGTCCACGGCCGTAAGCGTGCGGTAGGTGTCCTCGGCAAAATCCTTATGGCCCGGCGTGTCGAGCAGGTTGATCTTGAGCCCGTTGTAGTCGAAACCCATGACCGACGTGGCAACGGAGATGCCGCGCTGGCGTTCGATGTCCATGAAGTCCGAGGACGTGCTCTTCCTGATCTTGTTCGACTTCACCGCGCCGGCCACCTGGATCGCCCCGCCGAAAAGAAGGAATTTCTCGGTGAGGGTGGTCTTGCCAGCATCGGGATGGCTGATGATGGCGAAGGTGCGCCGTTTATTTATTTCGTCTGCGTAATCCATGGCTCTCAGCCCGTTTTCTGCGGGCCATGTAAAATAACAACAAAGGGCCGAAATGTCAAGGATTTTGCGACAAAGTTTATTCGAGGAAACATCGCTGGAAGCATCTGCCCGCAGCGGTCCGGTTTCCCCACCAGACTATTCTTTGAAATGGGCTTTTGCCCGTTCGTATGCCTTTTCAAACTCATCCATGGCCGCGTCGGTCTCTGCTGCGAATTTCTTCCATTTTTTTTCTGATTTTTTCCGCATCTCTTCCAGTTTTGCGGAAGCGGCCTTCTGCTTAGTTTTTGCCTCCGCGATACGGCGATTAATATCCATCTTCGCCTGTTCGGTCATGGCCGCAGCCTTGGCATTAAGCTCGTCCAGTTCCCGTCCGAGCTTTTTGAGTCGCTCTTCCATGCTCTTCTCGTACTGCACCTTCTGTTGCGCGGCCTCCGGCGACGCGGTGCTCTTCGCCTCTCCGGCTGCGCACGCTTTCCATGGGGCGGCAGCGAACAACAACAAAACGGCAATCATCAGCGGAAAGTTTTTCATCGCAATTCTCCTTTATATATTAGCAGGCATGATGTTTTTTGGTTCCTGGCGGGTTTGATACGCCGCGCAGATTGCGTCGTGTGCCAGCACGGCAAGTTCTTTGCGTGAAACGCCGGAGGTCGCCGTAATGGTTTTGAGCGGTATGACGTCGACATCGATGGACCTCTGCGATACGAGCCTCGGAAGATGTTTGAAGAACGTCATGCCTCCGTAATAGAAGACGGCGTCCCGGTTCCCGGAGGTCACGGATTCTCCGTTTATTTTAGTATACCGAAGACAAAAAGGAAGAATGTCGGACCCGGCCGACACGGCAGCATCGAAGAGAGAGTTTTTAAATTGTTGCACGCAGTCCCCATTCGAGGTGGTGCCTTCGGGAAAGAGGACCACGGAAAAACCCTGGTTAAGCGCGCGCGTAATGTCATTAATCTCCCTTCTCAGCCCTGAACGTTTTCTCCGTTCCACAAAGAGACAGCCGCTTAAGCGCGCAAGCGTGCCGAGCAAAAAAGTTTGCTTCAGCTCCACCGAGGTAATGAAGATCGACGGTGCGAGCGACGATATGATCAGCACGTCTACGTACGAGAGATGGTTCGAAACAATGAGACGTCCGCCGCTGTTCGCGTGCAGCCTGTCGCCGTGGTCTACGTGAGCCCGAATGCCGAACAGCGCCATACCCAGTCCTGAAAAAAAAGAGGTCGCGTGTATCCGCATCGCACGCCGCGACTTGCCGGACGCCGGGAATATACTAATAAAGCATGACGTCAGAAGATATGAGCAGAGAAAAAGAACGGTCCCCGCTATTTTGAGCAACGTGTTCATTGTGTTTGCCGACCCCTCGCGTATCTTGAGTACCACGACGTTATTCTGCGCACGCATAGGTAATTGGCTCTTTAGTATAAATTATTGCACACATCATCGCGATTTTCAATGGCAAAGCGTTTTGCCAGACATCCTTTACAGACCGGAGAACAGAGGCTATACTTGAATTAGAAGTTTACAGCGCAGGCCATTCGAAGGGATTTCCGATATTCCCTATTAGAACAGGAGGATGCAACTCTATGGGCATGCTCGTTGAGTTCAGCGTAGTCCCGATCGGCGCCGGCGTGAGTGTCAGCCCGCAGATCGCCCGGGTCCTCAAAATCGTCGCAGAAAGCGGTCTCCCCTATAAGGCCAACCCCATGGGCACCGTGCTTGAGGGCGAGTGGGACGCCGTGATGGGAGTGGTGAAAAAATGCCATGCAGAGGTCATGAAGGACGCTGAACGAGCGATTACCTCGATAAAGGTCGATGACCGTAAGGGCATAGAAGAGCGGATGGAAAAGAAGCTTGAATCAGTGGAAAAGAAGCTTGGGATGAAGTTGACAAAATAGCGAGAGCGAGGTGGCCTATGAACAACAGGAAAAGTACAAACGGGACCGCGGAACGGCTCAAGATCCAGGAGAAGGCCCTTTCGAACCTTGCCGATACGCTGAAAAAACGGGAAGCTGAATACGCCGAAGATATCCGGGACATCCAGGCGGAACTGAAAGCGCTCAAGATGTTCCTCACGAGAACCATCCCCGAGTTCAAGAAGCAGTTCCCGGAGATCCAGCGAAAAGTGAAATAACGGTTCACGAGAGTGTTCAGGCGATACTAAGGAGGCGAACGCTATGAAGATGGTCGGCAAATTAGAGAGATCATACAAGCAGACGTATAAGAAGAAAACATCTACTCCGGACCCCTATCTCCCGAGAGGGGCAAGCCGGAAGATATCGGCGTGTGACGGGTGTCATTCCGTTTACAAGAACAAACGGTGGTATGCTGACCCTGAGCTCTACGAAGCGGCTGTAAAGATTCCCGACACTGCCGCCACCGTCTGCCCGGCCTGCTTGAAGATACGCGACAATTTTCCCGGCGGCATCGTGACGCTGAGGGGGGACTACGTGCTTCCGCACAAGCAGGACCTCATGAACCTGATCAAAAACGAGGAGGCGCGGGCGCGCGGGTTCAACCCGCTGGAGCGTGTGATGTCGGTAAAAGAGAACGGCCATGGCAGCATTGTCATTTCCACGACAAATGAAAAACTGGCGCAGCGGCTCGGCAGGGCGATCAGGAAGGCGTTTCGCGGAGAAGTGAAGTACCAATGGTCCCACGACAACAAGCTTGCCCGTGTGGACTGGGAGCGGGCGGCGTGAGAAGTGTGGACGGCGAATAGTGGTCTGTCATGAGCGGGGGAAAGCCAGGGCTGATTTCGATTGAGAAATCGGCCTTTTTTATTGACAATTTTCCGGACGAAGCCCAGAGCAAAACACCGGACAAAATGCAGAGCTGAATGCAGATTATTTATAGAATCGCGCGATGTTCCCGATCCGGGTCCCTATATGCTTCGTGCCATGATCCACATTGTAGATGAGCGTTCGTTCACTATCAAGGGCATCTTCCTCTTCTAAAACAAACATAGTATGATGTGTATCATGGCCGGTTGCGGTGACTGGTCCTATACTATAACCAAGACCGTGATATGCTATACGTTTTGCAGCAGATAAACGAAACGAGGAGGCGCCATGAAAGAACTGGACGTTACCACCATTGCACCGAAAGACAGGCACCCGCTGATCTTCAAGACCTTTGATGAACTCAAAAAGGGCGGGGATTTCATCCTGATCAACGACCACGATCCGAAACCGCTTTATTACAGCTTTTTGCATGAGCGGGAAGGCCAGTTCGACTGGGAGTACCTCGATCAGGGACCGACGGTGTGGAAAGTAAAGATCTCAAAAAAATGAGCCTGGGACCGGTCGGTAGGGCACAGGAAGGCTCTGAAAAAGCAAGGAGCGTTATGTTTTTAAATATCGATTACAGTCTATGCCAGGGATGCGGCGGATGCGCCGAGGCCTATCCGATGTTCTTCGAGATGCGTGATGACAAGGCCTGGGTCATCAATGCAGATAAGTTCAAGGCGGAAGAGCACAAGGACATTCTCCTAGTTTGTCCCTATTATGCCATAACGATCGAACAGGTGTAAGCGGTAAACGTTTTCCCGCTCGTCCTCGCTTAGCCCGCATGTGTTATCACCGCTTCTTTTATTCCACCTTCAGCGGCGGGGCAACGGTATCGAGCAGTTTTAAAAAAATCCCCCGTGCCTCTTCGCTCGACAGGGAATTGACGTGCGTTTCATCAAGTCCGAAAATCTTGACGGCGTCCGCTTGTGCCCAGGGCGGAAGCTGGGAGCGCAGCGTAACGGTTCCATCGCTGCTCTCACCCAGTTTGAGCGTTGACGGATCATGATAGGTGAAGAAGAGGTAAAAAGGCAGTGTTTTAGGGAACCGCCGGCGGGCGAGGTCCTTGAGAAACGCGCTTCCCGCCGCGATGTCTCGCCATACGGGCACGACGACGGGGGCGGTTTCTATGCCCCACCGGGCGTCCTTACTGCCGGCATAGGGAGTCGAAAAAGAGCAGTACATTTTCAGGGATGCGGGAAAGCCCATTGCAGAGAGCTTGCTGATTGCCGACAATGCAACAAGGCCTCCCATGCTGTGGGCCGCCAGTACGATCTTATGTCCGCGGTTCTTCGAATTTTTGTCGATGGTTTCAAGCGTCTCCGCGAGCACGGTCGCCATTTTGTCCATGGGCAGACCGGACGGATAAAAGAAGAAGAACGGCTGAAAGCGCTTTCGGTCCAGTCCCTCCACCATATACTTCCATTCCCTCGGCGTTCCCGCAATGCCGTGAAGAAAGAGAACGGTGGTCTTTCCCTCGTCGTAATCCTCGATACCGAAGAAGAAGCCCTGGGTATGGGCTATCAACTCTGGAGGATTGTAGAGACCCGCGGTGCCGTATTTTGGGTCGAAGAACTCGTCATCGAGGGACTTATAGACGTAGCTGGTGGACCGAACGGTTTCGCTCAGATGGAAATCAACCTGACCGGGGTGATCGAAATCCACGGTGATCGGCGGACCCTGTACGATCGCTCCGTTTTTGGAATGTTGGGCGCTGACGGTGACCGTCGTCCGGCCGATCAGCTCATTCCATTCGAAGTCCTTGTTCTTATCCAGATCCGCGAAAATAAAAAGTTCGTAATCTCCCTTGGGGAGGAACGCCACGTAGTAGGTATCTATCTGAAGCTGCACGACCGCAACTTTCTCGTTCTGCTGATATCGCTGGCTGACTGCCACGAGCAGCAGGGGTTCCCGCCTCTTCTGAAGCTTGATGACGGGTCCGGCAAGGACCAGGGAGTCCTCGGGCGCGGATTTGTTCAACGCCGACATGCTGGGTATGTATCGGTAGGTCTGGCGCCAGTGCGCCTGGCGCGCATAGTAGCCGCCGTAGCTGCAGCCGGACAGGATCAGAGCGACGGATAGAAAAATGGAAATCATGATCGGACCACGGATGAGCCACGAACGTTGATCACGCTGAACCATAGGGTATCCATTCTCCTTCATCGGGCAAGGGGAGGACTAAATCAGACCCGGTTTTACCGGTAAAATGTTTTTCCCGTTATTGCCATCTCGATCAACAGAGAAGGAGGGGTGAAGCGGTCTCCATGTTTTTTCGCGTACCCTCCGAGCTTCTCGACAATGACCTTGATGCCCGTCTTGTCCGCATACCTGAGAAGGCCGCCGCGAAAAGGGGGGAAACCGATGCCGAAGATGAGCGCAGCGTCAAGAAGATCGGGTTTGTCGATGATCTTTTCTTCAAGGCAGAGCGCAGATTCCTTGATCATAAGCAGCACGGTACGGTCAATGATTTCTTCTGTGCCGATCTTATTGTTGCTCCCCTGGCCTGCCGGGATCATGCTATATAGGGAAGAGTTGCATTCGCCGCGCTTTCTTCCCTGATATCGGTAAAAGCCTTTGCCGTTCTTCTTGCCGTAGTATCCTTCCCTGTATAAGGCGCCGAGCAGCGGCGACGGTTTTACGCGCGCGCCCAGACCCCGGTAAAGGATCTCCGAGACCTTATGCGCGATGTCGATGCCGATCTCGTCGAGAAGGATAAAGGCGCCCATGGGCATGCCGAACTGAAGGAGCGCCCGGTCGATCTCGTCGATTTTTCCGCCTTGTTCGAGCAATGCGACTGCTTCGCCGAGGTAAGGCATAAGGATGCGGTTCACGAGAAAGCCGGGACCATTGTTCACGACCACCGGGAGCTTCCCTATTTTACGCGAGAGCGTTGCGATTGCCGCGACGGTTTCTTCCGAGGTTTTTGCGCCGCGTACGATCTCAATGAGCGGCATCTTCTCCACGGGATTAAAAAAATGCATGCCGATCACTTTCTCGGGATGGTTCGATGCTGTTGCCATCTCGGTGATCGAGAGGGACGAGGTATTCGATGCGAACAGCGCGCTTTCGCCGGCCACAGCTTCAAAATCCCGGAGCACGGCTTTTTTGATATCCATGTTCTCGACCACGGCCTCGACAGCCACATCAGCTTTTCCGAAGCCTGAATAATCCGTGGTGCCGGTGATCCGGTCAAAACCGTCCCGTGCCTGGATCGCAGTAAGGACCCCCTTTTTTGCCCTCTTATTGAATATGTCCCAGGCTTCCTTGAGTCCTGCTCCGATGGCCCTGGAATTTATGTCTTTTACTCTGACCGTGATGCCCCTCTCGGCAAAGAGCTGGGCAATGCCACCGCCCATGACGCCTGCGCCGAGAACTCCTGCGCGGGTGATCGGTAGGGATGACGGGTGAGGGTCCTTCCTGAGCATTTCGTTCAAGTAAAAGACAGAGATAAGGTTCTTCGACACTTCCGTAGGCGCAAGACGGCCCAGGAGCTTTGCTTCCTGTAGATAGCCAGCTTCTCCCTGATGGGCCACCCCATAGCGGATCGACTCAAGCGCTGCGAGCGGGGCTGGGTAGTTGCCGTGTGTCTCTTTGAGTACATTCCGGTATGCTGTCCGGTATATGAGGGGCCTCGTGAGCGGATTTCCTTCTAGCATCTTGATGATGAGCGGCCTTTTTGCCCGGACAGCTGTTTTTTTCGGCTTTCCGATCGCTGCCTTTGCCATGACAAGGGCTCTTTGCACGAGGATCTCTTTGTAGGTCACCTCGTCTGCAAGGCCGATCTTTCGTGCTTTCCTTGCATAGACGGATTTTCCCGTGAGGATCATGTCGAGAGCGTTCGCAAGGCCCACGAGCCGCGGCAGTCGCTGGGTGCCGCCGAAGCCGGGCATGATGCCGAGTTTTACCTCGGGAAGAGCGAGGGCCGTTCTCTGGTCATTGCTGATGATGCGATAGGTACAGGCCAGGGCGAGCTCCATTCCGCCGCCCATGCAGGGCCCGTGGATGGCGGCCACGGTGGGAAAGGGGAGGGACTCGAGCTTGTTCAAGACCGCCTGGCCGGTTCGGGCGAGTCGTTCGCCGGTTTCAGCGTCCGTGATGCCTCTGATCTCGGCGATGTCGGCGCCGACAATGAAGCTCTCGTCCTTGCCGCTCCTGAACACGAGCGCTTTGATCTCCATCCGGGCCCCGAGTTCATCGAGCAACGCCTTGAACTTTTCCATAACGGGGGTTGTGAGCTTGTTTACTTTTTCGCCGGGAAGGTCGAAGGTAAGGATCGCAATGCCGTCTTTGTTGATTTCATAGTTGAAGGCTGACATATCAAAACCTCATTGGAGATTGAAAAGTGAAGATTAAAAAAAAGACGAACGGTATCGCAATCTAAAATCTCTAATTTTCAATCTGCAATTTCCAACATCGTAGAGCGATTATCTCCGCTCTACGATCATGGCGCCGCCCTGGCCGCCGCCGATGCAAATGGTTGCAAGGCCTATAGTCAGACCACGCCGTTCCATTTCTTTCAGGAGGGTGATCACGATCCTGAGGCCCGACGAGCCCACCGGATGTCCCAGGGCGATGGCGCCGCCATTTACGTTCATGAGGTCCCGCCTGAACTCGCCGATCGGCTCTTCGCCGGGGAGATGTTTTGCAAAGTATTCCTTCGATACCGCGGCGCGTTCGACAGCGATGATCTGGGCCGCAAAAGCCTCGTTCAGCTCGATCAACTCGATATCTTTCATCTGCATACCGGCAAGCTTAAGCGCTTTGTGAGACGCGTAGAGAGGACTGATGCCCATGCGCGAAGGATCGAACCCGGCAAAGACGACCGCTTTAATAAAGCCAAGGGGCTTAAACCCGAGTTTGTTTGCCTTTTCAGCGCTCATTACCAGTGCCGCAGCGGCGCCGTCGGTGATGGGCGATGAGTTCCCGGCCGTCACTGTCCCGTACCGTTTATCGAAGTAAGGACGTAATTTTTCGAGCGCTTCCATGGTCTGGTTCTTGCGTGGCCCGCTGTCCTCTTCCACGGCCTCGAGCTTCGGCGGCACGTAGAACGGTATTATTTCGTTCTTGAACTTGCCGGCCTCGTTTGCCGCGGCCCAGCGGCGGTGGCTTGTGAGCGCCAGCTCATCCTGCTCGCGGCGGGTGATGCCGAAGTCGCGCACGAGCACTTCGGCGGTCTCGCCCATGATGAGGCCGGAAACGGGATCGGTGAGGCCTTGCATGAGGCCCGCAACGGGGAGGAAATCACGCGGCCGAAGCGGGAGGACGGCCTTGACGGTCTGGCTGAAATTTTTTGATCGCCGGACCGAAGTTATCGCGTTCTGGAGCTTCTTCGACATCAGGAAACCGTAGTTCGACATGGATTCCACGCCGCCGACGAGGACCACTTCGCTCATACCCGCGAGGATCTGCGTATACGCGCTCGCCGCTGCCTGCATGCCCGAGGCGCAGTTTCGCTGTACGCTGTAAGCCGGGACGCGCTCCGGGATGCCGGCGCGGAGCGCTATGACGCGGGCGATGTTTGCCGCTTCCGCCGGCATGCCTGC
>Ga0316624_10000420_pt1 | contig 14228 bp, 13 predicted proteins | sample OWC_Aug_N3_C1_D5_FD_207657 | JGI IMG/M metagenome (GOLD analysis project Ga0316624, IMG submission 207657) | Wetland soil microbial communities from Old Woman Creek delta, Ohio, United States - OWC_Aug_N3_C1_D5_A | ecosystem: Environmental > Terrestrial > Soil > Wetlands | place: USA: Ohio... | reverse complement strand
CCGTGAAACCCGCTGATGGCCGTCATCTTGTTGACGATCAGATGATCGCCGTCTACATCGGCGCCGAGCCGCGTTTCGGCCGGCGCACCAGGGCCCTGAACCACCTGCAGGCGTGCATCGCGTGCGCCCGTCGTTACGAGACGTTCGTGCAGCAGATGGCCGACCTGCGCGAGGACGCCGCGGCCGAGGCGGACGAGATCTTCACGCCCGGCAAGCTCGAGGTGCAGCGGGCGCAGATCCTCGCCCGGCTGGAACGTACCTGGCACCCCGCTCGTGTCCTCCCGTTCCCGTCGCACGCCGCCCAGAACCTGTCCATCTTCACCGGAAACCAGGTCAAGCGTTGGATTGCGGCAGCAGCGGCAGCCGGCCTTATCCTCGGCCTGACGCTCGGCCGCATGGCCGATCGCGCAGCGCCGCCGCACAACGACAGCCTGCGCATCACCGCGCCGGCCACGACCCGTCCGGCCCCGGTGGTCCGGCCGCCGAGTGAGGTCGCCTACGAGGAGGATATCCTGTCGCGCGTCGAGCAGGCGCAGGGTGAACTGCAGGTCCCTGCAGAACTCGAGGCGCTGGGCGGAATCACGCCCATCCGTGACGTGGCGTTGAGGTTGCCGCCCCGGCGTTGACAACGCCCCCGGCTTCGGCGGACAGTGAACGTGTGGATCACGCCTCTGCGTCCCCCGGTGCTCCTCTCGTCTTCCGCAAGGGTCTCGATCTGAAACAGGCCGTCGCCGGGTCTCTCATCGCCGATTACCACAGCGCAATTGTTGAGCGGGTCAAGGCCGCGGGCTTCCGGCACGACACCCCGTCGATCACCATCCACCTGGCCCGTGAATTCGGCTTCTGCTACGGGGTCGATCGCGCGGTCGACTACGCCTACCAGGCCCGGCATCGCTTTCCCGACCGGCAGGTCTTCCTGACCGGTGAAATCATCCACAACCCGCGCGTCAACGACCGCCTCCGGTCGCTCGGCATCCGGTTCCTGACGGATTGGGGCGAGAGCGTGGGCAACGTCGAGGCGGGCGACGTGGTCATCCTGCCCGCGTTCGGCGTGCCGGTCGGGATGCTCCTGGATCTGGAACGGCGCGGCTGCACGCTCGTGGACACGACCTGCGGGTCGGTGCTGAACGTGTGGAAGACGGTGAAGCGGTATGCGCAGGACGGCTTTACCGCGATCATCCACGGCAAAGTACACCACGAGGAAACGCGCGCAACCGCGTCGCAGGCACTCCGCTGCCCCGGCGGCCGCTACCTGGTGGTGCTCGATCGCGAGCAGGCCGCCGGGGTCTGCGAGTACATTCGGCGCGGCGGGGACAGGCAGGCGTTTCTTCAGCACTTCGCCGATGCCAGCTCGCAGGGTTTCGATCCCGATGTCGACCTCGACCGGATCGGCCTCGCCAACCAGACGACCATGCTGATGTCCGAGTCGCTGGCCATCGGCGAGCAGTTCCGCGAGGCGATGTGCGAGCGGCACGGCGAGGCGGCCCTTGCCGCGCATTTCCGCTCGTTCGAGACCATCTGCAGCGCGACCCAGGACCGGCAGGATGCCGTGGTGACCCTGCTCGAGGAGCAGCGGCTCGACCTGATGATCGTCATCGGCGGCTACAACAGCAGCAATACGGGGAACCTGGCGCGGATCTGTGGGGCCAGACTGCCGACCTATCACATCGCGGATGCCGACTGCATGCTGTCAGCGGAGGTAATCCGCCACCGGCCGGTGGAGGGGGGCGCGGAAGTGCAGGCCACCGATTGGCTGCCGGCGACGCGCCCGCTGCGGGTCGGCGTCACCGCCGGCGCCTCGACGCCGGATGTCATCGTGGGCGCGGTGATTGAGAAGCTGGAAGTCTTTGCGGCCGGGAAGAAGGCCTTGGACCTTAGGCCTTAGGCCTTGGCTGGCGTCGGACCAACAAGCCCCAAGGTCCAAGGTCCAAGGTCTAAGGTCCAAGGCCTCTTTCAGCGCGCACTCTCCGGCTCGAACCTGACCTTCATCCGTTGGCCGACGTGGGCCTTCAGCCACTTCTGAAGCTCCGATCCCTGCTTGGCCACCACCATCGCGTCCTGGCCGAAAGAGAAATAACCTTCGTCCGCCTCCTGGTAGGTGGCGCCCATCCTGGCCTCGACAACGATTTCGTCGTCCTGCGCGACCAGGCGGCCCACACCGAGCAGAACGACGGCAAATACGGCGCAGAACAGGATCAGGCGGCGCACTGTGATTCTCCCTGCCAGCGGCCCCGGCGTGGCGACGGGGGGACGGCTGACCATGACTCACTTCGGTGCGGGCGGGCGGGGGGCAGCGCGCAACGCCAGCCGCACTGACGCCAGCTAAGCAATTAGGGTACCAGCCTTTGCGCCGTTTTGGCCCGAAGGCTGCCTGCCACGGCCTTGCCGCGAAACGGTCCGCCAGATGCGGCGGGCGCTTCAGATGGCACGCCGGTTGTCCGCTTCCTGTAACTGCCGGGGTAAACAGCATGTTGCCTGTCGTCGTAAAGAACCTAGAAAGGAAGAACCCTGTCGGGGTAAAAGCACCATGTTTCGCCTAGCGATCGTTTTCGTGCTGTTGTTCTCGCTGCCGGCCGCCGCCGGATCGCCGCAGGAACGGTTCCGCAAGTGGTGGACAGGCCAGCAGGCCAGGGAACTGGGCCTCACGAACGAGCAGTCGATGAAAATCGATCAGATCTTCGAGACCTCGTCTCCGCGCATCCACATGGCGTGGCAAGACGCAGAGAAAGCTCGACAGGACCTGAACAAGCTGATTGCCGGCGAAAAGACAACCGAAACGGACGTCATTCGGCAGCTGGTCCAAACGCAGGCGGCACGCAACGAGCTCGACCGGCAGTACACGTTGATGTTGTTCCGGTTCAACCAGGAGCTTACGCCGGAACAGCGCTTGAAAGTGAAGGCCATGGACGACCGGCGGCGTGAAGGGCGGCGCGGTCAGCCGCCGCAGCGTCCGCCAATCAAGAAATAACTGGTAAGATGCGCGGCGCCGGTCAGGGCGCCTCAGCTCCCGTCCGGTTCTTTTTTCCCGATATCAAAAGGCACCCGGTGCGGCCGCTGCATCGGGTCACGCAAATGGGAGGATTCCCGTGAAGAGGTGTTCCAGTCTCCTGCGGATGGCCGTGATCGCCGCAGTCATCGCCGTCCTGATGCCGACCTCCACACTCGTCGCGCAGCAGCCGCAACAGAAAGCGTCCGACGCCCGTGTGACAGAGCTGATGAACCAGGCGTTGAAGCAAGTCAACGCCGCCCAGACGGCGCAGGGCAGCGTGCAGCCGGCGCAGGGGCCGACTGTCGATCTGCGGCTGGAGGACGCCGTCGGCCGCGCCATGGATCAGAACATAGACCTCGCAGTTGCCCGCCTCGGCCCGCAGCTGCAAGATCTCTCGCTGGCCGGTGTCCGGGCTGCCTACAGGCCCACGCTGAGCTCCAGACTCGGTGATTCGAACAGCACGACGACGCCGAACACGACGCTGGGCGGCGGCACCGTGGTGACGACCGGCCAGTATACGTACAACGGTAGCCTGTCACAGATGCTTCCATGGACCGGGGGCACCGCCCAATTCGCCTGGAACAACAACCGGCAGGAATCGACCAGCAACAACGCCACGTACAACCCGTCCTACACGTCCACGTGGTCGGCCTCGCTGACGCAGCCGCTCTGGCGCAACTTCCGGATCGACAGCACGCGCAACTCGCTGTGGACAGGCATCATCAGCCGGCAGATTGCCGACGTAACGTTGCGGGCGAGCGTGGTGAACACCGAGGCCAGCACGAGAATCGCGTACTGGAATCTCGTGTATGCCGTGCAGAACGTGGAGATCCAGAAGAACGCGGTTGGGCTGGCGGAACAGTTCGTCAAGGACAACCAGGCGAAGGTGGAAGTCGGAACGCTGGCGCCGCTCGACGTCATTCAGGCGCAGTCGAACCTCGCTTCGGCGCGCCAGCGGCTGGTTGCCGCCCAGCAGACACGCGAGCAGAACGAGTTGACGCTGAAGCGGCTGATTGTCGGCAGCACGCAGGATCCGTTGTGGACGGCGACCGTCAACCCGGTCGATCGGCCCGAACCGCCCGCGCAGGCGGCGCCGATCGATCTGAAGGCGGCCATCGCCAACGCGCTCGACAAGCGCACGGATCTCGTCACCGCGCGCGAGACGCTGCGCCAGAGCGACATCACGCTGAAGTACAACAAGAACCAGATTCTCCCCCAGGCCGACCTCAGCGCGTCGTACTCGTCGAACGGGACCGGGGGAAACCTCTATAAGCGGCAGGAAGGCCTCACTGGGACGCCCGTGCTCCTTGCTGAGGGTGGCTACCTTGACGCGCTGAGCATCATGCGGAAGCTGAGCAACCCGACGTGGTCCTTCACGCTCAACTTCTCCTATCCGATCGGCATCAGTTCGGCCGACGCGTCCTACGCCCGGGCGAAAGTCCAGTACCAGCAGTCGTTGACCCAGTTGAAGTCGGCGGAGTTGCGCGTCGCGACCGACGTGACGCAGGCGGCGTTGAACGTGCAGAGCAACGCCCAGCAGGTGGAAACGGCGCGCGCCGCACGGGAACTCGCGCAGAAACAGCTCGAGGCCGAGCAGAGCAAGTTCGAAGTCGGCATGCAGACCAACTTCTTCGTGGTCCAGGCGCAGCAGAACCTGGCGGCGGCGCAGGTCTCCGAGCTACAGGCGCTCCTCAACTACCGAATCTCGCTGGTCACGTTCCAGCAGGTTCAGCAGACGGGCAGCGCCAGCGTGTCCGGCGTCTCCTCCGGTGGCGGCGGTTCGTCGAGCGGCGGTTCGTCGGGTGGCCAATAGATTCCGGGGAATAAACGGGCTCGTGCGGAGGTCCGAACTCAGGGGGCCCCAACGGTGCGAGAGTAGAGCGTCGACGTAGAGAGACACACATGAAAAAGCTGCTGATCACCCTGATCGTCGTCATCCTCGTCGCCGGCGCTGCGGGCGGCGCGTACTACTACAAGTACGGGAAACCACCGGAACCGGAAGTCGCCACGGTGCAGGTTACGCGCGGAGAGGTGCTCCAGGTGGTCGGCGCCACCGGCACGATGGAAGCCGTGACGACCGTTGACGTGGGCACCCAGGTCAACGGCGTCATCATGGATTTGTATGACATCGACTTCAATTCGATGGTGAAGAAGGGGCAGCAGATCGCGAAGATCGATCCGAAGACGATCGAGGCCACCATCGAGAGCGACAAGGCCAACCTCGAGAGCGCGCAGGCCAACCTCGAACGCCAGAAGATTGCGCTGGAAGATTCGATCAATAAGCTCCGGCGGGCCGAGGATCTGGCCAAGCGCAACCTGGTGACGCAGCAGGACCTGGAATCGGCGCAGGTGACCATGAAGACGAACCAGGCGTCGATCAAGTCCCAGGAAGCCAGCATCAGGCAAACGCAGGCGAAGCTGGACCAGGACAAGGTGAACCTGGGCTACACCGACATCTTCGCGCCAATCACCGGCATCGTGATCAACCGGAAGGTGGACGTCGGCCAGACGGTCGTCTCCAACAACCTGGCGACGTCGATGTTCCAGATCGCCGCGGACCTGACGAAGATGCAGGTGAAGGCGAGCGTGGACGAATCCGATGTCGGCTGGCTGCGTCCCGGCCAGCGCACGACGTTCAGCGTCGATGCCTTCCCGGGCAAGACCTTCGCGGGGACCGTCAAGCAGGTGCGGTTGCAGCCGGTCGTGACGCAGAATGTCGTCACCTACACGACGATCATCGACGTGCCGAATCCGGACTACGACTTGAAGCCGGGCATGACGGCGAACGTCAAGATCGAGATCGCGCGGCGCGAGAACGTGCTGCGCGTGCCGCTGGCCGCCACCCGGTTCCGGCCGACGCGCGAGATCTTCGAGGCGTTGAACCTGCCGGTGCCGCCCGAGTTGCTGCAGCGCGGGCGCGGCGCGCGGGGCGGGCAGAACGCACAGGCGGGTCAGGGCGGTGCCAGTCGCAGCAACGGCGCATTCGAGCGCGGCGGCGGCGACCGTGCGACGCAGCCGGCCGATCAGCAGGCGGCGTCTCGACGCGGCGGTGAGAGCCCCGCGGCACCGACTCAGCAGCGCGGCGTGGGACAGTCTGGCGGCCGAGGCCAGCAGGCCCAGGCCGGCCAGCGCCAGTTCGCTGGCGGCGGCGGCCAGGCGGGCGTTCAGGGGCAGCAGGCCCAGGCGGGTGAACGACAGTTCGGCGGTCGCGGCGGCCGGGGCGGCGAGGGTGGCCAGCAGATGACGCCCGAAGAGCGCCAGAAACGGCTGCAGGAGCGGCTGGCCAGCATGACGCCCGAGCAGCGCGCGCAGTTCGAGGAACGGAGGAAGCAGTTCGAACAGGGCGGCGGTCGCGGCCAGGGATCCGGACGCCAGGGCGGCTTGGGCGAAGCCGCTGGCCAGAGCGCGCAGGCCGGCCGGTTCGGCGGCGCTCGCAATCGGCTCGCGGCCAACGAGGTCGGCCCGAGCAAAGTGATCCAGGACCGTAACGCCACCACGATCGATGCGTTGTTCGGTCCCCTGGTCTTCACCGAATCGCCGGGTCGCGTGTGGGTCTACACGGTCAACGGCACGACCAAGAGCCTGAAATCGATCCCCATCCGGACGAACATCAGCGACGGCACGATCGCGGAACTCGTCTGGGGCGAGGGAATCGAGGAGGGCATGAAGCTGGTCAGCAGCATCGACACGGGCACCGGAACGCAGACCGTGCGGCCCAACGCGAGCCCGCTGATGCCCGGCGGCCGCGGCGGCATGGGCGGACCGGGCGGCGGCGGTCGTGGGCGGTAGAAGCAGTTACGAGGACGTTTCCTTATGCCTGTCATTTCCGTTCGCGACCTCACCAAGATTTACGTGGTAGGCGAGGTGCAGGTGCGCGCTCTTCGCGGCGTGTCGGTGGACGTCGAGCACGGCGAGTTCGTGTCGGTGACCGGGCCGTCCGGCTCGGGCAAGTCCACCTTCATGCACATTCTCGGCTGCCTCGACAAGCCGACCAGCGGCCAGTACTTCCTCGACGGCAAGGACGTGTCGCGGCTGTCGAAGAACGAGCTGGCGCGCATCCGCAATCATCAGATCGGCTTCGTGTTCCAGGGATTCAACCTGCTGGCCAGGACGAGCGCGCTGGAGAACGTGGAATTGCCCCTGCTCTACAACGGCAAGAGTATCCGCGGATCGATTCGCCACAAGCGGGCGATCGAGGCGCTGGCGGCGGTCGGCCTCGGTGACCGCGCGCACCATCATCCGAACCAGCTTTCCGGCGGCCAGCAGCAGCGTGTCGCTATTGCCCGCTCGCTGATCAACGAGCCGAACATCCTGCTGGCCGACGAGCCGACCGGCAACCTCGACACGCGGACCAGTATCGAGGTCATGGAGATTTTCCAGAAGCTGAACCTCGAGCGACAGATCACCGTGCTGCTCATCACGCACGAACAGGACATCGCCGAGTACGGGGCGCGCATCATCGCGTTCCGCGACGGGAAGATCAAGTCGGACGAAGCGGTGGTGCGGCGCCGCCTGGCCGCCGAAGAAGCCGCCGCGCTGCCGCCCGTGGCCTGAGGAACCGCTTATGTCGATCGTCATGACGTTCCGGATCGCGCTGAAGGCACTCAATCGCAACAAGATGCGCACCGCGCTGACCATGCTCGGCATGATCATCGGCGTCGGCGCGGTCATTGCGATGGTCTCGCTCGGCAACGGCGCCAAGACCTCGATCGAAGCCTCCGTCCAGTCGGCCGGCACCAACATCATCAACGTCAACGCCGGCAATTTCTCGCAGGGCGGCGTGCACACCGGCATGGGCGGCGCCAACAACCTGACCGTCGAGGATGCGAACGCCATCCGCGAGGAGGTGCGGGGCGTGCGGTACCTGTGCCCCGGCTTCAACTCGCGTTCGCAGGTCATCTTCGGCAACCAGAACTGGCAGACGCGCATCCAGGGGACGGACGTCGAACTGCCGCTGATCCGGTCGTGGCCAACCGAGTTCGGCACCTTCTTCAGCACCCAGGATGTCCAGACCTCGGCCAAGGTCGCGGTGCTCGGCGCCGTCGTGCGCGATCAGCTGTTCGGGGAGGGTGAAGACCCGACCGGCTCGGTCATCCGTATCCGCAATCAGCCGTTCAAGGTGATCGGCGTGATGAGCCGCAAGGGCCAGGCGGCGATGGGCGAAGACCAGGACGACGCGATCTATTGCCCCTTCACGACGGTCCAGAAGAAGCTGCAGCGCGCGACTTATATCCAGAACATCACCGTGTCGGCCGAATCGGCCGACAACATCAGCAAGGTCGCCGACGACATTGCCGCGCTGCTGCGGGTCCGGCACAAGATCATGCCCGGCGACACCGACGACTTCATGGTGCGCACGCTCGAGGAAATGGCGAGCCTCCGCGTGGCGGCGACCTCGACGATGACCTACCTGCTGGCCGGCATCGCCTGCGTGTCGCTGCTGGTTGGCGGCATCGGCATCATGAACATCATGCTCGTCTCGGTTTCCGAACGGACGAGGGAAATCGGCCTCCGTATGTCGCTCGGCGCCCGCGGCTTCGACGTGCTGCTGCAGTTCCTGGTCGAGGCGGTCGTGCTGAGCCTGATCGGCGGCTCCATCGGGATCGGGATCGGGTTCGGGTTCGCGGAAGGGCTCACGCAATTCATGCAGTGGCCGACGACCGTGTCGACCGACGCCGTCGCGATGGCGTTCGGGTTCTCGGCTGCAACCGGGATCTTCTTCGGCTTCTATCCGGCCCGGAAGGCCGCAGCGCTTGACCCCATTGAGGCGCTGCGATACGAGTAGATAGCAGGTCGTGTTGGAGGAGGACGGGGCAACAACAACCTTCAGATGGAGGTCTCATGAAGCGTTCAGTGATGTTCGGGATGTTTCTCGCGTTGGTAGTCGCGACGGTGGCGTTTGCCCAGGCCAAGCCGAATTTCGCGGGCACCTGGACGCCGCAGGCGCCGGCGGCCGGCGCCGAGCAGGGTCGCGGTCGGGGCATGGGCGGTCCGATGACTGTGACACAGGACGAAAAGACCCTGACAGTCGAGCGGACCATGGGCCAGAACACGATGAAGACCGTCTACAACCTGGACGGGACCGAGAGCAAGAACGAGAGGGCGGGACGTGGCGGCGGCGCACCGACCGTCCAGACATCGACCACGAAGTGGGACGGCGCCAAGCTCGTCATCACCACCAAGTTTGAAGGCCCGAACGGGCCGGTCGAACAGGTGCAGACGTGGTCGCTGACTGCCGATGGCAACCTGCAGATCGAGCAGCCGGGCCAGGGCGGCAACGTTCGCACGACCGTGTACACGAAGGGCAAGTAGCGACACCCCACGCAGGGATCAGGGATCAGGGATCAAGGGATCCCTCTTCCCTGGCCCCACGGTCCCTTCCCTGATCCCTGGCCGCTGATCCCTTCGACAATCTTCTCAGCAACTCCTCCATCGTCAATCCCGTCACCGGATCCACCATCTCGGGCGCGATCGCGGCCAGCGGCTCCAGCACGAAGCGCCGCCCGCGGAAGCGCGGGTGCGGAACTCTCAGGCCTGGCTGGTCGATCGTCTCGCCGCCGAACAACACGAGATCCAGATCCAGCGTGCGCGGCGCCCCCGCGTGCGGCCGCTTGCGTCCGCGTTCGCGCTCGATTGCCAGCAGCGCCTCGAGCAGGGGCCGCGCCGCCAGCCCGGTGTCGGCGACGACCGCGCCGTTCAGGAACAGGGGCTGAGGGGAAGCCACTTCTTGCGGTTCGGTTTCGATGAAGGGGGAAACCCGGAGGTTCGTGAGCAGACCGGCGAGACGGTCGACCGCGTAGCGCAGGTGGCCTTCGCGATCGCCGATGTTGCTGCCCAGCGCGATCGCGACGCGCGTGATCATTCGACCCAGCGGGTCGGCAGCACCGTGCCGCTTGCCTTGCTGGGACTGGTCCGCCGCCCGAGCAGGTCGGTGCGGCCGGAACGCGCCTGATCGAAGAAGCGTTCCTGCTCGAGCATCTCGCCCAGGATGACGCGCAGCATGATCTTCTGGCGCGAATCGGTGACCTGCTCGACCCGCGGGCGCCATCGATCGAGGAACCCCCGGATCAGGTGCGCGTCGTCTTCGATGATCGCGGACTGCTGCGCCGCGCCCTTCCCCGCCTGCGGCACGGGCGGCTCCGGCGCGTCGGCGGCGGCAACGCCACCGAGGCTGGCGATGGCGCGCCGCAGCCAGTCCAGGTGCGCCTCCTCGCGGGCGATGACGTACTGGTACGTGTTGTTGAAGTCGTACTGCCCGACCAGGCGCGCGCCCGCCTCGTGCCGGCGCTTCAGTCCCAGTTTCCCGGCGTAGAACTCACCGAGCAGTTCGAGCAGCTGGGTCGGCTTCACGCGTTCTGCTTCTCCTTGCACGCGATGCACACGCGCGTCCAGGGAATCGCGTTCAGCCGTGCGGGCGCGATCGGCTCTCCACAGTCCCGGCAGACCCCGTACGTGCCCTTTTCGATCCGCCACAGCGCCTCTTCGATCGCCTGCAGGATCTTCGCGTCGGTCTGCTTCAACTTCAGCTGGATGTGGACTTCGTTGTTGCCGCTCGCCTGGTCGGCGAGGTCGCCTTGCCGGCTGTTGTTGTCGGGCTGCAGCGGTTTCACGCCCCCCGTGGCGAGTATTTCGCCGCGCTTTCGCAGCAACGCCTCTTTGTATGTCGAGAAGTCCATCGTGCTCTACTCCCACTGGCGGCCAAGCGACTGGCCGCAAGAGGTGATGATAGCACGATCGAGCTGTGCCGGAGGCCGGCCTAGATCGTCACAGCGACGCCCCTCACGCCTCGGCGACACCGGACGAGGGCCTTCAAACCACGGCGAGGGAGCGCAGCGGGGCGATGGGCCCCCGCCGCCACCCAGCCAATGTCAACCGATCTGCCGGAGTTGTTCGTCGATCGCGCGCAGCGCCTGCTCGAGCATCGTCCGGTGCGCGGGAGCGGACGACCGCTCGAGGTCGTCGAGCGTGCGGGCACGGGCGAGCTCGAGCGTACGCCGGCGTTGGAAGAGCGCGCGTTCCGCCGCGGACAGCGGCGCGGTCCGCTTGCGCGTCTCGCCGCGTGCGTCCTGCTGCTGCGCCTCGATCGACTTGCTCTCCCAGCCGCGGGCCATATCTTTCAGGATATCAGACACGCCCGCGAACAACGAACGTTCGAAATTGCCCACCACGCGAGGGACAGGTGCGGAGGCGACACCAGGCGCGTCGCCCCCACGGTGATGCGCGTGTCTATCGCTGCGGCTGCGTCAGCGAGTAGAACCGCTCGAGGTGCATGCGGAACTGCGTCAGGCCGTCCCGGACCTGGGACGGGAGACTCACCTTCGCGCTCGTGGTCCCCGCTTCCATGCCGGCCATGCCGCTCATGCTCCCCGTCGTACCGCTGACGCCGGACCTGATCGGTGGCGCGTAAGCACTCTTCCGGATGGTCAACCGGTCGAGCTCCTTCTCGATCGTGTTGAACTGTGCCTTCCAGTCCCTGCTGACTGCGTTGCTCGACGGAGGTGTCGTGCTGCCCGACGTGCCGGTCGAGGACGATGCGGTTCCCGACTCGTTCTTGTAGGCGTCGCAGAGGTCGTTGAACTGCGTTTTGATCTGCGAGACCTGCGACATGGCGGCGCCGGTCAGATCGGATGTCGAGATGGAGTCGAGCGCGCGTTTGGCTTCGTCGAGATGAGACTGCGGCGAGTTCTCATTGGTCGAGCCGTACTGGCTCGACGGGTTCGCCTGTCCGGAGGTCGTCTGGCCCGCCGGCGGGTACGTTTGCGCGGCGGCGATCATCGGCAGCGCAGCGAGCGCGACGGCCGCGATCGACGTTGTCCACACCTTGGCTATCTTGCTCATGCGTGTTCCTCCTCGGGATCGTTGCCGGTTTCATCGTGCACCGACGTTCGTCATGACAGATGCGTCGAACTGAAGCGTTCCGGTGCAGGGTCCTGATGGGGAGGTGCATCGAGCAAGCGGGGTGCCACGAGGTCGCCGGGAAACCCGCTTCAAAGGCGCCGCCCGCGCGTCGGGGCTGCATGCGCCCGCTGCAGGCGTGGCAATCCTACACGGCGGAGGCGCGGACCGACCAAGCGCGGCGGCACGAACACGGGCGAGGGAGACGCGGTCGGCCGCGCCCTCGGCGCCTTCCCGCCTGGGTCGCCCGGACTCGTGGCCGGTCGCGATATACTCTCGCCGTGCCCGGCGACTTCCAGTCAGCCTACACGCGCGCTCTTGCCGCGCTTCAGCGTGGCCGCGGCGTCGAAGCGGTGCAGGCGCTGACGCAGGCGATGCGTTCGCCCGGATTGCGGCGATCCGACGAGCTGGCCGTTCGCTGTGCGCTCGCCGAGGCGTGGTTGCTGCAGGACGACCTCGATCAGGCGAGTGCCGCGCTCGGCCGGCCGCCCGATCTGCTGCGGGAGCGAATCGAACCTGGCCGCCTCTCTGCACTCTGGCGCCTGCACGCACAGGTGGCCTTTGCCCGCGGTGACCAGGCGCGCGCCATCGCGCTGCTCGGCCGCGCGCTCAAGCAGGCGGAAGCAGCGCACGACTCGCGCGCGATCGGACGGGTGCACTACGAGCTCGGGTTGTGCTACAAGCGGGTCGGCGAGAGCGCGATCGTCCGCGAGCACATCACGCGCGCCTCCTCGGCCCTGCACGCCGCCGACGATCGGCGTCATCTCGCGCTCACCCACTCGCTGCTCGGCGTCACGCTCGCGCAGTCGGGACGCTTCGACGAGGCGATGGCGGCGCTGCGACAGGCCGAGCATCTCGCCACGCTCATCCAGGCCGACGACGTGCTCGGCATCGTGTGCGGCAACCAGGCGAACGTCGCGCTGATGCGCCATCGCCACGATCAGGCGCTGGCTCTCGCCGAGCGCAGCCTCAACCTCCACGAGAGAGCCGGGGCGCTGCACGGCCTCGCGGTGGCGCTGGCAACGCTCGGCCAGGTCTGCGTCCGCCTGGGCCAGATCGAGCGCGCCGAGGATCTGCTGCACCGTGCGCTCGCCGTCCGCAGTCCCGTCCAGTTCCACGAAACGACCGGTGCCGTCTACGACACGCTCGCGCAGATTCACCTGATGCGCGGCAACTACGAGGCGGCCGCGGAGGCGCTCGGCCAGGCCGCCGACGCGTATGGCGGGTTCGGAAGGAAGGCCGGGCGATGGTACGAATGGTCGGTTCGCGTGGTTGGCGCGCGGCTGGCCCTCGAACGCGGCGACATCAACGCCGCCCTGGCCCAGGCCGAGGAAACGACGCGGCTGACGGACGCGCCGCCGGCGGACGCGTTGCAGGCGGAGCTGATCGCGTGCGAGGCGCTCCTCGCGGCGGGGCGGGAGAACGAAGCCGAGGAACGCGTGGCGCGCATTGCGCCTCGCCTCGTTCCGGCCGCCATGCCCGGCGCGTGGGGCGAGTTCCTGCGCCTTCGCGCGCGACTCGAGGTGCACGCGGGCCGCACCACCGAGGCGTACCACGATCTGTCGCAGAGCATCAGCGTGTTCGAAATGCTCGGCGAACGCCACCAGGCCGGCCTCTCGCACCTTGCGCTCGCCCGCCTGGTCGCGCGCGCCGGCGCCCGTTCACTGGCCAGCCGCCATGCCGCCAAGGCCGTTGAAATCTTCCAGGCCCTCGGCGCCGCTCCCGCGCTCGCCCAGGCGAGCACGGTCGTCGAACCCGCTCCCGCAACCGTGGCCGCCGAGTACCTCGGGTCGCCGTTGAACGCCGACGACGTCACCGTCCGGCGTCTGGTCGAAGCGGCCGTCCTGCCGGATTTGCTGGCGCGCGAAACGGTGGCCGCGATGCTGGAGGCGGTCGATGGCGACGCGGCCGTCCTGTTCGTTCACACCAGCGGAGAGAACGTCCGCATGCTCGCGCAGGCCGGCTGTGACGCCGAAGCCGCGCTCACGCTGACCAGGTCGGCGCTCAGCGGATCCGCATATGGCGGCGGCTCGATCGTCGTGGAGGCGCTGGGCTACGACCATGACGGGCCGCGCATGGTTGCCGTCACGGTGCCCCATCCGATGGGCCATCCGGAAGCACGGCGTCTGCGTCTCATCGCGACGGTCGCCGGGCAGGGATTCCATCTGTGTGCCGCGCGGGAACGGCGCGTGCAACCGGCGACGCCCGGCAGCGAGCGATCGCTCGAAGCCTTGATGCCCGGCTTCGTCTGCGCAAGCACCGCGATGGCTCGCGTCGTCGAGCAGATCCAGAGGCTGCAGGGCAACGACCTGACTGTCCTCATCACGGGCGAGAGCGGCACGGG
>Ga0316624_10000419_pt1 | contig 14239 bp, 11 predicted proteins | sample OWC_Aug_N3_C1_D5_FD_207657 | JGI IMG/M metagenome (GOLD analysis project Ga0316624, IMG submission 207657) | Wetland soil microbial communities from Old Woman Creek delta, Ohio, United States - OWC_Aug_N3_C1_D5_A | ecosystem: Environmental > Terrestrial > Soil > Wetlands | place: USA: Ohio... | reverse complement strand
CGCGTGCGAGCCGAGACGGCATGCCGCGCTTGATCGCGGTGCCGCTGGTCCCCAACGCGATGAGGAACGGCCCGACATGGTGCATCACCACATGCTGGGTGCGGTTCAGGAAGAACATGTGCTGCGAGGCATATTCGAACCGCGTCTGCAGCACGGCATAAAGAAGGCCGAGGCCGGCGAAAAAGGCGATGCGCCGCCACAGCGGCGGGCGTTCGGCCTGCGGCAGGGCGCCGAGGCCGCGCAGGAACCAAAAGAGGGCGAGCGCCAGACCGAGATATTCCGGCCAAGAGAAATCCCACGGCGCCCAGACCGGCAGCAGCGCCGGGTGATCGGCGCTCAGCCAGGCGAGAAGGGTGCCCAGGCCGATGATCGCGGCGTAAACGATCGCCTCGACCCGGTCGGTGGCCGGCGGCGACACGAAAAGGCGTGGCGACGCGTCATCCATGGCGCGACTGCCTAGGCCCAAGCGACCGCCCTGTCAAAGCGTGAAAAGGACGCGGGACCGGCGATATTGCTGCAATCGGCGGGGTTGATGCCTTGCGCCGCGGCGCAGAATGGGCGAACAATTGAGCGAAATCGGGAGGTGTCATGGTCGATCATTTCGAGGATCATTGTTGGCAGGACGTCGTGCCGGCCGAAACCCTGGCGGTCTATGGCCAATATCGGCGGGAGACCTTTATCGGCGGACCGGCCGCGCTGGTCGCGATCGATCTTTACGAGCTCGTCTATCAGGGCGGCGACAAGCCGGTCGAAGCAATCACCCGGGACTACCCCGGCACTTGCGGCGCATACGCCTATGGCGCGATCGAGCCGACCAAGCGCCTCTTTTCCGCCGCGCGCGAGGCGGGGCTGCCGGTGTTCTATTCGACCGGCGATGCGCGGCCGGAAAGCATGCCCGGCGCGGTCACGGCGACGCGGCGCAAGCGCGGACCGGTCGATGCCTCGCTCTATCGCATCCGGCCCGAATTCAAGCCGCAGCCGGGCGATGTGGTGATCACCAAGCAGCGCGCCAGCGCCTTTTTCGGCACGCCGCTTTCGGCGCATCTGACCCAGCTCGGGATCCGGACCGTGATCATGTGCGGCGAGAGCACCTCGGGCTGCCTGCGCGCCTCGGCGGTCGATGCGCATTCGCATGGCTTCCATGTCGTCGTGGTCGAAGAGGGCTGCTTCGACCGCAGCCTGCTCTCGCACAAGATCAACCTTTTCGACCTGCATCATAAATATGCGGACGTGATGCATGTCGGCGAGGTCGTGGCCGAGCTCGCGGCGCTGAAGCCGCGCAAGGCGGTGTGACGTGAAGCCCAGCGCCTACGGCCCCTTTCCTTATTCGCCGATCATTCAGCGCAAGAAGCTCGCCTGGCCCAAGGGCGCGCGGCTCGCGCTTTGGGTCATTCCCAATATCGAGTTCTTCTCGCTCGCCGAGAAGATTCCGGCCAATCCGGGCGGCAAGATTCCCGACGTGCCGAGCTGGTCGGCGCGCGATTACGGCAACCGGATCGGCGTCTTCCGCTTCATGGAAGTGTTCGACCGCTATGGCATTCGCGCGACGGTTGCGCTCAACAGCGATATCTGCCGCTACCATCCCGAAATCATCGCCGAAGGCAACAAGCGCAAATGGGAGTGGATGGGGCATAACGAGACCAATTCGCGCCGCCTCATCGACGTGCCCGAAGCCGAGGAGGAAGGGGTCATCAAGAACACCCTCGAGGTCATCGCCAAGGGCACGGGCGCGCGGCCGAAGGGCTGGCTCGGCTCGGGGCTCCAGGAAACCTGGAACACGCTCGATCATCTCGCCGCGCACGGGGTCGAATATATCTGCGACTGGACCAATGACGACCAGCCCTATGTGATGACCCTGGAAAGTGGCAAGCAGATCACCTCGATCCCCTATAGCCACGACATCAACGACATCCCGGCCTTCGAGCGCCATAACCGCATGGCGGACGAATTCCGCCAGATGATCTGCGACCAGTTCGACACGCTCTACCGCGAGGGGGCGCAATCGGGACGGGCGATGGCGATCTGCCTTCACCCTTATCTGACCGGGAAGCCCTATCGCATCGGTGCGCTCGACAAGGCACTCGACTATATTTGCCGTCATGACGGGGTGTGGCTCGCGACCGGCAGCGAGATCGCCCAGCACTATCGGGCGCAGCTCTAAGAATAAACGGGAGGGGACGATGTTCAATCGGATCGGGCGTGGTGCGGCGTTGATCGCCGCGGGCTTGCTCATGCTGCATGCGCCGGCGGCGCGTGCGCTGGACAAGATCAATGCCGGCGGCGTCGGCGGGCCGACGGGCACGATGTGGCTCTTTTACGTCGGCTTCGACAAGGGCTTCTTCGCCAAGGCGGGGATCGATCTCGAACTCGTCTTCGCGCATACCGCGCCCGGGATCATGCAACAGCTCACCGCCGGATCGCTCGACATCGTCGCCACCACCGGCGTCGCCGAGCCCATCCACGCGGTCGACAAGGGCGCGACCAATGTCGCGATCGCGCGCATCATCGGCCAGAATGCGCCCTATGGCATGGAGGCGAAGCCCACCATCAACTCGATCAAGGATCTCAAGGGCAAGACCATCGCGATCGGCGGGCTGGTCGATATCACCGCGATCTATTGGAACGCGATGGCGGAAGCGAACGGCCTCAAGCCGGGCGACGTCGACATCGTCATCATCGGCGCGACGGGCGGACGTTTCGCCGCGCTCAAATCGGGCACGGTGGACGCGACCATGGTGTTGCCGCCGTTCAGCTTTCTGGCCGAGGCGGCCGGGTTCAAGAATATCGGCCTCGTCATCGACTACGTGAAGGATATCCCCTTCACCGGCCTCGAAGTGTCGCGTCCCTGGGCCAGCGCCCATATGGACGTGGCCAAGCGCTTGCTCAAGGCCTTGGATGAAAGCGCGGCATGGTTCTACGTGCCCGAGCACCGCCAAGAACTCATCGATATCGGCGTCAAGGATTTTCACATCGATGAAAAATCGAGCGCGATGAGCCTCGATTTCCTGCGCAAGATCCAGTATTTCGCGCCGACCAGCAAGGTTTCGGCCAAGAGCATCAACAAGCTCATTTCGATCATGCGCGCCTCGCACGATGTCACCGGCTCCGTCAGCGCCGAGAAGCTTGCCATGCCGGGTTTGACGGAGCTCGTTGAGTGAAGCAGCAGGGTTGGGGCGTCAGCACGCTGTCCATTGCCGGCGGGCTGCTGCTGTGGGAGGGGGCGAGCCGGCTCGCGGTTGAAAATTCGCTCTTCCTCGCCGCGCCGTCGCAGATCGCGCTCGCGATCGTCAATCTTGCCGTGAGCGGCCAGCTCGCGCGCCATGTCGAGATCAGCGCCGCCGAGTTCGCGCTCGGCTACGTCCTCGCCAGCGTATCGGGCATCGCGATCGGGCTGATCATGGCCGAGAGCGAGCGCGCCAAGGGTATCTTGCAGCCCTGGGTTTCCGGTCTCTATGCGACGCCCACCATCGCCCTGGCGCCGCTCTTTCTCTTGTGGCTCGGCATCGGCATCTGGTCGAAAGTGCTGGTCGTCATCACCCTCGTGCTGTTTCCCGTGGTGATCAACACCGAGGCGGGATTGCGCACCACGAGCGAGCGCCTCATCGAAATGCTGCGTAGCTTCGGCGCGACCAGGCGGCAGATTTTCGTCAAGATCTCGCTGCCCTCGGCGGCGCCCTTCGTGCTGGCGGGCTTGAAGCTCGGCATCGGCCGCGGCCTCATCGGCGTCGTCGTGGCCGAGCTTTTCGGCTCGCGGGCGGGGCTGGGGCAACTCATCAGCCAATCGGCGGATTCCTTCAACATGCCCAATCTCTTTGCCGCGGTCGTGGTGCTGGCGACCGCGGGGATCGCGATGACGGCGGGTTTCTCGTGGATCGAAAAGAGACTTGTGCCGTGGACGCGGGATTGAGCATGGCGGAAGGACGAGGGATGGCCGCGGTTGCACCCAAGCTCAGCGTCTCGGGCCTCAGCAAGAGTTTTGCCACGCTCGAGGTCTTGAGCAAGATCGGCATCGACATCGCCGACGGGGAGTTCATTTCGATCGTGGGCCCGTCCGGCTGCGGGAAGACCACCTTTCTGCGCATCGTCGCGGGGCTCGAGCAGGCGAGCGCGGGCGAGGTCCGGATCGACGGCAATCTCGTCAAACAGCCGGGCATCGATCGCGGCTTCGTCTTCCAGAGCGACAATCTTCTGCCCTGGCGGACGGTTCTGAACAACGCGCTGATCGGGCCTGAGGTCGCCGGCGCCGCCACGCCGCAAGCGAAGAGCCGCACGCTCGATCTCCTGAAGCTGGTCGGGCTCGCGGGGTTCGAGCATTATTTCCCGCGCCAGCTCTCGGGCGGCATGCGCCAGCGCGTCAACCTGGCGCGCGCGCTGGCGGTCGATCCGAAGATTCTCTTGATGGACGAGCCCTTCGCCTCGCTCGATGCTCAGACCCGCGAAATCATGCAGACCGAGCTCATCCGCATCTGGGAGCAGGGGCGCAAGACCGTGCTCTTCGTCACCCATCAGATCGACGAGGCGGTCTTCCTGTCCGACCGCGTGCTGGTCTTCGCGCGCCGGCCGGGCCGGCTGCGCGAGATCGTCGATATCGACCTGCCGCGGCCGCGCGCCTTGGGCCTCAAACGCACGCCGGAATTCGTGCGCTATGTCGATCATATCTGGAGCCTGATCGAGGAAGACGTGCGCCAATCGGTGCTGCATGAGGGCGGGTGAGGGGCGCGGCCCGACTCGCTTGGGCGACAAAAGAGAGGCGAGGCGCGCCTCCCCCTGATTGACAGGCCGCGTTCGGGCCCCCAAGCTTTAGGTCAACGCCCATGACCGATTCGGTTTCCATCGCCATCGCCCAGCTCGACCCGACCGTGGGCGACATCGCCGGCAATCTGCACCGCCTCAAGGACGCATGGCAGGAGGCCAAGGCCGCGCATGCCGATCTGGTGGTCGCATCGGAGCTTTTCGTCGCCGGCTATCCGCCCGAGGATCTGGTGCTGAAGCCGGCTTTCGTCGATGCCTGCGAAGCCGCGGTGCGGGAATTCGCGCGTGCGGCGAAGGACGGACCGGCGGTGCTCCTCGGCACGCCCTGGCGCCAGGACGGCAAGCTCTACAACGCCGCGGCGTTGCTGACGGGGGGCGAGGTCGCGGCGCTGCGTTTCAAGCACGATCTGCCCAATTACGGTGTCTTCGACGAAAAGCGTGTCTTTGCGGCGGGGCCTTGTCCCGGACCCATGGTGCTGAACGGCGTGCGCCTCGGCGTCATGGTGTGCGAGGATATGTGGTATCCCGACGCGACCGAGACCTTGGGCGAAAGCGGCGCCGAGCTGCTGATCGTCGTCAACGGCTCGCCCTATGAGAGCGACAAGCTCGGCGAGCGGCTGAAGCTCGCGCAGGAGCGTGTGAAGGAAACCGGCCTGCCGCTCCTCTACGTCAATCAGGTCGGCGGCCAGGATGAGCTCGTTTTCGACGGCGCTTCCTTCGCGCTCGATGCAGCCGGCGCGTTGCAAGTGCAGGCGCCGGAATGGCTCAACGCGCTGGTCCTGACGCGCTGGCGGCGCCAGGGCAAGGGCTGGAATGTCGAGCCGGGTGTCGTCACCCCGCGTGGCGAGACGCTTGCTGCGATCTATCACGCGATGGTGCTCGGGCTTTCGGATTACGTGCGGAAGAATGGCTTTAACGGCGTGGTGCTGGGTCTCTCGGGCGGTATCGATTCGGCGCTGACCGCCGCGGTCGCGGTCGATGCGCTGGGGGCCGACCGGGTCCATTGCGTGATGATGCCGTCGCCCTATACCTCGAAGGCGAGCCTCGAGGACGCCGCCGAAGTGGCCGAGTTCCTCGGCTGCGAGCTGCGCAATATCAATATCGGGCCGGCGATGGAAGCCTATCGTCAAATGCTCGAGCCGTCCTTCGTGGGCACCAATGCTGACATCACGGAGGAAAACATCCAGGCGCGCATTCGCGGCATGAGCCTGATGGCGCTCTCGAACAAGTTCGGCTGGATGGTGGTCTCGACCGGCAACAAATCGGAGATGTCGGTCGGCTACTCAACCCTTTACGGCGATATGTGCGGCGGGTTCTCGGTGCTGAAGGACGTCTACAAGATGACGGTCTTCGCCTTGGCGCGCTGGCGCAACGAGCGGCGCCTGCCCGGGATGCTGGGCCCGATGGGGCCGGTCATGCCGGAGCGCGTGATCGAGAAGCCGCCCTCGGCGGAATTGAAGCCCAACCAGACCGACCAGGACACGTTGCCGCCCTATAAGGACCTTGACGATATTCTCGAATGCCTGGTCGAGAACGAAATGCCCTTGAGCGCGATCATCGCGCGCGGCCACAAGGAAGAAACCGTGCGCCGCGTGCGGCGGATGCTCGACCGCGCCGAATACAAGCGCCGCCAGGCGCCGCCCGGTGTCAAGCTCACCCGCCGCGCCTTCGGCCGCGACCGGCGCTATCCGATCGTCAACGCCTTCGAGGAGGCGAGCGATGCGCGCGGCAAGGCCGACGCGTCGCCCGCGCCGCGCGCGCCGACGCCCGCTCCCTCATCCTCATAGAAACGAGCATGGCCGAAAAAGAAACGCCCGTTGCCGAAGCCGGCCGCGATTTCATCCGCGATATCGTCGCGGCCGATCTCGACGCGAAGAAATACGCGACGGTGGTGACGCGCTTCCCGCCCGAGCCCAACGGCTATCTCCATATCGGCCACGCCAAATCGATCTGTCTCAATTTCGGCGTGGCCGGGGAGTTCGGCGGGCATTGCAATCTGCGCTTCGACGACACCAACCCGGCCAAGGAAGAACAGGAATTCATCGATGCGATCCAGCGCGACGTGCGCTGGCTGGGATTCGATTGGGGCTCGCATCTCCATCACGCGTCGGATTATTTCGACCAGCTCTATCTCTGGGCCGAGCATTTGATCACGGCCGGCAAGGCCTATGTCGATGATTCGAGCGCCGAGGAGGTGCATGCGATGCGCGGCACCCTGACCGAGCCGGGCCGCGAGAGCCCCTATCGCCAGCGCAGCGTCGAGGTCAATCTTGATCTCTTCCGGCGCATGAAGGCGGGCGAATTCCCCAACGGCGCGCGGGTGCTGCGCGCCAAGATCGACATGGGCTCGGGCAATATCAATCTGCGGGATCCGGTGCTCTATCGGATTCTGCACGAGGCGCATCCGCGCACCGGCACGAAATGGTGCATCTACCCGACCTATGATTTCGCCCATGGCCAGTCCGACGCGATCGAGGGCGTGACGCATTCGATCTGCACCCTCGAATTCGAGGATCACCGGCCGCTCTATGACTGGCTGATCGAGAATCTCCCGGTGCCGTCGCGGCCGCGCCAATACGAATTCGCGCGCCTCAATCTCGGCTACACGGTGCTGTCCAAGCGTTTCCTGACGCAGCTCGTGCAGGAAAAGCGCGTCTCGGGCTGGGACGATCCGCGCATGCCGACCTTGGCCGGCTTGCGCCGCCGCGGCGTTCCGCCCGAGGCAATCCGCGAATTCGTCCGCCGCATCGGCGTCGCGCGCGCCTACAGCATCGTCGATGTGCAGATGTTCGAGCATGCGGTGCGCGAGTATCTCAACAAGGCGGCGCTTCGGCGCATGGCGGTGCTGCGACCCTTGAAGATCGTGATCGAGAATTATCCGGAAGGGCAGAGCGAGGAACTCGACGCGATCAACAATCCGGAAGACCCCTCGGCCGGCACGCGGCGCATCCCTTTCGGGCGCGAGCTCTATGTCGAGCGCGAGGATTTCATGGAGAACCCGCCCAAGAAATTCTTCCGCCTCTCGCCCGGCAAGGAGGTACGGCTGCGTTACGCCTATTTTGTCACCTGCCGCGAGGCGGTGAAGGACGCAAGCGGCGAGGTGATCGAGCTGCACTGTACCTATGATCCGGCAACGCGTGGCGGCAACGCGCCCGACGGGCGCAAGGTGCAGGCGACCTTGCATTGGGTCGATGCGGCAAAATCGGCACCGGCGGAAATACGGCTCTACAATCCGCTCTTCACCCGCCCCGATCCGGGCGCGGACGGCGATCTCTTCGCCGATCTCAACCCGAATTCGCTCGAGGTGCTGGCGGAGGCGCGCATCGAGCCCGCGCTCGCCGCGGCCGCGATCGGCTCGGCCGTGCAGTTCGAGCGCCAGGGATATTTTTGTGCCGATCCCGATTCAGCGCCGGGCCGGCTCGTCTTCAACCGTACCATCGGCCTGCGCGACAGCTACGCCAAAGCCTAGGCGCGCGGGCTGCGGTTCAGGCCGCGGGTTGCATCTGCGGCGAAGCTGCGTCGCCGGTCGCGACCGGCAACAGCACCGTGAATTCGCTGCCTTCGCCGCGCTTGCTGCGGCACAGGATGCGCCCACCATGGCCGGTGACGATGCCGTGGACGACCGCAAGGCCGAGGCCGGTGCCTTGACCGACTTCCTTGGTCGTGAAGAACGGCTCGAAGACGCGGTCGAGATCGGCCGCATCGATCCCGCAGCCGGTGTCGGTGATCGTCAGCCGGACGCTGGCGGTTTTCGCCGACGCGCCGTTCGCGCCCCGACCCGCCGCCAGGGTTTCCGTTGCCGGCGCCACGGAGACGGTGACGGTGCCGAATTTCTCGCCGATCGCCTGGGCGGCGTTGGTCACGAGATTCATGATGACTTGGCTGAGCTGGCTCGAATCGGCGCGGATCGGCGGCACCGCGTCGATCGATTCGACGATGCGGATCGTCGTCGGCAAGCTCGCGCGCAGCATTTTGAGCGCATCATGGACGACGGCGCCAAGGTCGATCTCGTGCATGATTGTCGGCTCCTTGCGGCTGAAGGCGAGGACCTGCTTCACCAGGTCGCGCGCATGCATGCCGGCCCGCGCGATCGTGTCGAGGTCCTGATAGTCGGCGCTATCGGCGGGAAAGCGCTTCATCGCGAGTTTGGAGAGCGCAAGGATCGGCACGAGCGTGTTGTTGAGGTCATGGGCGATACCGCCCGCGAGATTGCCCAGGGCTTCGAGCTTTTGCGAATGGCGCAGCTGGACCTCGAGCTCGGCCGCGTGCAACTCCGCCGTGCGCTGGTCGGTGATGTCCTTGTAGGTGCTGATCCGGCCCGACGGCTTGCCGTTGCCGTCATGGAGGATTTCGGCCTCGCGATAGACCCAGCGTACCGCACCATCCGGATGGATGATGCGATATTGCAGCGGCGACGGCTTGACGCCCTGCTCGCTGGCCTTGATCGAGGCGATGAGCATGTCGCGGTCCTCGGGGTGCACCATCGCGAGATAGGCCTCGGTGTTCGGCACGAAGCGATCGCGGGTGACGCCGAAGATGCGGTACATCTCGTCCGACCACTCGACCTTTCCCGTGGCGAAGTCGCGAAAGATGCTGCCGGTCTTCGAGACACGCTGCGCCTGCACGAGCATCGCCTGGCTCTCACGCAATGATGCTTGGATCTGCTTCAGTGCAGTGATGTCGACCCGAAGGCCGGCGATGCCGCCGTCGCGCAGGCGCCGCTCGGAGGTCAGGACCCAGCGGCCGCTGCTAAGGCGATGCTCGTGCGGTGCGCGGGGCGCCTCGTGATCGCGCATGCGCGCGGCGATCCACGCTTCCTCGTGGCCCACGGCATCGGGTGATTGGCCGGCGTCGATGCCGGCGCGCATGATGTCTTCGAAGCGGTTGCCGGGCAACATCAGATAGGCGTTTTTCGGATAGAGCGTGCGATAGGCCTCGTTGCACGTCACCAGTCGGTCATCCTTGTCGTAGATGACGAAGCCTTCCGACATGCTTTCGACGGCGTCGCGCAGAAGCGCATCGGCACGCGCGGCACGCGCCAGCTCGCGGCGCAGCGCCAAGGCGAGCAAACCCGCGATCGCCAGCAAGACCGCGAGCGTGACGCCGGTGAAGACCGCTTTCTGGCGCCATTCGGCGTAGACGTCGCTGGTCGCGGTGCCGGCCACCAGGACAAGCGGCAGATTCTCGAGCTTGCGATAGATGAAGATGCGCTTCAGCCCGTCGAAGGCGCCGGGCGTTTCAAAATGGCCCGCATCGGATCGCTGCAGATGCGCGAAGACAACGCCGTTGACGAGCGGCTGCCCGACGGCGGAATCGTCATAAGGCTTGCGCATGACGAGCGGACCGTCGGTGCGCAAGAGGGCCAGGGTGCCATGGGCGCCGAGATCGACGCTGTCGAAAAGCCGCTGAAAATAGGCAAGCCGCAACGTGCCGATGACGACGCCGCCAAAACTGCCGTCGGGTCGATCGACCCGGCGGCTGAAGGTCATCGCCCACTCCCCGTTTGTGCCCGGGCGGCGAAACGGCGCGCCGATGTAAAGCCCGACATCGGGATGGTCGCGGTGGATGGTGAAGGGTTCGAGATCGGCGAAACTGGCGCGTTTGGGAGCGGCGGCGCGCGAGTGGAGGATCGCGTGGCCGTCGCTGTCGAGCACATAGATTGCGCCGAGATCCTGCGCGGCGGCGGCGCCGTCGAACAACACGCGGGCACGAAGATCCGGTGCCAGGCTCCAAATGCCGGGTCTCTGAAGTCCGTCAATCACGTTGCGCAAGGAGAGATCGTAGATCTCAATGTTGCGTTCGATGTCGTGGTCGAGCGCGGCGACGAGGTTTTGCGTGGTCTGGATCGCGTGCTCCTCGGCGACGCGCCGCGCGTCGATGATGGTCCACGCGGTCAAGGCCATGACGCCGCAGATGGCGGCGAAGGCGCCTGCGAAAGCGATCCGGGTTATGGCTTGGGGCCTTTGAGCGCGCGCCGCCGTCATGCCGAGAATCTGCCGCAGAAGAAACGCCGAAGGCGCTTGCTATGACGGGCCTATTTTGCGTTCAGACTGGTTAACAACTCCCTTATCGGGTGCGCGAGCCCGTGGCCGAATCGGCCGGAAAAAACGCTAGTTTTTCAGCCGTTTGATGGCGCCGTCGATGTAGCTCAGATCGGCGTAGCGCTTGACGTCGACATCGGTCTTGAGGAAGCCCAGCTCCTTGAGCTGCTCCATATTGCGCTGCAAGGCCGCCAGATTGGGTCGCGCATTCGGGTCGCGGTGGAAATCCGCGGGCGTGAAGAGATAAGAGGAAAAGACGCTCGCGGGACGCTTGTTGAAATCCGCCACGATCTGGACCGCCTGATCGTGATTCGCCGGATCGAGGAACCAGCGCTGGGCGCGGACGTAATCTTCGAAGAAATCCGCGAGCGCGGCGCGGTTTTTCGCAAGGAAAGAGGCCCGCGCCACGTTGAACAGCATCTGCGTCGTGCCGAGCGCATCCTTCATACGGAAGAGGGGGCGCACGTCGCCCTTCTGCTCGGCGACCTCGGAGAAAGGCAGGACCAGCCCAATGAGATCGACTTTCTGCTGCTCCAGCATCGGGTCGAGATTGGGAAAGGCGCCCTCGACCATCGTGTAATCCTTGTTGGCCTCGAGATGATGGGTGCGCAGCATCGCGCGCGCCGCGATGTCGATCGCGCCGCCGAACGCGTTGACGCCGACGACCTTGCCTCTCAGATCCTCGATGCTCTTGATGGGGCTGTCCTTGCGCACCAGGAACACGCAGGAATAGTGGCCATCCACGCCGTCCTGGTAGCCGTCGGTGATGACCTTGATGTCAGCGATATGCGCGTTCTCGATCGCGAAGCCGAGGGAAGAGGGCGCGAGCTGCGCGATGTCGATCTGGCCCGCGGCCAGTGCGCTCACCATCGGGCCGCTGCCGGCGAAATGGAAATGCTTGACGACATAGGAGGTGCCTTCGTGCTTGAGCTGATCGGTCTTGGCGAAGAGCACCGGCGTGAGCTGGCCGGGAACGGTCGTCCAGGCGATCCGGATCTCAAGCGGATCGGCGCTCGCAACCGCGGCAGACAAGGCCAGGAATATCCCGGCGAGAATTCCCAGAAGCGCGGTGCGGCGGCGAGCAAAATCCTGCGTCATTCATTCCTCCCGATCGGTCTTCCCGGTTTCGCCGGGATCTCGTTAAGCGGCGATGCGATGCGTCAGAAAGGCTTGTCGCCCTTGATCGTAACGCGGTGCATGGTCCGCCGCTGCGGATAGTAATCGTTGGCCGCGTAATGCTGCGTCGGGCGGTTGTCCCAGAACACCATCGCGTCCACTTCCCAATGGAAGCGGAATTGGTATTCCGGAATGCGCGACTGCGCGTAAAGAAAATCGAGCAGCGCACGGCTCTCATCCTCACGCATGCCCTTGATGGCGAGGGTGAATTGCTCGTTGACGAAGAGCGCCTTCCGCCCCGTGACCGGATGGGTGCGAATGAGCGGATGCGCGGGGTTGGGCAATTCCTCTTCCATCTGCGCGAGTTTCGCATGGCGCTCGCGGGCGGGCAGGTGATCGAATTTGTGGCGGAAATTCTTGAAGTCGTGGATCGCTTCGAGCCCCGACAGGAAATGCTGCATCTTGTCGCTGAGGTTTTCATAGGCCGCGTACATATCGGCCCAAAGCGTCTCGCCGCCGGTCTCGGGCTTGCGGATGCAGCGCAGGATCGACCCCATCGGCGGGGTCACGCGGAAGGTCTCGTCGGAATGCCAATGATCGGTCGAGAACACCGGATTGTCTTCGTGATTGTCGAGCACGACGATCTCGGGGAATTCCTCGAGATGCGGCACGAAAGGATGGACGGTGAGCTCGCCGAAATGGCGGCCGAAGGCGACGTGCTGCGCCGGCGTCATCGCCGCGTCGCGGAAGAAGATGACCTGATGCCGCATCAGCGCATCGTGAATGGCGGCGACGGTATCGGCCCCGACCGGGCGGCTGAAATCGACGCCGCAGATCTCGGCGCCGATCGTGGCGCCGCGCCGGATGATCTCGATCGGACCGCGCGCGGTTTCCGTGGGCTTGGCCTTAGCGGTGAGCAACATCGGCTTCCTCCTTCGGGACGGTTTCAGCCTGGGGCGCGATTCCGCGCAACGTATCGGGAGAGAGCGGTGCGGTCAGGATCGCAACGCCCGCATCGATGAGATTGCCGACGAAGGCCGACTCGGGCAAGGCCTGCGCGTCCGGATCGGCCGCGAGGCGCATCCGCTCGCGATCGGCAAGCGCATGGATGATGCCGCCCACGACCAGCCGCAGCCGCTCGTTCCAAACGAGCTCGGGCAGATCGGGCGTGAGCGCGCGCAGGCCCTTGTAGATCCGCCGCAGCAACGCGGCCTCACGCCCACGCGCGATCAGAATGTCGCGGCGTTGCCGGTCGGCAAAGAGATGGGCGAGGAAACGGACATAGGCGCTGCCTTCTCGCGTCTGGTGGATCTTCTCGGCCAGCGGGACCGCGATCGCGCCGACCAGCGCCCGCACATCGCCGAGCCGGTCTTCGCGCTCGATCGCGGTCAGCATCGCGCGCCGGCGCTGATTGATCTCGGCGATGCGGCGCGCGAGCAGCGCCTCGATCAGCGCCTCCTTCGTGCCGAAGTGATAGCGGATCGCGGATTGGTTGAGCTGGCCCGCGGCCAAGGCGATCTGGCGCGGGGTTACCGCCTCGATGCCGTATTCCGCAAAGAGCTGCTCGGCGGTCCGCAGCAGCCGGTCCTTGGTGGTTTCGCCCGTCTCGGCCATCTAATGATCATAATTAATTGTTATCATTAGCGCAAGGATTATCGTGGCTTGCCGAAAGCCCACGGGGCAGCGCTCCTGGACCGGATTCCGAGAATCTGTTACGCCTCGCGCTATGCCGCTTACGCTCTACAACACGCTGACCCGCCGCAAAGACCCGTTCACGCCCTTGGACGCAAAGAACGTGCGCATGTATGTGTGCGGGCCGACGGTCTATGACTTCGCCCATATCGGCAATGCGCGGCCGGTCATCGTGTTCGACGTGCTCTACCGGCTGCTGCGCCATCTCTATGGCAAGGATCACGTGCGCTATGTGCGCAACATCACTGACGTCGACGACAAGATCAACGCCGCGGCCAAGGCGAACCAGGAAAGCATCCGCGACCTGACCGAGCGGACCGCCAAGGCGTTTCACGAGGACGTCGCGGCCTTGGGCTGCCTGCCGCCCGATGTCGAGCCGCGCGCGACCGAGCACATTCCGCAGATGATCGCGATGATCGAGCGCCTGATCGCGCAGGATCATGCTTATTTGGCGGATGGGCACGTGCTGTTCTCGGTCGCGAGCGATCCGCAATACGGCAAGCTCTCACGCCGCAACCGCGACGAGATGATCGCCGGCGCGCGCGTCGAGGTGGCGCCCTACAAGCGCGACCCGGCGGATTTCGTGCTGTGGAAACCCTCGCCCGCGGATCTGCCTGGCTGGGACAGCCCCTGGGGCC